>Ga0207693_10002832_pt1 | contig 15022 bp, 15 predicted proteins | sample LARL81metaG_FD_184347 | JGI IMG/M metagenome (GOLD analysis project Ga0207693, IMG submission 184347) | Corn, switchgrass and miscanthus rhizosphere microbial communities from Kellogg Biological Station, Michigan, USA - LAR L8-1 metaG... | ecosystem: Host-associated > Plants > Roots >...
CGCTGCTGGGCGGTTGGATCGCAACCAAGATCGGCGATCGGATCGTGGCGTTCGCGGGGCTGCTGATCGCCGCGGGCGGCTATTGGCTGATCGCCAAGTGGCCCGTCGACGTGCTGGCGGCCCGCCACGACCTGGGCCTGTTCACCCTGCCGACGCTGGACACCGACCTCGCCATCGCCGGCCTTGGCCTCGGCCTGGTGATCGGGCCGCTGACATCGGCGACACTGCGGGTGGTCCCCGCCGCCCAGCATGGGATCGCCTCGGCAGCGGTGGTGGTGGCCCGGATGATCGGCATGTTGGTCGGGATCGCGTCGCTGAGCGCATGGGGCCTGTACCGCTTCAACCAGCATCTGGCCAGCCTGCCCAGCGCAGGCGGAAACAACCTGATGGAGCGGCTTGCCGCACAGGCGGCCCGCATCCGCACGGCCTATGTCATGCAGTACGGCGAGATCTTCACCATCACCGCCATCGTCTGCGTGGTCGGCGCGCTGCTCGGCCTGTTGATCAGCGGCAGGCACGAACACGCCGACGAGCCTGCGCCCATCGTCGACACCGACGACACGCCGACCGCGCTGATCGACGCCCCGACGCAGGCGAGCTCACGGCAACCATCGTCGGTCGATACGGTGCGAATCCAACCGCCGCCGGGGCGGCACCGCTCCGGCTAGGCGCTCAGCAGCGCTCGACTCCCCGGCGAATCAGCGGGAGCTCCTGGACCTTTGCCGGCTCGTCGGCGGTCAGGCTCCGCCACGTATCGCAGATGAATGCCTTGAGGCCTTTGGGGTCTACGGGTCGAATACTGAGCCAGTCCTGCAATGCAGTCACGCTCGTTGTCCTTTGTTAGTGCTCACCAGGCGCGCAACCTCGTCGGTGAAAGCGCTTTGGTACGAGTGTACCGGCGGAAACGGCCTGATTGGTTGCTAGCCGCGCCGGGTACGCGTGCGAAAGCCAACAATTCGAGGGGAGGAAATTCATGTCAACTTCACTGAATGGCAAGACGATTGCCTTCCTCGTCGCACCCGAAGGCGTCGAGCAGGTCGAACTCACCGAGCCTTGGAAGGCTGTCAAGCAAGCCGGCGGCACACCTGAGTTGGTGTCCACGGAAGTCGGAAAGATCCAGGCCTTCAACCACCTGACACCGGCCGACACATTCGAAGCGGACAAGGCGGCCGACAGTGCTTCCGCGTCCGACTACGCCGCGCTGGTACTGCCCGGCGGTGTGGCCAACCCCGACTTCCTGCGCAGCAACGAAGCCGCCGTTGCGTTCGCGAAGAGTTTCTTCGACGCCGGAAAGCCGGTTGCGGTGATCTGCCACGGGCCGTGGACGCTGATCGAGGCTGACGTCGTGCGCGGCCGGACGATGACGTCGTGGCCGAGTGTCAAGACCGACCTGCGCAATGCGGGCGCCAACTGGGTCGATGACGAGGTCGTCGAATGCTCGCGCGGGCCAAACACGTTGGTGTCGAGCCGCAAGCCGGACGACCTGCCGGCGTTCTGCAACACACTGGTCGGGGTCTTCGCCAAGGACGCGTCATAGCCGAAACCGGGCGCGCGAATGTTAAGGCGTCGGTAATCTCGCGGACATGCTGATCGCCGCGCTGCGCGACATGCAGTGGCGTAGACGGCGCTTTGTCATCGCGATCCTTTCCACCAGCATCATCTTCGCGATGACACTCGCCCTCACCGGGCTCGCGAACGGGTTCCGGGTCGAGGCCGACAAGACCGTCGATTCGCTCGGCGTTGATGTGTTCCTGGTCAAGGCCGGCGCGTCCGGCCCGTTCGTCGGGGCTACCCCGTTCGCGCCAGTGGACTTGCCACAGATTGCCTCGGCCCCTGGCGTGGTTGCAGCGGTTCCGCTCGCATACGCCGGCGGCACGGCCACGCTGGGTGAGACGACGCGCAATGTCGACATATTCGGCGCGCCGGAGCACGGACCCGGTATGCCCGCCGTGTCGGAGGGCCGGCCAGCGGCGACACCGGACGAGGTCGCGGTGTCGAGCACGCTCGGACGCCAGATCGGCGACGACGTCGAAATCGCTTCGCGCAGACTGCGCATCGTCGGCATCGTGGAGAACTCCACCGCGCTGGCGAACCTGCCCAACGTCTTTCTCACCACACAGGGCGCACAACAACTGGTGTACGGCGGTCAACCGCTCGTCTCATCGATCGGCATACGCGGCAACCTCGGGCAGACACCCGACGGTTATCGGGCTATCGACAGGGCAGGGGCGGTCGCCGATCTGCTCCGGCCGCTGAAGGTGGCGGTGAGTTCGATCACTATCGTCGCGGTTCTGCTGTGGGTGGTCGCGGCTCTGGTTGTCGGATCTGTGATCTATCTGTCCGCGCTCGAACGCCTGCGAGACTTCGCGGTGTTCAAGGCGATTGGCGTCCCTACCCGCAACATCGCCGCCGGGCTCGCGATGCAGGCGGTGATCGTGGCGCTGCTTGCCGCACTTGTCGGCGCCGGGCTTTCGCGGCTGCTCGGACCGCTGTTCCCGATGCAGGTGATCGTGCCCGCGGAGGCCTTCATCGCGCTACCCGCGATCGCCGTCGTCATCGGCTTGATCGCCAGTGCGACAGGACTGCGTCGCGCCGTGTCCGTCGATCCCGCACTGGCCTTCGGAGGTCCTTGAGCCATGGGCGATTTGTCCATCCAGAACCTCACTGTCGAATACGCCAGCGGCGCAGATACCGTCCGGCCGATCGACGGCCTGAACCTCGATGTGGCCGCGGGCTCACTGGTAATCCTGATGGGCCCCAGCGGCTGCGGAAAGACAACGTTGTTGTCGTGCCTCGGCGGCATCCTCCGACCGAGCGGGGGCGCCATCAAGTTCGGTGATGTCGACGTCACGTCCCTCGACGCCCGCGGGCTGTCGACATACCGCCGCGAGACAGTGGGCATCGTGTTCCAGGCGTTCAACCTCGTGCCCAGCCTCACGGCGATCGAGAACGTGATGGTCCCGCTGAGCTCGACGGGCATTTCGCGACGCGCGGCTCATAAACGGGCAGGACAGCTGTTGGCACGGGTCGGCCTCGAGGACCGGTTGTCGCACCGGCCCGGCGATCTCAGCGGTGGGCAGCAACAGCGCGTCGCGGTCGCACGGGCGATCGCGCTTGATCCGCCCCTTGTATTGGCCGATGAGCCCACCGCGCACCTGGATTTCATCCAGGTCGAGGAGGTATTGCGGTTGATCCGCGAACTCGCGTCGGGCGATCGGATGGTGGTCGTCGCAACCCACGACAGCCGGATTCTGCCGTTGGCCGATCGCGTCGTCGAGCTGGTTCCGGACTTCGCGTCGACGGACCGGCCCCCCGACACGGTTCGGCTGGAAGCCGGCGAGGTGTTGTTCGAGCAGGGCACGATGGGCGACTTGATCTACGTTGTGTCCGAGGGTGAACTCGAGATCGTCCGCGAATTGGCGAGCGGTGGCGAGGAATTGCTGAAGGCCGTCACCTCCGGCGACTACTTCGGCGAGATCGGCCCCGTGTTCCACATGCCACGCTCGGCCACCGTGCGGGCGCGAACCGATGCGAAGGTGGTCGGCTATACCGTGCGAGCCTTCCGGGAGCGGCTCGGTCTGGGCGGGGTGCGCGACCTCATCGAACACCGCCCGCTGGAGCTCGACGAGCAGACCCACTGAACCTGGCGGACCGCTCGCCCGTTGAGGGAGGCGCAAACCTCGAGGCAGCGGCAAGTGGACAGGATCCACGACCTCCTCACCGATGACTTCGTCGATCACGGCCCGCCGGTTTCCCCGACGCCGGGCCCGGATGGCCACATCACGATCCTGACTTTCGTCACCACCGTGCTGCAGATCCGGTACGAAGTCCACGACGTCATATGCGACGGCGACATGGTGGCGATCCGCGCCAGCGCGCACGGTGTCAATGCGGTGTCACCAGGGCATCGAGCCGACCGGTCGGCCCTTCGCGATGAAGACCGCGCACACTACCGGTCCCGCAACGGTCGACCGTGCGCGCACTGGGGCGTGCGCGACGAGCTCGACGCGCTATCAGGTCGGCGCGCTGACGCCACCTCAGGTTTAGGCCGGGACGAGGCTGAGCAGCAGGTCCGGGCCCATCGGCTCGATTCCGTCGAACCGCCACCGCTGCGCATGTGCGATGGACAGCACGCCCACGTCATCGACGGCGGTGATGGGCCCGCCCAACAGAATTGGCGCCACATAGGCAAGGATCCGGTCGATCGCACCGGCCCGCAGAAACGCACCGGCCAACGTCGGGCCACCCTCCAGCAGCACATCGGTGCGATCCGACAACGCCTTGATCACCTCGTGCGGATCACGGGTGCGGATCACCATCGTGCGTGAGTCGTCGTTGAGAACTCTTGCCTCGGAGGATATTTCGCGTTCACCAACGACGACGCGCAGCGGCTGACGCTCGGCCAGGGTGCCGTCCGGCAAACGGGCCGTCAGCACCGGGTCGTCGACGAACACCGTTCCGGTGCCGACGACTATCGCATCCGCGGTGGCACGGCGGCGATGCACGTCGCCCCGCGCGGCCTCGCTGGTGATCCACTGGCTGGTGCCGTCGGCGGCGGCGCTGCGGCCGTCGACGCTGGTCGCGAACTTCCACGTGATGTGCGGCATCCCGGTGCGCTGCTTGTGCAGCCATTCCCGGAGCGGACCACCCGCGACGGTGTCGGCCAACACGCCGGCCTCGAAGTCGATCCCAGATTCGGCGAGCCTCGAGGCGCCGCCTGCGGCTTCCGGATTGGGATCGCCGACGGCGTACGCAACCCGCGAAATCCGGGCCGCGACAAGCGCGTCCACGCAGGGCGGGGTCCGGCCGTAGTGGTTGCACGGCTCAAGCGTCACGACCGCGGTGCCGCCGACAGCGCGCTCCCCCGCCCTGCGCAACGCCACGACCTCGGCGTGCGGGCCGCCAGGCGGCTCCGTTGCGCCGACGCCGGCGATTTCGCCGTCGCGGTCCAGAATGACCGCACCCACAGGCGGATTGGGATAGGTGCTGCCCTTGACCCGATCGGCCTGCTCGACGGCCAACCGCATCGCGGCGTCGAGGTTCATAGCCGCAGGTGCTTGGACGCCGAGGCGGCCTGCCGGCGAAGCGATTCCACCGCGGCGGCCGGATCCTCGGCGCTGAAGACCGCGGAACCCGCGACAAAGCAGTCCACCCCGGCCAGCGCCGCCTCTTCGATGGTGTCTTCGTTGATGCCGCCGTCGATCTCGACCACGATCGTCAACTCGCCGGCGTCGACGAGCCGGCGCACGATGCCGACCTTCGGCAGCACCTCCGGGATGAATTTCTGCCCGCCGAAACCGGGCTCCACCGACATGATCAGCACCGTGTCGAACTCGCGCAGGATCTCCAGGTAGGGCTCGATCGGCGTACCGGGCTTGACGGACAAGCCGGCCTTGGCGCCCGCGGCGCGGATGTCGCGGGCCACGCCGACGGGGTTGTCGGTGGCCTCCGCGTGGAACGTGACGTTGTACGCACCGGCTTCGGCGTACGGCGGCGCCCAGCGGTCGGGATTGTCGATCATCAGATGACAGTCCATCGGGATGTCGGTTCTCTTGAGCAACGCCTCGACGACCGGCAGCCCGATGGTCAGGTTGGGCACGAAGTGGTTGTCCATCACGTCGACGTGCAACCAGTCTGCGCCGGTCACCGCCGCGGCTTCGTCACCGAGCTCCGCGAAGTCGGCGGCCAGGATCGACGGCGCGATAAGCGGTTCAGCCATGGCGCTCACCCTATCTGTTGGCTCTTCGCGCAAGAGCTCATCGCACTTTGAGCGCCGCGGCGAACATCGCATCGGTGCCGTGCCGATGTGGCCACAGCTGCACGTAGGGGCCGTCGCCAAGGACGTCGACCGGGTCGAACAGCGGCCGCGTGTCAAGAGCCGTGACCGGGTGGCGACGCAGTGCGTCGGCGATGATGCCGACGGTCTCTGCCAGGTGCGGCGAACAGGTCGCGTACAGCACCACTCCGCCGGGACGGGTCAGCCGGATCGCCGAGGCCAGCAGCTCTTTCTGCAGTTTGGCCAGCTGCGGGACATCTCCGGGCTGGCGCCGCCAGCGGGCTTCTGGCCTGCGCCGCAGCGCACCCAGTCCGGTGCACGGTGCGTCGACCAGCACCCGGTCGAAACCCGCTTCGAGTCCGGGGTCGCGGCCGTCGACGCGCAGTACCTCGACCGGCAGGCCGCGGGTGTTCTCTTCGACCATGTCGGCGCGGCGCGCGGCGGGCTCGATCGCGGTAACGGGGGTGGCTGTACCTGATTCAGTGCTCCTTTCGTCCGCGCGCAGGGCGGCAAGCAGGGCTGTCTTTCCGCCCGGCCCGGCGCACAGGTCCAACCACCGCCCGGTGTCGGGGCCGTCCAGGTCGGCAAGCGTCAGTGCCCGCGCCACCAGCTGGCTGCCCTCGTCCTGCACCAGCGCGACGCCGTCACGGACCGGATCGAGCCGACCTGGGTCGCCACCTGGCAGGTAGACGGCGTACGGCGAGTAGCGCCCGACCGTGCCGTTGACCTGTCCAGCCAGCTCGTCGGCGGTCAGCACGCCGGGCCGCGCGGCGAGATGCACCGAAGGGCGCTCGTCGTCGCTGGCCAGCAGCGCGTCCAGCTGCCCCGCATCTGCGCCGAGGGCGTCGGCGAAGGCCTGCGCCACCCAGCGCGGATGAGCATGCACGAACGCGGCGTGGCCGACCGGGTCGCTTTCGACCGGCGGGGCGAGCTCGTCGACCCAGCTCTGCTCGTCGCGCCCGGCGATGGTTCGGAGCACGCCATTGACGAAACCGGCTCGCGCTGAATCGAATTCGATACCCGCCTGTTGGACGGTGGTGGACACCGCCGCATGCTGTTCGACCCGGGTGCGCAGCAGCTGGTAGGCACCCAGCCTCAGCAGATCCAGCAGCACGGGGTTGATCTTCTCGGGCGGCCGATCGGCGGCCCTGCAGATGATCGCGTCAAGCAGGCCGCGGGTGCGGCAGGTGCCGTAGGCAAGTTCGGTGGCGAACGCGGCGTCGCGGCCGGTGATTCCGCGTCCGCGCAGCAGGGCGGGCAGCGCGAGGTTGGCGTAGGCGTCCCTCTCCGATACCGCGCGCAACACGTCGAACGCCGCTTGGCGGGCAGGATCGAGCGGCTTTCGGCGCGGCGGGCGTTTGTTGCGGCGCTCGGTCATTGGGCAGTTGCGCTCTCGCCGAGGCGGGCGCCGCGCGCCCAGTCGGTGGCGTTCATCATCTTCTTGCCCGGCGGCTGGATTTGTCCGAGCAGCAACGGTTGTGATCCCGTGCCGACGTACACGCCCTTGCGCTCCACCCGAATCGCGCCGGGCGCCAGGCTGTTTGGGGTGTCTTCGACCGTCGCCGGTCCCACCTTGACGCGAAGATCGCCGATCATCGTCCATGCGCCCGGATTCGGCGTAACGGCGCGGATTCGCCGATCGACCACCTGGGCCGGCAAATCCCACCGCACGCGCGCTTCCTCGACGGTGATCTTCGGGGCGACGGTGACGCCGTCGGCGGGCTGCGGTACCGCGGTCAGTGAACCGTCGGCGACGCCGTCGAGCGTAGTTTCCAGCAGCGCCGCTCCCGAAACAGCAAGCCGCTCAACCAGAACGCCCGCGGTGTCGGTGGGCCGGATCGTTTCCGTCACCACGCCGTAGACCGGGCCTGAGTCCAGCGCGGGCTCGATCTGAAATGTCGTCGCACCGGTGACGCTGTCACCGGCGGCGATCGCCGCCTGGACCGGTGCCGCGCCCCGCCAGGCGGGCAGCAGCGAGAAGTGCAGATTGACCCAGCCGTGTGTGGGCACCCCCAGCAGCCGCTCGGACAGCAGCGCGCCGTACGCCACCACCGCGCTGCAATCTGGCGCCAGCTGCGTAAGCTCCGCTATGAACTCATCGGAGTTGGGCCGCGCAGGCCGCAGCACCGGGATGCCGTGCTCGAGGGCTAGCTGGGCCGCCGGCGACGGCGACGGCTTGGCGCGTCGACCAGACGCGGCGTCGGGGCGGGTCAGCACCGCGACCACGTCGTGGCGTGGCGATTCAATGAACCGACGCAACGAGGGCAGCGCGGGCTCGGGAGTGCCGGCGAAGACGATGCGCACCGCGCCAGTGTAGGGACGCTTACCGGGGCGTCTGGTAGTACTCCCGCTCGGACACCCCCGTCATCGGGGCGACGAACATCCACGGGATGCTGCTGATCAGCCGATTCAGCGTGGCTACCGCGTCGTTGTAGTACTGACGCGCGAACGCCAGCTTGTTCTCGGTGTCGGTGAGATTGTCCTGCAGGTTCAGGAAGTTGTTCGACGAGTTCAGCTGCGGGTAGCTCTGGCCGAGCGCCAGCAGCGGCGCAAGCGCGCTATCGAGCTCCTTTTCGGCAGCACTGCGCTGTGCCACCGATTTCCCGGTCGTCGCCGAGGTCAGCGCAGCACGAGCGTCCGTGACATGGTCGAGGATGCCCTTCTCGTGGCCGGCGAACGTCTGTACCGTGTGCACGAGACTGGGGATCAGCGACGCGCGACGCGTCAGCTCCACATCGATGCCGGACAGCGCTTCGGCGACACGAACGTCCGCGCCGCGAATCTTGTTGTAGCCCATCACGAAACCGATCAGCACCAGCACCGCCAGCACCAAAACGATGATCAGCAGGAATCTCACCATGATCCGCCTCCTCCTCCACCGCCGCCACCACCGCCGCCACCACCGCCGCTGAAGCCACCGCCGCTACTACTGCCGCTGGAGGACGACGACTGCGACGCGGTGTAGGCGCCGATCGACGACGATAGCGCGGACTCGAAGCTGTCGAAACTGGGCCCACTGGAGCCGCCGGCAAAGCCCCACCCGGTGGTCGACGACGAGTTGTACCAATCCGGCTGCGGCGCGGGCGTTCCCATCGACGTCTCGTACTTCTTCGCCCACAGCGCTGCCACCCCGGCGGCCACCGCGAAGGGCACATAGGCGGTGTAAAGATCCTTGCGGGCTCCGAAGTCGAAGCGCGTCTCGGCGGATTCGGTGGCCAGCATGCGGTGGAATCCGCCTGCCCGCGACCACAACTCGCGGCCGGTCTCGGTTCGCCGGCTACCGACGCCGTCGGCCCACGACCGAATCGACAGCAGGAAGAACGCCGCGAACGGCAGGGCCCACATCGTGGTCGGGAAGCCCCACCGGAAGAAGCCGCACAGCATCAGGAGAAACGCGATCGCGTTGGCGGTTCGAACCCACAGCTCCCTCTTGCGCTTGACCATCAGCCCGTTGTCGTACGCCCATTGCTCTACGGCCTTGGCCGTGTCGGTCTTGGCCTTGTTCAGCTTCTGGCCGGACTTGACGGTGTGTTTGGCCTCGAATTCGGTGCCCGCCTTCATCACCTTCAGCGCCGAGCCGACTGCGACGCTGACCGGATCGACGTCTGCCCACGCGCCGCGTTCGGCGGTTCCGCGGATGTTCCACTGCTTTTCGTTGACTTGGCGCAGATCGACCAGCCGGCGCTCGGCGAGGTAGAACAGCGTCGCGGTGAGGCCGTTCTTCGGGACGGTCTCGGTGCGGATGTACTCGGTCTGCACCGGCCCGAGGCCGGGCGGCGGCGCGTACTGAAGCGGGAATCCGGGCGACGGTTCGACTGTGGTGCGGTACCACAGAAACGCGCCGAGCCCGAATGCCACCGTCAGCCCGGCGATCCACACCACACCCGTCACCGACTGACCAAGGACGCGGTCCCAGGTATAGGGCCACGGCAGGCTGATCCGCGGCGGTGTCGGCATGTCGACGCCGGCGCGCACCGTCACGGGGGTACGCGGCGCAAGGTTTGTCGCCGCCAAAGTGACCGTGTCGCCCTCGATGGTCGGGTCGCGGCACGCCCGACCGAGGCCGTAGCCGACGGAGCACTGTACGAGGCCGACACCTCCCGGCAGGGTCACCGAGATTTCAGCGTTGTCGATCGTGTTGTTCCAGGACGGGGCGATGACGTTCCAGAAGAACACCGACGGCGAGGTCGACGGCGCACCCATGCCCGCGGCGAAGCTCTTATCGGCGCCGGTGGTGCCGGGGTCGAGAACACCCGCGATGCTGTAGCGGATCTCGAAGACGTGGGTGCCCCAACTGAGGTACTGGTCCGGATCACCGATCTTGGCGACCCGGAAGCGTTCGCCGTCCTCCCACAACATCTGGTACGGGGCCGGCCTGCCGTCGAGCAGTATTGACGTTATCTCGGGCTTCTGCCGCACCCGCGGACTGTTCTGGTTGGCGACGTCCCAGTACCGGAAGATGCCGTGCCTGCCGCTGGGAAACTCAGCGGTGATCGTCTCCACGGCGTCGAGTCGGCCGTCACGGTTGACGACGAAGTCCGCCTTGTAGTTGCTGAAGACCACGGGGTCGGAAACGTCGGAGGCCGCTGAGTCACCGCGGAACACCAGCGGCCATAACAACCCAAAAGTGATGAGCGCCAACGGGATCAGCCAGCGGATCACCCGCCACATGGCCACCTCCTCATCGGCGCGAGTCGCCAAGTCCGCATTACCCTATGTAGAGAATGTCAACCCGAAAATCAAGCGCTGGACGGCCATATATCAGCAGGTCAGAGCGTTGTTGATAGTCGGCTCGGAGCCTGTCCGCAGCAGCCAGTCCGCAAGAAATTCGGCTGGCGACCGGATGACGCCGAGGATTGCTGCATCGTTTGGTGGTCATGTGTTCTTCGTTCCCCTCAGAGATCCAGCCGATGCAGATTTGATTGCGGTGTCGAGACGGTCAGCAACGACGTCGAGGTCCTCATCGAACAGGTCGGCGTAGACATCCAGCGTCATCGACGCCTTGGCGTGGCCCAGCATCCGTTGCACCGCTTTGATATTCGCGCCTGAGCTGACCGCCAGACTGGCCGCCGTGTGGCGGAGGTCGTGGGGTGTGATCGTCGGGAACACCGGTGTGGTCGCCGCGCCGGTTGGCGCTAGCTCCTGAGCCCGCTGCATGGTTGTGGCTTTCTGGACCGCCTGCACTGCCTTATTGAACACCCGAGGTCGGAAGATCGAGCCCCGTAACACGCCGCCACGCAAGCTGGTGAACACCAGATCATCGCGACCCTTGCCACCTTGGCGTAGCGGTTGCACCCACGTCGACGGCGCATCGGCTTTAAAGATGACGTTCATCACACCGCCGAGACATGCGCCAGGAGCAACTGCCCGATGTTCCACAGTGCGAATTGCGTGACGAGGACGGGTGGGTCACCGGCGAACTCGACGAGGACGGATACGCGATTGCGCGCCGCCTGCGCCAACGGCGGCACGCCCGCCAGCGGTGCGGGCGGGCGTCGAGGCAACCGCCACTCGGAGGTCGAGCACCCCGATGCGTGGGCGCATCGCTATCTCGACGAGCAGGACCGTGGCTACGCAACAGCAGTGCGTCAGATGTCCACCGGTGCAGGCGGTGCTGCCAACGAAAAAGGGGCACCCGCATCGGGGTGCCCCTTGGTGTGGGTGTGTTTACCGGTGCGGGGCGTTGACCTGCGGCTGGATGTCAACGACCCACGCGTGGTGGCCGAAGTCGGTCGGGATGTTGATCGCCGAGGCCACGCTGATCGGCGTGTTGACGGCCGTGGCGGCTTGGGCGGGGGCGGCGAGGCCGAGGATGGCAGCTGTGAGCCCGCTAGCAGCGACGGCGGCAAACCCGAACTTGTTCATTGTGATGCCTTCTTCTTTCTGTCTTCTGCCGTGTTCGAGCCGTGGCGCGAAGTCGCGGTTCGGAGGCTGTGTAGGCCGGTGGATGATGGTTCTTTTGCTCCGACCTAAACGGTAGAACGCACAGGTCAGGATATTAATTCCCGTGGCAGTATTTGATCGCTGGTTGGCAAGAACCGGCCAACAACCGCGGCCAGGGGCACTCAATTGGACGCCGATGAGTGACCCGGGTCACGCCGCGGGCGGGGGGCCGCAACTGGCAAATACATCGAAGGTCATCGATGCCGGTGCCGAGAGAACGGCTTCCAGGTAGGCCAGATGGGCATCCTCCTAACAGGTCGTCGCGACTAATCGTCCGGCCCAGAACGACACGAGTGACGCACAGAGTGTCTGGCGGACCGGAAGAAGAATTCGACCGCACGATGTCGGCCAAATACCGGATGTGCGCCCGGGAGTACGCGACAGCCAGGCGCAACAAGGGCGAGTACGTCCGGGGTCTCGTGTGCATCCGCTGCCGCGTCCAGAGGTCTATGCGGATCGACGCCCGCGATGGCGACCGGCTGGGCAGCGGTGGTTACGACTACCACGACGCGCGGGGCTACCTGCTCAAGGGTGGCGGGGCGCTGACGGCCGACGAGCGATCGGAGTTGCGGCTCGCTGAAATCGCGGGCCATTTGCAGGTGCGCACGCGCCGCCGACCGGCAGTGTGAGATACCGCGTTGGCTCAGTAGTTCTGCTGGCAGGTGGGGTTACCTTCTAGTCAGCAGGAAGCCAGGATGGGTGTCAGCCGGTGCGACGCGGGGTCTCCCGATGGGCGATTCTGAACTCCAGTCCAGATTAGGGCTCATCCATCAAGGAGAACCGGTCATGAGAATCCGCACTCCCTACATCACAACCCTGCTGACTGCTGGCGCTGCCGCGATCGCCATCGCCGCCGCACCGATGGCCACGGCAGCTCCCGCCACGGCAGCTCCCACCCCTATGCAGAAATCCTGCAGCACCGCAAGCGGGGGATCTGAATGCCAGTCGCCCGGCAATGTCGAGATCTACGACTCGCCTCCGCCCGTTAGTTTCGAGCCGTACGGAGGCTATGGCATGGCTCTCGGAATTGGTCCGGGCTGACACGTTGCATGCGCGTCACGGTGTTGGGTGCCGGGGTGGCCGGGCTGACCACGGCCCAGCGACTACTCGCGGCCGGTTGTCGGGTGCGGGTGGTGGCCGCGGCGCCGATCGAGCAGTCGACGTCCTACCTTGCGGCCGCGGTGTGGTTCCCCACCCATGTCGGTCCGACCGACCGGGTGGCGGATTGGGGCAGACAGACCTACGACGTGCTGGCCGAGCAGGCGGTTCGCGGAGTACCGGGTGTGGTGATGCGCGAGTCCCTGGCGCTTTACCGGGAACCGCCAGGGGAGCCGGAGTGGGCCGACGCGGTACGCGGGGTGCGGGCCGCGACTGCCGCGGAGCTTCCGCCGGGTTACGAGTACGGCTTGCGATACGTGGTGCCACTGGTGGAGATGCCCCTGTATCTACCGTGGCTGGCGGATCAGGTCGGCGCCAACGGCGCCGAGGTGTACACGCGACGGGTCCACTCGCTCCGGGAACTGGCCGAGGACGGTGTGGACGTGATCGTCAACTGCTCTGGGTTGGCCGCCCGTGAACTGGTCGGCGACCAGAGCGTCTATCCCGTGCGGGGGCAGATCGCGCGGGTCAGCAATCCTGGCTTGAGCATGTCCGTCCGCGACGAGCAGCACCCGGAAGGACGCGCGTACGTCCATCCACGCCAAAACGACTGCATCCTCGGGGGCACGCTCGACGAGAACTCCTGGGACACTCGGGTCGACCTGGACACTGCGGCTTCGATTCTGCGCCGCTGCCAAGACATTGCCCCCGCGCTGGCCGAGGCCACCGTCATCGACCATGTGGTCGGCCTGCGACCCGGTCGCCCCACGGTCCGTCTGGAGGAAGACGCTCGGGACGAGTCGGGCCCGCGCATCCTGCACAACTATGGGCACGGCGGAGCAGGCATCACCATCAGCTGGGGCTGCGCCGAAGAATTAACCGCGCTGGTGATGGAAGGACTAGCGGGGTAAGGCCTGATGCCTTCGCTGGACGCGCTTTTCCGAGCCAACAGCCCGCACAACCCGCACAACTTGGCTAAACCGGCAAAAGGGACTCTTGACGGTGCTGATTTCTCGGCAAACCATGACGATGCGTTCAATACAGGTAAGAGCTCCCAACCACTCATCGAAAGCAGACACTTATCAAGGGAATCCATGGTATTGACTGGTACCTTTGTGTCATTTTTTTCCGGACTACCTCGCCAAACTCTCGAATCACGTTATAGCGCAACGTATTTTCGGCCAACCGAGCCGATACAAAAAGGTGGTACGCACGTACCACCGATTTGGGCCAGTCCGCAGCCAGAACTTCTCGGTCCTTTCGCAATTTTTCGCAACGCACGTGTGACCAGGCCTTTTATCGCGCAGTCCGTACAATTTCGGTATTGAACGCCCAGACCTTTTAACCTATGTGCAACGGGTCAATCTGCACACGAGTTGGCTGTTGATCGTGCCGTGCGCTCAGCACGCCGGTGGCCCGTCGCAGCGCCGCTGCAAGTGCCAACCCGCCGTCGCGGGGCACCCGCACCAGCATCCGGCTCACCGTACTGTCTGCCGCCACACCCGGCGGCCTGCGGGCACCGGGCGGCAGGTCGACGGGCCCGAGTAGCTCAGCCGTTTCGGGCAATTCGGCGGTGTCGAGCAGTGCGCCCACGGCCGCAGCACCGCCATCGACTGCGGCAATGTGCACGGCGGGCGGCAGGCCGACCTCCGTCCGAGCGTCGAGTTCGCCGTCCGCGTGTCCCACCGGGTCCCATCGGATCAGCGACTGCACGGTTGCGATCGCCGACTCGGCGACCACCGCGACGGTGCCGCCGTCGCCGCGCGGCCGCACCAGCGCCGCCGCGGCCATCCACCGCCGCAAAGTGTCCTCGGCAGCGCGCAAATCCTGGCGGCCCAGCAGGGCCCAGCCGTCGAGCAACAGCGCCGCGCCGTAACCGCCTTCGGCCACGGGCTCGGCGCCGGGTGTCGCGACGACGACCGCTGGCTCGCCAGGGACTGCCGACAGCATCGCTTCACCGCCGGAGGTGATCACCGACGTGCCGGGAAACGCCCTGCCGAGTTCCTCGGCCGTGCGCCTGGCGCCGATGACCACGGCGCGCACCGCGTCGGACCCACAGCGCGCGCAGCGCAGCGCAGGTTCCTCGCGGCCACACCATCGGCAGATAGCCCATACGGTGTCGCGGGCCGGCAGCGACAGCGGCCCGGTGCACTGCCTGCAGCGCGCGATGGTGCGGCAGCGCGCACACGCGAGCGCCGGCACGTA
>Ga0207693_10002834_pt1 | contig 15019 bp, 16 predicted proteins | sample LARL81metaG_FD_184347 | JGI IMG/M metagenome (GOLD analysis project Ga0207693, IMG submission 184347) | Corn, switchgrass and miscanthus rhizosphere microbial communities from Kellogg Biological Station, Michigan, USA - LAR L8-1 metaG... | ecosystem: Host-associated > Plants > Roots >...
GGCCGTTCTGGGTATCGCCGCCCATGATGTACATGGCGCCGAGCAGGATCGGGGCGTGGTTCGGCACGTTGATCGCGTACACGAGCGACGAGGGGTCCTGCGGGTTGAGGCCCTGGTAGGCGGGGTCCGGGCCGTTGTACAGCAGGTGCTCTTCACCGTTGGTCTTCAGGACGTAGGTGTAGCCCGCGGCGAACGCCGCCTGCACGTTCGCGTACCGCTTCAGGCTCGTGTCCGTCGCCTGGATCAGCTGCGCGGCAGCCACGACCTGCGCCGCGGTCGGCGGCGCCGTCGAGCCGTACATCTGCATGTCCGGCTGGCCGTCGGTGCTGCCCATGTCTCCCATGCTCGGGTCCAGCGCGGTCGAGGACTGACTGGTCGAGGACTGGGCGGACATGCTGCCGGACGCCATCCCCGCGGGCCCCTCCGGTCCTGCCCAGCTGGGTGTCATCACCGCGGTGGTCGCGGCGATCACCGTGACGGGAACCGCGACAAGCGCGGCGGCGGTCGCGACGGCGCCGCGGCGCGCCACCGGCCGGTCCGCCAGCGACGGCCGCCACAGCAGCGCCGCGCAGCCGGCGATCAGGCCGAATTCAAGGACGCAGCTCACCACGTCCAGCGCGCCGACCGATTCGGCACTGTGCAGGTCAGGACCGAACGGCAGGCCGACAGTGCGCGACAGCACATACACCACGATGATGATGGCGTTCCCGGCGATGCCGAGCGACAGCCACAGCCGCGACGGCCGCCAGAGCAGGACCGCGGGCCAGATCAGCTGCGCCCAGGAGATCACCAGGAAGAAGACGCCGTACAGGGTGTATTCGGCGAAATGCTCGAACACGACCGCGAAGTGGATGGCCGCCGCGCCGACCGACAGCGCCGCCAGGCCGCAGAGCAGATACGGCCGGACGGTGACCGGCCAGGCACGGACCTCCTGGTCCGCGTGGACAGGAGTGCTCATACCACGAATGCTAGGTGCGCGGCCAGCTGGCCGGCATCGGCCACGAGGCCGATTCCAGTAGGCCCTGGGATGTACGTCCTGGACGCTTCGCGGGGCCCACATTAAGCTGCGGTGCGTGACGGACTGGGCGACTGTCGCATCCCTTGCGACGGCCGGCGGCACCCTGGTGCTGGCGGTGGCGACGTTTGCCTCGATCCGTTCGGCGAACCGGTCGGCCAGGATCGCCGAACGCGCCGCCCGCGCGGCGGAGCGGTCGTTGCTGGCCGGCCAGCGCCCGCTGCTGGTGAGCTCCCGGCTGGAGGACCCGGAGCAGGAACTCCAGTTCACCGAGGGAGAACTGCTGGAGGTTCGCGGCGGGGAGGCCGCGCTGAAGGTCAGTGACGACGCGATCTACCTGGCCGTCTCGGTCCGTAATGTGGGCACCGGGCTCGCCGTGCTGCTCGGCTGGCATGTGCAGGTGGGCGTGCAGCAGGCGCGGTCGCATCCGCCGCTCGAGGAGTTCGCCGGCCAGCGCAGGGACATTTACGTGCCGCCTGGCGACGTCGGATTCTGGCAGGCCGCGCTGCGCGATCCGACGGCCGAGGTATTCAAGGCGGTGGGAGCGGCAATCGAGGCTTCGGAACGGCTGGTGATCAGCGTGCTGTACGGCGATTTCGAGGGCGGGCAGCGGGTGATCAGCCAGTTCATTCTGCGGCACCAAGGGGAGCGGTGCCTGGTGTCGGCGGGCAGGCACTTCCAGATCGACCAGCCGGATTCCCGTGAGGGGGAGTAGGCGGGGTCACCGGAGGGTGATCACGTTCGCGGTGACCAGGCCGGCGTCGTCGGAGGCGAGGTAGGCGATCACGGCGGCGACCTGCTGCGGGGTGGCGATGTGGATGAGCGTCGGGCTATTGGCCACCTGCTCGCGCACGGCGTCGGTGACCCATCCCGTGTCGGTGACGGGCGGGTACACCATGTTCGCGGTGACCCCGTACTGGGCGAGTTCGAGGGCGGCTGACATCGTGTAGTTCTCCTGCGCCGCCTTGGCCGCCCCGTAGGAGACCTCCTCGGGAAAGCCGAGCTGGCCGCCTGAGGTCAGGCCGATGATCCGGCCCCAGGCTGCCTGCCGTGCGATGTGCCGCCGGGCGAACTCGGCGATCATCAGGGCCGCGCCCATCGCGTCCACGGCGAACTGCCGGGTCCACGTCTCTGCTGTCACCGGCTGCAGGGTCCGGCCGGCCCGGTCGGTTCCGGCGGCGCCGAAGGTGTCGGCCAGCCAGCCGGTCGCGTTGTTGACCAGGATGTCCACCGGGCCGAGCCGCTCCTCGGCGGTGTCGAAGAGCCGGGCGGGCGTGGCCGGGTCGGACAGGTCGGCCTCCACGGCGACCGCCGTGCCGCCGTTGCCTTCGATGCGGGCGACGACGGCCGCGGCGTCTCTGGCACGGTTGTCCCTGAACGTGCGCGGGATGCCGGGGTCTTCCGGGTCCGCCACCCGGAGGTAGGTGCAGAGCACGGCGCAGCCGCGGCTGGCCAGGGCCTCCGCCGTCGCCGCCCCGATGCCGTGATTGGCGCCCGTGACGATCGCGGTGTGGTCAGCGGTGTGGTCGCTGGTCACGCTGCCTCCCTCAGTTAGTGTGCTTTCGTGGCCTTCGACGTTGCCCGTGCCCGGCGTGATACCCCCGGCGTCGCCAGGGTGGCACATCTGAACAACGCGGGGGCGGCGCTGCCGCCGTCCGCAGTGACGGAAGCCGTCATCGCGCATCTGCGGCTGGAAGCGGAGATCGGCGGGTACGAGGCCGCCGACGCCGCGCACGACCAGGTGGAAGCCGTCTATCCGGCGCTCGCGCGGCTCCTCGGCTGCCAGCCCGACGAGATCGCGGTGGTGGAGAACGCGACCAGGGGGTGGGACATGGCGTTCTACTCACTGGGCTTCAAGCCGGGAGACCGCATCCTGACGGCCCGCGCCGAGTACGTGAGCAACGTGATCGCCTACCTCCAGGTCGCCAGGCGAACCGGGGCGGTCGTTGAGGTCATCGAAGATGACGAGCACGGCCAGTTCTCCGTCGCGGACCTGAAGGAGCGCCTCGGGCACGGTCCCGGCACGGTGAAGCTCATCGCCATGACCCACGTTCCGACCCACGGCGGTCTCGTGAACCCCGCGGAGGAGGTCGGCGCCGTCGCGCGCGAGGCGGGTGTCCCGTTCCTGCTCGACGCCTGCCAGTCGGCTGGCCAGCTGGGTATCGACGTGCGGCGGATCGGCTGCGACATGCTGTCGGGCACTGGCAGGAAGTTCCTGCGCGGCCCGCGGGGCACCGGGTTCCTGTACGTGCGGCGCGAAATGCTCGACAAGCTGGAGCCGCCGTTCCTCGACCTGCACGCCGCGAACTGGACCGGCCCGGACAGCTTCGAGATCCGCGGCGACGCGCGGCGGTTCGAGAACTGGGAGACCAACTACGCGGGGAAGGTTGGCCTCGGCACGGCGGTCTCGTACGCGCTGTCCTGGGGCATCGACGCCATCGAGGCCCGGGTGACCGCGCTGGCGGCCGAGCTGCGCTCCCGGCTTGCCGCGATTGACGGGGTGCGGGTGCACGACCAGGGCCTGCGACGCTGCGCGATCGTCACCTTCAGCATGGCGGGCGTGCCTGCCCAGGAGGTTCAGCGGCACCTCGCGGCGAACGGTGTCAACACCAGCGTGTCACTCGCCTCGCACGCGCAGCTCGACCTGCCGCACCGCGGGCTGCCCGATCTGGTCCGCGCCTCCGTGCACTACTACAACACCGACGCCGAACTGGACCGGCTCATCGCCGCGCTCCCGGCGCCCAGGGCTTGACAGGGCTTCCCTCACTTGGTCAAATGACTTAGACACTTGACTAAGCGGGGGAAGGGCTGGTCATGGAGGCGGTGAGCCCAGCGGTGCCCAAGACGGCGGCCCGCGCGGCCGCCGAGGAAGCGCTGCTGGATGCGGCGGAACGGCTGCTGGCCGACGTCGGGTATGCGGGCATCACTACGCGGAGGCTCGCGAAGGAAGCACGTGTCAACCACGGCCTAGTGCACTATTACTTCGGCTCCAACGAGAACCTGCTGGTGCACGCGCTGGAACGGTTCACCAGCCGGCTGATCACCCGGCAGCGGGAGCTGTACGAGGACGACGTGCCGTTCGCCGATAAATGGCGCACCGCGATGAGCTACCTGGTTAGCGAGGATGTCCGCTACCAGAAGATCTGGCTTGAGCTGCAGGCGCTGGCCTGGAACAACCCCGACATCAGAGCGCGGCTGGCGCGGGTGAACGCCGAATGGCGGTCGGTGCTCACCGAGGCGTTCGAAGAGCCGCGTCGTGAGCTTGGCATTCCGCTGCCTCTGCAGGCGCTGGTGTCGCTGGTGATGACGTTCAACCTCGGGATCATCATCGAGCGACTGGGCGGCATCGAAACGGGGCACCGCGAACTACTGGAATGGATCGAGCAATGGATATCCAGCTGACTTCGCCCGGCCGGGAACAGTCCAGGGCGCGGTACCCGGACAGCTCCGGCTACATCAAGCGCGACGGCGTGCGCCTGTACTACGAGGTCTACGGCTCTGGCGAGCCGACCGTGTTCCTGCTGCCGACGTGGTCGATCATCCATTCCAGGCACTGGAAGATGCAGATTCCCTACCTGGCCAGGCACTGCCGCGTGCTCACCTTCGACGGCCGTGGCAACGGGCGCTCTGACCGCCCCGCGGCCGGATACGAGGAGGCAGAGTTCGCCGCCGACGCGCTGGCGGTGATGGACGCTACCGCGACCGGGCAGGCGGTGATCGTCTCGCTGTCTGTGGGCGCGCAGCGCGGCCTCATCCTGGCCGCCGAGCACCCTGACCGGGTAGCCGGAGCCGTGTTCATTTGCCCGGCGGTCCCGCTCGCCTCTCCGCTGGGGGATGGCGCGCGCTACCCGTTTGATGAGGTGCTGGCGGACGGTGCAGGCTGGCCGAAAGAAAAGTTCTCCGGCTGGGTAGAGGATTACCCCGGTTTCCTGCAGTTCTTCTTCTCGCAGATGTTCACCGAGCCGCATTCGACCAAGCCGACCGAGGACTGTATCGGCTGGGGTCTCGAGACCACCGCCGAGACCATCATCGCGACCGAGATCGGCAACGGCATGGACGAGGCGACCGCCCGCTCGCTGGCGGAACGGATTCGCTGCCCCGTGCTGGTGATCCAGGGCTCGGGCGACGCGATTACCGGTCCCGGCCGCGGGATGGCGCTCGCCGAGGCTACCCGCGGCGACCTGGTGATGCTCGAGGGCTCAGGGCATGGCCCGCATGCGCGCGACCCGGTGAAGGTCAACCTGCTGCTCCGGGACTTCACGCTCCCCACGCAGGCGCCGTCTCCGCGCTGGACGCGCGGCCGGTCTCGTCCCAAGCGCGCACTGTATATCTCCTCGCCGATCGGGCTCGGGCACGCCCAGCGAGACGTGGCGATCGCCAGCGAGCTGCGCAAGCTGCACCCTGACCTGCAGATCGACTGGCTCGCGCAGCATCCGGTCACGGCGGTGCTCGAAGCGCGCGGCGAGCGCGTCCACCCTGCCAGCGCCCAGCTCGCCAGCGAGTCCGGGCACGTCGAGTCCGAGTCGGCCGAGCACGACCTGCACGCCTTCCAGGCCATCCGGCGGATGGACGAGATCCTGCTATCGAATTTCATGGTCTTCCACGATCTCGCCCGCGAGGAGCACTACGACCTGTGGATCGGTGACGAGGCCTGGGAGCTCGACTACTACCTGCATGAGAACCCTGAGCAGAAGACCGCGGCCTTCGCCTGGTTCACCGACTTCGTCGGCTGGCTGCCGATGCCCGACGGCGGCGAGCGCGAGGCGTTCCTGACCGCCGACTACAACGCCGAGATGATCGAGCACATCGCCCGGTTCCCGCGGGTGCGTGACCGCGCCATCTTCGTGGGCGACCCCGGCGACATCGTCCCGGACGCCTTCGGGCCCGGGCTGCCGTCGATCCGCGACTGGACGCGGCAGCACTACGACTTCGCCGGCTACGTCACCGGCTTCGACCCGGGTCAGCTCGAGGACAGGGAAGCACTCGGCTATCGTCCAGACGAGCGCGTCTGCCTCGTGACCGTGGGCGGCTCAGGGGTCGGCGGCGACCTGCTGCGCCGCGTGATCGCCGCGTTTCCCGAGGCCAAACAGCGCGTGCCCGAGCTGCGGATGGTCGTGGTCGCGGGCCCGCGAATCGACCCTGACAGCCTGCCAGCTCATGACGGCCTGGAAGTGCGATCCTACGTCCACGAGCTCTACCGGCATCTGGCCGTCTGCGATCTCGCGGTCGTCCAGGGCGGGCTGACCACGGCGATGGAGCTGACTGCGAGCCGACGGCCGTTCCTGTACTTCCCGCTCCGCCACCACTTCGAGCAGAACCTGCACGTACGCCACCGCCTGGAGCGCTACAGGGCCGGGCGGTGCATGGACTACCAGACCGCTGGGCCTGCCGAGATCGCCGAGGCGATCGCCAGCGAGATCGGCCGCCAGGTGGACTACCGCCCAGTCGCCACCGATGGTGCCGCCCGTGCGGCGGCCCTGCTCGCCGACCTCCTCTAGCAGTCAGCGGGATCCGCGGCCGGATCGGCAGGCCTAGCCGCTGCGGCAGCCGGTATAAGGCACCTGGCCCAGGTCGGGGAAGCCGGGCAGGCTGACGATGGCGGCTTGCCCGGCATAGGTGTAGTTGACGGTGAACTGGACAGGAAGCGGCGCTGGGCAGGCGACGAGGACCTGGACAGTGACGCTGAACCATGTGCTGTTACCGGGCTCGAGGGCGACCGGACCCTGGACCGCCCCGATCGCCCCGCATGGCGCCCACTGCTGCGAGACCACCTTGAGGCCGCTCAGCGGAAACATGGTGCGGATCCGGCTAAGCACCATCGGCTCCGTGGATGTGTTGGTGACCTGCACGCCGAGCTGGAGCTCCCGGCCGGACTGTACGGAACACGTGCCGGTGTCCTGGGTCAGCGCCAGGCCGTCCGTGAACACCGACCCGGTGCCCTGTATCGCGGTGCCCTTGATCACTATCTGCATCTGCGGTGCCGGCGGCACCGGCGGGGCTGGGCTGGCGCTGGCCGTCGGCGACGCGCTGGCGTTCCTCGGCGCCTGGTGGGACCAGGCTGCGTATCCCGCGGCAAGCCCGATGACCACCCCCACGGCGAGCAGGATCGCGGCGCCCCGCGGCGGGCGCCAGTTCAGGGGCGGCCGGTTCAGGGACGGGAAGATGCGGCGGCCGCCTTGCTCCACCACATCGGCGCCGTTCTCGGTCACCTTGCCAGGGTATGCCGGACACCGTGACGGAACCAGACGCCGGCAGCCAGCCGAGCCCGCCGTAATCTGGGACGGTGACCAATGCGACCGGCGGGGGACGGCTGGGGGAGCATGCGGTTTATCCCGGTACGTTCGACCCATTTACGCCAGGTCATTTCGACATCGTCGAGCGGGCCCGGCATCTTTTCGCGCGGGTCACCGTGCTCGTGGCCGTCAACGCTGATAAGCGCCCGGCTCGCACCCCGTCGGAACGGGCCATCCAGCTGCGCAGGGAACTGCCCGCGAACTGGGACAACGTCTCGGTTGCGGCGTGGGCCGGGCTGACCGCCGCGTTCTGCCAGCAGCAGGGCGCCAGCGTGATCATCCGCGGTGTGCGCGACCGATCCGACTTTCGTCATGAATCTCAGCTGGCAGCCATGAACGAGGCCATGGGCGTCACTACGCTGCTGCTGTCCGCGCGGCCCGGACTGGCGGCCGTGTCGTCGACGGTTCTGCGCGGGCTCGGCACCTGAGCGGTCGATCGCTGAGCCCACTCCGGTGTGTAGCCCGTCGTGATCGGGGCAGGTGTCGCGGGTCCGTACAAGCGATTCGCGCTGAGGAGAGTTCTTCGTGACTTCCATTCCGGATATCAGGCTGAACAACGGCCAGGCCATTCCGCAGCTCGGCTTCGGTGTCTTCCAGATTGAGCCGAAGGACACGGTGGCCGCGGTGAGCACGGCGCTCGAGGTGGGGTACCGGCACATCGACACCGCCGAGATGTACGGCAACGAGGCCGAGGTCGGCGACGCCATCGCCAGGTCGGGCCTCGACCGCGGTGAGGTCTTCGTCACCAGCAAGCTGAGCAACGACGCGCACGAGCCCGACGATGCCCGCCATGCCTTCGTAGGGACGCTCAAGGCTCTCGGCACCGAGTACGTCGACCTGTTCCTGATTCACTGGCCGCTGCCGAGCCGGTACGGCGGTGACTTCGTGCAGACCTGGCGGACGCTGGAGGAGTTCTACCGCGAAGGCCGGGCCCGGTCCATTGGCGTATCCAACTTCCAGCCCCATCACCTACGGCGGCTGCACGGTGAGACCGACATCATCCCGGCGGTCAACCAGATCGAGGTGCACCCGTACCTGACCCAGGACGAGGTGCGCGCCTTCTGCGCTGAGCATCAGATCGCGATCGAGGGCTGGTCACCGCTGGGAAAGGGGGGCGTCCTCGAGGACCCGACCATCCAGTCAATCGCCGCGCGGGCGGGCAAGACCCCGGCTCAAGTCGTCCTGCGCTGGCACATCCAGCGGGGCGACATCGTGTTTCCCAAGTCGGTCACCCCGGACAGGATCCAGGAGAATATCGACATCTTCGACTTCGAGCTGCCCGCCACCGACGTCGAGGACATCACGCTGCTGAACAAGAACGAGCGCACTGGCCCCGACCCTGACAAGTTCGCTGGCCGGTAGCCCGTTCACTCGCGCTTGACACGCGCTGACGCCCGATCACATGCTGAAACAGTTCGGTGCGGAACAGGGGAGAGGCAGGCTCATGGCACTGTCGCGCGGCGTAATGACCGATGAGCAGCGGAAATCGGTCGCCCTTGAGTACCTGAAGGCGTTCGACAACGGCGGCGTCACCTCGACCGGTGGCAGCATCCTCGACCTCTTCGCCGAAGACGCGCAGGTCTACTTCCCGAAGTGGGGACTCGCGACCGGCAAGGCGGAGATCGGCACGATGTTCGGCGACGTGGGCGGGACGCTCAAGTCGATCACTCATCACTACTCGCATTTCAACTGGATCTTCTCCGGCAGCGATCTGCTGGTCGTGGAGGGCACGAGCCACGGCGAGCATCAGGACGGTCCGTGGCGCGCGGGAGTCCCCGAATCGGGTGCCGGCCGCTGGTGCGACGTCTTTGAGATCCGTGACTACCTGATCCAGCGGTGCTTCATTTACCTCGACCCGGACTACGCCGGCCGGGACACCGCCCGGTATCCCTGGCTCAAAGCCGAGGAACACGGCTGAGCGTCGGGCGGAGATACCTGACAGAGTGAAGCCATGCTGAATCAGGTGGCCGACGGCGTCTGGGTCCGGCAGAGCGCGTGGGTCTGGAGCAATGCCATCGTGGTGCGCGGGGAGGGTGGGTTGATCCTGGTCGATCCCGGCATCGATGGTTCGGATCTGAACGAGCTCGCCGATGACGTGGACCGGCTCGGCATTCCGGTGGTCGCCGGGTTTTCCACCCATCCCCACTGGGACCACCTGCTCTGGCATCCCCGGTTCGGCGACGTGCCGCGCTACGCCACCCCCGCCTGCGCCCGCGCTGCCAGTGAAGGCCGGGAGCGGGGGCAGCAGATGGCGGCGGAGAGCGCATCGGGCATCCCTCTGGAGCTGCTCGGGCTCGTCACCCCGCTGCCCGCGGACGGCGGACCCGTGCCGGGCGAGATCGTCGAGCATCAGGCGCACGCCATCGGCCACGCCGCGGTCCTCCTAGCGGACCGTGGCGTCCTGCTCGCCGGCGACATGCTCTCCGACGTCCTGATCCCGCTCCTCGACCCTCGCCGCCCCGGCCAGGTGAGCGCCTATGAAGCGGCACTCGACCGGCTGGGTGAGGCCGCTAGGCACGCCGATGTCCTGGTCCCCGGCCACGGCGCCGTGGCCGAGGGTCCCGAGGTGGCGGCCCGCCTCGCCGCCGATCGTGCCTACATCGACGCGCTGCGGCGAGGAGAGGACCCGGCCGACGCGCGTCTGGGGCCGGACTGGCTCCCCATCCACCAGTCGAACCTGGAGCAGGCCCGAAGGCAGTGAGAGGCAGCGGCATGCCTGGCGGGCAGTTGTACGACACCATCGGCGCCGCTTACACCGTGACGCGGCGCACCGAACCGCGGATCGCCGCACAGGTCTGGGCTGCGCTCGGCGATGCGCGGACGGTACTGAACGTCGGGGCTGGCACCGGCTCCTACGAGCCGCCCGGCCGCGACGTCATCGCGGTGGAACCGTCGGCGGTCATGCGGGCACAGCGTCCCGCGGGCGCGGCGCCGTGCGTGGCGGCCGACGCGGAGAGCCTCCCTTTCGAGGACCAGTCCTTCGACGCCGCGATGGCGTTTGCCACCGTTCACCACTGGCGCGATCCGATCGCCGGGCTGCGCGAGATGCGGCGCGTGGCTCGCCGCGTGGTGGTGTTCACCCACGACACCACTGACACCGGATGGCATCGTCGGTTCTGGCTTACTCGCGACTATCTGCCCGAGGTCGCCGACCTGCTGGCCGGCCGGCCGTCGCTGACCGAGCTGGCTGGCGCGATTGGAGCCCGCATCGAACCGGTGCTCATTCCGTGGGACTGCGCTGACGGCTTCTTCGAGGCCTACTGGCGCCGGCCCGAGGCATACCTGGACGATCAGGTACGTCGCGGAGTGTCGGTGTGGGCCAGGGTCGGGCCGGAGCCCGAGCAGCGGGCAGTGCGCAGCCTCCGCGCAGATCTTGTCTCAGGCCGGTGGGCCGACCGCAACCGCGATCTTGTCGCTCTCGACGCAGCGGAGCTTGGCCTTCGCCTGCTCGTCACCTGAACACGTGGCGCCGTCTACACGGCACGTGTCCGGGTGGCGTGCCAGCCCGATGCCAGTGCGGCCGCGGCGAGGGCGAGCAGGACGGCCAGCAGAGTGACCTGTAGCGGCCAGTACTGACCGGCGGGGTGGTAGGGGACCGGGACACCGGCCCCGGAACCGAGGATCCAGCTGCCGGGCGGGGCAGTGAAGTCCGGCCCGGCTGTCTTGCTCGCCGGTGTCAGGGCCTGCACCACCCACCGGGCGGCGAGCAGCAGCACGGTAAATCCGGCCAGGGCGGCGCCGATGGCGGGAAGCGTGCGCCGCAGCACGGCGCCGAACGCCACCGCCAGGCCGAAGGCGAGCACGGCCTCACCGGCCAGGGCCAGGTTCACGGAGGCGAACCAGGACCAGCGCGAGCTGGCGGTGTCGCCCGCGGTGAGCTGGTGCTGCAGCCACGCGTTGACCGTCCCGGCGATAAGGCCCGCCATCGCCAAGCCGCAGGCAAGTGCCGAGATCTTGGCGGCGTACCAGCGGCGCCGCGACACGGACTGGGTCCAGGCGGCCAGGTGGGTACGCTGCTCGACTTCCCTGGCCACCAGCGGGGCCCCAATGATGGCGCCCATGATCGCGAATACGGCAGGCAGGCCGTACTGAGACAGCAGGATCGCGAAGTTGTAGCGGGACACGAAGGCGGCCTGCAGGCCGCCCGGGTAACGGTCTTTGAGCGCGAGGCAGGTCGCGGGCGAGTTGACGTGGAACACGCCACTGTGCGCGTTAGGCGGCGGGCATCCGGCGGCTGCCAGCTGGCGGAGCCAGGAGTGGTAGCCCGCGAGCCAGTGCTCCGCGCTGAGGCCGAAGCTCACGATGAGCGCGCACAAGGCGGCGACGGCGACGATCGTCCATAGAACCTGCCCGCGGTGCTGCCGCCAGATGAGACAGATCATGCCACGACCTCCTCGGGGAGCCTGGCGGCATTGGCGTCAAGGTAGCCGAGCACTAGCTCATCGAAGGCCGGTGCGGCGTCCTGCAGGCCCGGTCCGGGCCGGGGAGCATCGTCGCAGCGCACCAGTGCCGTGGTCTGGCCGGCCATGCTGCGCTGGCTGATCACCAGCCAGCCGCCTCCGTCGAGCCAGCCGTCCGGCCCGCTGATGACCCGGTGCTGCGAGCGCAGCTCATCGATATCGCCGGTGAGCCGTACGCGCCCGGTGCGCAAGACGATCAGGTAGTCGCAGACGCGTTCCAGCTCCGCCACGGCGTGGGAGGAGTACACGACGGTTGCGCCTGCCTCGTGGCAGGCCTCGAACATCGAACTCAGGAATTCCCGCCGCGCCAGCGGGTCAAGGTTGGCCATCGGCTCATCAAGCAAGAACAGCTCCGGCCTCTTGGCCAGCACGAGGGTGAGGGCCACCTGGGCTCGCTCGCCGCCGGACAGGGCGCTGATCCGCGCCCGGGGCCGGATGCCCAGCCGCCCGATCCGTTCCGCGGCCATGGCCGCGTCGAACCCGCGATTCATGCAGCGACCTATGTCCAGGACATCGGCAACTCGCAGCCGCGGCCACAGCGGCGCATCCTGAGCGACGAACCCGATCCGGTCCAGCCGCCGGGCCGGGGCGCCGCCTGCCACCTCGACTATTCCTTCGGTGACCGGAAGCAGGCCCGCAGCCATGCTCATCAGCGTGGTCTTGCCCGACCCGTTGGGCCCGACGAGGGCCACCACGCGGCCGGCCGGCACCTCCACGTCGCAGTCGCGCAGGCCCCATAGGCGCCGGTCATAACGGTGCCCGAGGCCCGCGCACCGCAGCGCCGCGGTCATGCGGCACCGCCCGCGACCTGGCGGTCACCATCGCTGGCGACCGGCTCATCGAGAGCAACCTCGAGGAGCATCCGGATCTGTTCGGCGGACAGCCCTTCCTGTCTGGCCCTGTCCACCCAGTGGGCCAGCGGGCCCAGCAGCCTCGGCGCCACCCCAAGAGATGCCATCGGCGGCGCGGCCGCCACGAACGTCCCGACGCCCTGCCGGCGCACGACCATTCCCTGGTGCTCCAACTCGCCGAACGCCTTTACCACCGTGTTCGGATTGACCGCCAGCGCGTTCACGACCTCGTTCACGCTGGGCAGCTGATCACCTGGCCGTAGCCGTCCCAGCATCACATCCCGGCGCACCTGCTGGACCAGCTGCCGGTAGATAGGAACATCCGATCCGCCATCAATACGGAACACGATCACCCTCCAAGACCATTAGTCTATCGCTATACTAGTAGAGTGAAGGTGCTGACGCAACCTGGAGCTACGGCACTCCGATGCTGAGCCGCATATGCGTCTGCCCCGCCGGTTGCGGTGCGGGGTTCGCCGGGGTATGAACCGGCGGTTCTTCCCACCCTGGGCAAGGCGGGGGATAGCGGCGACTTCGGGAACGGGGAGGCGTACCGATCGCCCTTACTTTACATAATGTACATTATCGGCACTTAATCTACGGGAGTTGCATTAGCGGACCTGTGTGTGTCCCATCTCACGGAAGGTGGCGAATCTCACTCATCCTTGCGAACGACTTGGCGGAAGCAACCTCATGTGCAGGTACGCCGATGGTGTGGTCCGGAGGGCCGAGCTGACTATGGCCGTCGACGTGGCGACACGGACATCGCTGAGACAAGGCGGTCTCTCAACGTCTCAGGAGCGCGTCGTTCGGCAGGACTCAGCCGACGTGATGGCTGAGACGCAACAGAACCATGTCGGTAATGTGGCTCGGCGTCACTCATCGGACAGGCTTTGTTCAGCCGTGTGATTGGACGCACGCCTACTCGTCCCACGCCGCGTCCTGATCACCCTCATCGTCGGACCAGGACTCCGACTCGGCCATGTCAAGGCCGATCTCAGTCGACCAGTCCAGTGCCCACGCCTTCACCTCGGCAATGAGCTCTGGCTTGGCGCCGTAGCGCGAAAAGGCCTCGTCCGGGTACGTCGAGGCGAAGGCGAGCTGGTCACGGAGCATCTCGAGGCTGAATTCCTCGTCGAGCGCGGCCCGGCACGCCGCGATGAGCTCTGCCCGGGTGAAATGGGAGGACGCTGCGTGTGCGTCGAGCACGTCCCGGGGCAGGACCCGGTCGTGAAGCGCCCCCATCTTCAGCGCGACCGCGTCTGCGAGGGCGATTACCGGGCCGAACTCCATCCACACGACCGGATGGTTCAGCGGTTCCTTCAGCACGTCCACCCTGTAGGTCCCGCCTAGGGGAAACGTGACAAGCAAGTGCCCCTTCCGCCCCTCAGCGTCGAGAACCTGAACGGTGAATCCGGCTACGCGGTATGCGGCAGCCAACTCAGCCACAATCTCCCCGACCGGGGCAGCAGCCCCGGTAGCGAAGTCAATGTCCTCAGACGGGCGCTCTACAAGACCGTGCGCCTTGACTGCGTATCCCCCCGCGACGGCCAACCCGTACCTGGAGCAAACAGACAGGACCGCCTCCACCAAGGCCCTATGGTCACCCTCGAGCATGGCCGCTTCATCACCCCGGCCCCAGTTCGGGGAAGTGCTCCTGCCATATCTCGCGGAGCGGTCGCGGCAGGCGCAGCCTGCTCCAGTCACCGCGAAGTAGGCCCGCGTTCAACCAGCTGGTGTAGTGCTCTCGCGTGACTGCCGAGGTCAGCACCGTCACGTGGTACAGGTAGCGCTGTACTGGGTCCGCCAGGTCAAAGCTCCGGTCCCCTGACCAGGCCAGATCGACAGGTAGTTCCACCACGCCGCCGCTCGGCCCGGCGAGATTCTCCAAGGCGGGCGGCAGCTTGGCGCCAACTCCCGCCCAGCGGGAAGGCAGCCCACGCCGGGAATCCGAGCTCTTCATGAACCCATTATCGCGCGGTTCGAAGCTGCGATCGAACACGAAACGCCGCCTTGAGACGATGACATCGGCCTCAATGCCGATCCCGGCTGAGCGCATTCTCCGGAAACGACATGATGACTGAGACCGAAGGAGGTGCCGACGTCTCAGGATCGTGTCGACTCCCTTGGTCCTGTCCGACATGATGCCTGAGACGGGACATCTGCGGGTTCACTTCAGCATCCGCGTCCTCTCGCATCTCTGCTCCATCTAGTTCGCTTCGACCTGCAGCGTGTCGCTCGAGATCTCGATGACCCCTCTGCGCTCAGGCGCCCGTCCGGCGGCCCTTGTGCTCCATGAGGTGCAGGGTCACCCCGAACGTCGTCTCCGGCGCCGTGAAGATCGAGCGGACCTCGTCGGTCTCGAATTCGCCCTGCAAGACGACCCCTCGGCGTGTCAGT
>Ga0207693_10002835_pt1 | contig 15018 bp, 15 predicted proteins | sample LARL81metaG_FD_184347 | JGI IMG/M metagenome (GOLD analysis project Ga0207693, IMG submission 184347) | Corn, switchgrass and miscanthus rhizosphere microbial communities from Kellogg Biological Station, Michigan, USA - LAR L8-1 metaG... | ecosystem: Host-associated > Plants > Roots >...
CCGAAACCGCCGAGACCGACATAAGTGCGCTTGCTGGAGGCGAGCAGGCGGATCGAGGTGATGCCGAGGTCTTTCAGGATCTGGGCGCCGAGGCCGATCTCGCGCCATTGCCGCGAGCGCGCCGCCTCGGTGCCGGTCGCCGCCTCCTGCGGGATTTCGGCCACCGGCACGCCGGCGGTGCCGTCGCGCAGATAGACGATGACGCCGCGGCCGTCCTGCTTGAAGCGCGTCAGGGCGGCGTGGATCGACTTGGCGCCGCCGAACACGTCGCCGATCACGTCGGCGCGGTGCAGCCGCGCCAGCACGTTCCTGCCGCCGCCGATATCGCCGTAGACGAAGGCCATGTGGTGCACGCGGTCGAACGGCGTCACATAGGCATAGCCTTGCAGCGGCCCGATTTCGGACGCCAGCGGAAATTCGCCGACCCGCTCGACCAGCTTGTCGCGGTTCTGCCGGTAGCCGATCATTTCGGCGATCGAGACCTGCGCCAATTTATGCTTCTCCGCGAAGGCCGCGACCTCCGGCCCGCGCATCACGGTGCCGTCGTCCTTCATGAGTTCGGCCAGCACGCCGACCGGCGGCAATTGCGCCAGCCGGCACAAGTCGACGCAGGCCTCGGTATGGCCGGAGCGCATCAGCACGCCGCCCTCGCGCGCGACCAGCGGAAACACATGCCCGGGGCGCACGAAATCGGCGGCGCCGTTGTTGTTGTTGGCGAGCGCGCGCACGGTGTTGCAGCGCTCCTCGGCCGAGATGCCGGTCACCAGCCCATGGCGCACGTCGACCGAGACGGTGAAGGCGGTGCCGAGCGGGGCGTCGTTCTCCGCCACCATCGGATCGAGATGCAGGCGGCGCGCCTGGTCGGCGCCGAGCGGCGCGCAGACGATGCCCGAGGTGTTGCGGATGATGAAGGCCATCTTCTCCGGCGTGCAGAGCGAGGCGGCGACGAACAGGTCGCCCTCGTTCTCGCGGTCGTCGTCGTCGGTGACGACGACGATCTCGCCTTGGGCGAAGGCCTTGATCGCGGCCTCGACGCGGTGGTGGCTATTCGGCACGGGAACGACCTCGGGCGGCGTCAAGCGGGCGGCGTGAACGGCCAAGCCGTCCCCTCGCCCATCTGGCCGCGATGCATGAGATAGTGATCGGCCAAGACGCACGCCACCATGGCCTCGCCGATCGGCACGGCGCGGATGCCGACGCAAGGATCGTGGCGGCCTTTGGTCGCCACCTCGGTGTCGCTTCCGTAGCGGTCGACCGTCTTGCGCGGCGTCAGGATCGAGGAGGTCGGCTTGACGGCAAAACGCGCGACGATCGCCTGCCCGCTCGAAATGCCGCCGAGAATGCCGCCGGCATGGTTCGACAGGAACAGCGGCTTGCCGTCGTTGCCCAAATTCGGATCTTTGCGCATCTCGTCGGCATTGTCCTCGCCGCGCAAGGCGGCGGCGGCAAAACCGTCGCCGATCTCGACGCCCTTGACCGCGTTGATGCCCATCAGCGCGCCGGCGAGATCGGCGTCGAGCTTGGCATAGACCGGCGCGCCGAGCCCGGCCGGCACGCCTTCCGCCACCACTTCGATCACCGCGCCGCAGGACGAGCCGGACGTGCGCACGCCGTCGAGATATTCCTCGAAGAACTTGGCCTGCTTGGCGTCCGGGCAGAAGAACGGGTTGTTGGCGACCTCGTTCCAGTCCCAGCGCGCGCGGTCGATTTTGTGCGGGCCCATCTGCACCAGCGCGCCGCGCACCGAGAGGCCGGGCACGATCTTGCGCGCGATGGCGCCGGCGGCAACGCGCGCGGCGGTCTCGCGCGCCGAGGCGCGCCCGCCGCCGCGATAGTCGTGGATGCCGTATTTGACGTCGTAGGTGTAGCCGGCGTGACCGGGGCGGTATTTGTCCTTGATGGCGGAATAGTCCTTCGAGCGCTGGTCGACGTTCTCGATCAGCAGCAGGATCGGCGTGCCGGTGGTGACCTGGATGCCGTCCTCGCCGGCGAACACGCCCGACATGATCTTGACCGCGTCCGGCTCCTGGCGCTGGGTGGTGAAGCGCGACTGGCCGGGCCGGCGCTGGTCGAGATAGCGCTGGATGTCGGCTTCGGTGAGCGCAAGGCGCGGCGGGCAGCCGTCGACCACGCAGCCGATCGCGGCCCCGTGGCTTTCGCCGAAGCTGGTGAAGCGAAACATATGCCCGAAGGTATTGAACGACATGGCGGTTTCGTACCGCGCGCCTGTGCGGGGGTCAAATAAACGCCGGAAATCCGGCTAACGGCGGGCAAAAAGCCGACGATTCAGGCGTAGCGCGTGTACGTCTTGCCCTCGAACACATAGACCACGCCCTGCGCGATATCGATGAGCGGCGCGGCCGCCGGCGCGGCGATGCCGAGCGCGGCGATCAGCCCGCGCGCGGTGCCGCCATGCGCGGCGACCACCGTGTCGCGGGACAGCGTTTGGTGCCAGGCCCGCATACGGGCCGCCACCATCTGATAGCTTTCGCCGCCGGGCGGCAAAAAGTGGAATTTGTCCTGCTCGCGCGCGGCGATGCGCTGCGGGTCGCGGCCGTGCAGCTGCGCGATGGTGAAGCCCTCCCAGTCGCCGAAGGCGATCTCGATCAGCGCCGGCTCGATCCGGTAGCCGTCGGCGGCAAGCCCCAAAGCGCGGCGCGCCAATTCCATGGTTTCGCGCGCGCGCTGGAGCGGGCTTGCGACGTAATCGAGGCTTGCGGGCGCGCGGCCGTCGCGCTCGAACAGGTCGCGCAGGATGCCGCCGCAATGCGCGCTTTGCGCCCGGCCGCGCGCGTTGAGCGCGACGTCGCGGTGGCCTTGCAGCCGCCCTTGCACGTTCCAGTCGGTCTCGCCGTGGCGGATATAATAGACGAGCGGCGGCGCCATCGCCGCGCTCAGTCGTCGAGCTTAATTTCGGGCGCGTCGGGATGCTTGATGCCGACGATGTGGTAGCCGGCGTCGACGTGCTGGATTTCCCCGGTCACCCCGCTCGACAGGTCGGACAGGAAGAAGACGCCGGCCTTGCCGACGTCGTCGAGCGTCACGTTGCGGCGCAGCGGCGTGTTGTATTCGTTCCACTTCAGGATATAGCGGAAGTCGCCGATGCCGGCGGCGGCGAGCGTCTTGATCGGCCCCGACGAGATGGCGTTGACGCGGATGTTCTTGACGCCGAGGTCGGCCGCCATGTAGCGCACCGAGGCCTCGAGCGCGGCCTTGGCGAGCCCCATCACGTTGTAATGCGGCATCCACTTCTCGGCGCCGTAATAGGTCAAAGTCAGCATCGAGCCGCCTTTGGTCATCAGCTTCTCGGCGCGTTGCGCGACGGCGGTGAACGAGTAGCAGCTCACCAGCATGGTCTGGGTGAAATTGTCGGCGGTGGTGTCGACGTAGCGGCCGACCAGCTGGTCCTTGTCCGAGAAGGCGATGGCGTGCAGCACGAAATCGAGCGAACCCCAGGCCGATTGCACCGCCGAAAACACCGCGTCGAGCGTCGCCGGATCGGTCACGTCGCAATGCCCGACCACCAGCCCGCCCACTTCCTCGGCCAGCGGCTCGACCCGCTTCTTGAGCGCGTCGCCTTGGTAGGTGAAGGCGAGCTCGGCGCCGTGGTCGCGGCAGGCCCGCGCGATGCCCCAGGCGATCGAGCGGTTGTTGGCGACGCCCATGATCAGCCCGCGCTTGCCGCGCATCAGATTGGAGGTTTCCGCCATCCGTCTTTCCGTCTTGACCGGCGGGCGCCGGCCGCCTCCCTATGGCATAGGGTCCTGGGACCAGCAAGCAATGCGCGTAATGCGGGCGCTTTTGATTGGTGGAATCAATTCATTTGCGGGAATATGTTTTGAATCGAGGGGTTTTCCCTCTCGTTGGAATGCCGACAGGGCGCGGACAAGGAGGGCTGCTTGGCCACGTTCCGGCAGAACGTTGAGGCGACGATTCCGGCGCTGCGTCGCTACGCCAGGGCGCTGACGCGGGACGCCGATATCGCCGACGACCTCGTGCAGGACACTTTGGTGCGCGCGCTGCGCTCCGAGCATTTGTTCCACGGCGGCGAAGTGAGGAGCTGGCTCTACACCATCCTCACCAACCTCAACCGCAACCGGCTGCGCTCGCTGGCGCGCCGGCCGACGCTGTCCCCGCTCGAGGACAACGACGCGCCGGATCTGGCCGGGCCGGAAGCCGGCGGGCGCGACATCGACCGCGCGCTCGCCACGCTGGTGGAAGACCAGCGCAACGCGCTCCTGTTGGTGGTGCTGGAGGGCCTGACCTACCGCGAAGTCGCGGAGGTGCAAGGCGTGCCGATCGGCACGGTGATGTCGCGTCTGGCGCGTGCACGCGTGCAGATCAAGGCTTTTCTCGACGGCGAGCGCCCCGCGCTGCGCCGAATAAAATGAAGGACGCAGGTGAAACATGATCAATCGCAATTCACCCGTGACTGAGGACGAGCTGCACGCGTACGTCGACGGCGAGCTGCCGGCCGACCGGCGCGAGGCCGTCGCCCGATGGCTGTCGGAACACCCCGAGCAGGCGGCGGTGGTCGCCGCCTGGCGCGCGCAGGCCGAAGGCATCCGCACGCGCTTCGGCGCCGTCGCCGAGGAGCCGGTGCCGGCGCGGCTCGCCATCGACAAAGTGATGCGCAGCGGCGGCGCCAGCCGCGCTTCGCTGATCGGGATCGCGGCGGCCGCCGCGGTGGTCGCCTTCGTGATCGGCGGCGGCGCCGGCTGGATGGCGCGCGGCGCTTCCGCGGCCGCGCCGGCCAGCGCCGGCGAGTTCACCGCCGACGCCATCGAAGCGCACAAGCTCTACGTGGTCGAGGTGCGCCATCCGGTCGAGGTGCCGGGCGACGAGCGCCAGCACATGACGCAATGGCTGACCAAGCGGCTCGGCTACCAGCAGCGCGTGCCGGACTTGAGCGCCATCGGCCTCAAGCTGGTGGGCGCGCGGCTGTTGCCCGGCCCGACCGGCGCCGCCGCTTTCTACATGTATGAAGGCCCCAACGGCGAGCGCTACACGCTTTATTGCTCGAAGGTGCCGGCCGGCGACAGCGCGCTGCGCTTCCGCGAAGGCAAGAGCTTTGCCGCTTACTATTGGATCGACGACAAAGTCGGCTATGCGGTGAGCGGGGCGGACGACCGCGCCAAGCTCGAGACGGTGACCAAGTCGATCTACGAACAGATGGAGCGCAACGGAGCGAAGAAGTCGTAGCGTGCGGTCATTCCGGGACCGCGCGAAGCGCGGGGCCCGGAATCCAGAAAGTCGCGTTGCCCGTCGTAGTTCTGGATTCCGGGTTCGCGCCTCTCGGCGCGCCCCGGAATGACATCATTACATATCGCCGCGCGGGTCGTAGGGTTTCTTGTCGCGCCAGGACTTCATCAGCGCCTTGAGCTCCTCGTCGGAGCCCTCCGGCAGCACGATACGCACGGTGGCGAGCAGATCGCCGGTGCCGTCTTTGGCTTTGAGCCCCTTGCCCTTGAGGCGGAAGGTGCGGCCGGAACTGGTGCCGGCGGGAATCGCCAGATCGACCGCGCCATCGAGCGTCGGCACCCGCACTTTGCCGCCGAGCACGGCTTCGTACAGCGTCACCGGCAGATCGAGCCGCAGATCGGCGCCGTCCGGCTTGAACAAAGGATGCGGCGCGACATTGACCATGATCAGCGCGTCGCCGGCTTTGCCCGAGGCGCTCGGCCAGCCCTGCCCTTTCAGGCGGATGGTCTGGCCGCTGGTGATGCCGGCCGGGATCTTGACCTCGATGTCCTTGCCGGTCGGCAAATGCACGCGCGCCTTGCTGCCGCGCGCGGCCTCCGGCAGCGTGATGGTGAGCGCGGCCTGCAGGTCCTGGCCGGTGGCCGGCTGAGCGAATTCTTCCGGCTCGAACTGGCCGCCGAAGCCGCCGCCGCGCGCGCCGCGCGTTGCGCCGCCGAACATGCCGCGCAGCAGGTCCTCGAAGCCGCCGCCGCCGCCGAAACCGCCGCCGCGGCCGGCGCGCTGGAAGCCGTCCGGGCCGAAACTGAAGCTCTCGAACTGCGCGCCCTGCCCGGGGTGGAAACCGCCTGGCTGCGCGCCCTCGAAGCCGTGAAAACGCGGCTTACCCTCGGCGTCGATCTCGCCGCGGTCGAAAGCTTTGCGCTTGTCGTCGTCGCCGACGATCTCGTAGGCGGCGTTGAGCTCGGCAAAGCGCGAGGCCGCCTTGGGGTCGTGCTTGTTGGCGTCGGGATGCAGCTTTTTGGCGAGCTTGCGATAGGCGCTTTTGATCTCCGCCTCGCTCGCACCCTTGGATACCCCCAGGATCTGGTAGGGGTCGCGCATCAGGTGAAACTCCGTGAAAGGCCCCAGAACGCCGGCAAAAGCCGGCGACTCATGCGCTCAATGTGGGGTTCACGGACGGCAGATGCAACGCGGCTTCGCCTGCGCTACGCCGCGCAAGCGCCCCACCGTATCCGCTCATTCCCGCGCAAGCGGGAATCCAGGGGCAAAATACACAGCCGAGAATGGTGCTCTGGGTCCCCGCTTGCGCGGGGACGAGCGGACGAAATTCAGGAGCTCTTCCAGGGCTTGATGCTGCGCACCTGCCAGGCGCCCTTGTCGGGCTTGCAGGCTTCGCCCTTGAGCCAGGACTGCGCGCTGCCCTGCACATAGCTCGCCAGGAAATCGCGGCAGGTCTTGCCGTCCGAGGAATAGGCCTGCGCGATCGGCGTGACGGTGCCGCGCGCGCCGGTCGTGGGATTTTCCCAGGTCTGGCTGGCGTCTTTGGAGCCGCGCGCAAGCACGTCGCTGGCGGCCGCGCGCGCGAAGGCGAGGTCGGCGTCGGGCGGCAGTTCTTCGGCCGTTTTGGCGCCGGGCGGCGGCTTGATCGACGCGGTGGTGTCGGTCTTGTCGCTGCCCATCAGCGAGTCGAGCTGATAGGAAAAGCTGCAGCCGCCGGCGGCAGCCGCCAGCGACAGCGCCAAACCGGCGGCCAGCGCCCGCCATAGGCGCGAGCGCGAAGGTCCACTATAACGACAGCGGCGACGGGTCGTGACCCGGATCACACGAGTACTCCGAACGAATGTCCGATACGGCACCGATTGAACACCCCAGCTGGTTAACAGGCGGTGATTTCACCGCCGCCGACGACCCCTTGCGGCTGTTTTCGGCCTGGCTGAAGGAGGCCTCGGCCTCCGAGCCGCGCGATCCGACCGCCATGACGCTCGCCACCGTCGACGCCGACGGCGCGCCCAATGCCCGGATGGTGCTGCTCAAAGGCCTCGATGAGCGGGGATTCGTCTTCTACACCAACAAAGACAGCCAAAAAGGGCGTGAATTGGACGCACGCGCGGCGGCCGCGCTGATGTTCCATTGGAAGTCGCTCAACCGGCAGATCCGTATCCGCGGGCCGGCCGAGTCCGTCACCGACGCCGAAGCCGACGCCTATTTCGCCACCCGCCCCAAGCAGGCGCAGATCGGCGCCTGGGCCAGCAAGCAGTCCTTTCCGCTCGAAAGCCGCCTCGCCTTCGAAAAGGCGGTGGCGCTTTATGCCGCCAAATACGCCATCGGCAGCGTGCCGCGGCCGCCGCGCTGGTCCGGTTACCGCATCGTGCCGATGCTGATCGAGTTCTGGCAGGACCGGCCGTTCCGCCTGCACGACCGCGTCGAGTTCCGCCGCGCGGCGCTCGATGCGCCGTGGGTGAAGACGCGGCTTTATCCTTGACCATGCCGACCAGCCCGTCCAACCAGCCGCGCCGCACGCTGCTCCTGACCGGAGCGAGCCGCGGCATCGGGCATGCGACGGTGAAGCGCTTTTCCGCCGCCGGCTGGCGCGTGATCACCTGTTCGCGCCATCCGTTCCCGGAGAATTGCCCGTGGGACGCCGGCCCGGAAGACCACATCCAGGTCGACCTTGCGGACGAGGCCAATACGCTCGAGGCGATCGACGAGATCAAGCGCCGGCTCGACAGCAACGAATTGCACGCGCTGGTCAACAACGCCGCCATCTCGCCCAAGGCCGACGCCGGCGCGCGGCTCGGCTCGCTCGATACCACCATCGACGTCTGGCACCACGTGTTCCAGGTGAACTTCTTTGCGCCCATCATGCTGGCGCGCGGGCTGGTCGAGGAATTAAAGGCGGTGAAGGGCTCGGTGGTGAACGTCACCTCGATCGCCGGCTCGCGCGTGCACCCGTTCGCCGGCGCGGCCTACGCCACTTCGAAGGCGGCGCTCGCCTCGCTGACGCGCGAGATGGCGAGCGACTTCGGCCGGCTCGGCATCCGCGTCAACGCCATCGCGCCGGGCGAGATCGACACGCCGATTTTGTCGCCCGGCACCGACAAGATCGTCGAACAGATTCCGCTGCAGCGGCTCGGCACGCCCGACGAAGTCGCCAAGATCATCTACGTGCTGTGCACCGAGACCAGCTCGTATGTGAACGGCGCCGAAATCCACATCAACGGCGGCCAGCACGTTTAGCTAGCCTCATGCCGAGGAGCGCCGCGACGCGCTCTCGTTTGTCATGCCCGCGAAGGCGGGCATCCAGTAAACGCCGGCTTCGCTGCGGGGTACTGGGTCCCCGCTTGCGCGGGACGACACTTCTGTTCAGGCAATCGCCGCCGCCCGTGTTCTTTGTCGAAGCGAATATGATCAAGAGCCCTTTGCGCCAGCATGCCATCCTGGCAAGGGTATGAACCGCTCCTCATTGCCCGGCGCCCAGCTTGCCTTCGCCTACAGCCACTTGCGCCACTTGAAATACAGATACGGCAAAATCGCCGCCAGGATCATGACCAGAATCGCGATCGGGTAGCCGACCGGCCAGTCGAGCTCGGGCATGTGCTTGAAGTTCATGCCGTAGATCGAGGCGATCAGCGTCGGCGGCATGAACACCACCGCGGCGACCGAGAAGATCTTGATGATGGCGTTCTGCTGGATGTTGACGACGCCGAGCATGGCGTCGAGCAGGAAGGTCACCTTGTTGCCGATATAGCTCGCGTGATCGGTGAGCGAGACCACGTCGCGCTGCATCGACTGCAATTGCGCGCGCGCCTCCTTCGGCCATTTCATGGTGTCGGCCTCGTGCGACAAAAACAGCAGCAGGCGGCCGATCGAGACCAGGCTTTCGCGCACCTTCGAGGTGAGGTCGCCCTTGCGCCCGAGCGCCTTGAGCACGTCGTTGTAGACCGGCGGCGCGGCCTCGTCGTCGGGCTCGAAGATGGTGTGCGAGATCTGGTCGATCTCGGCGCCGATGCGCTCGAGGATGTCGGCCGAGCGGTCGATCACCGCGTCGAGCAGATCGCGCAGGATGCTGTCGCCCGACACGCGCCCGGCCGCGCCGCGCGCCAGCTTGTGCTCGACGATGGCGAAAGGCCGCGGCTCGTCGTAGCGCACGGTGGCGAGCCGGTGGCCGGACAGGATGAAGGTGACCGGCGTGGTCTTGGGCGTCGCCGTGTCGGAGTGGCACATCAGCGTCGCGGTCATGTAGCGCGCGTGGTTCTCGACGTAGAGGCGGCTGCTGACCTCGATCTCCAGCATCTCCTCGCGCGTCGGCACCGCGATGCCGAGCAGGCTCTCGACGATCTTGTCTTCTTGCAGCGTCGGCGAGACGAGGTCGATCCAGACCGCGGCCTCCGGCGGCGCCATCCCGGGCTCGACGGGTAAGCGCTCGAGGCCGGAACCGCGCGGCACATAGACCGAAAGCATGCGAGATGGCCCCAGAAAAGCGCGCCGTCTCTCATGGCCTTAATGGCGCGGCGAGCGCAAGACAATAATGCCCAAAACAATAGCGCCAATGCGCCGGCCCTTCGCGGGGCAGCGTGTTGGCGCTTGGTCGAAGACGCTTTTTCCGGGGCGCCGGCTGTTAGCGGCGCGTTCGCTCAGTCGTAATCGTAACGGCCGTCGCCATGGGCGGCCTGCCGCTTGATCTGCGCCGGGCGGCAGCGCACCGCGGCCGCGACCGCGGAAATGCCGATCTCGCCGTAGCGGCGGTCGAGATTCGGCGCCTGCGTGCGGTGTTCGGCCTGATTACGGCTCGGGCGGTTGTCGGCGTCTTGGCTCTGTTGCGTAGCCTTTGGCGCGCTCATTCTTATCACTCCGATTCTTTCCTTGGGCTCGGCCTTCTCGCTTGGGCCGACACCCTGTCATTTGGCCGCTGACTGGGGCGGAATTGCGCGGGTAATGCTATGGTCTCGTGACATTTCCCCGCGCGCCGCCTTGCTATGGCCGCATGATACCCACCCCCATGGTAAACCTCGGCTTAACGTCTTGCCGGCAAAGTCGTTTTTATGGGTAACCGGATGCGGCCTGGCGTCCGGAACACAGGTGCGGCATTCCTGCCACAGGTCCACAGGAAGGCGCGGCGGAACATGCGGAAAGCGTGGCGTAGGCCGGGTTTCTTCGGTTAATTGCGCGCTGCAATACGCCGAATGGCGGCGCTGCCGAATGCGCCGGGCGGGGGCTTAAAACGAGGAAGAAAAATGGCGGTACGGGGGTTCTTGGTCGTTCTGTTCGGCGCCGCCATGTTGCTCGGCGGCTGCATGCAATCCACGCTCGAGCCGTCCTCCGAGGCGAATTTCACCTCGCGCGACAAGAAGCTGTTGGCGGCGGCGCCCTATGAGAAGGTGGCGATCGCCGAGCCCTATCGCCGCCACCTCGTCAGCTACGAGCGCAAGGAACGGCCGGGCACCATCCTGATCGATACCGACGCGCGCTATCTCTATTACGTGCTGCCCGGCGGCAAGGCGATCCGCTACGGCGTCACCGTCGGCGATGAGGCATTGGCCTGGTCGGGCGTCGCCAAAGTCGGCCGCATGACCGAATGGCCGTCCTGGACGCCGACCGAGGAAATCAAGAAGCGCATGGACGTGCCGAATTTCGTCGGCCCCGGCCCGCAGAATCCGATGGGCGCGCGCGCCATGTATCTGTTCGAAGGCAACAAGGACACGCTCTACCGCATCCACGGCACCAACCAGCCGGAATATATCGGCCAGGCGATTTCCTCGGGCTGCATCCGCATGACCAACGAGGACGTGATCGACCTCTACAAGCGGGTCAAGGTCGGCACCGTGGTGGTGGTGCTGGCGCCCAAGCCCGGCGGCGCCCGCGTCGCGCAGGCCGGCAATCTGTTCAACTAAAGAGACACTGGGGGACTGACGAAACGGCGCCTTACGGGGCGCCGTTTTTGTTTTCGCCTCACGCGCCCAAATCCACCCGCAAGATTTCCGGCGGCACGCCCAGGCGCAGCGGCACCTTGGAGCAGCCGAGCCCGCCCGACACGATCAGGTGGCGGCCCTCTTCGACGATGTGGCCGTAGGCGTAGCGCGCGCCGTATTCCGAGGGCGCCCAGAGCGGCGGCACGAACGGCAACTTGATTTGGCCGCCATGGGTGTGGCCGGCAAGCGTGAGCGCGACGCGTTCCGGCACGTCCGGGAAAATGTCGGGCTCGTGCGCGAGCAGAACCACCGGGTCGTCGGTATTGATGCGCCGCAGGGTGCCGGGCAGGTCGTCGACGCCCTCGAAATGATGCGGGCCGAGCCAATGCGCGAGTTGGTCGCCGAGGCCGGCCAGCCAGAAGCGCTTCCCCGGCGCGCCCAACAGCACCGCGTCGTTTTCCATCGCCGGGATGTCGACGCGGCGCAGCGCCTCGCGCGTGCCCGCGATGTCGTACCACCAGTCGTGATTGCCGTAGATCGCGTAGACGCCGAGCGGCGCGCTCAGCCGCTTGAGCTCGGCCGCCCAGGCCGGCGCCGGCACCCGCTCGGTGACGAACGGGTGAGTGGCGAAGTAATCGCCCATCAGCACCGTGAGGTCGCATTTGAGCGCATTGCCGGCATCGACCACCTGGCGCACGCGCTCGATGCCCATGTTGGGACCGCCGGCATGGATGTCGGCGATGACGCAGATCGAGAGCCGCTGCCCGGCCGGCCAGCGCGGCGGGCTCAGCCGGTAATGCGTGACGATGAGATCGTTCGCCGCCTCGCGCGCGGCATAGGCGCCGGTCGCCGGCAGCACCAGCGCGCCCGCGCCGGCAAATCCCAGGCCCGCGATCAGACGGCGGCGGGTGAGGCCGGGGCGCCCTTCCGTGCGGCTGAAATTGGCGGGCGCCTCGGCGGTCATGCCGGCGGCTGCTAACGGGAAACTGTGACGGGAGAAAGATCGTAACCGCGGAGTTTGCCGGCATGCTTAACGGGCATCAGGCATCCGCCTTGCAAATCCAATTTCTGATCACCGCCGCCTGACCACCGCTGCCTGCCAGGGCCGCGGCGGCGGCATCGGCACCGTGACCAGAACCGGGCCGGATATTTTCGCCTCGCCGACGGCGGCAACCACCGAGGGCGGCGGCGGCGGTTCGCGCACGTCCCAATGGCACAGGCGATAGTTGCCGCGGCGCCCGGCGAGATCGAGATGGATGTGGTTCTCGTGGTTGGGGTCGCCCGGCCCGAGCACGGTGGTGAAGCGGCGGCAGGCGGCGTCGTGCCAGGCCACCCGCATCGGCTTGTCGACATGCATGTCGGTCAGCTCCAGGCGGCGGCCGTCGGCGAAGTGGAAGGCGCGCACGTCGATCGCATTGCCATGGGCATGCTCGGAGATCTTGGCGCCGGGCACGCGGTTGCGGCTGCGGCATTCGTAGGAATCGTAATTCTCGACCGACTTGAGCTTGCCGGCGAGTTTTTCGGCGCGCGGAGCGACCTCCTCGCGCAGCCAGGCGGCAAAGGATTCCGCCATGGGGCAGCGCAGCAGCGCCGGCGGCTGGATGGCGACGCGCGTCTTGTCGGGCAGCGTGACCGCCGCGAGCTCGACCAGGTCGTCGCCGCCGCAGGCGCCCGGCCCGATCAGCCGCGGCATCAGCGTGAATAAGGCCACGGCGGCAAGGCGCTGGTCGCAATCGCTCGCCTTGTCGGTCACGGCGGCGGAATCGAAATGGGGGCCGGCAACCTCTGCGAAGCTCGGCGGCGCGGCACCGTGCACGATCGCCGGGCGCGGACGCGGCAGCGTCACGTCCTCGGCGCCAGCAAGCCCGCAGCCCGCCGCCACCAGCCACAGCCCTGCGATCAGGTGCCTCATAGCCCCCCACATCCGGTCAGGATTGCGGCATTTTAGCAGGCGGCCGGCGCTTGCTACGAGCCCTTTGCGGTGGCCGCCGCGGCGGCTAGTTTATCCCGGCTGGCGAGGGGCGCCGGCCAGACGACGAAGAGCCAGGAGGGGAATGCCATGCTCGGCCTGATGCAGGACTGGCCGCTTTTGTGCCATCGCATCATCGATCATGCCGCCAAATTCCACGGCGACCGCAAGGTAGTCAGCCGGTCCGTGGAAGGCCCGATCGTGGAAACCAACTACGCCGCGATCCGCGCGCGCGCGCTCAAGGTCGCGCAGCGGCTGGAGAAGGACGGCATCAAACTCGGCGACCGCGTCGCCACCATGGCCTGGAACACCGCGCGCCACCTGGAAGCCTGGTACGGCATCCTCGGCATCGGCGCGGTCTATCACACCGTCAACCCGCGTTTGTTCCCCGAGCAGATCGTCTGGATCGTCAATCATGCGCAAGACCGCATGATGATCGTCGACCTCACCTTCGTGCCGCTGCTGGAGAAAATCGCCGACAAGCTGCCGTCGATCGAGCGCTACGTCGTGCTGACCGACGGCGCGCACATGCCGAACACCACGCTTAAAAATGCGGTCGCCTACGAGGACTGGATCGGCGAGGTCGACGGCGACTTTGTTTGGCGCGAGTTCGACGAGAACACCGCCGCCGGCATGTGCTACACCTCCGGCACCACCGGCAATCCGAAGGGCGTGGTCTATTCGCACCGCTCCAACGTGCTGCACGCCTTCATCGCGGCGCTGCCGGACTGCAAGGGCCTGTCTTCGCGCGACGTGGTGCTGCCGGTGGTGCCGCTGTTCCACGCCAACGGCTGGTCGCTCGCCTTCACCGCGCCGATGGTGGGCGCGAGCTTCATCCTACCCGGGCCGAAGATGGACGGGCCTTCGATCTACGAACTGCTCAATACCTACAAGGTGACCTTCACCGCGGCGGTGCCGACGGTCTGGCTGATGCTGCTGCAGGATTTGGAAAAGACCGGCGGCAAGCTGCCGTACCTGAAGCGCGTGGTGATCGGCGGCTCGGCCTGCCCGCGCGCCATGACGCAGACCTTCCAGGACAAATACGGCGTCGAGGTGATCCACGCCTGGGGCATGACCGAGATGAGCCCGCTCGGCTCGCTCTGCACCATGAAACCGGAATACGCCGCGCTCACCGGCGAGGCGCAGCTCGACGTCAAGATGAAGCAGGGCCATCCGCCGTTCGGCGTCGACATGAAGATCACGGACGACAAGGGCAAGGACCTGCCCTGGGACGGCAAGACCTTCGGCCGCCTCAAGGTGCGCGGGCCGGCGGTCGCGCGCGCCTATTACGAGGTCGAGCACGACCCCGTGTTCGAGCCGGACGGCTGGTTCGACACCGGCGACGTCGCCACCATGGACCAATACGGCTACATGCAGATCACCGACCGCTCCAAGGACGTGATCAAGTCGGGCGGCGAGTGGATTTCATCGATCGATCTGGAGAACCTGGCGGTCGGCCATCCCAAGGTGGCGGAGGCGGCGGTGATCGGCGTTGCGCACCCGAAATGGGACGAGCGCCCGCTGCTGGTGGTCGTGCTCAAGAAGGGCGAGAGCGCCACCAAGGAGGAGCTGCTCGGCTTCATGCAGGGCAAGATCGCCAAATGGTGGCTGCCGGACGACGTGGTGTTCGTCGACGAGATCCCGCACACGGCGACCGGCAAGATCCAGAAGCTCACGCTGCGCCAGCAGTTCAAGGACTACCGGCTGCCGACCACCGAAGCGGCGGAGTGAGAAACGGGGGCACTGATGACCATGACACGCCGCCGATTGCTCGCGACGCTGAGCGCGACGTCCGCCCTCGCCCTCTTCCCGCGCTTATCCCTTGCCGCCTATCCCGACCGCCCGATCCATTTGGTGGTGCCGTTCGCGCCCGGCGGCAATGCCGACGTGGTCGGCCGCATCGTCGCCGAGCAGATCGGCAAGGGCGTTGGCCAGCCG
>Ga0207693_10002837_pt1 | contig 15012 bp, 14 predicted proteins | sample LARL81metaG_FD_184347 | JGI IMG/M metagenome (GOLD analysis project Ga0207693, IMG submission 184347) | Corn, switchgrass and miscanthus rhizosphere microbial communities from Kellogg Biological Station, Michigan, USA - LAR L8-1 metaG... | ecosystem: Host-associated > Plants > Roots >...
TGTCGCACGGGACCGAGGTCCTGGTGGTGAATGCAGATACAGGAAAAGAAGAGGGGAAGATTTCCGGGCTGAAGCTCAGCCACGGTGTCGCAGTGGTCCCCGATTTGGGACGCGGTTTCATCAGCGACGGCGCGCAGGGCAAGGTAATCATATTCGATCTGAAGACGCTGAAGATGGTGGAAGAGGCAAATGCCGCGCCGGACGCCGATTGCATCATTTACGATCCGGCATCCAATCGTGTCTTCACCTTCAACGGCGACAGCCACAGTGCGACAGCAATTGATCCGGCAACGGGAAAGAATGTGGGTACGATTGATTTGGGCGGAGGACCTGAATTCGCCGTCGCGGATGGTCAAGGGATGATTTACAACAATCTGGAAGACAAGAGCGAGGTGCTGGCGATTGATTCCCGCAACATGCAAGTGAAATCGCGCTGGCCGATTGCGCCCGCCGGAACGCCGGCACCGATCGCGATAGACAAGGAGCATCGGCGGTTGTTCGTCGCCGGCCGGGAACCGGCGATGTTGGTGGTGATGAATGCCGACGACGGCAAAGTGATCCAGTCATTCCACATCTCCGGGGGAGCCGATGCCGATGTGTATGATCCAAAAACGGGACTAATCTTTGTGTCCACGCGCGAGGGCTGGGTGCACATTTTCCACGAGGACTCTGCCGATCGCTACAGCGAGGTGGGCAAGGTGAAGACGGAGTTCGGCGCCAAGACCATGGCGTACGATCCGAAGACTGAGGACATCTTTGTGGATTCGGCCGAATTCGGAAAGGCGCCAGCGCCGACCAAGGAACGCCCGCATCCGCGCCCAGTGCCTATAGCCGGCACGTTCCACCTTTTGGTTTATGCGCGGTAAATGGCGTGGCTATCTTGTGTTGTCATCGGTGGTGCTGAGTCCGACGAAGTTATCGTTGGGCTCCCGAGTCGCGGGCTACTCGGAAGTAAGTGTAATAACCAGGCGATGACACTCACAACCCTCTTCCTTGACCCGCTCCCGCGCGAACCCCTTTATCTCGGTCGGAAGGGTGTAGCCGAATTTTTCCCGGAGAGTACTACCCCGTCAAGCGATGGAAGGGGTAGTGAATCGTCGGAGGGAAATTCCAGAGTGGTGACAACGTTCTGCTCGATTTAGCGGAAGTTTTTCACCAACATGATGCTGCATTGCTGGATTTCGTTTTGAACGTACAAAATGGACTTGCCATCGGCAGATATCGACAATCCGAACCCGGGTGGCTTCGTTAGAGTCCAGATGGGAGTGATCTTGTGTGTGGCAAAGTCGAAGAATTCTATAGTCGCGTTGTCATAAGACTCGAAATTGAGGAAGTAAATTCCATTCCGACCAAGTGCCCAGTCCCACCAGGCAATGAATGCTCCACCGGATGCGATGGTGAATTCCCTATAGGGTTGATCCAAAACAAGGGTTTCTTCCCCGCCCTGCAGTGGCATCTTCCATACGCCTGGCACGCCAAGCTTCGAGTAATAAAGAAAGCGTCCGTCCGCGGATTCAGTTCCAAACACACCGCCATTTCTGGTTACCTGGACAGGAAGTCCTCCGTTGAGCTGTATTTTCCATATTTGAAAGGGACCGCCACCTCGGTCGGAGTAGAAATAGATCCATTTTCCATCTCGCGACCAATTGGGTCCTCCGTTATTGGCTCCCGGCAAGGTGGCCAGCAGCCGCGCCACGGAACCGTCCACCTTGAGAAGATATATTTCGCTGTGTTCTTTCGGGCGAAACTCGAAAGCAATATAGCGACTGTCCGGCGACCAACGTGCGGCTGTGGCCACACCATGCAACGAAGTCAGCTCACTACAATTGGACCCGTCGCTGTCGCAAGCCCTAATCTCCAAGTACCCCGAGCGCCACGATTCGAATGCAATCCTTTTCTCGTCGGGAGAAAAGTGCGGCCGCCCTTTCCACCCTTTCTCCGATATGACTTGCGCAGCGGGGCCTTGACGATGTTTGTCGTCCCTCAGGTCCAATCGCCAGATGTAGCGGGCGTCATCGCTCACCTGCTGGTAAACGAGCTGATTGCCTTTGGGAGAAACGGAAGGACTTATAGCCCACACACCGGCACCGGCAGCCGGCCATGGCGTTCCTCCGGAAGCGGATATGCGCCACAGCCGGAAGAGACCTCCACGCGCGGATGAGAACACGATATCGCGGCCGTCCGGAGTCCAAGTGGGAGGAGGCCACAACCACGTATTGTCGTGTGTCAGCCGCTTCGGTGCGCCGCCTGTGGCCGACACGACATAGAGGTCCGCCACCACACCCGCAACAATCCCCCGGATGAAAGCCACGGTCGAGCCGTCGGGCGAGAAAGCAGGGCCATAGTCGATCTCCTGATCTGACGGTGATGTAAGCCGTCGTGTGGTGAAATCGGCGAGCGAAAGCAACGCAATCCAGGAGTGGATCTTGTCCGCATCGCCCTCCGTAAAGGCCAGAACTTTGCCATCCGGCGACCAATCCAAGGCTCGATGAAAAAACCCAGCGGGCCCGGAGTATATTCGGTGCTCAGTACCACCAAAAGCTGGAACCACATAAATAGCAACTCCCTCGTGAGAGGTGCGGAAGAAAGCGACCTGTCGGCCATCCGGTGACCACCTCGGGCAGCAGTCGCCAGAATTGCTAGTCAGGCGCAGTGACTTCTCGCCCCCGACCACCGTCGTGTAAATCCCGGAAATCTCCGGCCCCGCGATGGAAAAGGCGACCTGGTTGCCGTCGGGCGAAAAAGCCGGCTTGAACTCAAGAGCGGTCAGGCCGACCAAGGGCACCACTTCAATTGGGGGCAGTGGCGCTTCTGCATGGTTTCGCGAAAACCTCCAGATTCCAATCCCGGAGAGCAGCCCTAACAACGTGGCCCCAACCGATATCCACCATGTTTTCGCGGTGACTTTCCCAAAATGTTCTTTCGGAGCACTCGGTGAGGGGGCTTGTGAACCTGGCTTGTCCACTGGGGCTATGAAGCGATATCCGCGACGAGGCAGTGTCTCGACAAAGTGGGGGTCCCCCGTCGAATCCCCTAGGGCTTCCCGAATCTTGTTGATGGCAGTGTTCAGGCTGTTATCGAAATCAACGAAAGTATCGGAAGGCCATAGATGCTGGCGAAGCTCTTCGCGGGTTACAACCTCTCCCGCATGCTTTAGCAGGACGGCCAGCACCTGGAGGGGTTGTTCTTGCAGGGGTATTCTGGCGCCGTTCCTGCGCAACTCTCGGCCGCGCAGGTCGACTTCAAAATCCGCAAATCGCACGATTTGGGAAGCACACGAATGTTGAGGGGCTTCTCGCATACAAACCGCGACTCGGATCTGCGCAGTGTAGCACCCCTCTTGGATCAAGGTTCCTTAACTCCGCCCAATTTAATGCAAACCATTTGAAAAAGAGACACTTATCCCCTGAGCCAATCAATCCTCAATCAAGCTTCTGTCCATTGAGCTATCTGCTGGCGTGAGCGAAAGTGAGTGCGTCGCTTCTTAACTCCTTCGCTTACCAAGAGGTCGGGCGTTGAAAATGGGTCCAAATTGCTGGGCACGCCGGTCGACGACACGGACATGGAACACCGCATCCCAGTGCGCCATAGCCGTTGCTTTGTCAGCGGCACTCGGCATTCCTGCCTTTTCGCAACCCTCGAATCAAAGAGAAATCCCCTTCGAAAACAGTCGCATGTTCGGGTTGGTCCTGGTCAAACTCGAAGTCAACGGAAGACCAGCAGTTCTGATCGTCGATACCGGCTCCAATGTCACGATCATAAGCCCGGATCTTGCCGATGTGGCGCCCGGGACGTTGGATAACGCCGCTTCCCCCAGCAGGGGTTCTGGCTTCACAGGCAGAGGAGTCTTCAGAAGGGCCACCCTGAAGGTTGGCTCCGTCACCTGGCGGGATCACAGGGTGGTAGTGACGGACACGCGAGAACTTTCAAAAAGCCTGGGGCAAAGAGTAGACGGGATGTTGGGCATGGATTTCTTCAGTGAGTTCGAGCTTGTGGTGGTTGACCTAAAGAATCACAAATTGATCCTCGAACCCTGAGAGGGTCGTGCCTCAAACCGCACAGGTCCCCGCCGCCCTGCCCGCCTGCTCAGTGCCCCGAGGTGGCCCACGACCTTGCCTAGGTTGCGGAAACAGTTGGCGGTCTGGGCAACGAATATGTGCTGGGGTTGAAGGCGGTGAATTGCGAGAGCGGAGACATGCTGGCACAGGAGCAGGTGACGGCGGCATCCAAAGAGAAGGTGCTGGATGGGGCTTGCGGCTGGCCGAGCGTGGCGGGAGGAACGAAGAAACGAGCCATCATCGCCACGGCACGAAACCTGGCGGTCTTATTGCATCGCTTGTGGGTGCGTGGAGAAGTGTACGAACCGTTGCGCAACAGCGACCAGAAAGCGATGCCGGGCAGCAGCATAAAGGCGACAAGACCAGATGTATAATAAGTGGCGTTTTCGGAATCGAACTGGGGAATTTCAACGGTAGGGTCGTCGTTGTTAAGTTCAAGAAAACAATCTGGCAAGTCGGATAAGCAACAGCAACCAGCCACAGTGAGGGCACCTGTGCATGTGGATCTGGACTCAGATCGGGAATGCAGCCCGGGGAGATGTAAGAGGTAACCTGCGGCCAATTTCTGTCAGGACTCCTCTGGTCTTGGTGTGTGCCTTTGGCTTCCTCGTCCCACCGGTGTTCGCTCAGCGACCCCCGGTACCGAATGCCCCGCCGCCCATGGAACCACTACACCTTCCCACAACCGTGGGCGAAACTATTGATCGGGTACAAACGCGGAACACGCCGCATGATCTTTCGGCTGCACAAAAGAGCTCGGAAAACAATACCTGCCTTCTCCCTCCCCTCACACTGATAAACAGTCCCACCATTAACGCCGACCAGTTGCGGATCGCCGCGAAGGCTAGGAAGGAATATCACCAGGCTTGCGCAGTCCTGAAGAACAAGAACGTCGTCGATGCGGAAAGGCACTTGCGCAGAGCGGTCGAGGAAGACCTGAAGTATTCTGCGGCGTGGGTGACATTGGGCCAAGTGCTGGTCACGCAGGGGCGGAACGACGAAGCTCGCAGTGCTTGTGTCCACGAAACAATCGCAAACCCCAGATACGTGCCTGCCTTTCTTTGTCTGGCGGATATAGCCGCGCGTACACACGCTTGGGATGAAGTGCTGAAATTGAGTGGACGCGCGATCGAACTAGATCCATCAGCCAATGCTGTCGCGTATGAGTACCATGCCGCTGCTAACTTGAATCTGCACAACTTGGCTGATGCAGAAAAAAGTGGATTACGTGCAGTGGCGATTGACAAGGACCATCGCGAGCCTCGCGTGCACTTCGTGTTGGCTCAAATATATGAAGCGAAAGGCGACGCCACAAACGAAGCCGTGCAACTGCGAGAGTACATTAAGCATTCTGGCAGTGCCGACGATATTGCGATGGTGGAGCAATATCTGTCAAATCTGGAGGGACGTACCGCCAGCAACGGCAACGTCGATCTTTCGTTGGGAAGCAGGTTAGACGGTTCGTTCCGCTCGTCGATGGGAGAGGTGGGACCGCTGGACATCGATGCCGTAATTCCTCCGGTGGTGAGCGGTACCTGCCCGTTGACGGAGATCCTGAAAAAGACGAGCAATCGTACGCTGGACTTGATTGAAAGCCTGCAGCATTTCAGCGCTAGTGAGCGGATTGAGCAGTCTGACATCGATAAGAATGGCAGGAGACGGAATTCCACCGCTCAGGAAATAAACTACGTTGTCCAAATCGAGCGAAACTCCTATGGCTACCCAAGCGTTCGAGAGTATCGATCTGCAAGCGCTGGTCCGCAGCAGAGATCGGTAATGGATTCTGGCACGGCAGCATTCGCATTGATCTTTCATCCCGCTCATCTGGAAAACTTCGACTTTCGCTGTGAGGGATTGACAGAACTGGAAGGGTCGGCCGCATGGCAGGTGCACTTCGAGGAAAGCGCGGACCCCAACAAGGCATTCATCGCGATACATATCGGTGGTTCCGTCTACCTGCCTAAGTTCAAAGGTCGAGCATGGATCACGATTAGCACCTACGACGTCATGCGAATCGAAACAGATTTAGTCGCTCCTATTCCGAATATCAATCTGCAACGGGAGCATCAGGTAATCAACTACGCGCCCGTGGAATTTCTGAAACGGCACGTCCGGCTGTGGTTGCCTGAGAGTACGTCTCTTTACATTGCCTATCGCGGGCGCCAGTACGAGCGCGTACACAGATTCAGTCAATTCCAGCTTTTCTTGGTTGATTCCGCTGAAGCCGTCAAGGAGCCATTGCCGGCAAAGTTTCGCAATTCGGTTGCGAATATTTTTCCCGCTGCGAGCGGGCTCGGCTCGCGATAAAAGCAAGAGCTGAACCTTCACCGTATGGCGGATCACTGCGAAGAAGTGAATGGTCGCGAAGCTCAAAGCCATCAAGGCTGAGCTTCAACACCGGATGCATGGCCGAAGTCGGTGCGATGGCTCCGGAAAGCTCGTGTTGGGCTACTACCAACACCACGCTGTCCCCGGGAACGTGACTCAGTTGCGCATCTTCCAACTTCGCGTGTGCAGGCTATGGCAGAGTGTTCTAGTCCGCCGCACATGGGATCCAGTCCTAAGACTTTGAGGCGATATCAGACTCGGACCGGTAGCCCCTCAAGCCAGCGGACGAACTCCTCGTACGAATTGCGTTTTACAGGTAGTCCACGAACCCATTTCCTAATAAAATTCTTGCGATCAAAACCGCTCTCGCGAGCGCATCTGTTTATGCCAATATTTGTAATGTATGTTGCGCAGTTGGTCCGGAAGCTGCCGAAGGGAACGAACCCCTACCACTTGCCTGAAGCCAGTTGATCACTTCGGGCCGTTGTGCGTAAATGGCGCGTCTGGCGTAAGATTCTTCGGGGCACACTCAAGCCATCGAATCCTCAAAAAGTTGGAACTATTCCCTCCCGTGGGAGAACATAGCGAGATGGAATATGCATTTGTCGAGATGGTAACCCAACCTAACTAGAGAGTAAATAGCGGTTCGGGGGCGCAAACTCTGGTTTCCGTGCGCCTGGCGAGCGTTAGCGGACTGGATCAAATTGATGTGTGAGAACACCACGGGGATGGAATATGCACCCCACAATAATTCGGTCCTAAAAGGTCCGTCGATACTGACACTACCCGGATGCATCAAAGCAAACTCGCCAAGAACATAACACTTTGGGGGGATTGACGCGGATGGCGATGCAGGAAATACAATGCCTCATCCTGTCAAGATGATCAGCAAGCGTAGTCTGACCCAGGAAAGGTTGGCTCCGCGTGGCATCAGTCCGCCTTGTGGTAGTGGAGGATCACGAACAGTTTCGGCGCTTCATTTATTCGACGCTGGAAAAAGTGCCTGAATTGCAGGTCGTTGACTTCGCCTCAGACGGACTAGCAGCGGTTCAGAAAGCCGCGGAACTGCAACCAGACTTGATCCTGCTGGACATCGGCCTTCCGAAGCTGACGGGCATCGAAGCCGCCCGACGAATCCGCAAGCTCTCCCCAGAATCCAAGATACTTTTTGTAAGCCAAGAATCGTCCGCTGATATCGTGCGGGAAGCGCTTGGCACGGGAGCCTCTGGCTACGTCGTCAAGACTGACGCCGGGCGAGAGCTACTGGAAGCGGTGAGCGCTGTCCTTCGAGGCGAGTTGTTTGTCGGTGCAAGATTTTCTGGTCAGGATTTCGCCCGAGATTCGAACGTAGTAGCCTCCCAAGAGTTCCGAACCGAGAGCGCTGTTGCACCGCTCCAGCGGGGTACGGGGTTCGCCCGCAACCACGAGGTGGTGTTTTATTCTGCCGATGCAGGTCTGCTTGATGATCTTACGCGGTTTATCGGGGCTGCTCTAGAAGCCGGGAATGCAGCTGTCGTTGTCGCGACCGAGTCACACCGGGATAGCCTTCTGTTGAGATTGCAGGCACACAGCTTGGATATGGATGCCGCTATTGAGGAGGGGAGATACATCGCGTTGGATGCTGCTGACGCGCTCCCGACATTCATGCTCCGTGACGCGCCTGATCCGGTTCGATTCTTGAAAGTGTTAGGTGACCTCATTTCGACAGCCGCCAAGGCGGTTAAGGGCAAACAGGCACGCGTTGCGATTTTCGGAGAAATGTGCCATCTCCTTTGGGCACAGGGTAACGCAGAGGCAGCGATTCAGGTCGAAAGACTCGGCAACCAGCTAACTAAGAGATACGCCGTATATATTCTGTGCGGGTATGATGTAGGCAAGGTTCAGGGCGGGATGGACAGCCACATCTTCCAACGAATCTGCGCAGAACATTCAGTCGTTCATTCCCGGTAAAGCCCTTGCTGAACTTGTCGGCGAACGCGCTATTCCTAACCTGCCGCCCGTGCAGAATCGCTGATTGAATTGAAAGGAACGCGAGCGTGGATGGTGGTGCCACCCTTCGGTTGCGAGTTGATGGAAAGCTCTCCACCCACTAACCGCAGGCGCTCCTGCATGCTCGTGAGGCCAAGCCCAGTACTCCTCATTGCGGCTTCTGCATCAAAACCCGCCCCGAGATCGCTGACGGTGAGGTGAATCTCTGCCGTGCTTCCCCACAATCGTACTTCGAAGCGTTTTATCCCACTATGCTTCGTGGCATTGCGCAGGGCTTCTTGTAGAACTCGGAATAGAGAAAGAGAAAGTTCTCTTGGCAAACCTGTAGCTAGATCGTGACTCTGGAAATCAATTTCCACCTTGTGGTGCTCGCTAAACTCTTTGCAGAAGTTCTTCGTCGCTCCAACGATGCCCAAGTATTCCAGCTTCGAAGAGTGCAATTCGTGCGATAGCAATTGAACATCGTTCGTTATCTCAGTAGCTTGGTCTCGGAGTGCTCCGATCCGGGTGCGGAGTTCCGATGCCGCGTCAGGAACTTGCTGGACTGCTTCGAGTTCTATCGAGAGAAGCGCGAGCCGTTGGACAACGTCGTCGTGAAGGTCTCTTCCAATCCGAGTACGTTCCTGTTCGTGTGCTTCAACCAGCTTTCGGCTCATACCTAAGAGTGCCTCTTCAGCGTGCTTGCGGTCACTGACATCTACCCCAATCCCGATAGCCCTCAGCATCTTGCCTTCAGCGTCGAAGAAGGCCCGACCGCTCTCCTCCAGCCAAATTACGCTGCCGTCGGGACGTAACACACGATAGCTGGTTTGATAAGTGGGATTTGTTGCAGTAAGCCCAGTCTCGGTAGTGGCAGTATATCTCTCGCGGTCGTCGGGGTGGACTCGGGCAGCAAATTGCCCCCCAGTATCGTGCGCCGAGTCGTCAATCCAGCTAAAAATGTCTGAACACTCTCCGGATCGCTCGATGAGATCGGTAGTCGGGTCCCACTCGAACGCATACATCCTCCCAGTTTCTACCGCCAAACGTAACCGCTCCTCGCTTTCTCGCAGATTGTCCTGCGTCTGCTTATTTTCAGTGATGTCGCGAGCAATCTTGGAAGCACCAATGATCCTTCCTGTCGAATCCTTGAGTGGGCTGATCTTTAAAGAGACATTGACTTTCTTCCCTTCCTTCGTGACACGGATCGTTTCATAGTGTTCAATGCTCTCACCAGCCCACAACCGTTGCAGAAGCTTGTTTTCTTCCTCCTGCAGCTCCGGCGGGATGATGATTGTAATCGGCTGGCCAACCGCTTCTGCTTCCGTAAAGCCGAAGATACGCTGCGCACCTCTGTTCCAACTCACGATGACCCCCTCCAGGTCCTTGGAGATGATCGCGTCGTCGGATGATTCGACGATGGTTGCAAGTCGAAGCCGCGCCTCCATCGCTGCTTGTTCACGGACAAGCCGCTCTCGTTCACTCTCGGCTTTCTCCCGTTCGGCGATTACCGCCGCCAATGTTAGACCCGACACCGAAAGGACCGCAAAGAACACATCTAACAGAACAGCATTCGTGAATGAGGTGTTCTGCGCGAACGGCCCGGAGCCAAATGCGGTTGCTACAGTGGCTATGGCGGCGACAATCAGAGTCGACAACGCGGCTCCGCTCACTCCAAAACGTATGGCTGCCCAGATTACGAATGGAAGCACTGCGAAAGCCAAGAAATGTAACTTGACCGGAATAAGACGCAGGTCACCAAAAACGGTGATGCACACCAGGATGAGAAGCAGTAGAAGCGCCGCAAATTCTGCGATGCGAACTCGAGTGCGAATCCTCAGGAGATTCGGGGCGGTCAACACGATGGGCGTTACCAACAGCACTCCCGTGCTGTCGCCAAGCCAATAGATTAACCAAGCAGAACCGATTCCCGTATACGCGCGCACATGAGCTGCGTACAAGGTGGAAACACCGATTGATGCACTCACCGTGGCGCTGCCTAACGCCCCTAGTACAATCAATGCTAGCGCATCGCGCAAACGCGACACCGACGAGTCAAACTTAGCTGTGCGGCGGAGGAGGAACGCACCAATCAGTGCTGCAAGCGTGGCTCCGGCCGCCTGACCAACTGCGGCCACGTGAGGAACTGGACTCAAAAATGCAACGAGAAAAGCCGCGGCCGCGATCCCAACCCAAACCCGATACCCATAAAGTAAGAGCGCGGCCAGGGCGATCCCGTATGCAGGCCATACAGGCCCCAGGTTACTGCTCCTGATGTTGGCAGTGGCTTGGCCGAGCTTACCTGCAGCAAAATAGGCTACAAAGGTAATGGTAATCTGGACGAGATACTTCCAGAGGACACGAGGCGGGATTCTCACATTCTCAACGGCTTGGGCCACCTGGTTTCATCCCTCCCCGAGCGGCGCCAACACATCTTCAAGGTAGGAACGACGATAGGAGCGATCACTTACAACTTCGCGATCCCCGAAGCCGCTTTATACTCCCTCTTATCGACAGGCGCAACCTGAAAGTCTTCTCGTGTCGTTAGATGGAATGAATTCAGCGCTTTAATCCTGCTCTCTGTAGCTGCCTGCGCCGTTACTTCGGGCCATTCGGCCCTTCCGGCCGGCCGAATCCCACGATCATTCAGACGGCTCCTTCTTTTTCCTGTGGCTTTATGCGGTGCTTTCGCTGCTGCCCCCTCGATGGAGACTCCGGTTCTGCTAATTGGCCCCGTGGTCGTTATTGGCGCTCTTTTGATCCTCCCGTTCGCATTCGGCGAGGGCGAGAGTTTTACCCACCTTGCTGAATACACACCGTGGATTCCCGCGATGGATGCCTGAAGTGCCGACTCTTCCCAAAGCGACTGCGATCAGCAGGATCGAAAGCACGGCGATGGGCCTTCGACGCCCAACTCTTCATTCCTTCGACTACCGTAATGGACCGTCCGCCATGCAGTCGGACCAGTTCTCCGTTCTGCCCCGGCAAAATGGCTCGGACACTTTCTCACTAACCGAGCAATTTGCTGGCTCGCAGCAACCATCGCTCTTATCGGATGGCACGTTCCTGCTGCCTTTGAGTTGGCTTTGCGTTCGGACGCCTGGCACGACGTCGAACACATCTGTTTTCTTACGACCACGCTCTTATTCTGGTGGCCTGCAATCCAGCCGTTCCCGAGTGGCTCTACCTGGACTCGGTGGTCCATTCCGCTCTATCTTTTCCTGGAAACGTTGCCCGGGGGTGCGCTCGGTGCATTTCTTACTTTTTGTGATCGAGTTCTTTACCCTTCCTATGTTGCGGCGCCACAGCTTTTCGGTGTGTCACCTCTGGAAGATCAAGTGATTGCTGGGGCTCTCATGTGGGTATTCGGAACGTTTGTCTACACCGTTCCAGCGGTCGTCATCACATTCCGGCTCCTCTCACCGCAAAGTGTGCCGAGTCCCAGGCGTAGAATCGCCGCATCCATGACCACTTCTCGGCGCGGCAGGGAGTCGAGGGCGATCACATGAACATCATCTGTATGGGCGGCAGGACCGGAGGAGCTAAGAGCCATCGCCCGCGTCGCCCCGTGGCCGGACTGGATCAGGAGCTAGGAGAGCACACAGGGCCAAGGCATTCAAGGCGGGATTTTTTCAACGGTGCCAGCCAATGTGACGGTGGCCTGATCTGGCGGTGGGTTTTGTTCGTTCATTTGGGTTTCCTTAAACTTTTAACAAGCGTACGATGCCAGACGGATGCCGCTGGGTTGCCGTCAAGCAATTAGGTTCCTTCCTCGTAAAAACTTCCGTGTTCACACGTGTGAGCCTGGGCCATCGGCGAGATTTCCAATCGGCGGGGGCCCGAGCAAAGCAGCCACACGCGCATTCCCTCACAGGCCACCCGGAGTCACGTTGAAGGGCCGCCGTGGCACTCTATTTTTTGACAGTTCCCAACCTCCGACCTCTGCCTGAGCCTGGGCAAGACAGTTGCGAGACTCGGGCCCATGCTACGAACTGCGTCTGCCAAACCGAGGGAGCTGATTACCAAAGAAAGTTTTTTCTTGCTTCCTCACTTCCGTAGTGATGCTGCTCTGATTCCCCCTAGGTTAGCTGCCGACAAACAAAACACTCTCGACAGTTATCAGTTGCAATTAAGTAGGGTGGCGGACGAATTCTGATGAAAGCAACTCCAAGGGTTCTTGCGGTCGACATCGGGGGAACCAACGTGAAGATTCTTGCGGCTGGCCAGGCTGAACCGCGAAAGTTCGCGTCCGGCAAAGACTTGACGCCCCGCAAGATGGTCGCCGGTGTCAAGAAGCTCGCCGGGAACTGGAAGTACGATGTGGTTTCCATCGGCTACCCTGGCAAGGTCGTCGGAGACCGCGCGGTCACCGAACCCCGCAACCTCGCCCACGGCTGGGTCGGGTTCGATTTCGCGGCGGCGTTTGGTCGTCCCGTGAAGGTCATCAACGATGCCGCGATGCAGGCCCTCGGGAGCTACAAGGGGGGAACGATGCTTTTCCTCGGCCTCGGGACGGGCCTCGGCTCCGCCCTGATGGTGCGGGGGCACATCGTGCCGATGGAACTCGGGTCCCTCTCTTACAGGAAGGGAGCCATCGAGGACTACCTAGGAACTCGCGGGCTCCAGAAGCTCGGGAAGAAGAAGTGGCGCAAGGCCGTCGCGTTCTGGGTGAAACGGCTCACGTCCGCGCTTCTCCTCGATGACGTCGTCATCGGTGGCGGAAACGCCAAGAAGCTGAAGCTGACGCCCCTCGGCTGCCGGCTGGGCAGCAACGCCAAAGCGTTCCTTGGCGGGTTCCGAATGTGGGAGCCGTGGGCGAGTCGCAACCCTCAGACCCGCCAACAGTCTGGTGATGACCGCGCAAAGAAAGCGACATAAACAGTTGTTGTAATCGCATTATAAAAGGGCGCCCCTTTTGGAGTAGGTTGTGATCGTTGACATCATCACCTACGAAAAGGAGCGCCCCTTATGAACAATGAAAAGTATATTGGGCTGGACGTTCACCAAGCAACCGTTGTAGTAGCCGTGCTGGATTCGACGGGTAAGTTGGTCATGGAATCCATCGTGCAGACGGAAGCGGCAACCCTTCTTCAGTTCTTTGCCGGATTGCGCGGAACTCTGGCGGTGACCTTCGAGGAAGGGACTTGGGCGGCCTGGTTGTACGATTTGCTCCAGCCGCACGTCGACCGACTGGTGGTATGTAATCCCCGGAAGAACGCGCTACTCAAAGATGGGAACAAGAGTGATCGGATCGATGCGCGCAAGCTGGCCGAGCTGTTGCGCGGCAATCAACTCAAGCCGGTCTACCATGGCGAGACGGGCGTGCGGATGTTGCGGGAACTATCTCGGAGTTATCTGACCATCGTCAAAGACCTGTCGCGGGTCATGAATCGGCTGAAAGCGGTGTACAGCAGCTGGGCGATTCCCTGTGCCGGAAGAGACGTCTATTACACCCGGAATCGAGCCCAGTGGCTGGCGAAACTGCGAGAGCCCGGTGTGCGCCGTCGAGCCGAACGACTCTATGAGCAACTGGACATGTTGCGCCACTTGCGTCAGCAAGCCCGTCGGGAACTGCTGGCGGAAAGTCGGAAGCATGCCATCACCGCGAAGCTGCGCCCGATTCCGTATCTGGGACCGATTCGCTCGGCGCTGGCGGTAGCACTGATCCAGACTCCGCATCGGTTTCGTACCGAGCGACAACTCTGGGCTTACAGCGGGCTGGCTTCAGAGACCCACATCAGTGCGGAATATCGCTTGGTCGAAGGTCAAGTACGGCGCTCGAAGAAGGTTTACACCAACCACGACCCCGGAGGCCCCAAGGAACCTGAGGCTCTAATGTGGATGCGACCAATCTCCTTCGTTCGGAATTTGCTGCGACATCGTGCACCAGTTACTGCGCTCCAAGCGCCTTGTAATCGGAGTTTGTGGTCGTCACCACGAGCTTCTTGGCCGTCGCATCAAGAACGGTCTGCTGTACATAGTTAGTGCTGTCCGGCAGGCTGGCAAACTGAACCGCCAATGTAACCACATCCTTCGGATCATCCAAGTATGTGTTCACCTTCACCGAGCTGATCTTTTTTGCTGCAGTGTCGAAAGAGATCGTCATCTGGTCGCCGGCCAGGGCATAGTCTTTGAATACAATTTGTGCGACGCCAGAACTTGCATTGGGATTCAACGAGACTTTCCCGGATTGGAAGGCTTGTTGCATGATCTGCGGATCGGGTGGCACGTACTTGCCGAGCAGGACCTTTACCTGTCCCATGTAGTCCTTCATCTCTTCCTTCTTGTTTGCGATCACCTTCTGCTTCATTCTTCCTCCGCTTGGAGGTGCAGGTGGCGGACCGAGTGGTGTCTTCTGTACCTTCCCGTCCGGACCATACTGGCACGCTGCTTGGCTGGGAGGCTTAGCATCACCTTTCAGTGTGAGTTGCGTTGTTTCTTTCCATTGATACTGGTGTAGTTTCTGCTGGTTTTCGGCAACTGATTGCTTAACCGCTGCCACTTTCTGTTGTAGCTCTGCGCCCGGTCCGGCACCCGTCTGGGCGATCGCAGGACAATAGCCGCCAGCATCGCGGTAGTGATGAGCAGTGTGCGTTTATTGCGAGCGCGAGACTTGTTTTGTGCTTGCGTAGCGTTGGTGTTCATCACGGTGTCCTTT
>Ga0207693_10002838_pt1 | contig 15009 bp, 14 predicted proteins | sample LARL81metaG_FD_184347 | JGI IMG/M metagenome (GOLD analysis project Ga0207693, IMG submission 184347) | Corn, switchgrass and miscanthus rhizosphere microbial communities from Kellogg Biological Station, Michigan, USA - LAR L8-1 metaG... | ecosystem: Host-associated > Plants > Roots >...
GATACCATCGCGACGAGCAGGACCGTGAACAGCGAGCCGATGATGCGCGCCCGGGGCGAGCGCAGGACGCGGGCCGGCCCGGGGCGCCGGAACGCCGTCAGGCAGGTCGCCAGCCCCGGATCGTCAGCCGCGAGCCGCCGCTCGATCTCAGCGAGCGCGCGCTGCTCGTCCATCGACAGCGCCATGCAGCAACCTCCGCGTCGTGCACTGGGTTAGTACCCTCTCACTATCCCTCAGGAGTGGGGCTTTATCCAATTGTTCTGGCTTTGTACTTCTCCCGTTTTTCACGACGAGAGCACGCCGCCCGGTCCCTCCTGTCATGCCCCGTCCGGCGGCCGGTTACGCCATCTGCGCGCCACGGCGGCGCGTCCTCCCGCCGCCGCGACCAGCTGGATACTGACGACGACACAGACCTCCGCATCCTTGCCATCATCGAACATTCATTCTATCGTGGAGGGCATGCGCTGGGACAGCCTGAGGCTCGACGAGCCGGCCGGAACCGGGGCAGGCGACCTGTTCACCGCCGCGGGCCAGGGGGCCGTCTCCGGGAACGGGACGCTCCCGCTGATCGAGCGCGGCGCCGTCGCCCGCACCTTCGACACGCCGGGTTTCCGCGGGATGACCTTCTACGAGGTGCAGGCCAGGTCGGTGGTGAACCGGGTGCCTGAGGCGTCCCGGATGCCGTTCCGGTGGACCGTGAATCCCTACCGGGGCTGCCAGCATGCGTGCGTTTACTGCCTCGAGGGCGAGACGCCGGTGCTGATGGCCGATGGCCGCGCCAAACCGCTCGCCGAGGTGCGGGCCGGGGACGGCGTCTACGGCACGGTGCGCCGCGGCGGCCGGCGCGAGTACGTCCGCACCACCGTGCTGGCGCACTGGTCCACGGTCAAGCCCGCCTACCGCGTCGTGCTGGCCGACGGGACCCAGCTGGTGTGCAGCGGCGACCACCGGTTCCTGACCGAGCGCGGCTGGAAGTACGTGACCCGGGCCGGGTTCGCCGGGCTGCGGCCGCGCCCGCACCTCATCGCCGGCCACGCGCTGATGGGCACCGGCGGCTTCGCCGAGCCGCCCAAGCAGACCACAGCCTACCGCCGGGGTTACCTGTGCGGCCTGATCCGCGGGGACGGGAGCGGCGGGCACTACTCCTATCCGCAGCCGGGCCGGGCCGCCGGCCGCACCAGCCTGTTCCGGCTGCCACTGGCAGGTAAGGAGGGCCGGGAAGGGCTGGGCAGGGCGGTTGACTACCTCGCCCGCGCCGGCCTCGAGTGCGCCGCCGTCAGTGAGCTGACCGCCATCAGGACGAGCAGCGCCGAGCAGGTCAGGACGCTCGACTCGCTCCTTGACTGGCCGGACCAGCCGGGTCCTGACTGGCACAAGGGCTTCCTCGCGGGGACCTTCGACGCGCACGGCGGCTACCAGGACGGGATACTGCGGCTGGCTCCGGCCGACCCGGCGATCAACGGCTGGCTGGCCTTCTCGCTAGAAACGCTCGGCTTCGGCTTCGCCATCGAGCGGTCAGCCGGGCGCACCCTGGTCCGGCTGCAAGGCGGGCTCGGCGAGGTGCTGCGGTTCTTCCACACCGCCGACCCGGCGGCGACCGCGAAGCGGTCAGCCGAGGGCGCGATCGTGCCGTCCGGTGACGGCGTCCGCGTGGTGGCGGTCGAGCGCCTAGGGCTCCAGCTGCCGATGTACGACATCACCACGGGCACCGGCGACTTCATCGCCAACGGGGTGGTGAGCCACAACTGCTTCGCGCGGAACTCCCACACCTACCTGGACCTCGACGCGGGCGCCGACTTCAACTCCCGGATCGTGGTCAAGGTGAACGCGCCCGAGCTGGTCCGCAAGAAGCTGGCCTCGCCGAGCTGGGCGGGCGAGCACATCGCGGTCGGCATGAACGTCGACTGCTACCAGCGGGCCGAGGGCCGCTACCGGCTGATGCCCGGCATCATCGGCGCGCTGGCGGACGCCGCCAACCCGTTCTCGATCCTGACCAAGGGCACCCTCATCCTGCGGGATATCGAGCTGCTCGCCGCGGCGGCCGAGGTCACCGAGGTGGGGCTCAACGTGTCCGCGGGCTTTGCCGACCAGGACCTGTGGCGGTCGCTCGAGCCGGGCACTCCGGCACCGGCGCGCCGGCTCGAGGCGTGCGCCGCGCTGAACGAGCGCGGTCTCGGCTGCGGCGTACTCATGGGGCCGGTGGTGCCGTACCTGTCCGACTCCCCCGCCCAGCTCGACGAGGCGGTCAGGCAGGCCGCGGCGGCCGGCGCCCGGCACGTCTCGCCCATCGTCCTGCACTTGCGCCCCGGCACGCGCGAGTGGTTCTTCGGCTGGCTGCGCGAGCGGCATCCCGGGCTCGTCGGCCGGTACCTCGACCTGTACGGGCGGGGCGCCTACGCCCCGAAGGCCTACCAGAACCGCATCGCGGGCCAGGTCCGCGAGCTGGCCGGACGGTACGGCATCGGCCGCTCCCGCCCGGGGGCCGGGCGGGTCCCCCAGGCGGTCCCGGCGCCCCCGTCCATCCCGGCCCCTCCGGAGCAGCTCACCCTGCTCTAGCAGCAGCCGCCCGGCGTGCCGCCCGGCGTGCTGGCCGGCGTGCTGGCCGCGGCCGCCGCCACCCGCCGCTTCATCGGCCCCTGCGCCAGCTCGGGGTGGTCGTATTCGTCGTGCCAGTTCCACCAGTCGTACGGCGCGCTCTGCGGATAGCCCTCAGGCGAGTCCTCCCACTCCTCCTGACGCCCGAACGCGGTCAGGTCGAGATAGCTCCAGGTGCTCCCCAGGGCCTCGTCACCGCGGTTGTCGACGAAGTAGGTGCGGAACACGCGGTCGCCGTCGCGGACGAACACGTTCGTCCCGTGCCATTCGTCCACGCCGAAGTCGGCGTCCCAGTCACTGGTAATGGTGTACCAGGGCATCGTCCAGCCCATCCGCTCCTTCAGCCGGGCGATGTCCGGCTGAGGGGCACGGGAGGCGTAGGCGAAGGTGGTGTCGCGGGCGTTCAGGTGGACGACGTCGGCCACCTGGTCGGCCATCATGGAACAGCCGTGACAGGCGTGATCGGGCCAGCCGACCACGCCGGGCTCGAAGAAGGCACGGTAGATGACCAGCTGACGCCGGCCCTCGAACAGCCCGAGCAGGCTGGCCGGGCCGCCGGGGCCGGCGAACTGGTACGGCTTCTCCACCTCTAGCCACGGCATCCGCCGCCGCCGCGCGGCCATCGCGTCCCTGGCCCTGGTGAGCTCCTTCTCCTGCACGAGAAGCCGCTGCCGCGCCGCCTCCCAATCACCCGCCGTCACGACCGGAGGGGTCTTCATCATGGTGTCCGCCTTTCGTCGGGATTCGCGGAATCGGTATGTCCTGACCCGCGCGCGCCGCGGTCGAGATGGTCCTGGAGCGCGCCAAGCGGGCCGTCCCAGTCGCGCGCCAGCGCGGCCAGGAACTGCTGTGCTACCTGCATCGGGGCCGAGCGCAGCCGGTAGCGCACCCGGCGCCGCTCCCCCGGTTCCGCCGTCACGAGACCCGCCTCGGCTAGCAGGGCCAGGTGCTTGGCGATGGCCTGCCGCGTGATCGGCAGGCGAGCGGCGAGGTCGGTGGCCGTGGCCGGGCCGCCCGAGGCCAGCGCGGCCAGGATGTCGCGCCGGCTCGGATCGGCCAGGGCCGTGAAGACCTGCTCAGCGATCGCCTCGGCGTCAGGCGGCATCGAGGTAGGCGGCCAGTTCCCCCAGCTCGCTCATCCAGCCCTGGCTGTTGCCGTCGTACGCCTTGCGGTAGGCGTCCTCAGGCAGCTGGGCGAAGCCGCTCTCGACCACGGTCAGCCGCGTGCCCGCGTCCGTGGGCTCGAGCGTGAACTCGACGTAGGTGCGCCGCGGATCGTCCTCGGGCAGCCCGTAGATGTGCCAGGTGAACCCGAACACCGACGGCTCCTCGACCCGCTCCACCCGCATGTCGGCGGCGGCGCCGTCCGTCCACTTCATCCAGGCCGCCCCGCCTGGGCGCAGGTCGATCCCGGCCTGGTTGCCGAACCAGGCAGCCAGCCCCTCGGCCGTGGTGAGCGCGGCCCACACCACGCTCGGCGGGTGGGCGAGTTCCACGATCCGCTCGATGCGGTCAGGAAAAGGCATGCTGTCCTCCGTATGTAGCAACCGTTCAGTTGCTACATTATGGCAACCGTTCGGTTGCGTCAACAGCCCGGCCGTCACATCGGGACGGCCGGGTGCGTCACAGAGCGGAGAAGGCGCACAGAAAGGCGCGGCGAGAAACGCCAGAAGCCAGGAAAGTGCGGAAAATTCGAGATATAACTTGACATGCCGTCGGTACGAGATACATCGTATTCCCTAAGCATATCATCAGACCTTTTTTCAAACGTGAGGAGGACAAGGTGGCACGCGGGACCACGGGGGCGCCCCGTACTGCGCCGGGTCAAGACGCGGGGAACTCACGGGCTCCGGGGTCGGGGGACCCCGGAGCCGGAGCGGACCAGACGCGATCAGGCGGTTCCCGCCTGATCGCGTTCGTGTGCGGCCGCAGGACGAAGTACATCGTGGTGGTGTTCTGGATCCTGGTGGTCGCGGCCCTCGGGGGCCTGGCCGGCAAGCTTCAGGGAGCGGAGAAGAACGACGCGTCGGCGTACCTGCCGTCGTCGGCGGAGTCCACGCAGGAACTAAACGAGCAGAGCCTGTTCCAGTCCAAGAACCTGAACCCCGCGCTGGTCGTCTACGTGCGCGACAGCGGGGTGACCGCGGCTGACATGCGGAAGGCGACGGCGGACGCGCGCTACTTCGCCTCGCTGCCCGCCGTGCACGGCCGGGTCGCCCCGCCGGTGGTGTCGAAGGACCACAAGGCTATCCAGGTCGCCGTCGGCTCCGAGCTCGGCTTCAACTCCGACATCGGCGGCTTCATCTCCACGGTCAAGGGCCAGGCCACCAAGGACGACGCGGGCCTGAGCGTCTACGTCGGCGGCCCGGCGGCCAGCGCGGCCGACCAGATCAAGATCTTCAAGGGCATCGACACCACGCTGCTGTACGCCACCCTGGGCGTGGTGATCGTGCTGCTGCTGCTCACCTACCGCAGCCCGATCCTGTGGCTGCTGCCGATCCTGTCGGCGGGCGTGGCGCTGACCGTGGCGCAGGCCGTGATCTACCTGCTGACCCAGCACGCCAACCTGACCGTCAACGGGCAGAGCGAAGGCATCCTGGTCGTGCTGGTGATCGGCGCCAGCACGGACTACGCGCTGCTGCTCATCGCCAGGTACCGGGAAGAACTGCGCCGGCACACCGACCGGCACGAGGCGATGGCGGTGGCGCTGCGCCGGGCCGGCCCGGCCATCATCGCCAGCGGCCTGACCGTCGTGGCCGGCATGCTCTGCCTGCTCGCGGCCGAGTCCAACGACATCTCCGGTCTCGGCCCCGTCGCCGCGGTCGGCATCGCCGTCGGCCTGGTCGCCATGATCACGCTGCTGCCCGCGGTCCTGGTGATCTTCGGCCGGTGGATCTTCTGGCCGGTCCGGCCGGGCTACGGGACGCCCGAGCCGACCAGCCGGGGCTTCTGGTCCCGGGTCGGCCGGAGCATCAGCCGCCGTCCGCGGATGGTGTGGGTGGTCACCGCGATCCTGCTGGGCGCGGGCGCGGCCGGGATGATCGGGTTCAAGTTCGGCACGCTCACCACGGCCGAGGCGTTCCGGGGCACTCCCCCGTCCATCTCCGCGCAGAACGTGCTGGCCAGGTATTTCCCGGCCGGCTCGGGCGAGCCGGTGCAGGTGATCGCCACCGCCTCCACCGCGGGGCAGGTGAGGTCGGCGCTGGCCGGCACCCAGGGCATCGCCTCGGTCACGCCGCCGGTGACCAAGGACGGCCGGTCCTTTCTCCAGGCCACGATGACGCCGGCGCCGGACAGCCCGGCGGCGTACACGCTGGTGGACAAGATCAGGACCACGGTGCACGCGATCCCTGGCGCTCACGCCGAGGTCGGCGGCGGGACGGCGATCAACAAGGACGTGGAGAGCGCGGCTACCCACGACCGGAACCTGCTCATCCCGTTGATCCTCGTCGTGGTGTTCATCATCCTGGGCTTGCTGCTGCGGGCACTGGTGGCGCCGCTCGTGCTCATCGCCACCGTGGTCCTGTCGTTCGGGTCGGCGCTGGGAATCTCGGCGCTGTTCTTCAAGCACGTGTTCGGGTTCGCGGGCGCGGACACCGGGATGCCGCTGTTCGTCTTCGTGTTCCTGGTGGCGCTGGGCATCGACTACAACATCTTCCTGATGACCCGGGTCCGCGAGGAGTCGGTCAGGGCCGGGACCCGGCGCGGCGCGCTCACTGGCCTGGCCGCGACCGGCGGCGTCATCACCTCGGCGGGCCTGGTGCTGGCGGGCACCTTCGCGAGCCTGAGCACGCTGCCGCTGGTGGAGTTCACCGAGATCGGGTTCGCGGTCGCGCTCGGCGTCCTGCTCGACACGATCATCGTCCGGTCGGTGCTGGTGACTTCGCTCACCCTGGATATCGGGCGTCATATCTGGTGGCCAAGCGCGCTGGCGCGTCCCGGCAGGCCGGACGCCCTCGGAGCCGCCGATCACCCCGTCACCGTGGCCAACCCGGAAAGCAGGGCAGTCAAGCACGCCACCTAGAATGTGGTTTCGTGGCAGATGAGCGGGTGACACAGGTGGCACGCGGCACTGACATGGCAGTGTGCGGGTGCTGAGCCGTCAGGAGCCTCGCGGGCACCTGGGGACAGGGCGGCTGCTCGCCCGTACCGTCACCGTCCCCGACCCCGGAGACCTGATCGAGCACATCCCCCAGCCGGACATGGTGGCCTGGGTGCATCACGGGGCTGGCCTGGCCGGCTGGGGCGAGGCGGCCAAGGTCACGCTGCCAGCCGGGGAGGACCGGTTCACCGCTGGGGAGAAATGGCTCCGCTTCGTGTTCGACGCCGCCGACGTCGACGACCGGGTCCGGGTGCGAGGCTCGGGCCCGGTCGCCTTCGGCACCTTCACCTTCGACGCCTCCTCCGACGGCTCGGTCATGGTCGTCCCGCGGGTGATCCTGGGCCGGGACGGCCACGGCCTGGCCTGGCTCACCACGGTGACCGAGCCGGGTGAGACCCCGCTGGCCTGCTGGCCCGCGGCCGAACCGGAGCTGACCGGGCCCGGCGAGCTCCAGTGGCGCGAGGGCAGCCTGCCCGCGCCGCGCTGGGAGCAGGCGGTCGCCAAGGCGGTGGCCGCGATCAAGGCGGGCAGCCTGCGCAAGGTAGTGCTCGCCCGCGACGTGTTCGCCACCGCGGCCGGGCCCATCGACCCGCGGGTCCTGCTCCGGCGGCTGGCCCGCCGGTACCCGGACTGCTTCACGTTCGCCTGCGACGGCATGGTCGGCGCGACGCCCGAACTGCTCGTCAGCCGGGACGGGCGGCAGGTGAGCGCGCTGGTGCTCGGCGGCACGCTGCCGCGCGGCGCCGATCCGGCCGAGGACCAGGCGCTCGGCGAGGAACTGCTGGCCTCGGCCAAGAACCACGAGGAGCACGCCTACGCGGTCGACTCGATCCGCGACGCGCTCGCGCCGCTCTGCGAGACGCTGGACGTCGACATGCGCCCGGCGCTGCTCAAGTTCCCGAACCTCCAGCACCTCGGCACCCGCGTCCGCGGCACCCTGGACGGGGAGAGGCAGGCTGCCCCGCAGTCGGCCCTGGCCCTGGCCGCGGCCGTGCACCCGCCTGCCGCCGTCTGCGGCACCCCGGCCGGCACCGCCCTGGAGCTCATCCGCGAGCTCGAGCACATGGACCGGGAACGGTACGCCGGGCCGGTGGGCTGGGTCGACGCCGACGGTAACGGCGAGTGGGGCATCGCCATCCGCAGCGGGCAGCTCGCCGGGAACACGGCGCGCCTGTTCGCCGGGTGCGGCATCGTCGCGGGCTCCGAGCCAGCGGCCGAGCTCGCCGAGACCCTAGTGAAACTCCAGCCCATGCGGGGGGCGCTGGAGGACGAGAGCTGATCCCCACCCGTTCGGCATAAATGGGCCAGATAAGAGAAGGCTTAATCTGCTGTCGCCTCGGCCCCGGCTGGCACCTACTCTCGGAAGAAGATGAAGGAGGGTGTCAGCGGATGAGCGGTAACACCGAAGAAGCGCTCGGGGTGCTGCGCGCGGTGTGGAGTGCCCAGGAGCAGCGCGCCGAGGACGTCGAGGAAGACTGCGGCCCGGTGAAGGCCTGCAAGCGGATGGCCGACGTGGGCTTCGACGGCCTAGCCGAGGAAACCGACGGCGACCTGCGGCTCGCCTGGCGGTCTCAGCTGGCCCGCGAGGGCAAGCTGAACCGCGGCGCGGGCAGCGTGCGGGACCTGGTCCTGGGCCCCGAGTCCTAGCGGATGGAAGATCCGGGCACCGTCGCCGAGCTGACCGGCACACTGCGGCAGGGCGGTTACCTGGCCGATCGCGGGCTGGCTACCGCGCTGTTCGTCGGGCTGTCGCTGAACCGGCCGATCCTGCTCGAGGGCGAGGTCGGGGTGGGCAAGACCGAGGTCGCCAAGGTGATGGCGTCGGCGTTCGGCCGTGACCTGATCCGCCTCCAGTGCTACGAGGGCATCGACACCAACCAGGCGCTGTACGAGTGGGACTACGCGCGGCAGATGCTGCACATCCGGGCCCTGTCCGAGCATCAGCTGGCCGGCGCCGACGCGGTCGACAAGCTGTTCGGCCCGAAGTTCCTGCTGGAACGGCCGCTGCTCGCGGCGGTCCGGGCCGGCCGGCGGGCCGTGCTGCTTATCGACGAGATCGACCGGGCCGATGACGAGTTCGAGGCCTTCCTGCTCGAGGTGCTGTCGGATTTCCAGATCAGCATCCCCGAGATCGGCACGATCCGGGCCGAGAGCCCGCCGCTGGTGGTGCTCACCTCCAACCGGACCCGCGAGCTGCACGACGCGCTCAAGCGGCGCTGCCTGTACCACTGGATCGGCTACCCGGCCGCCGAGCGCGAGGTCGAGATCGTCCTGATCCGGGAGCCGGGCGTGCCCGCCGCGCTGGCCCGCAAGGTGGTCGCCGCGGTGCACCGGATCCGGGAACTCGACCTGGCCAAGCCGCCGGGGGTGGCGGAGACCATCGACTGGGCCCGGACCCTGGATTTCCTCGGCGAGACCGACCTGCGGGCCGGCAGCGCGCGCGACACCCTGGGGGCCGTCATCAAGGACCGGGACGACCTGGAGGTGGTCTGCGACAACCTGGAGGAGATCACCTCCGGTGCCTGATCAGGCTTCCGCTGACCCCTTCACGGGCTTGCTCGTCCGCTTCGGCGGCGCCCTGCGCGCGGCCGGGCTCGCGGTCGGCTCGGGCGACGTTCTCGTCTACTGCTCGGCGGTGAGCAAGCTGGACCCGTCCGACCTGGTGGACCTGTACTGGGCGGGCCGGGCCACGCTGGTGACCAGGCACGACGACATCAGCCGGTACGACGAGACGTTCCGCCGGTTCTTCCTCGGCGAGGACAGCCCGGACCCGGAGCTCACCCTCATGCTGCGCGCGGCGGCGGAAGCCCAGGGGGCACTGGCCATCCCGTCGACCGAGCCGGGCGACTCCGATCCCGAAGACGAGGCCGTGCTCGGCTGTATGGCCTCGGACGTGGAGGCGCTCAAGCGCAAGTCGTTCTCGGCCTGCACGCCCGAGGAACTGGCCGCGCTGCGCCGGATCATGGCCAGGATCCGGCTGACCCCGCCGCGCCGCCGGACCAGGCGCACCACGCCGGCCCGGTCCTCCGGCTCGCGTCCCGATCCCCGCCGGACCGTCCGGGAGTCCATGCGCATGCACGGGGAACCCGCCCGCCTGTACTGGCGGCGGCGCAAGCCCCGGCTGCGGCCGCTGGTGCTGATCCTGGACATCTCCGGCTCCATGGCCGACTACTCGCGCAGCCTGCTCCAGTTCGCGCACTCCGCCAAACGGTCCGCCGGCCGCGTCGAGGTCTTCTGCTTCGGCACCCGGCTGACCCGGGTCACCGGGGCGATGGAGTGCCGGCGCCCGGACGAGGCCCTGGAACGGGCCGCGCGGGCCGCGTTTGACTGGGACGGCGGGACCAGGATCGGCGACAGCCTGGACGCCTTCGTCCGCGGCTGGGCCCGGCGCGGCCTGTGCCGGGGCGGCATCGTGGTGGTCTGCTCCGACGGGCTCGACCGTGGCGACCCTGAGGTGCTGGCCGCGGCGATGGAACGGCTGTCCCGGCTGTGCCACCGGCTGGTCTGGCTGAACCCGCACAAGGGCGACGACCCGGGTTTCCGGCCGAGCACGCTGGGGATGATGGTCGCCGCCCCGCACATCGACCTGCTGCTGTCCGGGCACGACCTGGCCAGCCTGGAGAAGTTCGCCGCAGTGCTCCCCACGCTGAACTAGTAACTAAGCGTCTCCGGGCGCTCAGCATTGCTGGGTGCCGCGCTGGTATTGCAGATTGAACGTCCCGCGCTCCAGCGTGGTGGCGGCTCCGGTCGGTGACCGCCATTCAACGTCGAACGAGTGGTTGTCGTTGGCCTCGAACGGGGCCACGCTGTTCACGAAGGTGAAGGAGAAGGAGTCATGCGGGCCAGCGGGAACGAGCCGCACCGCTCCCGGTTGCATCGTCCCGGCTGCATCGATCCGGATCTGGAACCCGGCCGGGGCCCCGTTGAGTTCCACGCTGAGAGTGGCGGTCACCTGATTGAGCGCGCAGATGTTCAGCCCGCTCAGGCCGGGGATGGGCTGGAACGTTCTGCTGGAGGTGGTGGCCGTGGTGGTGGTGAACTTCGACCGCTGCAGATCCAGCGACGAGTTAGTTCCGCCCGAGGCGGCCAGGACGACGGCAGGGACGCCGAGCACGACGGCAGCCGCCAATATCACGATCAGAATCTTCCGCATGGGGACCTCCCGCGTGCGGCCAGTCCGGCGAGCCCGGCACACCCGTAATCTCTGCCCCAGCCACTCGTGATCGCATAGTGCAGCGTCGCGCTACAGGCCGTATGAAGGCGCCGTGTAAACGGTATGGAGGAATCCGGTACCGGTCGGCGAGCAGCCGCAAGTGCTTAACTTGGGAAGTACCAGGAAGGAGTGCGCCGGTGAGGTGGAGCGTCGGGATCGAGGCCGAGGGCGATCGCGTGCTGACCCGCGAGGAGGTCGTCGAACTCGCGGACGCCGTCGCCGTGAACGGCGGTATCGCCACCGGCATCGGAACCAGCAGGTACGGTGCGCAGCTGATTGTGGAGGCCGGCAGCCGCGAGGATGCGATCGCTGCGGCGACCACGGAGTTCACCCGGGCGGTCGCCCAGGCCGGGCTCCCGGCCGGGCCGGTGGTACGGACCGAGGCGGTCAGCGAGGACGAGGACACCACGGCATGATCCGGCTCGGCTCGCTGGCCGGGTACCCCTTCGAGGGCCCCCGGGTGATGGCCGGCTGGACGCCGCCGGCCACGGCGGCGGTGTACGCGATCGCCTACAAGCCGGACCCGGAGGCCAAGCCGGACAAGTACGCGGTCATCTACGTGGGGCACTCCGACGACCTGAGTGCGGAGCGGTTCCCGTTCCAGCATCCGCGGGCACACTGCTGGATCAAGCGGGCCGGCTCGAAGTTCAGGGTCTATATCTGCACCTACGAGGTACCGGGCGGCGGCCGCGCCCACCGGGAGCAGATCGCCAGGGAGCTTACCGCGATCTACCAGCCGCGCTGCAACGACCAGCAGTTCGACCAGGCGTGGAAGGACGAGTGGATCGGCGGCACCACCACCTCCTCCCCCGGCCTGGCCAAGGACCCCGCCCGCCCGGAGAGAGACTCTGGCTAGGCGGCGTACTGGGTAGGGGTGGTGGTGTAGCTGCGTCCGCTCGGGGTGTGCCAGACCAGGACTCCCGGTTCGGGCTGCTCCAGCCGCCACCCTTCGGCTTGTTTACAGCGATGGTGGTGCCGGCACAGCGGCGCCAGATTGCATTCGCAGGTCAGGCCGCCCTGGTGGTGCGGGTCGGTGTGGTCCAGGTCGCAGGTGGCGGCGCGGCGGCCGCAGCCGGGCGCGGTGCACGTGGTGTTGCGGGCTTTGACCCGGTGGGTGAGTCGGCGGCTGGGCCGGTAGCGGTCCTCGGCGCCGGTGTGCTGGCAGGGGCCGCGGATGACGGGGGTGAGCCCGGTGATGCCTAGGAACTTCAGGATGCCACCGAGAGTTACCGATTCCGGCGGTCCTTGGCCGGGTGGTCCCTGGCCCGGTGGCCAGCGGTGAGGTCCGGTGGCGCAGTCGTGGGTGGCGGCGGTGCCGTCCGGTAGCAAAGTGGTCAGGCACCAGCGGGTGGCCGGGTCCCGGGCGGCCGCGGCGATCAGGTCACGGGTGTCGGCGTGGTCCAGGATCCCGAACCCGCCCACCTCACCCGGCGGGCCGGTGTTGCCGGTCAGAGCGGTGTGCGGCACGGTGATGGTGATCAGCGCGCCGATGCTGGGACCGGCGTCGGCGGGGCGGCCGCGTCCGGCGGGGCCGGATCCAGGTGCCGGGCCCGGGTCACGGGGGCCGGGTCCCGGGCCATCTGGACCGGGATCGTCCGGGCTGGGATCGTCCGGGCCGGCGTCGTCCGGGCCGGCGTCGTCCGGGCCGGGATCGTCCGGACTAGGGCCGTCGATGTCCCCGGCGTCCCGGCTGCCGCCGTTTGCGGGCGACTCGCCCGGTACCGGGCGGGAGTCGCGTTCCTGGAGCAGGTCCAGCAAGGCGCGGGCCTTCAGCTCCTGCCACGTGCCCGGCATCCCGGCGTCGCGCAGGGCCCGGGCCCGGCCCTCGATGTGCTGCATCGAGGCGAGCACCTCCACGCTGGGCAGTTCCCGGCCGGTGATCCCCGCGTTCCCCGAGTCCTCCCGGAACGCCCGCACATGCGTCTCCCGGCGGCGCTTCTCCTTCCGCTTCCGCACCGCCTCCGGGTCGAGCTGGTTCACCAGCCTCGTCGCCGCCCGGCGCAGCTCGGCATGGGTCCTGGACTGCGCCAGCTCCGCCAGCTTCGCATCGGCGACGGCGGCGTCTTCATCGGAGAGGATGCTGGTGGAATCCTCGATGATCCGGGCATGAGCCGGGTCGAGTTTCCCTGCTGCCAGCAGTGCGAACGTGACCGGGAGCCGCTTGGCCACCAGCTGGGAGTACTGGATCTCCCCGGCCGCGGACAGCCAGGCCAGGTTGAACGCCGCCGCGACCTCATCGGCGGCGAAGTTGTCCCGCCGGGGCCGGGAGGCGAACTCCGCCAGCGCCGCCATCCGCGCCCACTCCAGCCGCGACGCCATCCGCCGGATACCGGACAGGAACCCGATCAGCTGGTCATCAGCCATCCCGGCCAGCCCTTCGCCATCCTCTCCGGCCACCGCATCGAGCACCACGCCCAGCAGCGGGCCCGGGGCCATCGTGTCCGCCCGGCCGTCCTGAGCGAACCCCTCCAGGGACAGCTCCTCAGCCGGCAACGTCACGTACAGCCCCTGCGGCACGCCCTCCTCACCGTCCCGGCCGTCCCCGCCCAGCCCGGAGCCATCGGGCTCCTCTGGCACGGGAAACAGCGCAGCAGACACGACTCACCTGGCCGGCTAAGGGATGGGGCTCGCGGAGACTTCCGCTAGGAAACACTTTATCGTGTAACAAGATCATTAACTATATCAACACGAACTAATTTTCAATATTTTGAGGAGTTCCGGTGTCTCCTACTCGGCGATGAGCGTGCGCAGTGGCATGCCGTGGCCTGGTAGGCGTGGCGGCCGGGCAGCCGCCATCGAGCAGCGTCATCCGTGCCCTGAGGTGGCCTGGGACCGCGCTCACAGCCCGGCGAGCCTCGCCCTTGCCTCTGCTTCGGGTCGCCCGAGAACGTCGAGGCCATCCAGGCTGGCTTTCTTGGCATTGAAGGCGAGGACCCACAGGCCCGAGGCCCAGCACAGCTGGAGTTCGGCGTGGCTGAACGCGCGCCCCCGGGCGTCTTGATACGCATCGAGGAAGGCTCGGCTCTCCTCGGCCGAGGCGCCGCCCTCGGTAAGGCCGTCCAGGAACACCGCGGCCGCCTGGCCGGCGATCACGACCTCCGGCTCATAGAGGACGCTGTCCCAGTCGTGCACCGCCAGCGGCCGGCCGACGCGGAACCTGACATTCTCCCCGTGCCAGTCGCCGTGCCCGAGGACGCAGGCGGCTCCGCGGACGTCACGCAGCCGCTCGCGCACCGCCGCCCCGAGCTCGTCGATCCACGTGACCGGGTCGGCCTCGGCGTTCAGGTCAGCGTCCCGGTCATCCGGTACCGGCCACACGCCGTCTTCCTGGTGATACCAGCAGACCCAGGCCGGCGCGGGCCGTAGATCCGGCTCCGGCGCCAGGGCCGCGCCGCATTCCACGAGGCGAGCCAGCAGCCGGGCGAACAGGCGGGGGGCGTCCGTCCTCGGCGGCTGGTCGCCCGCTGGCAGCAGCGTCTCCGCGCTGGCTACCGCCGATCCCAGCCGGTGCGGCCCGGCCAGCGGCTCCGGGCAGCAGAACCCGGCCTGCCACATGCGGCGCTGGACCCGCATGCACGCACTCAGCCGCGCGTCGCCGTCACGGACCTTCAGCACGACTTCGCGGCCATCCGCCAGACGCAGACCGTACACCGCGGACAGGTGTCCCGTCGTGAACAGGCGCCCGGCCGCCGGCGCACCCAGATGCTCGCGGCACCAGTCGCTCAGCGCCCGCTCACCGACGTCTGCAGGCATCGCGCTCCGCCCTGCCGTCTCCGACCCGTCTCCGGGGCCGTCCCTCGGGCCACCCCCGGGGCGGCTCCGGGCCGGAGACAGATACCGTGCCGTTATGGACCATGCCAGACTAGGCCGGAGCGGCCTGCAGGTCTCCAGGCTGTGCCTGGGGACGATGACGTTCGGGCTGCAATCCGACGAGAGCACGGCGTTCGCGATCCTCGACCGGGCGGCCGAGGGCGGCATCGACTTCCTCGACACCTCGGATGCCTACCCGCTGGGCGGGGAACTGAGCACCCGCGGCATCACCGAGGAGATCCTCGGCCGCTGGCTGCGCGGCAAGCGCGACCGCTTCATCGTGGCCACC
>Ga0207693_10002839_pt1 | contig 15007 bp, 14 predicted proteins | sample LARL81metaG_FD_184347 | JGI IMG/M metagenome (GOLD analysis project Ga0207693, IMG submission 184347) | Corn, switchgrass and miscanthus rhizosphere microbial communities from Kellogg Biological Station, Michigan, USA - LAR L8-1 metaG... | ecosystem: Host-associated > Plants > Roots >...
CCCAAGCTCGAGCTCGAAATCGAGATTGCGCGAGGCGCCGAAGCTCGGGGCTGGCTCGGCTGCGGGCTTGCGCTGCCCATCGGGACGGCGCACCGGCGTGCCCGAGATGACAACCGACGACGCACGCCCGTGATAGCCCACGGGCACATATTTGTAGTTCGGCAAGAGCGGGTTGTCGGGGCGCAACAGCTTGCCGGCATTGGTGGCGTGATGAATGCCGGCGAAGAAATCCGTGTAGTCACCGACCACGGCCGGCAGCGCGAGCTCACAATCCGCAGCGCGATGCAGGAGCTGCGCCTGCAGCCCTTCGATCCCGGCGCAGTTCTCCGCGTCGAGGAGATCGCCTACGGCATGCCGCAGTGCGCGCCGGCGCTCGCGCGGAATTGCAAATAACGGGTTGAGCATCGCGCCGCACGCGGCTTGTGCCACCTCGGCCGCAAGGCCGCTGAAGAGGTCGAGCTTGAGCGCAGCCGAGAGATCAAAGATGTGGTCTCCGATTGCGATGCCGCCGCGCGCCTTCCCGCCCGCAGGCGAGAATACTCCAAGCGGCAGGTTCTGAATGGGAAATTCGGGATGCCCGTTCGCCGATGCGACGAAGCTTCGCCGCCCCGGCGCATGGGTGCGATCGATCTCGTCCATCGATCAGGGCTGTCCGCTTGCATCGAAATGCTTGCGCAGCCCCTGCCAGCAATCGACGTAATCTTCCTGCCGCTCCTTGGCCTCGGCCGCGTATGCGGTCAGGCGCTGCGGGTATTTTGTCTCGAACATGAATGCCATGGTATTCGCGAGCCTCACCGGCTTGAGCTCGCCTCTGCTGGCTGCCTCGAATGCCTGCTCGTCCGGACCGTGCGCAAGCATGCAGTTGTGCAGCGAGATGCCGCCGGGCAAGAAGCCTTCCGGCTTGGCGTCGTAAACGCCGTAAACGAGGCCCATGAACTCCGACATCAGGTTGCGATGATACCAGGGAGGCCGGAACGTATCCTCGGCCACGGCCCAGCGTTCCGGGAATATCAAAAAGTCCACATTGGCAGTGCCCGGCGTTTCCGACGGCGCGGTCAGCACCGTGAAGATCGAGGGATCGGGATGGTCGAAGAGAAGCGCGCCGACCGGCGAGAAGCGCCGCAGGTCATATTTATAAGGCGCGTAGTTGCCGTGCCAGGCAACGACGTCGAGCGGCGACTGCTCGATCTCGCTCGCATAGAGCTCGCCGCCCCATTTCATGAACAGGGTCGAGGGCTCCTCCACGTCGTCATAGGCGGCGACCGGGGTGAGGAAGTCGCGCGCATTGGCAAGGCAGTTGGCCCCGATCGGGCCGCGATCAGGCAGCGTGAAGGCGCCGCCGTAGTTCTCGCACACATAGGTGCGCGCAGGCCCATCGACGAGCTCGACCCGGAAGATCATGCCGCGCTGCATGACGCAGATCTCCCCGGGCTCGATCTCGATCACCCCGAACTCCGTGCACAGGCGCAGCTTGCCCGTCTGTGCCACGATGAGCAGCTCGCCGTCGGCATTGCAGAAATATTCGCTCCGCATCGACGCGGTGACGAGGAGCACATGTGCTGCCATGCCGGTGCGAGTCTCCGCATCGCCTGCAGTGGTCATGGTGCGCAACCCGTGCACGAACGTGAGACTTTCGGCAGGCATGGGAATGGGTCCCCAGCGCATTTGCCCGACCGGCAGCGTGCTCTCGAGCCGCGCCTCCGGTGCCGTGCGGATGAGGTTCTTGTCCACGCGGCGAAAGCGGCCCGAATGTTTCACGCTCGGCCGGATTCGGTAGAGCCAGGAGCGTTGATTGCTCCGTTGCGGCGCGGTGAAAGACGAGCCGGAAAGCTGCTCGGCATAGAGCCCGTAGCGCACCTGCTGGGGCGAATTGCGTCCGACCGGCAGTGCGCCGGCGAGCGCCTCGGACTCGAACGAATTGCCGAACCCCGACATGTAGCCTGGCGCATGGGCGGCGCGTGCAAGGTCGGTCGTCGCGAAGCGCGCTCTATCCTGGATGTTCATGGCCGGTGCTCCCGGGCTGATGATCGGCAGTATTCTAGCGCACGCGGCGCGAACGTAGATGGGCAAAATCGCTTGGCCTGGTCTCAATGATGCGCTCGGCTTCTGAGCGATCCCCGGTCAAGCCGGGGACAGGTTTTGCCCACGCGGGCGAAGCCACGGCTTAGCGCATCGTTGGCGGGAGCCACAGCGCAATGTGCGGAAAGATCACATGAAACGAATGCTCGCTGCCGGATCGGCCATCCTCCTATTCCTGATGTATGCGAGCCTCGCGCAGGCCGATTACCCCGATCGGCCCGTGCGCATCGTCGTGCCAGTCGCGGCAGGGGGCGGCGTCGACGTCATGGCCCGCCTGTTGGCGCAAGGGCTCAACGAGCGCTGGGGCCAGCAGTTCGTCGTCGAGAACCGCCCTGGCGCAGCCGGAATCATCGGGACCAGGTCCGTGATCGCCTCGCCCCCCGACGGCTATACGCTCCTCTACACGCCGAGCAGCCTTGCCCTTGCGGTCGCGGTCAACAAATCGCCGCCCTATGACGTCGCCCGCGACCTCAGCCCGGTGATCAACGTTGCAGTGAGCCCTTATGCGCTGGCGCTGCATACGGGGGTGCCCGCCGCATCCGTGAGCGAGCTCGTTGCCTATGCCCGCGCGCACCCGAATGCGCTCTCCTATGGCTCCGCCGGAATCGGCAGCGCATCCCATCTTGCCGCCGAGCTGTTCAAGAGCATGGCAGGGATTGAGATGGTGCATGTGCCCAACAAGGGCATGAACCCTGCGGTCGTGGATCTCCTGGCCGGCGAGGTGCAGGTTCTGTTCGCCAGCATTCCCGCCCTGCAGGCGGAGCACGCGGATCGCGTCCGCGTCATTGCCGTGGCCGAGAGCAGGCGCTCAGCACTCATGCCTGCGTTGCCGACCATTGGGGAAAGCGGCATTCCAGGATTTGCTGTCGGCAACTGGGCGGGGCTTCTCGGTCCTGCCGCAATGGACGCGCAGATCGTCGCCACACTGCACGACGCGGTCGTCTCGATTCTGGATAGCGCCGAGATGCAAGCGCGCATCAAAACGCTCGGCTATGATCTTATCGCGAGCCCGCCCCGCGAATTCGCCGCGCAGCTTGCGTCCGATATCGCGCGCTGGTCCGACGTGATAAAGCGCGCCAAAATCCCGTTGAATTGATTAGCGTTGAATGCTCGTAGGGAGACGCATGCGTTGCCCTGATCCACACTCAGCGATGCCGAACGAGGGCGAGGGCATGCCTCGCCCCTACGCTTGACAGACCATCTTTGCAGGGGCGGGCTTTAAACCCGCCCCTACGTGCGTGAGCGCGCGGGCAGCCGATCAGAAGCTGACGGTCTCTTTGATCGCAGCGGCGGTGTCGGCGGGAAGGAGGTTGCGCCCGACGAAATCGTCCCAGTTCTTGAACTTGGATTTCTCACGTGCCTCCACGATCGCCTTCGACTGCGCGGGGGTGATCTTCGGAAGCTTGCCGATATCCATTTCGCTCGCATTGTTGAGATTCGTCTTGGCGGTGACGCCGGCGGTTGCCGCCCCTGTGGTGGAAGCCTTGGGAGCGGTCATCGGTGCAGTGAGCTTCGGCGCAGGAGTGGGCGAGGGCTTGCTGTCCTGGGCGAACGCGGGAGCCGACAGGAGCGCGATGGTCAACGCGCCGAAAAGAACGCGACGGGTAGACATGGGTGTGAGTTCCTCTCTGGAAGAACCCGCCTGTACTCGCGAGCTGACGCTCGGAGCCAACGGGCCTTGGTGCTCTCAGTCACGGAACGCCGGTGTTACCGCCGCCCGACTGATTGCATTCTTCCTAGCGCACCGATCTCGAACGGCGCATGGCTGACGCGTTCATGCGTCGTTCAGCGCCGGCGCACATTTGCGACACAAACTCCGCCGGCTTACTTCACCTGTCGCAGACGCGTGATCTCCGCGGCGCCGCCCTGCATGGCATCGAGCTCGCGGAATACCTCGCCTGCCTCGCGCGCAATCGCATCGGCAACGGCGGCGATCATGCGCCGGCCCTTCTCCGCAGTGGCGTGCTGTGGACTGCCGAACCAGCCCGTCGGCGCGATCGAGCGGATGTCGGTGAGCACCGGCTGAAAGCTCCGGGTGCGGCGCAGGCGATCCATCTTGTGACCGTGCGCAGGATCGGAGGAATGCTCGATCCGGTCGAGATGCACGAGCTCCGGCCGCTCCGCGAGCACCGCAAGCGCCTCGATCTCGCCGCCATGGGTCAGTCCGTTGCAGCTCTTGCCATAGAGCTCCTCCGCGACGTAGCAGGCCTGGACCGTGAGTACCGTCACGGCGTGCTCGCGATGGAGCGCCTCCGCCACGAGCGCCAGCGAGGGCATATTGCCCTCGTGCCAGTTGAGGATAAGCAGGTATCGCGCGCCATGTTTTGCCGTGGAGACGCAGGCGTCGGTGACGAGGCGCATGTAGGTATCGGGCGCAAGCGTGATGGTGGCCTCGAACGGCATGTGCATTGGAGTGACGCCGAGCGGCGTTCCCGGGATCACGAGCGCGTCCATGCGTTCCGCCACCGCATGCGCGATCGTGTTCGCGGCGAACGAATCGGTGCCGGCCGGCAGATGCGGCCCGTGCTGCTCGACGCTCCCTGCCGGCAGGATCACCAGCGGATTCTTTTTCAGCTGGGCCGCGATCTCCGGCTGCGTGAGCTCGACGAAATAGCGGCTAGGCAACATGGCGGCTTGCTCCCGCGACCTTGGCATGGGCGTCCGCGATCACCTCGGCAATGGCAACCGTGCGGCCCTGCTGCTCGATCGAGCGCAACGCCGCATACACCACCGCGACGGCGACATTGCCGTTGTGCGCCGAGAGCTCGTTCGCATTTCCCGTGCGGCAGCTCTCCGCGAACATGTCGAGTTCGGCGCGGAACATGTCGCTTTCCGGCACCCCGATCTCCTCGCGTTCCCCATAACCCTGCGTCCCGCGCTGTATGTAGAGAGTGGAGGTCTTGTGCAGCTCCGCCGGCGTGTCCCAGGTCGCAAAGTCGATCTCGTAATGCATGAGGCCTTTGGAGCCGAAGATGCGCACCGCGAACACCCCCGGGGACGTCCAGCTGGCGCCGACATAGCCGATCTTGCCGTCGGCGAACTTCAACAGCGTCATCGTCTGGTCGTCGACCTCGGCGCCCACTGGCGAGAGCTTCGCTGCCATTGAGCTTGCCGCAACGATCTCACCGCCGAGATAATGCAGCACGTCGAACTGATGGATGGCGAGCTGAGAGAGCGGCCCCCCGGGTGCCTTCGCCTTGTACCAGCGCCAAGTCTGCGGAGTGAGCTCCAGCGCACGCTCGTTGGAGAAATTTGCTTCCATGAACGCGACGCGGCCGAGCTCGCCCGCATCGATCATCTCACGCATGCGGCGGATGCCCGCCATCAGCCGTGCGCTGTGGCCGACCGTGATGGTCACCCCATGGCTCTTTTCCAGCGCCTCGATCTCGAGGCCTTCCTCGAGCGTGCTCGCGATCGGCTTTTCCGTGTAGATGTGTTTGCCGGCCCGTGCGGCTTCGCGCGCAACGGGGAGATGCTGCTCGTTGGGTGTGGTGATGATCACGCCTTCGATGCGCGGGTCCGCGAGCAAGCTAGGAAGGTCGGGAGCGCTCGCGACCCCGAACTCCTGCGCAAACGTCGCGCGCTTCTCCTGCGAGCGGCTGTAGCCAGCCGTAATCGTGAGCCTGTCCGATGCGTGTGCCGCACGGGCGAGCACCTTCGCCCAGCGCCCCAGCCCGACGATCCCGACATTCACCCGATTTGGTTTCATTTTATGCCACGTAGCGCAGCGGCACAGCCCGGCTGTAGCGGCGCACCCGGTCCTCGTCGACGTCAACGCCGAGCCCGGGAGCGTCGGAGACCTCCACGTGTCCGCGCACGATGCGGATGGGCTGCGCGGTCACGTCGTCGGCAAGGCCCTCGTTGGAGAGCGTGAGCCCCCAGTCGATCTGCGGCAGCGCCGCAGCGATATGCACGGCGGCGGCGCAGGCGATGCTCGACTCGCCGGTCTTGGCGGCCACATTGACCTTGAGGCCGAGCCCCTCACAGAGGTGCCCCGCTTCCATGACGGCGCGCATGCCGCCGAGCTTGATGGTCTTGAGGCTCGCCCCGCGTGCAGCACCCTGCGCGTGGAAGCGGCGGAGGTCCTCGAGCGAGTGGATGCTCTCGTCCGCCCCGATCGCGATCGCGCCCGCTTCCGCAGCAGCCTTGGCCACGGTGGCCATCCCGGCGAGGTCTTCGGCCGGCACCGGCTGCTCGAAGAAGTCGAGGCGCGTACCCGCGAGCGCACGCACGTATTGCACCGCCTCCTCCGTGCTCCAGCCCTGATTGGCGTCGGCGGAGATGAGGGCGTCGGATCCGATCAGCGCGCAGATGCGGCGGGTGCGCTCGGCATCGACGAGCGGCTTGTCGATGCCGACCTTGATCTTGAACGCGACATAGCCCTGCGCCTTCTTGCTTTCCGTCTCGCGGAGGTCGGAGGCGAGTTCGCCGGTGCCGATGACGCCGAGAATGGGCATGCGCCTTCTCGCTCTGCCGCCGAGGAGCGCGTAGGCGGGCGCGCCCGCGGCGCGCCCGACGAGGTCGTGCAGCGCCATCTCGATTGCGGCCTTGGCAGACGTGTTGGCGTACATGCGCTCCCGCATGGCCGTGACGGTGCCCGCAATATCTTGCGCCGGACGGCCTTCGGCCGCCGGCGCAAGATAAGCGATCGCCGCCATCATACTCTCGACCGTCTCGCCGGTCATGGTGGGAGCGGATGCGGCCTCGCCCCAGCCGATTGTGCCGCTGTCTGCTTCGATGCGCACGAGCACGTTGTCCGCGGTCCTGATCTCCACCCCCGCCATGAACACGGGCTTCTTCATCGGAATGGTGACCGCAATCGGCTCGACGCGCTTGATTTTCATGGTTTCACCCGGTTCATCGTGTAGCACGTAGCCACGATCGAGCGCGTGGCGCCCGTGCCGTTGTGCACGTAGCATTTCTCCATCTGGTCGGCCGAAAGGAGCGAGATGTGAAAATAGCCGTCCACATCGGCCCCCACGATCGATTCATTGTCCGCTGAGAGCGCCCAGGCGAATGGCTCCTTGGTGTCGGCGGCGCTCGAGGACGAATGACCCCAGGCAAGACGGCCGTCCTGACCCTCGACCACATGGGTGGCCTCGATTTCATGCACCCGCGGAGAATCCGCCGTGGTCTGGCTTCCGGGATGATGAGGATTGTTGCCGAGCACGACCGCCTTGCCTTTTCCCGTCCAGGTGCCCCTGAGATTCGGAATGGCGTCCTGTGCATGCACGGGGGCGACAGTGGCGCCGAGCAGCGCCGCTAGCAGAACCAGGTGCCGCATGACCTCTCTCCAATGATGGAATGGTCCTCCGACCTTGCCCGCGAATGATGATCGCTGCAACCGCGGACGAGTTGCGTGAAGGCTCAGCATCACTCCGCCTTGATGCCTGCGTCCTTCACGATCGGCCACCATTTCGCGATCTCAGCCTTCTGCAAGGCCGCGAGCGCCGAGGGTGTCTGCTCGTCGCGCGGCACGATCTCGCTTCCGGTTTGTGCCAGGCGCTGGCGCACCGCACCATCGGCCAGGGCGTCCACCACGGCGGCGTTGAGCCGCGCGATCACGTCCCGCGGCGTGCCCTTGGGCGCCCAGAGCGCAAACCACGGCGAGGCATAGAAGCCGGGCAGTCCCGCCTCGTCCACGGTCGGGATCTCGGACGCCGCTTGCAGCCGCTGCCCGGACATGACCGCATAAGCCTTGATCGTGCCGGCGCGCACATGCTCGAGCGCGATGTTGGGCGCGACTGCCATCAGATCGATGTGCCCTGCGATCATATCCCCCATTGCCTGCCCTGCGCTGCGGTAGGTCACGAACGCAAAGTGGGTGCCGGTCTGTCGTTGGAATAGGATGCCGGCGAGATGGGCGGGGCTGCCTGGGCCGATGTGCCCGAGCGAGGCCTTGTCCGGGTTGGCCTTAAGCCACGCGATCAGCGCCTTGAGGTCGTCCGCCGGCATGCTCTGTCTTGCGAGAATGAGCTGCGGAGTATGCGCGATGAGCGCAACCGGCGCGAAATCCTCGATCACATCGTAGGGCAGCGTGTAGATCGCCGCGTTGAGCACGTGGGTAGAGAACGAGAGGCTGATGCCGAGCGTGTAGCCGTCGGGCTTGGCGCGTGCAAGACGCGCGGTGCCGATGCTGCCGCTGGCGCCGGGGACATTGTCGATGATCAGCGGCTCGCCGAGCGTGCTGCGCATGCGCTCGGTGACGATGCGCGCGACCACGTCCTGCGGCCCGCCCGCGCCGGTGGGCACAATCACCGTGATGGGACGCAATGGATAATCCTGCGCGCGCGCGATCCGCGCGCTCCCCGCAGCCGCAGCCGCTGTAGCCGCAACAATGTGCAGAAATTTCCGTCGCGGAACTGTCATCGTTCCTCTATCGCACGTCATGTGGCCCCTGGGTCCCGGGTCTCGTTACGCTCGCGCAAGAGCGCTCGCTCCACTCGCCCGGGACACGAGTAACTCCGTGTCCCGGACGAGCGACCCCGGCCTTGAGCCGGGGCGCGAAGATCCGGGACCCAGGGGCACATGACCGCCGTGAGAGATTGCAGGTCCGATAAGCGCCCGCTCTGACATATCTCATCCGAACGAAGGCTAAAACTTCGGGAAGAGCTGCTGGTCGGCGAGCCAGCGCGACATCTTCGGCCCGCGCTTGGTGCGCGGCGCTTTGCGCAAGCCCTCGTCGTGGCGCTCCTTGTTCGGCCATACATGCGTGGCCGTCACCGCCATGCGCACGCGAATGTCCTCCTGACTGACGTTGAACACCATGAGGTCCTGCGCCAGCGCCAGCGGGCCAGCATAAGCCTTGCGGATCTCGCGCTCGATCTCCGCGCCAGTGTCGAAGTCGTTGAAGAAGTGATAGACCACCGCAAGCCGCGGCTTCACGAGCGCCAGCACCTGCCCCGCTTCTTCCGGCGCGCTGTGGATCACCGTGCCGACCGCGCGCGCGGTGCGCTCATCATAACCCGAGCGCTCGATGAGCTGCTTCACCGTGTTGAAGCATTCGTGGATCAACAGGTCGGCGCCCGGTGCGTTCTCGATGAAGAACCGGTTTGGCGTGGTATCGCCGGAGAACACGAACGTGAGCCCGTTCCACTCCAGCCGATAGCTCACCGGGCCGTCGTAGATATGAATGGCGGGAAAGCTCCTGATCACCACGCCGTTCTTCTCATACACCACGCCGGTCTTGCTGAAATCGAACTCGTGCACGTCCACCTCCGCGCCGGCGTCCGGAAGGACGCCGAGTCGCGTGTCCATGTCCCAGGCGAGCGACTCCATCTGCCGGCGCACGAAATGCGCGATGCCGTATTTCGGCTCGGGGCCGGACGGGCCATAAAGAACGAGCGGCTTCACTCTTCCCCCGGTCCAGCTCCCGATCCACACCTGCGCGAAGTCGCCCACATGGTCCGCATGCAGATGGGTGGCGAAATAGGCGGTGATGTCCTGATGCGGGATTTCGAGCGCGGTGAAATTCGTCTGCGAGCCCGCGCCGAAATCCATGATGAACTTGTCCCCATTGCCGAGCTCAATGAGCCAGGAGCAGTTGGCCTGCGCCCGGCGCACGAACGGCCGGCCGGTGCCGAGCGCAATGATGCGCATCTCGTTCGCCGCAAGCGGCTCGGTATTCGGAAAATAATGGTCCCGCGTGATGCTCATGGCGGTTTTCAGAAATACGCCTGCGCGGGGCCGACCGGGGGCTCCCAGTCGCAATCGCTCCAGGGCCCGCTGCCTCCTTCCCTGATATAGGCGATGCGCCCTTGTGGGCTCGGCTGCACGCGCCCCGCGAAGAGGCCCTGCAGCCAGTCGAGGACATAATCGTGCACGTCGAGCCCGCCGAGATTTCCGATCGACCAGAGCGGATGATACTGATTCTCGAACACCCACAGCTCCTTCTTCGTCGTGAGCTCGTGATAGGCCGCGATCGCGTCCTCGAGCGGGCAGAGCGGATCGAACTCGCCCGTGATCAGCAACGTCGGACAGGCGATGTTGCCGAGGTGTCCACGAACGGTCATGCCGGCGGCGACCTCGAGGTCGAAGGCCGCCTCGTCCTCGTAGCCCGCCATGTACATGAACATCTGTTTGAATCGCGGCGAGGACTGGCTGAAGATCGTGTTGTTCGGGTTGAAGCAGGCGACCGCGCTTACCACAGCGGCAACGCGCCGGTCATAGCTCGCAAGCCGCAGCGACCAGTAGCTGCCCATGCTGATGCCGTAGATCGCGATCCTCTGCGCATCCACTTCCGGGCGCTTGGCCAGATACGAGAGCACCGCTGCCCCCGCGCGCTCGTAGTTGTCCTTCACGGCACGGATCTTCTGCAGGTTGGAATTACCTTGGCCCGGCCCGTCCATCGCCAGCACGTGACAGCCGCGCGCCTTGGCGATGTTGTGCGCGGCCTTCGGAAAGACTTCCTTCGTCTGGTCCATCCCCGCGACATAGATCACGACCGGCGCCTTGCGGCAGTCGGGAAGAAGATGCAGCAGGCATGAGATGGTCTTGCCGTCGTCGAACGGCACTTCGACGCGCTCGATCGGATAATCCGCGACTTCGCTCCGTCGATCCACCATCTCGTTGAGCTTGTTGCAGAGGCGGATCTTGACCGGGTGATCATCGTAATAGATCGGGTGCTGCGCCATGCGGTAGGCTTCGATGGCGTGATCGTAATGGCTGGTCGCCGTGGCGTTCGCGCCCTGCTTCTGGGCGAGCTTTGCGAGCGCCTCATGCCGCTCCGCCGCTTCCCGCCACACCTTCGGCAGCATGCGATAATTGCGCGCGCGCTTGCCTGCGGGCACTTCCAGGTCGTCGCGTTCGAAATTCTGCACCCGGCCGCGCAGATTGAGCGCGAGATCGAGCATCCATTGCTGATTGTCGCGCTGCGTCCGAAGCTTTCTCATGGCACCCTTCCTCCCGCTCCCGGTTCGGTCGTAGCCCGGATTGCGCATTCTTGCGCGATCCGGGGAGCGGTGCGCAATACGGACCACCGTGTCGCTGGTGTTGCGCTACGCGCTCCCTCCGGGCTACGAAGCTGCGTCATTCCGGGGCGGCGAGCAATTGTAGGGTGCGCAAGGGCTCCATCCGGGCTACAGTGGTGCAACGATTCGCGCCATCCCATGAGCCTTGTCACCAAACAAACATCTCCCGCGCAAACCGCGTCCCGACTGATGTCGACCGAGATCGTGAACCGGCTGTTCACCGGACATGCCGCGCAGGTTCTTGCCTGCTTTCCCGCAGGCTGCATCGATCTGGTGATAACGTCACCGCCGTACTGGACGGCGGTAGGCTACGATGAGGCTGAGAATCCCTGGAGCTCGTACGAAGCCTACCTTGCCGACATGCAGTCGGTCTGGACGGAGTGCGCCCGGGTGCTGCGCCCGAACGGCAAACTTTGCATCAACGCGCCGATCATGCCGATCCCTAAGGAAATGATACGGCAGCACACGCGGCATCTCAAGAACATAGCCTTCGACATCGAGCACGAGATCCTGCGACAAACGGAGCTGCAGCGCTACGGCCTCTTCATCTGGCAGAAGCAGACATCCAAGATGATGTTCGGAAGCTATCCCCATCCGGGCAACATCATCGAGAACAACACGATCGAGTTCATCAATGTCTACGTGAAGCCGGGCAAGCCGCCGAAGTTCGCTGCGCTGGTGAAGGTGGCGAATACGCTCGGCCGCGCCGAATGGCTCGACCTCACCCAGCAGGTCTGGTTCATGTACCCGCAGGACGTGAAGCGTGGGGGCGATCACCCCGCCCCCTTTCCGGAAAAGCTGCCGGCGCGCCTCATGCGCCTCTACACGCATGGCGCCGTTGCCAACTTTCCCGGCGAGATCGTGCTTGATCCCTTTCTCGGGACCGGCACCACCTGCGCGGTCGCGAGCCAGATGCGCCGGCGCTATGTCGGCATCGACATCAACCCTGCCTATCTCGATATCGCGCAGGCGCGCCTTCGCGAAGCACGCGCACGTGCGCCGCTTCTCCTCGTCGGCCGGCCGAGATATCCGGGCCGGGATGAGCTGAACGATAGGGCTACCACCCCGGCGGGCACCAACGGCAAGGCTGCGCAAGCCAAGCACAAACGCAAGACTTACGGCCGCAAGCTCTGCATCAAAAAGCCGGAGCAGATCCTGCTTGTGTAGCCGTTGAACCAGCCTCGTAGCCCGGATTGCGCGCGCTATCGCGCAATCCGGGGAGCCGCGTCGCGGCTTCTCTGCGCCCAATCTCCTGTACGCAGGGAGCACCATTTGACAAGCGACGCTTGTCACTTTACATTAACGGACTGATGCATGATCAAGAATTTCCGGCACCGCGGATTGCAGCTCCTTTTTGAGCGTGGTGACCGCAGCAGAATTCGCCCTGAAGTCGTGACCAAGGTGGAGCGCGTGTTGGCGAGGCTAAATGCTGCCAGCGAGCCAAAGGACATGGAGGCGCCCGGCTTTGGGCTGCATGCCCTTACCGGGGATCGCAAGGGGTTCTGGTCTGTGGTCATCAGCCGGAACTGGCGGCTGATCTTTCGCTTCGAAGACGGCAACGCGTGCGATATAGATTTTCTTGATTATCACTAAAGGGGAACTGAAAATGCGCATGAAAAACCCGCCACATCCCGGTTTGCATGTACGCCATGACTGCCTGGAGCCGCTAAATCTCTCAATCACCAAGGCAGCGGAAGTGCTCGGGGTCACGCGGCAAGCTCTGAACAATCTGGTGAACTGCAAAAGCGGTATTTCGCCGGAGATGGCGGTGCGGCTTTCCAAGGCGTTCGGCGGCAGCCCCGCCGTATGGCTCAAGATGCAGATGGATTACGATCTCGCCCAGGTCGAGAGAAATGCGAGTAAAATCAAGGTCCGCCGCGTTCCAGTGCCCGCCTGAGGTTGCGACGCAGCTACGAGGTCTCCGGTTTATCGGGGCTGGGAGGAACCAGCTCTTCACTCCACCAGAACCCAAGTGGCGTTCTTCAAGTGAACTGAGGAGTACCGGCGCCTCAGCGCCGCCGCCGTTCGCGTCCGCTGCCGTTCAGTAGCGCAGATGCTCTTGCCGCTCATGCAGCCAGGCCTGCTCATCCGGTATGGCCAGCGCATCCAGGTCTTGCGGCGTCGCAAGTGCATCGTCCACCCATTCTCGCAGCAACGGACCGCCGTTGATGACATCGATGGCGAGCCGGCCGTGCTCGTATTCATAGGCGAAATCGCGCCAGAGCGGATAGTCCGGATACAAACGGCGAATCGCCTTGAACGCGAGCGACTGGAGACGCCAGGGCTTGAACGCTGCGTGATCGTAGCTGGGATCTTCGGTGTGGATCTGTATCCCGTAGCAAAGCTTGCCGACGTGTTTGTGAAAGGTAGGCTCGAAGGCGCAATGGCGCAGGCGGCAACCGCGTAGCCACCGCGGTGCAAGGGAGTACATTTCCTTCATCACGCGTGTCGTATCGATGTCGGGCGCGCCGAACAGTTCCAGCGGCCGAGTGGTGCCGCGCCCTTCCGAGAGCGTTGTGCCCTCGACCATCACCGTACCCGCATAGGCGCGCGCCATCCACAAATTCGGCGCGTTGGGACTGGGATTGATCCATGTGCGCGCACCAAGCGGCCAACCGAATGCAGGCGCGGCATCGGGCCGCCAATCCTGCATTTCGATGATGCGATACTCGACATCGAGCTTCAGTAATTCCACAAACCACGATGCTAGCTCGCCGAGCGTAAGTCCATGCCGCATCGGTAACGGTCCAGCCCCGACAAAGCTGTGCCACCCGGATCGGAGCGTCAGGCCTTCGATCACACGCCCGACCGGGTTGGGGCGATCCAATACCCAGACGGCTTTTCCGAGTCGTGATGCCGCTTCCAGGAGGTAACGCAGCGTCGTGATGTACGTATAAATCCGGCAACCCAAATCCTGTAAATCGACGAGGATGACGTCGAATGTATCCATCATCTCACTCGTCGGCTTGCGCACATTTCCGTACAGGCTGAATACCGGGATGCCGTGCACTGGGTCCTTGAAGTGCGGCGACTCGACCATGTTGTCCTGTTTTTCCCCGCGCAGGCCATGTTGCGGACCGAAAGCGGCGGTGATCTTGACGTCGCCGCATGCGGCCAATGCATCGAGCGAATGCGTCAGGTCTTCCGTGACCGAAGCGGGATGGGCGAGCAATGCAACACGCCGGCCATGCAGCGGTGCGCGCAAGGCGGGTTCAGCGACAAGCCGATCAATGCCAAACTTCATGCCTGCCACGCTGCAGAAATTTCGTGCGCGAAGCAAACGGAATGATGGAAATCCGGCTTGCCTGGGGGGTGCGCCAAAGCCCAATATGATTTGCGGCCGCTAGTTTCTTCGAGCACGGCCGAGAGACCGAGACGCCAGACAGCGTCGCGCCGCAAGCTCGATGCCCGATCCAGGTCGAGCGAGGCTTGCAACGTGTACAACCCGGCGTCCGACTGCACTTCGATCCGAGGCGCGCTGATTTCAGTCGCAACGCGCACGCCGCTTCGGTAGCTGTTGAACCGATATGCGCCCCATTGCGTCGAGGGCGCAAAGTTGAATTCGTAATAGCCCTCGTCCTGCGAGCCGCGGATGAATGCTTCGAAGCAAGTGTGCCGCCAAAGCTCGTCGGCACGCCCACCTGGAATTACTGGCGGGATTCGCAAATCGTTTATCTTGCCGGTAACGAAATAGTATAACACCAGGCTGCCGGCGCGGGGACGTACGACGTCCACTGCGACGTGTGTCATTGCGAGGCAGACCGAGTCCGGATGAAGCTTCAACGCCTGGCGCATGGCGATCTTTGTAGCCTGGATTGCGCATTGTTGCGTAATCCGGGGTAGCGTCCTCGATGTTGCGTCGCTTGTTTTCGGATGCACGGACAAGCCGCGCTTTTCGGTGCGCCCCCTCCCCTTGTGGGAGCCCCAAGGGGAGAGGTGAACCGAGCATGTTGGACGCG
>Ga0207693_10002841_pt1 | contig 15002 bp, 16 predicted proteins | sample LARL81metaG_FD_184347 | JGI IMG/M metagenome (GOLD analysis project Ga0207693, IMG submission 184347) | Corn, switchgrass and miscanthus rhizosphere microbial communities from Kellogg Biological Station, Michigan, USA - LAR L8-1 metaG... | ecosystem: Host-associated > Plants > Roots >...
TGAGAGAGTGAATGGCCAAGGAAGAACTGCTGGAATTCGACGGCACCGTTACCGAGGTGCTCCCCGACGGGAACTACCGGGTGAAGCTCGATAACGATCATGAGCTGCTCGCCTATATCTCCGGTAAGATGCGGAAATTTCGCATCCGTACGGGAGTAGGCGACCGGGTCGTTGTGGAAGTTTCGCCTTACGATCTCAGCCGGGGACGCATTAACTTTCGTCACAAGGAACGTGCGGCTGGTCCGGCGCCCGCGCAGCCTGGTACCTTCCGTCGCCGCTGAGCGGGAATGATCACCGTCACATTCGTGCAGCAGCCAAGGCGTGGATAGCCGGGCCAACCGCCCGGCCATGACGTTCGAGAGAGTTCAATGCTCGTAGGTAAATCGTAGAAGACCGTCTTTCAGGAGTCCCATCATGACCGCGCCCCCTCCCGATCGCCCCCCCGGCAGCGTTGATCCGAAGCTCCTGGAAATTCTGGTCTGCCCCGTGACCAAAGGCCCGCTGGAGTATGACGTTGAAAAGCAGGAGCTGATCTCGCGCTCCGCCAAGCTGGCCTATCCCATTCGCGGCGGCATTCCGATCATGCTGCCGGAAGAGGCGCGCCGCCTGGATTAGATTCAACTCATGCCCTCGGACAGTCGGGCGGGTTAGCGAAGCGTAATCCGCCGAACCCGCCCACTGTGAGGAACGACGGAGCAGAATCATGATCAAGATCTGGGGGCGCAACACCTCGGTGAACGTGCAGAAAGTCATGTGGGCGACCGGCGAGCTCGATCTGCCGCACGAGCGCGTCGATGTGGGCGGCTCGTTCGGGAAGAACAAGGAACCGGCTTACCTCGCCATGAACCCCAATGGGCTGGTGCCCACGTTGGAGGAAGATGGCTTCTTCCTGTGGGAATCGAATTCGATCGTGCGCTATCTCGGCGCAAAGTACGGTCCCGGCAAGCTGGAGCCCTCGGATTTGCACGAGCGCGCGCGCGCCAGCAGCTGGATGGATTGGCAGCTCTCAGTCGCAGCTCCCGCAATGTTCGGGATGTTCTGGGGGCTCATTCGCACGCCGCCGGAGAAGCGGGACCATGCCGCCATCGACGCATCACGGGACAAAACAACTGCCGCAATGAAGATTCTCGATGCGCAGCTTGCAAAGACCACCTTCGTCGCCGGCAACTCATTGTCCATGGGCGACATCCCCGTCGCGCTCATGGCCTATCGCTTCCGCCGGCTGGTGCCTGAGCGATCCGGACTCGACAACCTGGAGCGCTGGTTCCGCGGCATCGAGCAGCGCCCCGCTTTCAAGGAGCACGTGCTCGCGGTCCCCTTCGTCTAAGTCCCTTACAGCCGCTCGCCCCGCAACAGCTTCGGCACTTCGCCAAGAAGACCCGCCGCCTCGCGGATGAACACACGCTTGAGCGCCGGGAAACGATCGACCAGACCCAGGCCCACATCGCGCGCCAGCCGCAGCACATCCGAGCGGTTCGAGAACAACCGGTTAAGGCCATCGGTTGCGACCCCCATAGCCATGGTGTCGAAGCGCCGCCAGCGCTGATACAGCGCGAGCACAGCGAGTGAGCCCGGATCAAGCCCCAACCGGGCGGCATCGACTATCACTTCGCCAAGTGCGGCCACATCCTTGAGCCCCATATTGAGGCCTTGTCCTGCGATGGGGTGGATGACGTGGGCGGCATCGCCGACAAGCGCGAGCCGTTCGGCGATGAAGGAGCGTGCCACCCAAATTCCCAACGGATGAACATGGGGCCGGCCGATGACTTCAATCTCCCCAAGACGAAGTCCGAAGCGCTGCTCAAGCTCGGCATGAAAGTCACGCGCGGGCAAGCTCGCGATGCGTTCAGCCTCTGGCGTTTGTTCGGTCCACACGATGGAAGATCGCCTTCCCACCAGCGGCAGGATTGCGAACGGGCCAGCCGGCAAGAAATGTTCCTCCGCACGGCCGCCGTGGTCGCGCTCATGCGCCACGGTCGCGACGATGGCGGACTGTCCGTAAGACCAGCCGTACATGGCGATCCCTGCGCGTTCGCGAATGGCGGAACGCGCGCCGTCGGCGGCCGCCAAAAGTGCTGGCGACAGCCGCGCGCCATCGGCAAGCTCGATCTCCACGTGGCGGACAAGGTCAGGCTGCGCATTCTCTGCCTTTTCGCCGGAGCGCTTGCGCCCACTTCCATTCTGGCCCCACTCCGCGCCGGCAGAGCCGGGCCTCGGTCGCGCCGACGCGGGAGTACAGTCGCGGACCGCAAACGGGTGGAGCGATATGCCGTCATTGCGCGCCTGCTCGACGAGCGCAGCGATGAGCGGGCGGTTCTCGACCATGTGGGCAAACGGTTCGCCGGGTTCCACATCTTCGGCGAACGTGAGAAATGTCGGGCGGACCGCGTCGTTGAGCCGGCTGTCCGTGACCACCATGTCCGCAATCGGTTGCGATGGGACCTTCGCCCAGACTCCGATCGTCTCGAACAGTCGCCGGACCGCCGCGACAATGGCGGTCGCGCGACCGTTTGCCGTTTCACGCCCGAGTGCCGGATCGGCGATAGCGACCGAAAAGGAAGCACCAAGGCTCTGGCGCAATACGACCCCCAAGGTGAGGCCGACAATGCCCGCACCTGCGATGAGCACATCCACCTTCCGGGAATCGTGATGAACCGTGGCCACGCTCGGCTCCTGAATACGCGCATTATACCGTTGTCTTTTGTCCATATCCCCGGAAGATGTCCGTTTTCGCTAACTGGAACACGATTCATGCCCTCCGCCGTGCAGGATCTCTTGGCGACCCTCGACCTCGAACGGCTGGAGGTGAACCTTTTTCGCGGCCGTTCGCCGCAAGTGGGCTGGCAGCGCGTGTTCGGCGGCCAAGTCATAGGACAGGCGCTGGTCGCGGCCTGCCGGACAGTCGATGTGGCCGGCCGGCCGCCGCACTCGCTGCATGCGTATTTTCTCCTCGGCGGCGACCCGGAAGTGCCGATCGTCTACGAGGTCGATCGCATCCGTGACGGCAACAGTTTCACCACCAGGCGTGTCGTCGCCATCCAGCACGGGCGGGCGATCTTCACCTCTTCAGTGTCATTCCATCGCGATGAGCCCGGCATGAGTCATCAGGCCGAGATGCCGTCGGTGGCGCGGCCCGATCAGCTGCCGAGCGAGGCGGAGATCAAGGAACGCGTGCTGCCGATCATGCCCGATCCCGTGCGCCGCTACTATGAGCGCGAACGCCCCATCGAATTGCGCCCCGTCGAATTCGATCGCTATCTCGGCAAGAAGATCGATGGCGGCCGCTTCCACGTTTGGATCCGCGCGACGGGGAAGCTCCCGGATGAGCCAGCAATCCATCAGTGTGTGCTCGCCTATGCTTCCGACATGATGCTCCTCGATTCCGCATTGATCCCGCACGGCCGCACCGTCTTTGAAAAATCGATCATGGCGGCGAGTCTTGATCACGCGTTGTGGTTTCACCGCCCTTTCCGTGCGGATGAATGGCTGCTGTATGCGCAGGACAGTCCAAATCTCTTTGGCGCGCGCGGCTTTTCGCGTGGTCTCATTTTCGCCTGCAACGGCACGCTGGTGGCCTCGGTCGCTCAGGAAGGGTTGCTGCGGGAGCGGCGGTAACCCGCCAGCATATCCCGGGCGCCGTGCCGCATGGGCGAAGTCGTAGCCCGGATGTAGCGTGAGCGACACCCGGACAATGTCCTCCGCGGATTGCGCAACCGCAATCCGGGCTGCGCAGATACGCTGGCGCCAGACTTGCCCACAGATGATGGTGCCCCGCGCAGAATCGCGGCTTAATTTTTGTCGCAGGCACCGATAATGTACCCGTGCTTGGACCATGGGGCGAACTCCGCCGCCGAGACCTGTGCCGGATACACGCGACAGGACGCATTCATGAAACTGGTCATTGCCATCATCAAGCCATTCAAGTTGGACGAGGTCCGCGATGCGCTGGTCGCCGTCGGCGTGCACGGAATGACCGCGAGCGAGGTCAAGGGCTATGGCCGCCAAAAGGGCCACACCGAGATTTACCGCGGCGCTGAATACGCCGTGAATTTTCTTCCGAAAATCCGCGTCGAGGTCGCGGTGCCTGCGGACCGGGTGGATGCAGTGGTCGAAGCCATTATCGGGGCCGCTAAAACCGGCCAGATCGGCGACGGCAAGATCTTCGTCACTCCCATCGACCAGGCGATACGCATCAGGACGGGAGAGACTGACGAAGACGCTCTTTAGAGCAGGTCGAGGGGGACATCATGAAAAGAGAAGCCACAATCGTCGCCGTGGGCGCCGCAATCACCGCCACGCTGAGTCTCACGCTCGCGCCGGCGCCGGCTTTCGCGCAAGCCGCCGCGTCGAAGATCGATCCCGCCGATACCGCGTGGATGATGGCCGCAAGCGCGCTCGTCCTGATGATGACCATACCCGGACTGGCGCTGTTCTATTGCGGAATGGTCCGCAAGAAGAACGTCCTCGCCACCATGGCGCAGAGCGTGGCCTGCACCGGAATATGCTCGCTCCTGTGGTTTGCGTTCGGATACAGCCTGAGCTTCGTGGGCGAGGGGGCCTGGCTCGGCACCTTCGAGCGTGCGTTCATGCGCGCGACCAGCATGGACGCGACCAGCGTGTTTGCGCCGTCGATCCCGGAAGTGCTGTTCATGTTCTATCAGATGACGTTTGCAATCATCACGGTGGCTCTGGTTGCGGGCTCGATCGCAGACCGCATGCGCTTCTCGGCTTTCGCCTGGTTCGCGGCCGGCTGGTTGATCTTCGTCTACGTGCCCATCGCGCACTGGGTCTGGGGCGGCGGCTTTCTTGCGAGAGCGGGCGTTCTCGATTTTGCCGGCGGCACCGTCGTTCACCTCAATGCGGGCGTTGCCGGGCTGGTTGCGGCTTGCGTTCTGGGCAAGCGCCACGGCTACGGCCACGATAATTTCGCACCCTTCGACCTCTCGCTGGCGGTGATCGGAACCGGTCTTCTCTGGGTGGGCTGGTTCGGGTTCAACGGCGGCTCGGCGCTCGGCGCCAACTCGCGCGCGGCCTTTGCAATCGTGGCAACGCATCTTGCGGCATCGACTGGCGCGCTGACCTGGATGTTCCTGGAATGGTGGACGCGGGGCAAACCATCGGTTCTGGGCATGATTTCCGGGGCTGTCGCTGGCCTCGGGACCATCACTCCGGCATCCGGTTTCATTTTGCCATGGGAGGCCATCGTGATCGGGTTCATAGCGGGGGCCGTCTGCTTCTGGGCCTGCACGTGGCTCAAGCTGCGCCTTGGCTATGACGACTCCCTCGACGTCTTCGGAGTTCATGGAGTGGGAGGCGCAACCGGAACACTGCTCACGGGAGTTTTTGCCGTGGCGGTCGTGTCTGCATCCCCCGATACAACGGGATTCTCCGGGCTCATCGAGGGCAATGCGCGCCAGATTCTGGTTCAGCTCTATGGAGTTGTTGCCGTCGCCATCTGGTCGGGCGTCGTCAGTTTCATTTTGCTCAAGGTGATCGGACTGCTGGTTCCGCTGAGGGTCAATCAGCAAAACGAGATCGAAGGGCTCGACCTCACCCAACACGGGGAAGCTTTGCAATAGCAGGAGCTCCTGTAGCGACTCTTCGGCGCGTGTATCGTCGGCGGAGCATTCGTGTCCCCGGCCGGGTGCCGATGGTTAATCGGGCCTTAACCTCGCGCCGAGTATGCTAAGGCAAGCTTGGTGCGGCGAGTGTTGACGCCGCTTCGTCAATGCTCATGACCGCCGTCGAACGCGTATCCGCAGCCTCGCCACTCCGGGCCGAACTAGGCCGCTCGCCCTTCGTGCGATTGCGCGAGCTGTTGGGGGACGAGCGCCCTGGTAAACCCCCGATCAGTTTGGCCGTCGGCGAGCCGCAGCACCCCCTCCCTTCGTTCGTGGGCCCCGTGCTGGCCGCCCACATCGAAGAGTTCGGGCGCTATCCCATGAACAAGGGGCTCGACGAAATGTGCGAGGCCGCGGCCAGCTGGCTTGGCCGGCGTTTCAAGCTCCCGCGGCCGCTTGATCCTGCCGCTGAAGTTCTGGTCCTCAACGGCTCGCGTGAAGGGCTGTTCCTGGCTGCGATCGCCGCGGCGCGCTTCGTAGAAGCAAAGCGTGGCGTCCCGGCCATGCTGATCCCCAATCCCTTTTACGCCGCTTATTCAGCCGGCGCTGTCACCGCGGGATGCGAGCCGGTCTACCTCCCCGCCGTTGCCGCAACCGGGTTTCTTCCTGACCTTGATGCGCTCTCGGAGGAGCTGCTGGCACGGACGGTCGCCTTTTTCATCGCATCACCGGCAAACCCTCAAGGCGCAGTCGCCGATCTCGCTTACCTGTCCCGCCTCGTCGGGCTCGCGCGCCGCTTCGGGTTTCTCGTGTTCAGCGATGAGTGCTACTCCGAAATCTATACCCGCAACGCACCGGCCGGCGTGCTCGAAGCCGCCGGACCGGATTTCGCCAATGTCGTGGAGTTCCAATCGCTTTCCAAGCGATCGAACCTTCCGGGATTGCGCATTGGTTTTGCCGCGGGCGATCGCCGGTTTCTCGCGCGCTTTCTTGAATTGCGCAACGTGGCCGCGCCGCAGGTGCCTATGCCGGCGCAACGGGTAGCCATTGCCGCTTACGGAGACGAGACGCACGTTGCGCAAAATCGCCGGCTCTACGCGGAAAAATTCGATCTCGCGGATCAGATCATACGGAGCCGTTACGGCTATCGCCGCCCTGGCGGGGGGTTCTTTCTGTGGCTCGACGTTTCGGTGCATGGTAGCGACGAGGCGGTCACGCTGCGACTGTGGCGCGAGGCTGGTCTGCGGGTCGTTCCGGGCCGCTATCTCGCGCGCGAGCAGTTCGACGGCAGCAATCCGGGTCTCGGCTATATCCGGGTCGCCATCGTGCAGGATCGCGACACGACGGCGGAAGCGCTTCACCGCCTCGTGGCACTCCTCGGCTGATGGCACACATGGCAGCGATCGATCGCCGTTTGCGCCCACTGAATTTTCTGCCCGACGCCATGCGCGAAGCGTTGCGGCGCAGACTGCGCGAGGTTGCAGGCATCGCTCTGCTCACAGCTGCGGTCCTTCTCGCTCTTGCGCTTGCGACCTGGTCTGTCCAGGACCCCAGTTTAAGCCACGCCACCAACGCTCCCGTACGCAACGTGCTCGGGGTTGGCGGGGCAATCGTGGCCGACCTTCTGATGCAGCTTTTGGGCCTGGCGACGATCGCCCTTGTTCTGGCAGCCGGGATTTGGGGTTGGCGGCTGGCCAGCCACCGGCGACTGAGCCGCGAACGCATGCGCGTGGCATTGTGGGCGCTTGGGGTGCCGCTGTGGGCGGCATGCGCCGCCACATGGCCGCGCAGTGCAGCCTGGCCGCTGCCGGGCGGGCTGGGCGGCGTTATTGGCGATTGGATGCTGGAACTGCCGGCGCTGGTTGCGGGGGGCACCCTGACCGGCCTGCCTAGATCAATCACGATGGTTGCCACCGGCATCGCTGCCATGGTCTGCTTTGCATTGGTGGCAGGAGTCGGCCTGCATGCTTCTGCAGAAGCCTCAGACGACGAAGACGACGAGCCGCATACCTCCATTTCGCTTGGCTGGATTGCACACGGACTTCTCAGCCTGAAGGCGCGCGTGCAGCGGATGTTTGCGCAGCGTGTCCCGTTGCGAGCCGCCGAACCGAACGCCGCGGTCGTCGAGCGCAGAGCTGAACCGCGTCTGGATGGCGGCCCCAGACGGGAACCGCAGATCGAAGCGAAAGAAGAATCCGGGCAGGACAGCGAGCCTGTCGGGGTTAGCGAGCGCAAGGCGCGCCCGACGAAGGCTCCAAAGCGCGCGAGCGGCGGTTACCTGCTGCCGCCAATCGAGCTCCTCGCCGCGCCAAAGGCCACCGGCCGCGCCGTGCTGAGCGCCGACGCGCTCGCTGCCAATGCCACTGCGCTCGAAGGGGTGCTGGGCGATTTTGGTGTTCGTGGAGAGATCATCAACAGCCGGCCCGGCCCGGTGGTCACCCTTTACGAGCTCGAGCCGGCACCAGGCATAAAGTCCTCGCGCGTGATTGGCCTCGCGGACGATATCGCCCGTTCCATGAGCGCCCTTTCGGCGCGCGTTGCCGTGGTCGCGGGGCGCAATGCCATCGGGATCGAGCTGCCCAATCCCACGCGCGAGAAAGTGTATCTGCGGGAGTTGCTCGCCAGCAACGACTACGCGGACAATCCGGCAAAGCTGCCGCTTTGTCTGGGAAAGACCATCGGTGGGGAGCCCGTCATCGTCGATCTCGCGCGCATGCCGCACCTCTTGATTGCGGGAACCACGGGTTCCGGCAAATCGGTCGCCATCAACACCATGATCCTGAGCCTGCTCTATCGGCTGCGGCCGGAGCAGTGCCGCCTGATCATGGTCGACCCGAAGATGCTGGAATTGTCCGTCTATGACGGCATACCGCATCTCCTCACTCCGGTTGTCACCGATCCGAAAAAGGCGGTCGTTGCGCTCAAATGGGCGGTGCGCGAGATGGAGGAGCGCTACAAGAAGATGTCCAAGCTCGGCGTCCGCAATATCGATGGCTACAATGCGCGGTTAGCCGAGGCCAAAGCGAAGGGTGAGAAACTCAGCCGCACCGTGCACACCGGCTACGACAAGGAGAGCGGCGAGGCCATTTACGAGCGAGAGGAGCTCGACCTCGAGTCGCTGCCGCTCATCGTAGTGATCGTGGACGAGATGGCGGATCTCATGATGGTGGCCGGCAAGGACATCGAGGGCGCCGTACAACGCCTCGCGCAGATGGCGCGCGCCGCGGGCCTGCACGTGATTCTGGCAACGCAGCGTCCGTCGGTCGACGTCATCACCGGCACGATCAAGGCGAATTTTCCGACCCGAATCTCCTTCCAGGTCACTTCCAAGATCGACAGCCGGACCATTCTCGGAGAGCAGGGCGCCGAGCAGCTCCTCGGTCAGGGCGACATGCTCTACATGGCGGGCGGCGGTCGGATAAGCCGGGTGCACGGGCCTTTCTGCTCCGACGAGGAAGTCGAAAAGGTCGTCCGGCACCTCAAGGCGCAGGGCAGTCCGCAATATCTCGAGGCCGTCACCGCGGCAGACGACGAGGATGAGGAAGACAGCGCAGTGTTCGACGCAACCGGGATGGGACAGCCGGAGGGAGGCGATCTCTACCAGCAGGCGGTCGCCGTGGTGATGCGCGATCGGAAAGCCTCGACCAGCTACATCCAGCGCCGCCTGCAGATCGGGTACAATCGGGCAGCATCCCTTATGGAACGAATGGAGAAAGAAGGCGTGGTTGGACAGGCAAACCACGCCGGAAAGCGCGAGATCCTGGTGCCCGAGGAGGAAGTGGAGTCCTATTGACGACCTCGGGATCACCAGGGTTTTGCCCCGCCTAGTCGTCATCTCGCCACATGTGGCAACTAGGCAATCCGGGTAAGGGAAGCTGGAGAGGGGATTATGGCCCGCATGCGCCGGAGGCTGGTGGTCGGGATGGTGCTGTTGGGCCTGAGCGGCCTTCCCCCGGCCGCGGCGGAGACCATTCCGTTGCCCAAGGCGGCGCCTCAGCCCAAAGAGGGGGCTGCCCCGCCATCGCCGGCCGCAAGCGCTCAGCCGCAAAATCCCGTTTCCGGGCTCGCTTCCGGGTTGAGGTCGCTGTTCAACCTCGACAAGCAACCCGAAGCGCCGCCCCCTGCAACCACCACGACCGCGTTCACTCCGGCGCAGCGCGCCCAGGTCGATAAGGTGAGCGCCTATCTCTCGAGCGTGCAGCAGATGGTCGGTCATTTCGTCCAGCTTGCCCCCGACGGTAGCCGCACCCAGGGCGAGTTCTTCGTACAGAAGCCCGGCCGAGTTCGCTTCGACTATGAAGCCCCGAGCCCGATCGAGATCATAGCCGACGGGCAAACCGTGGTCGTGCGGGACCGCAAGCTGGCGACGCAGGATCTATACCCGCTCTCGCAGACGCCCTTGCGTTTTCTATTGTCCGACCGGATCGACCTCCTGCGCGACACCAATGTGGTGGCGGTGCGCGCGGACGATGTCTATGTGACTGTGGTCATCGAAGAGAGGCAGGCGCTCATCGGCACCAGCCGGCTGATGATGATGCTCGGTGCCAAGGATTATCAGTTGAAGCAGTGGACGGTGACCGATCCGCAGGGCTATGACACGACGGTCGCCGTTTCCCATCTGGACAGCACCAAGCGGCCCGATCCCGGCATGTTCCGGATCGACTATACGCGCTACGCGCAATAGCCTCGTCGGCCTCGCTGTTATCATCGTCGTGCGCGGGGGCTTGTCGCGCGAATCCACGTATTTCCGTGCGGCCGCGAAGGCGTGGAAGAGCGGGACAGCGGGGTTTGCGTCCCGAGCATGACCACCAAACCCGCGCCCTAACTGCCACAAGATGCGCCTTACCGTCACGACCTGGAACATCAACTCGGTGCGGCTGCGGATCAATCACGTCGCCAAATTCATCAAATCCGTCCGGCCGGATATTCTTTGTCTTCAGGAAACGAAGTGCCCTGACGACAAATTTCCGCGCAAGCGGTTCAAGCGCCTGGGCTACGAGCATGTCGCGCTCAACGGGCAGAAGGGCTACCACGGGGTGGTCCTGCTTTCGCGCGTACCGATTGAGCGCTTCGACATTCGATCCTTTTGCGGCAAGGTGGACTGCCGGCATATCAGCGCGGTGGTTGGTGCAAGCGCTGGACTTAGAGATCCGATTACGCTGCACAATCTCTATGTGCCCGCAGGCGGCGACGTCCCCGATCCCAGCGTCAATCCCAAATTCGCGCACAAGCTCTCGTTCCTCGACGAAATGCGCACATGTTCGGAATTCCGCTGCACTGATTCGAGCCGCATGATTCTGGTGGGTGACCTCAATGTCGCGCCGTTGGAGCACGACGTCTGGAGTCACAAGCAGATGATTCGGATCGTCTCGCACACGCCCATGGAATGCGAGCGGCTGCTCGCGATCCAGAAAACCGGGTCCTGGGTCGATGCCGTGCGCATGCTGGTCCCGGAGCCTGCGAAGCTGTTCACGTGGTGGAGCTATCGCTCACCCGACTGGAAGAGCGCCGACAAGGGTCGTCGGCTGGACCACATCTGGGTTGCCCCGGCGCTCGCGGACCGTATCAGCAAAATAGAGGTGCTCAAGGATTCGCGCGACTGGCTGCGGCCATCCGATCACGTCCCGGTCACCGCGACACTTGAACTTTGAGCCTCGGTATGCCCATCCGCGTCACTCGTAGGAATCGAGCACCGCACGCAAATCGCAGATTTCCTGGGTCGATTGGTCGAGACGGCCGGCAAACGCGTCGCGCAGTTTGCGGGCGCTCTCGGGAAAACTGTCCAGCATTTTGAGGAAGAGCGGCCGCGGAATGAGCAGCACGGTCGACGGCTCGAGCGCGGTTGCCGTGGCCATCCGCTGGCTCCCCGTGAACAGCGCCACTTCTCCCAACAGGGTGCAGGGTCCGACCACCGCGGCCTTGTCCTCGCCGGAGGACTCCGGCGTCAAATTGAAGCTGCCCTCCTGGACGACATAGCCTCCTTCCGCCTCTTCTCCGGCATTAAAAAGGATCTCGCCCCCGTGGACGTAGCGGGACTGGGCGCCGATCGCCAAAACGCGCAGGGCTTGTCGACTTAGCAGATGGAGCGTCGGCACACGTTCCAGAAAAGCGATGTCGTCCTCGATGGTCATGGGACGAGGTTACGGCACCAGTTTGTATCCACCCGCTTCAGTGACCAGAATGGAGGGGCTCGCGGCATCCTGTTCGACCTTCTGCCGCAATCGATAGATGTGCGTTTCGAGGGTGTGCGTAGTGACACCCGAATTATAGCCCCAAACTTCTTGCAGCAGAGTTTCACGCGAGACCGGTCGCTCGCCCGCGCGATAGAGGTAGCGCAGGATCGCGGTCTCCTTCTCCGTCAGCCGGACCTTGTTTCCTTTTGGATTGAGCAGGATCTTCGAGCTCGGCCGAAACGTGTACGGCCCAATGTTGAAGACGGCGTCCTCACTTGCTTCGTGTTGCCGCAGCTGCGCGCGCATGCGCGCGAGCAGGACGGCAAAACGAAACGGCTTGGCAACGTAATCGTTCGCTCCCGATTCGAGCCCGAGAATGGTATCGGAATCCGTGTTGTGCGCGGTGAGCATGATGATGGGGGCCTTGAAGCCGTTCTTGCGCAGGATGCGCACCGCTTCGCGACCGTCCAGGTCAGGCAGACCGACATCCATGATGACGAGATCGATCTGCCCCGATTTTGCCGCTTGCACCCCCTTCGTACCGCTCTCGACCGCCGTCGCTTCGAACTCCTCATGCAAAGCGAGTTGCTCCAGCAGCGCGTCGCGCAGCTCGGCGTCATCGTCCACAATCAGGATCTTGCGCGTAGTGCTCATAACCCCAAGCCCTCGCGGCCTGCCATGCCAGTTCGCGAAGTAGAGCATTGTGGCGCAAAAGAGCAAGCAGATTGGTCGAGGAATTCCCGGTTGGAGCGACTCATTCTATGCGCAAGCGGACGTTTCCGCTGATACGGGTGCGTGTCCGGCCCGGCTCCCCTACGCAGGGGATTCTTCTGGCCGGCCCTGTCGCGACGCGGGTCGTGCTGGGACGCTCTGGAGTGCGTGCCAACAAGTTCGAAGGCGACGGCGCCACGCCGCGCGGCCATTTTCGGCTCCTGCGGCTCTGGTGGCGGGCCGATCGCTTCCCCCGGCCGAGCACTCTACTCCCGGCAAGGCGCATCACTCCCGAGATTGCCTGGTGTGAGGACGCGGGCGACCGGCGCTACAACCGCCCATTCCGTCGGCCAGCCGCAGAGAGCGGCGACCGGCTCTGGCGGGACGATCCCCTCTACGACCTCGTCATCGAGATCGACCACAATACCCGCCCCCGAAAGGCTCGCCGCGGCAGCGCTGTCTTCGTGCATATCGCGCGGCCGCAAGGCTCGCCCACGGCGGGCTGCGTGGCCCTGCGCGCGGCGGACCTCCGGCGTCTGCTCGCGCGCGTCGGCCCGAACACCCGCCTGACGATAGCAGTGTAGTGCTTTGACGAGCCGCTACCACCACCGTCATGCGCGGGCTTGTCCCGCGCATCCACGTCTGTGTGCCTCGGCGAAGACGTGGATGGCCGGGCCAAGCCCGGCCATGACGAGCGAGAAAGTTCCGTCACGCCGGGTGATGCCGCGGGGATGGGCGCTCGCCGAAGATCGCAGTTCCAACCCGCACATGGGTGGCCCCATACGCGATGGCCGTCGTGAAGTCCGCGCTCATGCCCATGGACAGCAGCGCAAGACCGTTGCGGCGCGCGATCTTGGCGGTCAATGCGAAATGCGGCGCCGGCGTCTCATGCGCCGGCGGAATGCACATCAGTCCCGCAATTTCCAATCCGTAGCGCTCGCGGCAGGCGGCGAGGAACCCATCGGTTTCCTCCGGAAGTACACCCGCTTTCTGTGGCTCGTCGCCAGTGTTGACCTCGACGAGGAGCGTAGGTTTTCGGCCCTGCTTTGCGATTTCTCTGGCCAACGCCTCGGCAAGGCTTGGCCGGTCAACGGAATGGATTGCGTCGAACAGGGCCACCGCCTCCTTTGCCTTGTTCGACTGCAGCGGACCCACGAGATGGAGCTCCAGCCCGGGGTGACGCGCCCGCAATGCCGGCCATTTGGCCTTGGCCTCCTGGACCCTGTTCTCTCCAAACACGCGCTGGCCGCATGCGATGACAGGTTCGATCGCCTCCGGACCGAAGGTCTTGGAGATCGCAACCAGCGTGACCGATGCTGGATCGCGGCGTGCCTCCCTGCAGGCGCGCGCGATGCGCTCGTGCACCGCGCGCAGCGGCGACTCAATGTGCGTTGCCACGCCCATGTTCATGCCGCATCATGGAAGATGATGCCGAGTGTGTGCCGATGACCGGAGCGCAGGCGGCTCACTCCATGGCGCATATTGACCCGGTAGGTACCGCGTGTGCCGCGCACCAGCCGATGGTGCACAGGGAAGATCACGGCTTCGCCCTGGACGAGGGGCACGACCTCCGCCCGCGATTGCATGCGCGGGCGCTGCTCCGTGAGGACAAACTCACCCCCGGTGAAATCCTCGCCAGGGCGTGAGAGGAGCAGCGTGACCTGGAGGGGGAAGACGAGATCGCCGTAGAGGTCCTGGTGCAGGCAATTGTAATCCCCGGGGCCGTACTGCAGCAGAAGTGGCGTCGGTCGGTTCTGCCCGGCCTTGTGGCAGCGCGCGAGATAACCTGCGTGATCGCTGGGAAAGGGTGCGCCGACGTTCATGCTCTCATTCCAGCGATTGGCGATCTCAGCCAGCGGCGGATAAAGCTCCGAGCGCAGGATCGCTACAGGTTCCGGGAGCGGATAAGCGAAATATTTGTACTCGCCCCGCCCGAAACCATGTCGGGACATGACGACCCGACTGCGAAAGAGTCCCTCCGATGCGTAGCTCGCGGCAAGCCGTTCGCATTCGCCCGATGTCAGCAGCGCTCCGGTCGTCGCGCAGCCATGCGCGTCGAGTGCCTGCGCAATCTGCGTCCAGTCGAGCGCGGCGATGCGGGCGGCGGGCGTTGATGCCGCCGCCCGCACACGCTCCCGCGGGACTGCTGCCGTCGCGGTCATAAGGCTCGCTCCTGCAATCCGCGCTCCCGCGCCAGCAAAGCGCGCTTGCGCGCAACGCCCCAGCGATAGCCGGAGATCGAGCCGTCCGAGCGCACGACCCGGTGGCACGGAATGGCAATCGCGATCGCATTGGAAGCGCAAGCCTGCGCCACGGCGCGCACGGCTTTCGGAGCTCCGATGCGTGTGGCGAGCTCGGTGTAGCTCGCGGTCGAGCCGGCGGGGATGGCGGCAATCGCATCCCATACCCGCTGCTGGAACGCCGTGCCGCGGATGTCGAGGGGCAGGTCGAGACCGTGGCCGGGCGCCTCGACGAGGCCAACCACTTTAGCTACCCGCTGCGCGAATTCCCGGTCGTCGCCGACCAGTTCTGCGTTGCTAAACCGGTCCTGAAAGGA
>Ga0207693_10002842_pt1 | contig 15000 bp, 13 predicted proteins | sample LARL81metaG_FD_184347 | JGI IMG/M metagenome (GOLD analysis project Ga0207693, IMG submission 184347) | Corn, switchgrass and miscanthus rhizosphere microbial communities from Kellogg Biological Station, Michigan, USA - LAR L8-1 metaG... | ecosystem: Host-associated > Plants > Roots >...
GATGAAGCCGTCGAGGACGTCGTCGGTCAACGCCCTGCCGTTGCTCGGATAGGACGCCGCGAGCGCGGGGTCGAAGCGCATGATGTCCGGCAGGAGCGTCCCTGCTACTCTCCGTGCTTCCTCGTTAGAATATCCTCCTATGTGCTCCAGCGAGTGCGCAAAGACGGCGATGAAACCGGCGTCGTCCGCCGGTCCCGCGGCGAGATAAGCATCTCTCTCGTCGCCGGGAAGGAAGACAGATTGCGAAGGCCTCGCGCCACGATCTGCCTGAACCCAGCTGCCGCTTGCGCCGTCAACAGTTCGAGCCCAAAGGCCAAGCACTTTGGTCCCGAGAGCGGAGTTGGGTACTTCCAGCACAATGCTGCACACGTCTTTGTCGGTGAAGGGATCGTTGCCGGTGAACTGAAAGTTGTTCAAGGCGCCCATCACGTCGAAGAAGAAGGGATCACTACGCCAGCCTGCGAAGAAGCGGTGGTTCCCAGCTTCGGTTACCCGTGCCTCCCGGTCCATAGAGACCGGCGCTCCTTCGACGATTATCTGCCCACCGTCGTAGGTTCCGGCGGCTTGCGCACCCTCGACGCGGCGCAGCGTTGCGGTCTGTGCCCCGTCTGTGAATGGAGAGAAGCGCACGCTGTATGCAATATCGGCAACATTGTCGCCGTTCGTGTCAATCTTGATCTCGTATAACGCGTCGGCCGCGAAGGGATCCTGACGGGTCGGTCCCGGCGGATTGAAGCCGGAGGAGGGATGCACGTTCATGATCAGGATCGACTTGCCTGCGCTGCCTGGCTTCGGGAAGGCATACAGGTCGGTCAGGTCAAGCCGGGCATCGCCGTGGGGAAAACTAGTGTCAGGGCCGGAATAATGGTGTGACATGGATCAGTCTCCGCGCGGGCCACTCGTTACAGAAGCATGAGGATGAATGCATTATACGATGGTGTTGTCGATCCGAATCTGTCGGCGCGTAACGTCCGCTGCTGTCGCAGCTTTTCTTGAGCTTTCCATGAGCTTTCCTTGAACACTGACGGTCACGTACGAAAGGCGGCGTCGCAGGCGGTCCGAACCATTTGAAGCCGCGAATGAAAGTCCTGCGAGGTGAAGCGAGGATGTTGGCGGCTTTGCCCAGGAGTTCCTCGTCGGGCGCGGCCATCGCGGCGCCTGACATTAACAACGGGTTTGGTTACTTCAACCAGCAGACGTAAGGGCATTGTTTGCAGAGGCCCGCGGCGGGCCGCAAGCAGACATCAGTTCGATTTTGACGGTGAGGACTCCAGGACGTCGTAAGCTTGTCGCGCAAAGCTTGACTGAGGCGGCTGTGCCGGACGCCATTTAGTTCGTGCGGTGCGGAGGCTTCTTCTTTCGATGCTGTGTCGGCTGCGTTGCCTTCGGAGGCTGCGGAGGTTGCGGCCAGTAGGCACAGCCGAAGCTACAGCCACAGCCGGCACCGCCTCCGAAGGCCAGCCTTAGTTTTTGGAAGAGCGGTGGTGGTCCGTTATTTTCCCTGTCGAAGACACAGAACGTCGCCAAACTGACATCGGAGATTTCCTCCTCACCAAGAAAGATTTCGTGCTCATGCGAGGGCGGTGATGTATTCGCCGACGCTTCGCTGGTTGAGGCGCACGCACCGCTTGCCATCGATAGAGACATGCCGGCAAACCCTAAGGCGGGTAAGGCGTTGCTCCGACGCTTGCCGATGGAAGAGCGCTTCGGCATGGCACAATTCTCCCACTTGCTTGGGCATACTGACCTAAACTGGCGCGATGAGATCCGACCGAGCTGGTTTCAGTAAAGACCAATGACGGCGCTGCAGGCTATGCCGATCCCGGCGGCGGTCAAGGCTTTGGCCAAGCGGGAAGCCGACTTCATTACGGCCTTGGCGTGAGGTTGAGTGCACTGACTCCGTAATACCCATAATACCACCGTAATACCCGCTTCGGGTCATTCGCGTCGCTTTGACGGTGTGCCGATGACTTCGGGTCTTCCCTCAACCCCAGACATGTCGCTGCGCTACGCCAACTGACGTAATGTGCCAGAAGCGGTTATTCCGGTTTCGAGCCTAAAGCGTTTTCGAGCGGCGGCGTAATCGTTGGCAATGCGCATCATTTCAACCAACCGCTCCTCGCCAAGATTGTGCTATAGAGAATTACGCTTCCGATGCCAGAATTGAATGGATAGTTCGGTTGAGCGATAAGTATCACATAGCGGCTATTAATCTTGAGGCGGGCGATCACGCCATGCCGCAGAGCCCGCTCGAAATCGACTTGGCATTACGAGCCGCCAAAACTGCCTGGGAAAAATATCCATATCTCGAACACAGATATGGAGAACGCGGAAGACGCTTCACCAATAGCGATAGTTGCTGGCTGTTCACACTGACTCGCGCCCGCAGGGAGGTCGCGGTCACAAGGGCTCTCGAATGGCTACGAACCGTTTTAGCCAGCCGTGGCATTCCGACGGTGATCCTTGAATTTCACCTCCAGGCTATCCGACAGGCGATCGGCCCTGAATTTACGGAACAGCTCGGAATGCAAATTCAATTCGATCAGTTCCTGTCGGACCGCAAGGCCGAGCGCCGAGCGCTCCTTGGCAACGAGGGCCGATCGCGCCTGATTGATGCGTTTGATCAACGGTTTCGAGCCTGTGCTGGTTTCAAGGTCGAAGCGGCCGCAGAACTGATCACTTCCGCCTGGGTCGATGAACATTCCGGCATTTCCGGCTCTATCTCCACGTTGCTCGATTGGTTCACTGATGTCGAGCGCTTCTCAACGGACTGGATCGCCAACGTCCACGAACTTCTGGTCGAGCTCGACCGAGTACATGGGCAATCACTGTGATCTCCGGGCTGCGCCGTGCCCGAAAAATGGAATCCGCTGCCAAACCGTCGGTAGCGCAGCGATACGCGAGCGTCGGCAAAGGGTCACGAGCGGCGGTGGGGCAAGAGCGGCGGTGGGGTAAGAGCGGACCGATCTCCGGTCTAACGCCGACAGCCGACGTGACAACGGCTCGAGCGTTGTGCGCCTGGGCCACGAGCGGACTCGTAGTGCTGAATTGCTCTCATGCGCTCACATGCCCGACGGGCAATTTCCGCATGCGCGCCATGCACACATCGGCGCTTGCGGCGTCGGGCAAATCAAAACGATGCTCTCGCGCATCCCGCCTCGACGAAGAGGGACGTTTCGGCCGATCGTCACGACACGGGGGGCGGGGATGCGATGGACGTGCGGCACGTGAGACGAACGTGGCTTGCGCGGACGGCGAAGTCGTGTGGTCCTGGCGCCCCGATGCTGGTGCTAAGTCAGTAGAACGATCTGCTGGCGACGGTGACAACAAAGCCCGGTCTCACCGGGGAGATCACGTATAAGCCGTAAAACCATCGCGCAGGGAATGCCGGTTGATCCGGCTGAACCTGTGGTGACTGCCGCCTGCTTTTCTTGTTGCAGGCGGGCCATGGGTGAGGCCATCACCCGGCATTCCCTGCGCCCTCTTCGATTCAACGGGGGCCCAAGTTGCTTGCATCACTCGGGCGTGAACGCGTCGCGAGACGGCTTCATTTGCCTCAAAGTAGTCGTTCTTGAGTACCGCTACTTGGGGGCGACCGAGCCTGATACGGTCGGCTTGGGAGCCATCGGCGCGGGCGGACTTAGGTTGCGCTGGCCCATGGACATGGTCACAATCTTGGCCGAATGCTGCGGGTAGGGGATGTATCCGGTGGGCCACGATATCACGACCGGCCCGGGGGCTGTTGATGTGAGCGGTTCAGATATTGCGCGAAGGCACCTGTGCGTGCTTGACATGCAATTTCCATCCGCCGGAAAACTCGCCCCGAGTCTGAATCGAAATGTCCCGGCTGGCCGGAAGCGCTGGAGCACGCATGTCGTCCTATTCTGAAGATCTTCGTTCCGCGGCACTGGCCTATCACCGGCTGCCGAGGCCGGGAAAACTCGAAATCCAGGCGATCAAGCCGCTCGCCAATCAGCGCGACCTGGCGCTGGCCTATTCGCCGGGGGTCGCCGCCGCCTGCACCGAGATCGCGCAGAATCCGGGCGAGGCCGCCTCGCTGACGGCGCGGGCCAATCTGGTCGCCGTCGTCTCGAACGGCACCGCGGTGCTCGGGCTCGGCAATATCGGACCGCTGGCGTCGAAGCCGGTGATGGAAGGCAAGGCGGTTCTGTTCAAGAAATTCGCCGGCATCGACGTGTTCGACATCGAGATCGCCGCTGACACGATCGACCGCGTCGTGGAGACGGTCGCGGCACTGGAGCCGACCTTCGGCGGCATCAATCTCGAGGACATCAAGGGACCGGAATGCTTCGAGATCGAGACGCGCCTGAAGGAGCGCATGAAGATCCCGGTTTTCCATGATGATCAGCACGGCACCGCGATCATCGTCGGCGCCGCGATCACCAACGCGCTGCGGCTGAACGGCAAGACGCTTTCCGAAGTCAAGATCGTCGCGTCCGGCGCGGGCGCCGCGGCGATCGCCTGCCTCAATCTGCTGGTCTCGCTCGGCGCACTGCGCGAGAACATCTGGGTCTGCGACATCGAGGGCGTGGTCTATGACGGCCGCACCAAGCTGATGGATCGCTGGAAGGCGGTCTATGCGCAGCAGACCGACAAGCGGACGTTGGCCGACGTCATCGGCGGCGCCGATATTTTTCTAGGGCTATCCGCGCCGAACGTGCTGACGCAGGCGATGGTCAAGCAGATGGCGGACAAGCCGCTGGTGATGGCGCTCGCCAATCCCAATCCCGAGATCATGCCGGACGAGGCGCGCGCCGCCCGGCCGGATGCGATGATCTGCACCGGGCGGTCGGACTTCCCGAACCAGGTCAACAACGTGCTGTGCTTTCCCTTCATCTTCCGCGGTGCGCTCGACGTCGGCGCGACCGCCATCAATGAAGACATGAAGCATGCGGCAGTCGAGGCGATCGCGCAGCTTGCGCGCGAGGCGCCGTCGGAGGCCGCCGCCCACGGCTTCGATGCCGGCGAGACGCAGGGTTTTGGGCCGGGCTCGCTGATCCCGAGCCCGTTCGACCCGCGTTTGATCCTGCGGATCGCACCGGCGGTCGCCAAGGCAGCCATGGACTCCGGCGTCGCGACCCGGCCGATCAAGAATTTCGACGAATATACCGCGCTCCTGGAGCGCTTCGCGTTCCGTTCCGGACTGGTGATGAAGCCGGTGTTCGCAAAAGCGAAGACGCAGCCGGTTCGCGTGATCTATGCCGAGGGCGAGGACGAGCGGGTGCTGCGTGCCGTCCAGGTCGTGCTTGAGGAGAAGCTGGCGCGGCCGATCCTGGTCGGCCGTCCCTCGGTGGTCGAGGCGCGGATCAAGCGGTTCGGGCTCGCGATCAAGGCGGGCAAGGATTTCGACCTGATCAATCCCGAGGACGATCCGCGCTATCGCTCCTATGTGCAGTCGTACATCGACGTCGCGGGACGGCGCGGGGTCACCCCCGATACGGCGCGCACCGTGGTGCGCACCAACGCCACCGTGATCGCGGCGCTCGCCGTGATCCGCGGCGAGGCGGACGCGATGATCTGCGGCGTCGAGGGCCGCTACATGAGCCATCTGCGTCACGTCCGTGACATTATCGGCTTCCTGCCGGGCGTCAGCGACTTCGCGGCCCTCGGACTCCTGATCACGACCAAGGGCGCCTACTTCATCGCCGACACCGAGGTGCGTCCCAACCCGAGCGCGGAAGAGCTCGCCGAGGTCGCCTCGCTGGCGGCAAGCCACGTGCAGCGCTTCAACCTCAAGCCCAAGATTGCGTTTCTCTCGCACTCCGACTTCGGCAGCTACGACACCGACTCCTCGCGCAAGATGCGCCGCGCCACGGCGCTTCTGAAGGAGCGTCATCCGGAGCTCGAGGCCGATGGCGAGATGCAAGGGGATACTGCGCTCTCCGAGGCGACGCGGAAGCTGATCCTGCCGCATTCGGGGCTGGAGGGCGTCGCCAACATCATGATCCTGCCGACGCTGGATGCCGCCAACATCGCCTATCAGATGGTCAAGGTGCTGGCGGACGCCGTTCCGGTCGGGCCGATCCTGATCGGTCCGGCGCGTCCGGCGCATATTCTCAACCCGTCGGTGACCGCGCGCGGCGTGCTGAACATGACAGCCGTTGCCGCTGTCGAGGCGCAGGAGCGGGCCGCCCGCCAGCAACCAAACCTCCTTGGTTAGGCCTCGAAACTGCCGGGTTCCACGTGCAGATCGCGCATGCGTTCGCCTGAACGTTTGAAATGCATGAGCGGATTGCCCATAATCCGCTTGCCCTCGCAGTTCATTATCCCGCCCTTAAAGCTATCGATGAGGCCGACCATGCCAGCTTTCATTACTTTCGGGCGAGTTCTGTTCGCCGTGCTGTTCATCTACACCGGCGCGACCAAGCTGTTCGCCATCCAGGCGACGGCCGATATCATCGCTTCCAAGGTCGCCATCCCCGAGGCGCTGGCCCCCTATACGGCGCAACTGGAAGCACTGGCGGGAATGCCGACGGCGCAGGTGCTGGCGATCGCGGCCGGTGCGTTCGAGGTCATCGCCGGCTTGATGATCGCGCTCAATTTCGGCGCGCGCTTCTTCGCGTTCCTTTTGATCATTTTCATCGGCCTGGTGACGTTCTATTTCCACGACTTCTGGAATCAGGCCACGCCCGACAACGCCAGGACGCTGATCGACGCGCTGAAGAACCTGTCCCTGATCGGCGCGCTGTTCATGATCGCCGGCTATGGCCGCGGTCGGAAGGCCGCCGAAGCCGCTTATGGAGATGTCTAGCCTGCAGCCAGATCCGCATTCGCCGGCGGCATCGCCTATTCGTAGGCGATGTCGCGCGGCCTCGGGACAAGGCTTTCGCCGCCGTCGATGACCAGATTCTGCCCGGGCATCGATCTGGTGCGCGCGACGAGCAGGACCACATCCGCGATCTCTTGCGGGGAGGGGTTCTGGCCGAGGATCGTGTCGTTCCGGACCCGCTCGAAATCCTGTTTGCTCTGCTTGCCGCTCGGAAACAGCAGCCCGGGCAGAATTCCAAATACGCGGAACTTGTTCGACGGATTCAACTGCCAGAGCCGGGTCATCGCATAGAGGCCGCACTTGCCGATCGTATAGCTGTAATAGTCCGGGTTCAGATTGACGACCTTCTGATCCAGGATGTTGACGACGGTGATCGGCCGTTTCTTGCTCGCAGCCTTGTAGGCAAGATCCATCAGCAGAAACGGCGTTTCGACATGGACCGCCAGGCTCCGGCTCAGGGCCGCATGCGAAGCCTTGCCGGGGAAGTCGTAGTCGAACGCCGACGCATTGTTGACGATGAGATCGGGCACGCCGTGCTGTTCGGCAACCTGCTGGAAGAAGCCCGGCACGTTGGCGGGCTTGGAAAAATCGCAAGGGACCAGCGCCGCCTTCCTGCCGTCCCGCGTGATGTCCTGAACGAGCTTCTTTCCCTGCGCCCGCGACGAGTTGACGTGCACGATGACCTGATAGTCGCTTTTCGCCAGGTGACGCGCGATGACCTCGCCCAGCCGGCCACCCGCTCCGGTCACCAGCGCGATCGCCATCGTGCTACTTCCACTGCGCTCTGGTGCGATAGACTTCCACGCCCGCCGCTTCGACCTCGTTGAAGATCGACAGCTTCATGATCGACACCTGACAAGCGTCAACGCGATCGTCGGCAAAGCACTTGTCGACGATTTCGTCCAACAGGGTTTCGAGCAGCTCGGTGTGCGGACGGGTAGGGAATTGCTTCAGGAAATCCCGGATCTTGTCGTAGTCGATATAGCCGAATTCCTGCAGGCGACGATGCTCCAGCTTGGCGAACAGCGTCACGTCGATCGAGAGCTTGTTGGGACGCTCGGGATGCCGTTCCCAGGGATGCACACCGCAGGACGTTTCGACAACCACGTTCTTCAATTTTACGATCACATGGTCTGACTGGTTCAGGTTCATGCCTCAATTTCTGTCGCACCCGGCGTCGCAGGTGAGGCCGGTTGCAGTGAGCATACAGTTTTTGCGTGTTTACCCGCCAGCCCATAGAGCCGTCCATGCGGCGCCGCACTCCGGTGCGGAGACGTCGTCTTGCGGATAGGATGGAGCCTGCGGGGAGGGGACGCATTCCCGACGCGCGAGCGGCGGACAGCGCGTGGGCTGCCACCGCTCCGCGGCTCGATCCGGTCTCTTATTCCGAGACGGTGGTGACCACGCTCGACACCGGCCGCTGGCTCACGGTCGGCAGCTTGGCATCCTTCATGAGCGCCTCGTCATATTGCGGCAGCGTCTGCACCGGCTCCTTCGCCCGCATCGCGACGACCTTGTAGCCGCCGGCCTTGAGGCGGCGCAGGATCTCGGGGAGCGCTTCGGCGGTGTGCTTGTGGAAGTCGTGCATCAGGATGATGCCCTTGCCAAGCTTGTCGAGCTTCTTGAAGGTGACATCGATCACCTGCTGCGCGTTACGCGCCTTGAAGTCGAAGGAGTCGAGGTCACAGGAGAACATCGCAATGTTGCGGGTGCCGAGATAGGTCACCATCTCCGGCGGATGCTGCAGCGCAGGGAAGCGGAAGAACGGCGACGGAGACACGCCGCCGAGCGCCCATTTCACCGCGCTGAAGCCCTTCTCGATTTCTTCCTTGCGTTGATCTTCGGTGAGCTTCTTGTTGGTCAGCGTCGCGTGCGACCAGGTGTGCGAGCCGACGGTGTGACCGGCGGCATAAACCTGCTTCAGGATTTCCGGATAGTAGGTCGCGTGCTTGCCGATGATGAAGAAAATGCCGGTGGTGCATTCTTCGGCGAGCGCCTTCAGCACGGCCGGCGTGTTCTCCGTCCAGGGACCATCGTCGAAGGTCAGCACGACCTCGTGGTCGCGCAGGAAGTCCAATTCCTTGAAATGCTCGAAGCCGAAGCCCGGGCCGCCCGTGGTGTCGATCTCGACGGTGCGTCCGACGCCGAGCGCGTTCGGATTGGTGCATGGCGCCCGTGCAGGCTGGACTTGATTCGAGGCTTGGGCCGACGCCGCAGCGGGGGCTGCGGCCGGCGCAGCCTGCGGGGCAGCTTGCGGCGCGGCCGCAGCCTTGGGTAGCGCAGTCTGCGACCACGCGAAGCTCGGCACGCACAGCGAAATCGCAACGATCAGTCCTGTCGCAATACGCATTTTGTTCCCCTCGAATCTGTTAGCCGCTCGCGGCTCCGTTGCCGTCGCCCGATCCATTCGCACCTGAGTCACAGCCTAGCCGTGCTGGCGACGCCAAGGCAACGACCGCAGGGCAACACCACTGAATTCTCGGTTAATTTCCGCTCCTCAGCTATCGGCCAGCACGCGTGCGATGGCGGTCTTCACGCGGGTGTCGGTCGGCTCGACGGCGGAAGCAAAGACGTCGGCGATCATGCCGTCGCGGCCGATCAGATATTTATGGAAGTTCCAGCGCGGGACGTCCTTTGGACGCGCCTGTGCGGCCCATCTGTAGAAGGGATGGGCGTTCGGCCCGGTCACGGCCGCCTTGGCCGCCATCGGAAAGGTAACCGCATATTGATGCTGCGCGGTCTCCGCGATCTCGCTCGCGCCACCCGGTTCCTGGCTGCCGAAATCATTGGAAGGCACGCCGATAATCGCGAACCCGCGCTCATGGAACTCGGTCCACAGCGCCTGGAGGCCGGCATATTGTGGGGTATAACCGCACAGGGAGGCCGTATTGACCACCAGCAGCGGATGTCCGGCGTATTGCGCGAGCCTGATGTCGTCACCGCCTGCGAGCGCGGGAAAGAAGAAGGCATAGGCGGTGATCCGGCTCATGCCCGCCTGCGCCAGCGCGCCCGCCGTGGGAGCCGCGAGCATGGCGAACGGACTGAAGACAATTGCCCTGCGGCCGATCATGGCGGCGCTCCTTCAGGTCTGATCGCGGTGATTGAACCATAGCCCAGCGGGAATATCGCCGCCGTTCAACAGCACGTTATGGCCGCCGGGGAGGGCACCAGGGCAGCGGGAGCAGGGGCATGTAGTACGAGTTCCACTCGCAGACCCCCTCCGGGCCCGAACGCTTGAAGGCGTATTTGATGGGCTCGGCCTGGCTGATCGCGACATGCAGGCCGAATAATGCCACGGCTATTCCATAGGCCCATTTGTGCAAGCGCAGATCGGGCATCGCCTCGATCAGGATCGCTCCGGCGAGCACGATGAGGGGATCGGTGAAGATAAAATATTCGATCTTGAGGCCACGGCGGACGCCAAGCGTGTCGATCCCGATCGCCGCGAGCATCAGCGCCATCACCTGCAAGGCGGCGAGTTTCTCGCCGCGCCGCCAAGCCAGGACGCTTCCCGGGACGATCAGCCATATGAGGAAGACGGTCGGCCGCGCCGAGGAGTGCAGCACAAAACTGTAGCGTGCGAGCACGGAACCGACGCCCTGGAGAAGCAGGAGCAGAGCGGCAACAGGGCTCGATCCGTTCGCCGCGCTCGCCGTGTTCGTGTCCGCGAACATCAGCATCTTTTCCAGCGGATTGAGCACGGCGATCACGTCGGCCGTGTTGTAGGCGACGTCGAGCAGCAGCAGTGCGACGGCCGCGCCGGCGACGAGCATCGCCATTGCCGCGATCGTTTCCGCAGCGCTGATCCGCCAGATCGCCGCGTAGATGATCATGCAGCCGGCGATCAGGCCGAGCAGGGCGGCCTGATAGACGCCGAACCGGTTGAGCAGCAGCGGATGAAACTGCGCCGCTTCGAGCAGGCTTCGGTCGAAGCCGGTCGCGATCAGCGGCCATGCCGCCAAGATCGCGGCGATGGCGAGCGCGACCGCAAGCAGCGCCGCAAGCCAGCTTGTGCGCCGATTGTGCCAGAAAGCAACGCTCGCACCTGCCGTGCTTCCGAACGGCAGGATGACGAGGGGCAGCGTGCCGATCAGAAGGATGGCTTGCACCTTGTTTTCCTGGCCGATGACGCACAACGCCGCAGCGATCGCGAGGCCAAGCGGACGCGCAAGGCTGGCGCGCCGGCCGACGACGATCAGGATCATCAGCGCGAAGATCACCGGAGCTGCCGCAACAAGCTCGCTGCGAAGGATGCGGGAATGCACCGCGACGCCACCGGACAGCGCCAGGGCAAGCGTGGCGATCAATGCCACGCGCCAGTCGCGAAAGATCCGGCTGGCCAGGCCGGCGAAGATCAGAACGCAGCCCGTCGCGATCAGCAGCGCCAGAACGCGTCCGGCGCGAACGGCGTGAGTCATCGCCGCATCGAAGGCGGGGACGTCGCTCGCCGGCGGAATGGCCGATAGCGTGGAGGCGTCCAGCAGGCCCCCGTCGTGCAGGAGCTGAAACCAGGACTTGACCGACAGGATGGTCAGATAGGCGGTATGATCGAGGAATTGCTGCGGCTTGCCGTCGTTCATGGCGAGCGCGCTGTAGATCACCATGAAATCCATGTCGGCGTTGCGCCAATAGACCAGCGCATAGCCGAACAGCAGAAACGAAACCACAAGCCCCGCGACGATCGCCGCGAGGCTCCGTGACCAGCCGAGACAGGTCAGCCGCTCGAAGGCGTCGCGGGTGGGGCCGATCTGCAGTTGCGTCGCTTCTACGGACGCGGAACGCTTGTTCATGACGGCGGAGTTCTAACCGCCGTCCGCCGTTCGCGCTAGCGCAGGGAAACGATGAAATCGGTGCCTTCGCCGGTTTCGCCCTGGTTGATACCCTGGTCGGATACGATGATCGAGCCGCCTGTCGCCAATGCTTCCGATATCCGCGCCATGACATCGGCCGGCACGCTGATCCGGTCGAGCGCTTCTGCCGGACTGTCGGCCATCGGCAGCGGCTTTGCCTCGGCGGCGGCCGCAATTTTGTGCCGCCGCGCGCCATCATCGCCGCGCACGACGTTGCGAGTCGAAATGGGCGGGGAGATCACCGACCAATGCAGGACGTTGGCGTCGGCCCTGTCGACATCGGCGGTGAAGATGTGCGTGCCGAGCGGCCGGTCGCTCGCCGCAATCGTCACCGGCGCCTCGAACAGCGGCGCGAAGTTCTGCCGCACATAGATCTTCGAGTCCTTGCGGCTGATGAACACCGCGATCTGACCGGTGCGCTTCGGCATATCCGGCTTCATCACTCGCGACTGGTCTTTCTTGGCATCCGCATCCGAAGCGGCGGCCGCAGCATTGCCTGCCGCCTTTGCGGGGTCCTTGTTGGCGGGGTCGGACGGCTTGTCACCTGATTTCGACGCGTCGGCCGTGGTGGCCTCGGTCTTCCCGTCGGCGGACTTGGCTTGAGTAGACTTGGCTTGAGCAGACTTGGCTTGAGCAGACTTGGCTTGAGCAGACTCGGGTTGAGCAGACTCGGCTTGAACAGGCCCGGCTCGAACACTCTTGGCGTCCGAACCCTTCGCATCTGAACCATTGGCGTCCGAACCCGTGGCGTCGGCAGCCTTGGCGTCCGCCGGCTTGTCGTCGAATTTTACGCTGCCGGACTTGTCCGTCGCTGGCTGATCGTCCGCGGCGATCGGCTTCGCGTCATCGGGCTTGGCGGTTTCGACGGCTTCGGTTTTCACGACGTTGACGATCGTGGTCGATGCCGCGCCGTCCGGATCGGCTGCTTTGCGCTCCTCGCGCGATGACGCCGTGTTGACGGGGGGCGCATCGGACATCGTGACGGCACCCTTTGCGTCGGCCGCGTTGGCGGTATGGGTTTGCTCGCGCAACGTGACCGGCGTCGCGGCATTGCCGTGGCCGACCGAGGATCGCAGTTCAATATTCACTGCTGCCGGTGCGCCCTTGTCGGTCTTCCCGGCGACGGGGGCATCCGGCATCGGCATCTCGGCGACAACCTGCGGCGCGACCTTGAGCGAAGGCAGGAAGGGGTGCGAGAAACTCGCCGGCGACAGTTCACCCGGGGCGACAATGACCCGCGCGCCCATCCTCGTCCAGTTCCACATCTTGATGGCGAAGCCGGTCGGCATCCGAATGCAGCCATGCGAGGCCGGATAACCCGGCAGAACACCGGCATGCAGCGCCACGCCTGACCAGGTGATGCGCTGCATGTATGGCATCGGCGCATTGCTGTAGATGTTGGAGTGATGCAGCTTGTGCTTCTGGATCACGCTGAACACGCCCATGGGTGTCGAATGGCCGGGCATGCCGCTCGACACCGGCGACTGCGCGTAGAACCCGTTGGCGTCGTAGATCTTCAGTTGCTGCTTGTTGATCGACACGGCGATGATCAGCGGGCCTTGCGGCTTGCCGGCGACTTCCTTCTCCAGCGTATCTTTCTTGCCTGAATGCTGCCGTGGCTTCTGGCGGTGCGTATGGGCGAACGGGACCGGTCGATAAAACCCGGAGTCGGGGTCTTGCACGTAGTAGAGGGCCGCATCGGCCCGGGACGCGGCACCGATTGCACCCACCGCGGTCAGAACGGCCACGCACAAAAATCGTCCGCTCACCACGGAGGTACTCCCGTTTACGCGCACCATCGTCGATATTCCTCAGTCTCTTCAGGTTTTACTGTCGCAAACGCGATTCTCGTTCACCAGCGCACGCTTCCGGTCTCTGCGCTTTTCAGGCAACCGTAACAGAAAAGCCTCACATAGCGGTAAACGACACGCCATCGATCGTGCCGCCCGGGTGGCCTTTCTGTGATGATTTTGTGCACTTACATGTGGGGGAAATCCGGCGTCCGAACGCTTGCCCTGCCGATGCCACGTGGCATCGTCCTGCATGGTAAGACCCGAGGATAAATTCATGGTTCCGGAGCGGCTTTTCCCGATCGACATTGCCGCGCGCGGGAATCTCGGATTGGCGGCAGTTGGAGAATTTGATGCCATCGCGATTAAAAAGCCTTCGTACCGGGTCTGTGACGCGACTGGCGTTAACGTTGCTGACAGGAGTCGTTCTGGCAGCATCGCAGGCGCATGCGGCCGATGAACCGGATTTGATCTTCCGCCGCTCCACCGTGTTCAAATGGCTCAGTCCCAACGACAAGCTCGCAACCTATGGCGTTGACGACCCTGAGGTCGAGGGCGTGGCCTGTCATTTCACGGTACCTGAGAAAGGCGGCTTCAAGGGCTGGCTCGGGCTTGCGGAAGAGGTCTCGGACATCTCGCTGGCGTGCCGCCAGGTCGGGCCGATCCGCTTCAAGGATAAAATGGATCAGGGCGACGATATGTTCCGCAGGCGCCGGTCGCTTTTCTTCAAGAAGATGCAGATCGTGCGTGGCTGCGACAGCAAGCGGAACGTGCTGGTCTACATGGTCTACTCGGACAGGCTGATCGAAGGGTCGCCGAAGAACTCGACATCGACCGTTCCGATCATGCCCTGGGGGGCCGCAGACACCGAGATCCAGAAATGCAGCGATTTCATTCACTAACGAAGTGAGCCGCGTCTATCGCCTGAGCCGCGTGCTTGCTATCGGAGGCTTCGCTTCGGGATTCGCTTCCTTGAGCTTTTCTGCCTTGAATTTTTCCGCCCTGGGATTTCCTGCCTCGGAATCGCGGCAGCCAACGAGCTGGACGAGCTTCTGCGGCATCGACTGAGAGCCGCTGTCGTCGCGCTGTTGTGACATGGCTCCGCAAAATACCGGACGAGGCTCGCGCGGGTCAGCCTTTCGCCGATCATCTTGCTGTTCGAACGTGCGAGATCCGGCGGCCGGTGTTGAGGCTTTTCGGATCGAGGGTTTGCCAACCACGATGTCGTTACCACCCATGACTGCCACCTCTTTGTGGAAGTGAAGTCCAACGCGCAGCCAGCCCCGAAGTTGCGCGATTCCCATAGGTCGACCGGCGGATGGTTTCGGTTCAGCGGCGAGGTTGTGAAAAGGATGCACCTTCGCGCTGGAACTTCGGTCTGTACCCGGTCAATGAAGCAGTATTTTCAATTCATTGAAATCGTTGGGTTTTTATCCGAATTGTTTCGTTGGGCGGGTTCCGACGAAACAATTTCAGGGCTCGACGAAACCATTTTTCGCTTGCCGCGCAGAACTGCGGAAACCGCGCAGGGTTATCAGGCAGCCGGTACCTTCGAAGCTGGGCCTGGAGA
>Ga0207693_10002844_pt1 | contig 14989 bp, 14 predicted proteins | sample LARL81metaG_FD_184347 | JGI IMG/M metagenome (GOLD analysis project Ga0207693, IMG submission 184347) | Corn, switchgrass and miscanthus rhizosphere microbial communities from Kellogg Biological Station, Michigan, USA - LAR L8-1 metaG... | ecosystem: Host-associated > Plants > Roots >...
CACGAACGCGGTCACCAGCACCAGCGAGATGCCCTGCACCACGGCCAGGTCCTTGGACTGGGCCGACTGGACCAGGTAGGCGCCCAGGCCGTTCAGGCTGAACGCCGTCTCGATCACCGCGTCGAGCGCGATGAGGGAGGCGATCGTGATGCCGGTGATCGTGGTGATCGGGATCGCGGCGTTGCGCAGGACGTGCCGCCGGATCCGCAGCCGGACCGGGATGCCCCGGCTGACCGCGGTCTGCACGTGCTCCCGGCCGGCCTCGGTGCGGACCGCGGCCCTGGTCACCCGGGCCACGATGGCCAGCGACGAGATGGCCAGGGCGACCGCGGGCAGGGTGAGGTGCTGCAGGTTGCCGACCAGCCCGGTGCCGTTGCCGAGGGCCGGGAACCAGCCCAGGTTCACCGCGAACACCAGGATCAGCACGATCGCGGCGACGAACCCGGGGATGGCCGCCGAGACCGCGGTGACCAGCAGCGTGCCGGTGTCCATCAGGCCGCGCCGCAGCCCGGACAGGATGCCGAGCCCGATGCCGAAGATCACGATCAGCACCGAGGCGTAGGCGACCAGGCCGGCGGTGGTCCAGATCCTGGACGCGATCAGGGTCGACACGTTCTCCCGCAGCGTGATCGAGATCCCGAAGTTACCGTGCAGCGCCCCGCTCAGCCAGTACCAGTACTGCACGAAGAACGGGTCGTTCAGGTGGTAGCGCTGCTCGAGCACGGCCATCGAGGCGGGCGGCAGCGACCGCCCGCCGGACAGCGCCGAAATGGGGTTCCCGGGCGCGGCGTACAGCGCCGCGAAGATCACGAAGCTGGCCACCAGCAGGCTGGCGATGAGCATCGCCAGCCTGCGGGCCACGAACCGTCCGAGCATGACCGGTGCCGCTCAGCCGGTCCCGCCGAGGCTGTCCGCCCACGGCGCGAACATGTAGGCGAACGAGGCGACCGCGCCGGTCAGGTTCTTGCTGGTGATCAGCACGCTGGTCGGCTGGACGTCCGGGATCCACGGCAGGTTCTTCGCCGCCAGCTGCTCGGCCTGCGCGACCAGGGACGCGCGCTGAGCCGGGTCTTCGGTGCCGCGGGCCTGCTCGAGCAGCGCCGTCGTCTTCGGGTCGTTGTAGTTGTCGTAGTTCTGCGAGCCGCCGGGCAGGACGATCGTGGACAGCAGCGCCGCCGGGTCCGCGTAGTCGCCGTAGTTGATGGTCAGGAAGCCGTCGACGCCCGCCCGGGCCTTGGGGTCGGTGAAGAAGTTGATGTAGTTCTGCGCCGAGACCGAGGAGAGCTTGGCCTTCAGCCCGATGGCCTGCGCGGCCGACTGGTACGCGCCGGCCACGGCGGCGATGTTGGCCAGCTGGCTGGACATGCCGATCGTGATCGTCTGCCCGGTCGCGCCCGCCTCGCTGACGAGCTTCTTCGCCTGCGCGAGGTTCTGGGACATGACCGGCGAGCTGGCGTAGGCCTTGGCGAACACCTGGGCCCCGTAGCCGAACGTGCCCGGGTTGGCGAGCCAGCGCGGCAGCAGCGCGGCGCCCTTGTAGACCGAGTCGATGATCGACTGGCGGTTCACCGCGAGCGACAGGGCCTGGCGGACCTTCAGGTTGCCGAGGGCGCCCTTGAAGTTGGACACGATGAACAGGTCGCTCAACCAGCCGGGCCCCTGGGTGACGCGGACGGCCTTGCTGGCCTTCAGCTGATCCAGGGTGTTCAGGCCGGCCGCGTAGGTTCCGTTGATCGCGCCGGTGAGCAGGCCGGAGGTGAGCGTGGTGGTGTCCGGCACGCCCTTGATCGTGATCTGCTGCACCTGGGTATGGACCGCGGTGTTCCAGTAGTTCGGGTTGCGCACGGCCACGACGCCGACGCCCGGCGTCCACGACTTGAGCATGTACGGGCCGGTGCACATGATCTTCCCGGCCGGGGTGCCGTAGTTCTTGCCCTGCTGCTGCGCGACGCTCTTCTCGACGATCATGCCGGGTATCGAGGCGAGCTCGCCGTCCAGCCAGTAGTCCGGCTGCTTCAGCGTGATCGTGACCTGGTCCGAGCCGGTCGCGGCGATCGACTTCACCCGCTGGAAGACCGTCGTGTAGAACCCGCCGAGCTTGGTGTCGGCCGCCCGGTCGAGGCTGTACACCACGTCGGCGGGGGTCACCGGGTGGCCGTCCCAGAACGTCACCCCGGACTTGAGCGTGTACACCGCCGTGGTCGGGCTGGGGTGGGTGACCGTGGCCAGGCCCGGCTGGAGCGCGCCGCTAGGAGCCTGCCGCAGCAGGGACTCGCACATCAGCGAGTCCGTCGTGTTCTCCGGGTAGTCGAAGGCGAAGATCGGGTCGAGCGAGTTGACGTCCCGGTACACCGCCCAGACCACCGACGAGACCGGCTTGGTGCCGGCCGGGGTGGTGGCGGTCAGGCCCTTGGTCGGCGATACGTTGCCGGCCGTCGAGCCCGCCGAGCCCGCGCTGCTCGCCGACCGGCCGCACGCGGCCAGGGTCAGCGCGAGTATCCCGGCGGCGATCGGAACCCATCTTCGTGCTCGGGTCATTGGTTCCTCCTTGGGAGAATGGGCGTCCCCCGGGCAGCCCCGTAACTATGTCGCCTGGTAGACGGCCTCGCCGCGGACCCAGGTGGTGGTGACGGCCGTCGTGCCGATCTCGGCGGCGGGAAGGTGGCTGAGGTCGGCGTCCACGACGGCGAAGTCGGCGTCGAGCCCGGCGCGCACCGATCCGGTGACGTCTTCCAGGCCGTTGACCCTGGCGCTGCCCGAGGTGTAGGCGGCCAGGAAGGAGGGCAGGTCAAGCGCCTGCTCGGGCAGGAACGGGTCGCTGGTCGTCCCGCGGGGCACGGCCGCGGCCGGGGCTGCGCGGTTGACCGCGACGTGCGCCGCCCACAGCGGGTTCGGGCTGCTCACCGACCAGTCGCTGCCGGCGGCGAGTTCGGCCCCGGCGGCCTGAAGGGAGCGGAAGGGATACTGCCAGCCGGCCCGGCGCTCCCCCAGGAACGGGATCGTCAGCACGTCCATCTGCGGCTCGTGGGTGGCCCACAGGGCCTGCATGTTGGCCGTCGCCGACAGGGCCGCGAACCGGGGGATGTCGTCCGGGTGCACGACCTGGATGTGGGCCAGGTGATGTCGCAGGCCGCTGGCGCCGTTCGCGGTCCTGGCGGCCTCGATCGCGTCCAGGGCGTTGCGCACCGCCCGGTCGCCGAGGGCGTGGAAGTGGACCTGGAAGCCCTCGCGGTCCAGGGCGGTCACGAAGCGGGGCAGTTCGGCCGGGTCGATGAAGTCGAGGCCGGTGTGCTCGGTCGCGCACCCGTCCGCGTCCAGGTAGGGCTCGAGCATCGCGGCGGTGTGCGTCTCGGCCACCCCGTCGAGCATCATCTTGACGCTGGTGGCCCGGAACCGCCCGGCCTGCCCGGCCTCCCGCCGCCGCCGCAGGTCGGAAAGCTGCTCCAGGCCGCGGTCCCGTTCCCACCACAGCGCCCCGACCACGTTGGCCAGCAGCCGCCCGGCCCCGGCGGCCCGCAGGTAGGCGGACATGTTGTCCCGCTCGCCGGGGTCGCTGCCGATGATGGCGTCCTGCCAGCCGGTGATGCCCAGGGACAGCAGGTAGTCCTGGGCGGCGGCGAGCCCGGCGTCGATGTCCTCGTCGGTAGTCTCCGGCAGCAGCCGGGACACCAGGTTCGCCGCGCCCTCCTGGAGGGCGCCGGTCGGCAGGCCGCCGGCGTCGCGCTCGATCCGGCCGTCGGCCGGATCGGGGGTCGAGGCGTCGATCCCGGCCAGCCGCAGCGCGGCGGTGTTGACCCAGGCGCCGTGCCCGTCCCGGTTGGGGAAGAACGCAGGCCGGCCGCCGGTCACGGCGTCCAGCGGCTCCCGGCTGGGCAGCCCGCCGGGGAAGGCATCCATCGACCACCCGCCGCCGCTGATCCACTCCAGGTCCGGGTGGGCCCGGGCGTACCGGTCGATGATGGCCAGGTAGTCCGCGGCGGTCACGCCGTCCCGCAGGTCGCAGCGGCGTAGCTGGCCGCCCGCGTAGACCGGGTGCACGTGGGCGTCGATGAAGCCGGGCAGCAGCGTCCCGCCGCGCAGGTCGACCAGGCTGACCCCGGCCAGGCCCTGGCCGCCGCAGCCGCCGGCGCCCGGGGCGACCACGCTGGCCGACCCGACCGCGGTAATGGTCCCGCCCCGCACCCGGACGCAGGTCCCGGGCGGCAGGAAAGACCGTCCGTCGAAGATCGTCCCGTTCTGGAAGATGATCTCTTCGCCAGTGATACGCCCAGTTCCAGGCACCGCCACCTCCGAAACCCGCGAGCGCTGGTTTCGAAATTAACTCACCGGCCTAGAGCTATGTCAATGGTTGTGACAAAATCTATGTCAAAGGTCGCCTTACCGTCGCCCGGCTGACGTCGCTACCAGTCTGCTGACACGGCGGAGGCCGGCCGGAGGACCCGCCGTTTCCCGGAAACTGGATGACGATGGACACGACTCAGACGCCGCCGCGACCGCGTGACCGCCGCGGCGGGCTCCAGCGCGGGTACCTGACGGCCGAGCGGATCGTCGAGGAGAGCCTGCGGCTGCTGGACACCGGCGGCGTCGCGGGCTTCAGCATGCCCAAGCTCGGCCGGGCCCTCGGCGCCGACCCGACCGCGGTCTACCGGCACTTCGCCAGCAAGGACGACCTGGTCCTGGCGATCGCGGACCGGCTCATTGAAGAGGCCATGGACGGACTGACGCCGAGCGAGTGCTGGGTGGAGACGCTGATCGACATGACCAGGCGGCTGCGGCGCACCTATCACGCCCACCCGGCGGCCGCGTCGCTGTCGTCGTTCCGTACCACCCAGCGCCCAGCCGAGATCCGGGTCATTGACGTGCTGCTCGACGCGGTGTTCCAGGCCGGGTTCGAGGGCTACGAGGCGGCCGTGGTCTACCGGTCCCTGGGTGATTTCTCGCTCGCCTTCTGCGGTAGCGAAGCTGCCCTAGCGGCCTTGCCCGAGCCCGCACAGGCGAACGACCGGGCCGCCTGGACCCGGACCTACCGGGCCGTCGACCGGGCCGAGTACCCGCACATCTGGCAGGTCAGGGACGAGCTCCCGCTGGTGACCGACGACGACATCTTCGAGAGCATCCTGGCCATCGTGATCTCCGGCCTGTGCCAGCGCGCGCCCCGGCCGTGCTCCTGCCCCCGGCACGCGGCTGATCGGTAGTTTCCGGCCGAACGGGGTTCCGTGTCAGCGGTACCCGGGCGGGTACCCGGCCCCGTTCGTTCTCATGGTTTTGGTTTTATCTCGGTGCGTAGCCGAGGCGGCGGGAGATGGCCTCCGCGGTGCGGCGCAGGATGGTTCGCCGCTCGCCGTCAGGCAGCGCGACCGTCTCGCGGGTCTGCTGGGCCAGCGACCTGAGCAGGTCGGGCGCCGCGTGCACGACGTCAGTGGACTGCACGGCCGTCATCGCCAGCCGGGCCGCGGCGGGCCCGAGGCGCCACTGCCCGCTGGACGCGGGCGCGAGGTAGCCGGCCTGGTCGAGCCGGTCGACCAGCCGGCAGGTGGTGCTCCGGGTCAGCCGCAGGGCAGAGTGAGACCAAATCTCAGCGAATGGGATGGAGGGCGTACCGTGTCAGATCCGTACGAGCCCCGACTGGAGCCGGAGGTGCTCGCCACGCCATGCGGTTCATCCCGTCGCGGGAGGACGTGGACCCGATGAACGACCCGTACCGCACCGGGAACACCCTCCAGTGGGAGGCGGTGGAGGGGGTCGGGCCCGGGCAGGTGCTGGTGGTGGACAGTCGGGAGAACACCGGCGCGGCGTCCGCGGGCGACATGCTGATCACCCGGGCGATGCACCGCGGCGCGGCCGGGTTCGTGACCGACGGGGCGGTACGCGACGGGCACGCCCTGGCCTCGCTGCCGTTCCCTACCTACGCGCGGGCCATCACCGCGACGACCAGGCCCGCCTGTCATCAGTCCACCCTGGCGGACTACCGCGAATGGCAGGGAGCATCGGGGACGCGGGCGTGAGGCCGCACGTCGCCAGGGTCGAGGCGTTCCCGCTGGCGGCGCCGCTGCCCGACGGCGGGTACGGCTCGTCGATGACGCGGGTGCCGGCCCGGATCGCGACCCTGGTGAAGATCACCACGTCGGACGGCGTGACCGGCTGGGGGGAGAGCTTCGGCCCGCCGCGGGTGGTAGCGGCGCATCTGGCCGAGCTGGCCGGCCCGCTCGTCGGCCAGCCGGCCGACGTCAGGGAGTCGTTCCTGCTGGAGAACCTCCAGCTCGGCTATCACCGCACCACCGGCGGGCTGCACGTGGCCGCGTTGTCGGGCGTGGACATCGCGCTGTGGGACGCGTACGCGCGCACCCTCGGCGTCCCGGTCAGCCGGCTGCTCGGCGGGCAGCTGCGGGACCGGATCCCGGCCTACGCCTCCACCGGGTACGTCACCGCCACCCGCGACCGGGGCGAGTTCCGCGACCAGATCGCCCGCGGGATCGCCGAGGGCTTCACCGACGCCAAGATCAAGGTCGGCACCGGCCTGGCCGAGGACGTCGCCCGGGCCGTGATCGCCCGGGAGCTGCTCGGGCCCGGCGGCCGGCTGATGGTCGACTACAACGCCAACGCCACCGTGGACACCGTGCGCCGGTCGCTGACCCGGCTGCGCGAGCTGGATCCGTACTGGGTGGAGGAGCCGCTCCCGCCGGCCGACGCCGGCGGCTGGGCGCTGCTGCGGGACCTGGGCGTCCCGATCGCGGCGGGCGAGGCCGTGTACACCAGGTACGGGTTCCGTGACCTCATCGCCGAGCACCGGGTCGACATCGTGCAGCCGGATCTCACCAAGTGCGGCGGGTTCACCGAGGCGAAGCTCGTCAGCCAGCTGGCCGCGGCGTGGAACCTGCGGGTGTCGCCGCATTGCTGGGGCACCGGGGTCGCCCAGGCGGCCACGCTGCAGCTGCTGGCGGCGCTGCCCGTCGTCCCGTTCGGCCAGACCGGGGGCGAGCCCGCGCTGCTGGAGTTCGACCGCGGTTACAACCCGCTGCGGGAGGGCGTACTGGCCAACCCACTGACGTTCGCTGCGAGTTTCGTGGATGTGCCGGCGGGCCCGGGCCTGGGCATCGAGGTCGACGAGGACGCCGTCCGCGGCCACGAGCTCGACGGCTATCACCTGGACAGCGCACGCTCAGCCTGACTGGTTGCCGCCGAGCACGCCCGCTTCCCGATTTCTGGACTGATCAGTACAATTGAGGGCTAGCACGCAATGGACCGGACGGTACAGTCCGAGGGCTAGGATTCCTTCATGCCAGGAGAGCCGGTAACCAGGCGCGGACGCGCCAGCCGTGAGCGGATCGTGGAGCGGGCCGCGGAGCTGTTCGCCGCGCGCGGGGTCGCGGCCACCAGCGTCGACGAGGTACTGGCGGCCGCGGGAGCGGGGAAGGGCCAGTTCTATCACTACTTCCGCGGCCGGGACGAGCTGGCGGCGGCGGCGGTCGGGCACCGCTGCGCGCAGGTGGTGGCCGGGCTGACCCAGGCTCTGGGCGAGGTGTCGTCGCTGGCCGGTCTCGAGCAGACGCTGGCCGGGTTCGTCGCCGGGTTCGAGCAGCAAGGGATGCCGGGCTGCCCGATCGGGACGCTGGCCACGGAGGTCGCCGGGCGCAACGAGGAGGCGCGGCAGCAGGCCGCCGCCGGGTTCGACGCCTGGGAGCGGCTGCTGGCTGACGCGCTGGAGCGGATGCGCCAGCGCGGGGAACTGCGCCCGGAGGCGGCGCCCGCCGTGCTGGCCACGGGGCTGCTGGCCAGCATCGAGGGCGGGATGGTGCTCAGCCAGGCCCGCCAGGACATGACGTCGCTGCGGGTCGCGGTGGAGGCGGGACTGGCCCAGGTACGGGCCTGGCAAAGCACCCGCGCGGGTGCGTGCGTGATCGCCAGGTAGCTGCCGGAGCACAGGCGATCACGGTACTGGGCGATCACGGTACTGGGCGATGACCCATTAATCTCATTCCAGGCCGCTCTTCATGAACCGCCTTGTCATCGTGGACAGCTGCCCCTTATTTCTCGCGGGCGTGCGAACATCGTGTGCATTTTCTCCCGGAAAGTGGGGAAAAGTGCACACGGTATCGCTGCGGTGAAAGGCGCACGGATCATCGTGGGCCAAAGCACCCCTCCCAGGGGGTGAAATGGCCCACGATGATGGAAGCAGCCAGGCACGTAGTCACAGGAGATGACTCTTTCCTCTAGGGTCGGGGTCAAAGCTGGATTGTCACCTCAATGGCCGGCAACGAGACTGGATCGTGTTTTCCCGTTCGGGATCCTGCCCTTTTCCGCTAGTTTCTGTCCACCCGTACCGTCAGCGCGTGGGGGTGAGGAGCAACTCGACCATCGGCAGCTGGTCTACCGGATGGCCGACAGCCTTCTCGATGGCCTGCCGTAGCCGGTCCCACGACGAGGGCCCGCGTCCGCAGGGCCCTGGCGGCGAGGGCAGCGGGACTGATATCCATCCCTCCGACCCTACGCTGCTCGCTCGGCGTGCCTTTTCAGGCAGGTTTAGACCTCCGGGCTATGGAGAGTCCTGTCGGCCACGCAACCGGCCAGAATGGAGACAGGCATGGCGCAGCGGGTACACACGCTTTATGTGGACGACCTCGACGGCAGTGACGCCGAGGGCACGGTCCGTTTCAGCCTGGACGGCGCGCAGTACGAAATTGAGCTCAACGCGGCCCACGCCACGGAACTCAGGGATGCGCTGGCGCCCTACGTCGAAGCAGGCCGGAAGATCCCCCGCCGCGCGGGCCGGAACCGGGGCAAGGCGGCTGCGAAGGGAATCAACAGCCCCGAGGTCCGCGACTGGGCCAAGACGAACGGGGTGGCGATCAACAATCGCGGACGAGTCCCAGCCGAGGTGGTCACCAAGTTCCTGACGGCCACCGGACGGTAGATCCCATCGCCTGACCCGCGCCGGGCGCGCGGCGGTCACGTACTATGCGGCGAGGCTGATCGGCGGCAAGCGAAGGGGCGTCGAGATGACCAGCGGCGAGGCGTCGGTGCCGGACGGCCGGAGTACCCCGAGTGCGGCCGGGCCGCCGGCCTTCGACACCTCGGTGGCGAGCCAGGCCAGGATGTACGACTACCTGCTCGGCGGCAAGGACAACTACGCCTGCGACCGGGAGGCCGTCGAGCAGGCCCTCAAGGTCTGGCCGGACATGCCGTTCACCGCGCGGGCCAACCGGGCGTTCCTCGGGCGCGCGGTCAGCTACTTCGCCCGGGATGCGGCGGTGCGGCAGTTCCTCGACATCGGCACCGGCATCCCGACGGCGGGCAACACCCACCAGGTCGCCCGGGCGATCGCGCCCGAGTCCCGGGTCGTCTACGTGGACTACGACCCGGTGGTGCTCGCTCACGCACGTGCGCTGCTGACCAGCAACGCGACGGGCGCCACCGACTACATCGACGCCGACCTGCGCGATACCGGTGTCATCTTGTCGCGGGCCGCCCAGCTGCTGGACTTCACCCAGCCGGTCGCGGTCACGCTGATCGCGATCCTGAACGCCCTTCCGGACTCCGACGATCCGCACGGGATCGTCGCCACGATCATGGACGCCATCCCGTCCGGCAGCTATCTCGCCCTGACCCATCTGGCGTCGGACCTGCTCGCCCAGAAGGCGCAGGACGGTCTCGGGGACATGCAGGAAGACAGGATGCGGATGCGGTTCACGTCCCGCGACCGCGAGCAGGTGGCCCGCTTTTTCGAGGGGACCGAGCTAGTCGAGCCCGGCATCGTCCGGGTCGAGGAATGGCGCCAGGCCCCCGCCGCCAGCGGCGCGGGCCGGTCGTCCCTGTGGTGCGGAGTGGGCCGCAAGGTCTAAGCCGCGTGGCGGCGCTGGCGCAGGGTGATCGCGGCCAGCAGCGCGGCGCCGGCGAGCAGGGCGGCCGACAGGTACAGCGCGGCGTGCAGCGCGCTGGTGAAGGCCGCGTAGCCGGCCTGGATGATCTGGTCCAGCGGGCCGTTCCCGGTGGAGCCGCCATGGCCGAGGGACACCGAACCGGTCTCGATCACCTGGAGCACGTACTGCTGGAGCGCGGTCGACGCACCCAGATGGGTCATCCGGCTGACCACTCCGGAGCGCAGCTCGGCGTTGACGACGGCGCCGAGGATGGCGATGCCGGTGACCGCGCCGAACTCCCGGCTGGTGTTGGTGGCCGACGCGGCCATCCCCGACCGCTCGGCGGGGACGGCCCCGAGCACCGACGAGGTCACCGGCACGACACAGGTGCCGATGCCGGCCCCCGCCAGCCCGAGCGCCGCGGCGAGCGGCAGGTAGGAGGGGCGCGGGCTGATCGCCAGGTTCGTCAGCAGCAGCCCGGCGGCGAACAGCAGGCAGCCGGCCACCAGCAGCCAGCGGGCGCCGGCCGCGGTCGTCCACCGGCCCGCCAGCAGCGACGCGACGATCATCGTCACGGTCATCGGCAGGAACAGGCCCGCGACCCGGTAAGCGGAATAGCCGGCGATCACGCCGAGGTAGAGCGCGGTGAAGAAGAAGATCGCGAAGGTGGCGAAGTACGTGCAGTACGCCACCACGTTGGGGGTCGTGAACCGCGGCACCCGCAGGTAGCTGAGGTCGAGCAGCGGGAACGGGGCGCGGCGCTCCCACCACACGAAGGCCACGCCGGCGACCGCGGACACGGCGAACAGCGCCAGCACGCCAGGCGCGGCGTAGCCGGCGCTCTCGCCGGTGATGATGGCGAAGATCAGGGCGGCGAGCGCGCCGGCGCCGAGCACGGTGCCCCGCGCGTCAACCCGGCCCGCTCCCGGGTCGGCGCTCTCGGGCAGGACCATGGCCGCCACGGCCAGCGCGGCCAGGCCGAACGTCACGTCGAACCAGAAGATCCCCCGCCAGCTCCACACCCCGACCAGCGCCCCGCCCAGGACCGGGCCGAGCGCGAGCGAGAACCCGGAGACCGCGGCCCAGACCCCGAGCGCGCGGTTGCGGCTGCGCTCGTCCGGATACAGGTGCCTGATCATCGACAGCGTGCCGGGCTCGCTGGCCGCCGCCCCGAGGCCCATGACCGCCCGGGCCGCGATCAGGATCCCGATGCCGGGCGCGACCGCGGCCAGCGCGGCCCCGGCGCAGTAGACGCCGGCTCCGGCCAGCATGATCTTCTTGCGGCCGAACTTATCGCCCAGCATCCCGCAGGCCAGCATGAGGCTGGCGAACGTCAGGGCGTAGGCCCCGACCACCCACTGGAGCGCGGAAACCCCGCCGTGCAGGTCCGACTGGATGCTGGCCAGCGCGACGCTGACCACCGTGTTGTCGAGGAAGGTCAGGAACAGGATCGTGCACAGGCAGGCGAGGGCGAGGGGGCGGCGGCGCGAGGCGGTCCCGCCAGTCACGGCGCGCGTGAGCGCATCGGCCACGCCGCTAGCTCCGGCAGGCGGCGGGCAGCTTGGGGCTCCCCTTGGGGTATTCCAGGTAGGCAAGACCGCAGAAGCTCGCGATGGACACCTTCCAGACGCCATCCAGGTAGACCGCGTTGCCTACCTGGTTCTTCAGCAGCGGCGTGCCGAGCAGCAGCAGATCCCAGTGCACCGTGGCCTGCGACGGCGACGAGACCAGCACCGAGGTGACCTTCGCGGACGACCCCATCGCGGCCTGCCCGAACGACGTCTTGGCCTGGGCCTGGACGAACGCGGCCAGTTGCGACCCGTTCTGCACCAGGGCGAGCCGGCGGTCAAGCGGCGCCTTCCCGTTGAAGACCGTCTTCCAGTTGGCCGTGATCGCGGCCACGGCCGCCGCGCCGCTGACCGGCTCGGCCGACCTGGTAGCGGTCGGTTTCGGGCTGGCCGATGTGGCCGGGGTGCTGCTCCCACCCCCGCAGGCGGCCACGGTCAGGCATCCCGCCGCCGCCAGCACGGCCCATGCCCGACGCAGGCCTGGCCAGTGCAGGCTACGCATGGTCGCAGTGTGCCACACGAAGGGCCGCCGGAAAGGCCGCGCACGTACCGATCCGGTATCTAGACGGCCCGGCCGGGCACTTGCAGGACCGATATCGGGATGTGTAATGTCCCGGTTATGAAGATGGGCGCCGGGGTCGAGTGGGGCATCCACTGCTGCCTGACCCTCGCCTGGCTGGAGGGGGAGGGACCGGTGCCGATCGGCCGGCTCGCGACGTGGTTCGACCTGCCGTCGGAGTACCTGAAGAAGCGACTCCAGGTACTCGCGCGAGCCGGGATCCTGGAGTCCACGCCCGGGGTTCAGGGGGGTTTCCGTCTGGGCCGCCGGCCGGAGCGCATCACGCTGATGGACATCGTGGCGGCGCTCGAAGGCCCCGCGGGGCCATTCCAGTGCACGGAGATCCGCCAGCGAGGGGCCGGCGGGGAAGGCGCCGAGTTCACCGGCGATTGCAGCATCAAGATCGCCATGAGCCGGGCGGAACTGGCGTGGCGCCGCGAACTGGCCGCCCAGTCGATAGCTGACCTGATGGCCTCCGCTCCCGCGGCCAGCGCGGAGCGCACCCGCCGTCGCTACGCGGACCTCGCCTCCGGCTAAACGGCGCTTCACCGCAGGGGCGAGCACTCCAGGGAAACATTCGCGATCGTGACAGTCCGCGCTCTATGACGAGAGGAATCGGGATGCAAAATATCCCTGTTAGCCGTACCGCCCCGCGCCCGAGGAAACCCGAGGCGGAGAATCCGCCCAGACGCGGCCTGTCCTCGACGATCGTGCTGGCGACCGGCACGTTCGCGGTGGGCACCGACGCCTTCGTGGTGACCGGCTTCCTGCCCGAGATGGCCAGGACACTGGATGTCTCGCCGCAGGCGGCCGGGCAGTCGGTGACCGTCTTCGCGGTTGCCTACGCCGTGCTGGCGCCCGTCCTCGCCACGCTGACGGCCCGCGTCCCGCGACGCGTGCTTCTCGTCTGCGCGCTGGTCGTGCTGGGGCTGGCCAATATCGGCTCCGCGCTCGCGCCCAGCTATGGCGTGCTGGTCGCGACCAGGGTCCTCGCCGCCTTCGGGGCTGCCTCCTACACGCCGAACGCCGGCGCCGCGGCCGCCGCCCTGGTCCGGCCGGCCCAGCGGGCGCGAGCTCTCGCGATCGTCCTCGGCGGCCTGACCGCGGCCACCGCCGTGGGCGTGCCGCTGGGCAACCTGGCCGAGCGGGCCGTCGACTGGCGATCGGTGCTTGGCCTGGTGGCGGCGCTGTGCTTCGTCTGCGCGGCCGGCATCTTCGTGGCCATGCCCCCGCTGCCGGGGAACCCGCGGATCCCGCTGCGGAAGCGGCTCGCCGTCCTGCGGGATCGCGGAGTCATCGCCGTCCTGCCGCTGACCGTGCTCGGCCTCGCGGCAGGCTGCGTGATGTGGGCCTACAGCATTCCGGTGCTGGACGTGCTGGGCATCGCCCCCGCACGGATCGTGTGGATGCTGTTCCTCTTCGGCCTGGGCGCGGCGGCGGGCAATCTCGTGGCCGGGGCCGCCACCGACCGCTGGGGTTCGGTGCCCGTCCTGACCGCCGGGTTCCTGAGCCTGGCCGCCGCGATGGCCCTGATCGCCTGGCAGGCGGCGGCCGGCCTGCACTCGACCGCGCTGGCCGGCGTCCTCGTGACCGCCTGGGGAGCGGGCATCTACTGCCAGACGTCACCCCAGCAGCATCGCCTGATCGCCGTGGCACCGGGAGAGCCCGCTCTCGTGATCGGGCTCAACTCCTCGGCGATCTACGCCGGCATCGGCCTCGGAACCGTGCTCGGCGGGCTCATCCTGCCCGCGGGCGTGGCCGCCGCCGGGCTGACGGCGGCGATCCTCGCCGCCGCCGCCAGTCTGTATCTCATGCTGACCCGGCGCTACCGGTGAACGTGAACGGGGTTACGGTGCTCGCCCCCGCTACGGCGCGACAACCGTTCCGGCCGGAGAGTCGGCGAGGTCCACCTGGCTGCCCGATGATCAGGACCCGGACGGCCGCACCAGCCCTGAGTCGTACGCGGCGACCGCGGCCTGCAGGCGGTCGCGCACGCCGAGCTTGCTCAGCAGGCTCTGCACGTGGCTTTTGACCGTGGTCTCCGCCAGGTGGAGCTTCGCGCCGATCTCGGCGTTGGACAGTCCGCGGGCGACCAGCAGCAGCACGTCGACCTCGCGCCCGGACAGCAGGTCCCTGATCTGCTGTCCGTCGTTTCCGGCGGCGGCCGGGTCCGCGGCCATCTTCTCCAGCAGCCGCCGGGTGACCGACGGGGCGAGGATGGCCTCGCCCGCGGCGATCACCCGGACCGCCTCGATCAGCTGCTCGGCGGTTGCCTCTTTCAGCAGGAAGCCGGACGCGCCGGCCCGCAGGGCCTCGGTGACGTACGCGTCGAGGTGGAAAGTGGTCAGGATCAGGATCTTGGTGGGCACCGGGACGGCGCCGTGAAGCAGCGCCTTGGTGGCCGCGACGCCGTCCAGACGCGGCATCCTGATATCCATCAGCGCCACGTGCGGGCGTAGCCGCCGCACGGCCTCGACCGCTTCGGCGCCGTCGCCGGCCTCGCCTGCGACCTCCATGTCCGGCTCGGACTCGATGATGGCGCGCAGGCCCGAGCGGATCAGCGCCTGATCGTCGGCGATCAGGACCTTGATGTTCACGGCGGCTCCTGCCCGGGCAGCGGGATCGATGCCTCGACCTCGAACCCGCCGCCCGGCCGGGCACCGGTGCGCAGGGTCCCGTCATACGCGGTTACCCGCTCGCGCATCCCGACGATCCCGTGGGCCGTGCTCGAGGCCCGGCCGCTGGGTCCCGCTCCGTCGTCGTGCACCGAGACCCGCACCGTTCTGCCGCTGCGGACGACGGTGACGCCGGCCTTCGCGCCGGCCCCGGCGTGCTTGAGGACGTTGGTCAGCGACTCCTGCACGATCCGGTAGACGGCCAGTGCTATCCCGGGCGGCAGGTGCATCGGCTCCGCCTCGAGCCGCGTCTCCAGGCCGTCGGCCCGCAGGCTCGCGACGAGCTCGGCTACCTGCTCGAGCCCGGGCTGCGGGCTCAGCTCCCCCGTG
>Ga0207693_10002845_pt1 | contig 14985 bp, 14 predicted proteins | sample LARL81metaG_FD_184347 | JGI IMG/M metagenome (GOLD analysis project Ga0207693, IMG submission 184347) | Corn, switchgrass and miscanthus rhizosphere microbial communities from Kellogg Biological Station, Michigan, USA - LAR L8-1 metaG... | ecosystem: Host-associated > Plants > Roots >...
GACGTCCACCTCGTCGGACCCACTCCGCCCGTGAGCAATCCCAAGGGCACGCCGGCCATTCGCGTGGACAATATCCGCGAGCTGGAGCGGCTGGCCGCTCTGAGACCGGCCGAGGCGCCCTGCAAGGTCTTCATCGTGGACGGGGCGGAGACCATGACGGGGGCGGCGCCCCAGGCCTTTCTCAAGACGCTGGAGGAGCCTCCCGCGCGGACGGTGATCATCCTGATCCTGAGCCAGGCGCGCGCGCTGCCCGCCACCGTGCTCTCGCGCTGCCAGATCGTCCGTTTCCGTCCGCGCCCCGCGGAGGGTGTGGTGGCGCTGCTCCCGGCCGGCGCGGGCCCGGAGAGGGAGCGCGCGCTGGGCTGGCTCGCCCAGGCGCAATCGCAAGGCCCCGAGGCGATTCTCCAGATCGGCGAGGCCCTGGGACGTGATCGCGAGGTTGCCGAGAGCGCGGTCGAGACCTGCTGGCTGTGGTACCGGGATCTCCTCTGTGCCCACGGGGGCGGTGATCCCCGCCTCACCGTGTTCGCCGGGCGGGCCACTGCCGGCCGCCGCACCGTCGACGAGATCGTGGCCGGACTCTCCGCCTGCCGGGAAGCGTGGCAGGCCATCCAAGGCAATGTCTCACCTCGACTCACCGTCGAGGTGCTACTGAGCCGCTTGACCAAGGCGGCATAAGGACATCATGGGCGATATCACCGAGACTCCCGAGGCACCTCCCGTCGAGCCGGAAGCCAACCTGCCCTATCTGATCGGCGTGCGCCTGCGCGAGCCGCTGCAGGCGGAGGACCACCAGACGGCCATGGAAGACCTGCACGTGGGCGACTTCGTGGTCGTCGAGACCGGGCAGGGCACCGTGGTGGGCGAGGTGCGGCGGCCCAAGCGTCCCTTGCCGGAATTCAAGCGGGGCCGGCTCTATCGCACGGTGCTGCGGCGGGCCACCGACGCCGAAACGGCGGAGTGGCGCGATCGCCGCGAGCGCGAGCTCCGGCACGCCGAGAGCTGCCGCCGGCGCGCGCGGGGCCGCGGGCTCCAGCTCAAGATTGTGGACGTGGAGATCGACCCGCGTCATCGCCGGGTCACCGTCCTCTTCAGCGCGGAGGAGCGCGTGGACTTCCGCGATCTCGTGCGGGACCTCGCCCACGAGTTTCACTCCCGCATCGAGATGCGGCAGATCGGCGCTCGCGACACCACCAAGCTCATGGACGGCATCGGCCCCTGCGGCCGCCAGCTCTGCTGCTCGTCCTATCTCAAGAACTTCGACCCGATCTCCGTGAAGATGGCCAAGGCCCAGGACATGCCGCTCACGGACAGCCGGCTCCTCGGCAATTGCGGCCGGCTCAAGTGCTGCCTGCTCTACGAGTTCTCCACCTATGATCAGCTGCGCAAGCACCTGCCCAAGGTCGGCTCCGCCTGCCAGGCCGACTGCGGTGCGCAGGGCTGCATGACGGGCAAGGTACGCTCGCTGCGGGTGCTCAAGCAGACGGTGGTGGTGGGTTTCCAGGACGGGACGGAAGCGGAGGTCCCCCTCTCCGCCCTGACCTGGGAAAACCGTCCGCACGTCAAACCGCTCTGAGGAGGGCCTCATGCTCATTCGCACCGCGGCACTGCTCTCGCTGCTGAGCCTCGCCGCCGCGCCCGGGGCCGTCGCTCAGGACCAGCCACGCGCGGGCGGGGTGCTCAAGGCCGGGCTCATCGGCGAGGCGCCCACCCTCGATCTGCATGCGACCACCGCCGTCATCACCCAGCAGATAACCTGGCACATGTACGAGACCCTCTACACCTACGACAAGAACCAGAACCCCATCCCCATGCTCGCGGAAGGTCATACGGTGGGGGACAACGGCCGCCGCTACACCATCACCCTGCGCAAGGGCGTGCGCTTCCACAACGGCAAGGAGATGACCTCGGCTGACGTGGTACCGTCGCTCCAGCACTGGGCCAAGCTGGGTACGACCCCCAAGGCGATATGGAAGAACGTCGAGGGGCTCGAGGCCAAGGACCCGTACACAGTCGTCATCTATCTCAAGGAGCCGTCCGGCTCGCTCCTCTTCGCCCTGGGCTCGCCCAACAACGGGGGGGCCATCTATCCCAAAGAGGTGGTGGCGGCCGCGGGCGACGGGCAGGTCAAGGAATACATCGGCACCGGTCCCTATCGCTTCGTCGAGCACAAGCCCGACCGGCACGTACGCCTGGCCCGTTTCAAGGAGTACTCGGCCCGCACCGATCCTCCCAACGGCTACGGAGGCAAGCGCACCGCGTACATCGACGAGATCTATTTCATCCCGGTGCCCGAGGCCTCGGTCCGACTGGCCGGCACCGAGACAGGTGAGTACAACTTCGGTCAGAGCATCCGCCAGGATCAGGTTGACCGCATCAAGAATCAGCCCGCCCTCGAGGCGCAGATCTCCAAGCCCTACGGCTGGATCACCGCGGTGCCGAACCACAGGGAAGGCGTGATGGCCAACCGCAAGGTGCGGCAGGCCTTCCTCGTCGTGCTCGACATGGAGCCGATCATGTCCGCGGGCATCGGCAACAAGGCGTTCTATCGGCTCGACGGCGCGCTCTTCTATCCCGAGCAGGCGGCCTGGTATTCCGACGCCGGCATCACCTCCTACAACCAGAAGAACAAGGCCAAGGCGCGCCAGCTCTTGAAGGAAGCCGGCTACAGCGGCCAGCCCGTGCGCTGGGTCACCACCAAGGAATACGAGTGGATGTACAACACGGCCCTCATGGCCTCCCAGCAGATGGAGGACGTGGGGTTCAAGGTCGATCTCCAGGTGGTGGACTGGGCCACCCTCGTGCAGCGCCGCAACAAGCCCGAGCTCTTCGACGTCTTCTCCACCGGCTTCACCCTCGGAGCCGATCCGGCCATCGCCACGAGCGTCCAGTGCAACTGGCCGGGCTGGTGGTGCAACGAGGAGAAGGACAAGCTGCTCGCCGAGATGGCGCGGGAGACCGATCCCAAGAAGCGCAAGGCGCTCATCGACAAGGTCCAGACGATCTTCTACGACGACGTGGGCCGCATCAAGTTCGGGGACTACTTCACCCTTGACGTGACGCGCAAGGAAGTCCGGGGATTCAAGCCCGGGCCGTACCTGTATTTCTGGAACACTTGGATCGCCGGCAAGTAAGGACTCGATGGCCAACCGCACGTTCTACCTGACCACGCCGATCTACTACGTCAACGCGCGTCCTCACCTGGGACACGCGGCCAACACCATCATGGCGGATGCTATGTGCCGATACCGGCGCCTACGTGGCGATCGCGTGTACCTCCTTACGGGTACCGATGAGCACGGGGACAACATCGCCCAGACTGCAGCCAAGGCGGGCGTGACGCCGCAGGCCTACGCCGACGAGATCTCCGAAGCCTTCCGGGACACCTGGCGACGGCTCGGCATCACCAACGACGACTTCATCCGAACGACGGAGCCGCGCCACAAGGCGGTGGTGCAGACCATCCTTCAGAAGCTCTACGACGCAGGGGAGATCTACTTCGGTGAGTACGGCGGCTGGTACTGCTACGGCTGCGAGCGCTTCTACACCGAGAAGGAGATCGTGGACGGCAAGTGCCCGGACCACCAAAGGCCACTCTCTTTCATCAAGGAGAAGAATTACTTCTTCCGGATGTCGAAGTACCAGGAGTGGCTCATCAAGCATCTCGAGGACCACCCGGGCTTCATCCAGCCCGAGCGGTACCGCAACGAGGTGCTGGGATTCCTGCGTGAGCCCCTCCAGGATCTCTCCATCAGCCGGCCGAAGGCGCGACTGCAATGGGGCATCGCGCTGCCGTTCGACGACCAGTATGTGACCTATGTCTGGTTCGACGCGCTCATCAACTACGTCTCGGCCCTCGGCTACCCCGACGGCGCCCTCTACAAGGAGCTGTGGGCGGCGGGCCATGCCGAGCACCTCATCGGCAAGGACATCCTGAAGCCCCACGGCGTGTACTGGCCGACCATGCTCCACGCCGCGGGCATTCCGCTCTACCGGCGGCTCAATGTCCACGGCTACTGGACGATCGGCGGGGGGAAGATGTCCAAGTCCATCGGCAATGTCGTGGAGGCCTTTCAGCTCACCGACAAGTACGGCCACGACGCCTTCCGCTACTTCCTCCTGCGCGAGATGACCTTCGGGCTGGACGCGAGCTTCAGCGAGGAGGCCTTCGTGGGCCGCCTCAACGCCGATCTCGCCAACGACCTGGGCAACCTGGCGAGCCGGGCCACCACCATGATCGTGAATTTCGGGGGCGGGCGCGTCCCCCGGCCGGGGCCGGAGACGCCGGCGGACACGGCGCTGCGGTCCGCTCTCGAGCAGGCGGCGCGCGGCGTGGACGAGGCCATGGAGGACTTCGCCTTCCACAAGGCCCTCGCCGTCATCTGGGAATTTCTCGGCGTGGTCAACCGCTACGTCGATACCTCGGCGCCTTGGGCGCTCGCCAAGGACCCCGCCCAGCGCGCGAGGCTGGACACCGTGCTCTACACGCTCGCCGAGTCGCTGCGCGCCATCAGCATCCTCATCGATCCCTTCCTGCCCGACGCGGCGGGAAAGATTCGCGCGGCGGTGGGCGCGGGCTCGCCCCGGCTCGCCGATCTCGCGTGGGGCGGACTGGCGCCCGACACGCCCGTCCACAAGGTCTCCGCCCTCTTCCCAAGAATCGAGTCGGACAAATCCCTCTCCCCTCAGGGGAGAGGGCGGGCTGAGGGGAGCGCGGCGACGTCGCCGGCCGGCGCGAGAATTCCCATCGACGACTTCAAGAAGGTCGAGCTCCGCGTGGCCGAGGTGCTGGCGGGCGAGCGCGTGGCGAAGTCCAAGAAGCTCCTCAAGCTCACGGTGAAGGTGGGCGAAGAGGTCCGCACCATCGTGGCGGGCATCGCCGAGCACTACGCGCCGGAGTCGCTGGTGGGTCGCAAGATCGTGGTGGTCGCCAATCTCCAGCCCGCGACCCTCATGGGCATCGAGTCCAATGGAATGGTGCTGGCCGCCTCGCAGGAGGGCGCCCTCTCCCTTCTCTCGCTCGACAAGGATTTGCCTGCGGGCGCCAAGGTCAGCTAGTGCGGCGGGATCTCCTCCGGGAGACGTTGAGACTCTTCGTCACCCACCTCCATCTCTTCACGATGATCGCCCTCACCGTTTGGCTGCCCGGCCACCTCGTGATCAACTACCCCGATTTCTTCGCGGGCGGGGTGCCCGGCTCGACGGATGCCGCGGCGCGCGGCATCCGCGTCTTCCTCGTGGTGGAGGCGATCTTCGGCCCGCTGGTGGGCGCGGCCACCCTGGCCGCCCTCGCGCGCATCAAGCGCGGCGAGCCTGCGAGCTATGGCCAGGCCCTCGCCGAAGGCCTGGCGGCGTGGCCGCGGCTGTTCATGGCCCGGCTCGTCGAGGGAGCCATCGTGCTCGTCGGCCTCGTTGCCCTCATCGTGCCCGGCTTCATCCTGCTCGTGCGCGTGTTGTTCGTGGACGCGCTGGTCGTTCTCGACGGGGCGCCTCTGGGCGCCGCCCTGCGGCTGAGCAACGCCCTGACCGCGGGCCGCCGCGCGGCCATCTTCTGGACGGGCGGTACGCTCCTCGTCGGTGTGTTCTCCGTCGCCACGATTCTTTCCGTGCTCGCGGGCGCCGCCGAGCACTTCGTGGTCCAGGTGCTCGCCGATTGCGCGATCGCCGTGACCCAATCCGTCTTCACCATCGCCCTCTTCCTCTTCTACTGGGAGGCGCGCCATGCCCCCGCCCCCGAAGCCGCGCCCCGCCCAATGGGCTGAGGTGGCCGTCCCGCCGCGACGAGGACTCGGATGGATCAGGCGCTGGGGCGTCTCCCTGTGCTCGCTGGGGCTCGGCGTGGCCACCCTGCTCGTGTTCCGGCGCGGGCTACCTCACGTGGGATGGATCGTGGGCTACTTGCTTCTCCTTGTGCTCCTCGTGGCCGCCATCACCGAGCTTCGTCAGCCGCTCGAGGAGCGGGGGCAGCGGCTGGTGGTGGGGGCCGCGGAGTACGCGGTGCAAACCCTCTATCACGGCCTCCTCCTCTTCGTACTGCCCGCCTACTGGGCGAGCGCGACCTTCGATTCACCGAACGTCGTCTTTCTCGTCGGCGTCTTCGCGGGGGCGCTGATCACCGCGGTGGATCCGTGGTACGCGGCGGTGGTAACGCCGCGCCGCTGGCTCAGCCGCGCTCTCCTCGCCTTTTCCATCTTTGCCGCGCTCAATGTTGCGTTGCCTCTCCTGCGCATCCGTCCCATCGTGGCCCTGGAGGGCGCGGCCGCCCTCAGCGCGCTGGCCATGATACCGGTATTCCGCGAGCGTGGCGAGCTGACGTGGCCCGGAGCGGCGTCGAGATCGGCCGGGCTGGCCGTGGTCGCGCTCGTCCTAGTGTGGTTCGCGCGGGTGATCGTGCCGCCCGCGCCCCTCTTCCTGGCCCGCGCCACCGTGGCGCGGAACGTGACCATGCTCGAGCCCGTGGATCCGATCGACAGCCCCATACCCGCCGCCACCGTCGCCGACTGGGGAGGGCTCGCCGCCTACACCGCCGTGTATGCCCCGGCGGGCCTTCAGCAAGGGATCGAGCACGTCTGGTGGAAAGACGGCCGGCGCATCTGGCGCATCGCCCTCTCTCCCGTGCTGGGCGGCCGCAAGGACGGCTTCCGCACCTACTCGCGCAAGACCGATCTGGCGCCGTACGAGGGCCGCTACCACGTCGACGTGATGACCGCCTCGGGCCAGCTCATCGGGCGCCTCCGCTTCACCGTCACGCCCTGAGCTATCATGAGCGTGTGATGCGGCTCTTCGACACCCACGCCCACCTGCATTTCCCCGACTACGCGGACGATCTCGACGCCGTGCTGGAGCGGGCGCACGGGGCCGGGGTGCGCGGCATGGTGACGATCGGAACGGACCGGGAGACCAACCAGGCGGTGGTGGAGCTGGCCCGACGCCTTCCCAACGTGTGGGCCACCGTGGGCATCCATCCCCACGACGCGGGGGAAGCGGTGGAGGCCGACTTCGCCGAGATGGAGAAGCTGGCCCGCTCGGAAGCCAGGGTGGTCGGATTCGGCGAGATGGGCCTCGACTTCTACCGCAACCTCTCGCCTCCCGAAGCGCAGCGCGAGGTGTTCCGCCGCCAGATCGCCATGGCCCGGGAGGTGGGCAAGCCGCTGGTCATCCACTGCCGTGATGCTCACGATGAAACGCTCGCCATCCTCGGGGAGGAGCGGGCGCGGGAGATCGGCGGCGTCATGCACTGCTTCTCGGGCGATGTGGAGATCGCGCGGCGCTGCCTCGACCTCGGGCTCTTCATCTCGCTGGCCGGCCCCGTCACCTACAAGAACGCGCGGGCGCTTCCCGAGGTCGCCCGCTTCGTTCCCGAGGACCGCCTCGTGGTGGAGACGGACTGTCCGTACCTGCCCCCCGCGCCGCATCGCGGAAAACGCAACGAGCCCGCCTACGTGGCGCTTACCGCCGCCTTCGTGGCCGAGCTGCGCGGCGTCGCTCCGGACGCGCTCGGCGCCACGGTCACCGCCAACGCGGCCACCCTCTTCGGCATCACCCTGACCTAACCTGGCTTCACGGAGGCTCGACCATGTCCTATACCGACGTCATCTACGAAGTGAAGAACCAGATCGCGTGGCTGACCATCAACCGACCCGACAAGGGCAACACCTTCCGCCGCCAGACCGTGCTCGAGCTCATCGCCGCCCTCAACGAGGCGCGTAACGACGCGGGGGTGCGGGTGGTCGTGCTCACGGGCGCGGGCGACCGGTTCTTCTGCATCGGCGGCGAGAAGGAGCCGAACGACGGCCAGCTCCACTATCACAACGTGCCGCCGGTGGTGGATCTCTACAGCCTCATCGATCTCATGCCGGTGCCCGTGATCGCCATGGTCAACGGCTTCGCGGTGGGCGGGGGCAACGTGCTCGCCAACATGTGCGATCTCACCGTGGCGAGCGAGCAGGCGACCTTTCGCCAGGTCGGGCCCATGATGGGCTCCTATGACGCGGGCTTCGGCACCTGGTACCTGGAGGACTCGGTGGGCCGCAAGCGGGCGAGGGAAATCTGGTACCTCAACCGCAAGTACAGCGCGAAGGAGGCGCAGGCTCTGGGCCTCGTCAACGAGGTGGCGCCCCACGCGGAGCTTCGCGCGCGCACCGAGGCCATGTGCGAGGAGCTGAAGAAGCGCGGGCCGCAGGCCCTGGCCGCGCTCAAGGCCGCTTTCCACGCGCGTCACAACGGCGCCTTCGGCATGAGCCGCGTGACCATCGACCATCTCGTGGCGAACTACTACCACTCGGACGAAGCCAAAGAGATGGGCCGCTCGTTCAACGAGAGGACGGACCCGGACCCGGAGAAGTTTTACAGGTAGGCTGGGCCCGTCAGCTTTCCGCACCACCTTCCCGCTGCTTGCGCAGGAAATCCTCGAGCTCTGCCATCAGCTTTTCCGAGTCGAGCTCTGCCCCGGGCAGCGGTGGCCGCTCCTCGTCCGCCGCCGCGTCGAACTCCTGCTCCAGCTGTCGCACGTGCTCCCGGGTGGCACGATCCCGAGCCACCGCCTTGTCGCACTGGGCGCGGAACTCCCGGATGGCCTCGGCGAAGTGGGACATGTCCAGGCTCAGGTTGAGCAGGCGGGCCACATAGGTCACCAGGGTCTGGATCGCCGCCGGATTCTCGGAGTCCTGTAGATAGTGCGGTGCTTGCCCCATGAAGCCGACATGCTGTATGCCTCGTCGCTCCCCCGCGTCGAGGACGACCGAGGAAATCCCGGTGGGGCCTTCGTAGGTCGGCGGACGATAGATGCCCCAGGCCTCGAGCAACGACCGCGTGGCGGGGTCGGTGCAGCGAGCCGTGACGCGTACCGGCCGAGTATGAGGAGCGCCCGCGAGAAGCGCCCCGAGCGAGACGATCTGCCTCACCCCACAGCGCTCGGCCACAGCAAGGAACGCCTTCGTATAGGTGTTCCACCTCTGGTGGGGTTCCGGGCCGCAAAACAGGAGGAGGCCGTCCCCGCCATCCCCGGGATGCCATGCTGAGAACTCGCTCAGGGGCCAGTGGATGTCGCGGTCCCCATCAGCCCTCAACCGCACCTCGGGCCGTTCCTGGGTAAACACGAAAAACTCTTCGGGGTCTATCCGGGCCAATCGCACCGCCCCGAGATCGCTGGCCACGTGACGCAAGGCGCCCGTTGCTGCCCGGCCGGCATCAATCCATCCCCCAAACGCCATGACCATCGTGGTCAAGTCGGCGGGGGGCTCGTGCTCGAACTCTACATGGTCCATGGGCACCCTCTCGGCGGTGGCGAGCGCCGCTCAGCAATCATACGCGGGGACTCGCTCGGCTCACCAATGTTGGCATGGGCTCGTGCAGTGTTCTCCGGACCCCCACCTGATCTATCGAGGCCACCGCCCGGACGTGCTGTTCAGGTGAATAGCCTCGACCGTGGAGGGCCTCGGGTCGGAACTCGGGAATTCGGACTTTCGGAGGTCAGGATGGCGAAGGGCACCGCGCCGGACCTGGGCGGAACGCTAGACGCGATTCAAGAGCCGGCGGGCGCGGTCCGCGTCCATGGCGGCCACGAGGAGGGTGACCTCCCCGGCGTCGCCGACACTGAACGGGTGAACGGACTGGACGAGCTGGCCGCGCATGACGGTGGGGATGCCGTCGCCGTCGAGGAGCGCCTGGACCACGAGGGCCTCGGCCTGATCGCGGCAGCGGCGCACCTCCACCAGGCCCGAGGGCGGCTCGGGCGCGGGGGGTGACTTGGGAAACGGTATGACCTTGCCCCGGCGTGTCATGACTGTGATTTATACCATTCGTAGATGTCTTCGCCAGTGGTGAACCACACGCCCTTCTTCTTCCGCATGTAATCGTACACCGCTTCGAAGTACTTGATCCGGTGCGGCACCCCCGAGATGTAGGGGTGCACGGCGAGGGCCATCACCCGCGGGTTCTTCGCCCCCTCCGCGTAGAGGCGGTCGAACTGGTCCTTCGCCCGCTGCAGCCACTCCGACGACGTGTGGTGCTGGATCACCATCATCGGGATGTCGTTCAGCTCTATGGAGTAGGGCACGGAGACGAGCGGGCCTGCCATGGTGCGGATGGAATAGGGCTGGTCGTCGTTGACCCAGTCGGAGACGTACTCGATGCCCTCCTCGGCCAGGTAATCGAGCGTCTCCCAGGTTTCCGTGAGGCCCGGCCCGAGCCAGCCCTTGGGCTTCTTCCCCGTGAATGCCTTGAGCAATTCGATGGATCGGCGTATGGCCACCCGCTGGTCGGGCAGGAGGTGCATGGCGCCCTGGATCACGCCGTGGGCCATGAATTCCCATCCCGCGTCGAGCATGGCCTGGGCCACCGGCGCATAGGACTCGACGACGTGGGCGTTGATGGCCGTGGTGGCGCGGATCTTGTGCCTGGTGAGGGATTCCAGGAGGCGCCAGAAGCCCACGCGCATGCCGTAGTCGTGCCAGGCCCAGTTCGGCACATCGGGCACGGTGGCCACTCCCTGGGGGGCGGTGAGGTACTGGCGGGCCATCGGCTTCTCGATGTCCCACTCCTCGATGTTCACGATGGTCCACACGGCGATGCGCGCGCCCTTGGGCAGCTTCCAGGGTCGACGATCCACGATGGGCGAGTAGTCGAATCGGTCGCGCGGCAGTTTCACCGTATCCCCCCTCACGAGCGATTCCGGACCGTGGCGATTGGCCCGGCTCCCCGCGACCTAGAGACTACCATCGCTGGTACATTGAGAGTAGAATCCCCGTCCGATGGTCAAGCCCACCGGCGTCGACGTCCACGCACACTTTTTTCCGGAGAGCTTCATCCGCGTGATCGAAGAGGCCGGCGCCTCCTTCGGCGCGAGCGTGGACCGCTCGAATCCGAAGGGCCCCGTGCTCGTGGTGGGCGGCTCCCGCACCGCGCCGCTCGACGCGCGCTACTGGGATCTCGGTCTTCGCATCAAGGCCATGAATCGCCAGGGCGTGGCGGTGCAGGCGCTCTCCCTCACCGCGCCCATGGTGTACTGGGCCGACGGCGCCACCGGCGCGCGCCTGTCTGCCGCCTGGAACGACGGGGCGAGCGCGGCGCATGTCGCGCACCCCGATCGCTTCGTGGGCTGCGCCATGGTGCCGCTTCAAGATCGGCCACGCGCCCTCGCCGAGCTCGACCGCGCGGCGAAGCTCCCGGGCATCCGCGGCGTGTACATGGGCACCAACGTGGGGGGCCGCGAGCTGTCCGATCCGGAATTCTTCCCCGTCTTCGAGCGAGCGGCCGCGCTGGGCTTGCCCGTGCTTCTGCATCCCCTCCGGGTCATCGGGGCGGAGCGGCTCGCTCCCTACTATTTGAACAATTTCCTCGGCAATCCGTTCGACACCGCCATCGCCGCCGCCCATCTCGTGTTCGGAGGCGTGCTCGACCGGCTGCCCAAGCTCACCGTGTGTCTCCCCCACGCCGGCGGTGCGCTGCCCTATCTGCACGGACGCCTGCGTCACGGGCAGGGGGTGAGGCCGGAGACGAAGGGCGTGGCGAAGAAATCCTTCAGCGCGTATCTCCGTCGCTTCACCTACGACATCATCAGCCATGACGCGCCCGCCCTCCGCTATCTCGTCGCCACCGTGGGAGCGGACCGGGTGATGCTGGGCACCGACTTCTGCTTCGACATGGGGCTCGAGCGGCCTCTGTCCATCATCCAGGCGAAGGCGACCGGGCTCGGCCGCAAGGACCAGGAGCGCGTCGTCCGCACCAACGCCGCCCGCATGCTGCGTCTGGAGTAAGGACGGCGTGCGGCCGGACTTCTGGGTGGTCCAGACGTTCAACGGCCTCTCGTACGGCGCGCTCCTCTTTCTCCTTGCGAGCGGTCTCTCCCTCATTTTCGGTGTCATGCGCATCGTCAACATGGCCCACGGGTCCTACTTCATGCTGGGCGGCTATCTCGGGCTGACCGTGGCCCTGCGCACCCGGAGCTTCGCCATGTCGGTGGTGGCCGCCACCGTGGCCATCGCCCTCATTGGCATGGCCATGGAGCGATTCTTTCTCCGTCGGCTGCGCGGCCAGGATCTGGGCCAGGTGCTCATGACCATCGGCTTCGCCTTGATCTTCCAGGATCTGGCCCTGCTGATCTGGGGTGGCGATCCCTACAACCTGCCCGTGCCCGCCGCGCTCTCCGGCGGGCTGCGCGTGGGCGGCGCCGTCTTTCCCATCTATCGGATCTTCATCGTGGGCGTGGCCGTCGCGGTGGGCCTCGGGCTGTGGCTCTTGCTGGACCGCACGCGGGCGGGCGCCATGATCCGCGCCGCCGTCGACGACGGGGAGATGGCCCAGGGGGTGGGGATCAACGTGCCGCGCATCTCGCTGGCCGTCTTCGGCCTGGGCGCCGCTCTCGCCGCCCTCGGCGGGGTCATCGGCGCGGGCTTCCTCGGCGTCTATCCGGGAGCCGACTTCGAGGTGCTCCCCTACGCCTTCGTGGTGGTGATCGTGGGCGGCCTCGGAAGTCTGCCCGGGGCGATGGCGGGCAGCCTGCTCGTGGGCCTCCTCGACAATTTCGGCAAGGCGCTCTTCCCCGAGCTGGCCTACTTCACGCTGTTCGCGCCCATGGCGCTCATTCTCGCCATCCGCCCCACCGGGCTCTTGGGCCGGGCCTGATGCCCTCGGCGCGCGCGCACGCGTGATCCGGCGGCGCGCCCTCGCCGCCGTCATCGTGGTTGGCGCGCTGGCCGCCCTCGGGCCGGTGCTGCCCGCCTATCCGCTCACTCTCATCACCCAGGCGCTCATCTTCGGCATTCTCGCCATGAGCCTCGACGTGCTCCTGGGCTATACGGGGCTGCCCTCGCTCGGCCAGGCGGCGTACTTCGGCGTCGCCGCTTATGCCGTGGCTCTCCTCGCCACCGAGCGGCAGGTGGGCCTCCTCGGCTGCGCGGCGGCCGGCATCGCGCTGGCCGCGGTGACCGCCGCGGTGTTCGGGGTGGTGGCCATCCGGGCTCGCGGCACATATTTCCTGATGATCACCCTCGCCCTCGGCATGGTCGTCTGGGGACTCGCTTTCCGGTGGGTGTCGTTGACCAAGGGAGACAACGGCGTATCCGGGGTACCGCGACCCGAGCTGGGCGCCTTGAGCCTGAGCGCGCCCCTGCCATTTTTCTACTTCGCGCTGGTGACCGCAGCCGTGTCGTGGACGCTCCTGGGGCTGCTCGTCATGTCGCCGTTCGGGCTCGGCCTCAAGGGGATTCGCGGCAGCGAGTCGCGCATGGAGGCTCTCGGGTACAACGTGTGGCTCCACAAGTATCTCGCCTTCGTGATCGCGGGCATCTTCGCGGGCGTGGCCGGGGTGCTGTGGGCGTATTACAACGGCTTCGTCGGCCCCACCGACGTGCAGCTCGTGACGTCGGTGGAGGCGCTCCTCATGACCGCGCTGGGCGGCCCGGGCACCCTGATCGGGCCCGCCCTCGGCGCCGGCATCATCGTGTTCCTCAAGAACTTCGTGAGCGTGTACACCAAGCGCTGGCTCCTCATCCTGGGCGCCGTCTACATCGGCGTCATTCTCTTCGCCCCGCATGGTGTCGTCGGCGCGTTTCGCCGCCCCCGGCGCTGACCCTTGGAGGCTTCCATGATTGCTCGCGTCGTGCGGTTGATAGCGATGGCCGTCTTCGCCCTCGCCGGCATCGCTCCCGGGTCTGCCCATGCCCAGAGCGGCCCCATCAAGATCGGGCTCCTCGTGCCGCTCACCGGCGCCGCCTCTGCGCTCGGCAAGGACATGCTGGCGGGCACCGAGCTTTACCTGGACGAGATCAATCGCCAGGTGGCGGGGCGGAAGATCGAGCTCATCGTGGAGGACACCGAGGGAGTGACGGCCACCGCCCTCACCAAGGCGCGCAAGCTGGTGGACCAGGACCGCGTGGCCATTCTCACCGGTGGGCTCCTCGCCTCCACCGGCTACGCGCTTCATCCCTTCGCCGACGCCGCGAAGATTCCCACCACCTATCCGGTGATGTCCTCCGACGACCTGACCCAGCGCAAGCCCGCCAAGTGGGTGGTGCGGACGGGCTGGAACAGCAGCCAGTCTATGCAGCCCTTCGGCGAGTGGGTCGCCAAGAATCTCAAGTACAAGAAGGTGGCCACGGTGGGCTTCGACTACGCCTTCGGCTGGGAAACGGTGGGGGGCTTCCAGCGCACCTTCGAGGAGCAGGGTGGGCAGGTCATCCAGAAGATCTGGACGCCTCTCAACACCACCGACTTCTCTCCGTTCATCGCCCAGATCAAGCCCGACGCCGACGCGGTGTTCGCCGTCTTCTTCGGACGGGGATCGCTGCAGTTCGTGAAGCAGTACGCGGAGTCGGGGCTCAAGGCGAAGATCCCGCTCATCGGCAACGGGACGCTTACCGACGAGTCGGTGCTGCCCCAGATGGGTGACGAGGCCCTCGGCGTCCACACCGCCCTTCACTATTCCGCCGCCCTCGACAATCCCGCCAACAAGAAGTACGCGAAGGCCTTCGAGGCCAAGGCGGGCAAGATCCCCTCGTACTACGCGGAGACCTGCTACACGAACATGCGCTGGATCGTGGAGGCCATCAAGGCGATCAACGGCAAGGTGGAAGATCGCGAGGCCTTCCTCGCCGCTCTCAAGAAGGTGGAGCTCAAGGACTTCCCGCGCGGGCCCGTGGTCATCGACAAGTGGGGCAATCCTGTCCAGAACATCTACGTGCGCAAGGTGGAGCGGGTGGGAGGCCAGCTCCAGAACTCCGTGATCTTCACCTATCCCGCGGTGAGCCAGTTCTGGAAATACAATCCCGACGAGTTCCTGAAGCTTCCCCTCTACACACGCGACTATCCCCCATGCAAGCACTGCTAGCGCCCGCCTCCCTCTCCCCCTCCGGGGGCGAGGGATGTGGAGAGGCCAGCTCCGTGAGCGCGAGGGAGGATTCATGCTGGCACTGAGGTTGGAGGGGGTGACCAAGCACTTCGGCGGTCTGTGCGCTGTGGATGGCGTTGCCCTCGAGGTGCAGCCGG
>Ga0207693_10002847_pt1 | contig 14981 bp, 17 predicted proteins | sample LARL81metaG_FD_184347 | JGI IMG/M metagenome (GOLD analysis project Ga0207693, IMG submission 184347) | Corn, switchgrass and miscanthus rhizosphere microbial communities from Kellogg Biological Station, Michigan, USA - LAR L8-1 metaG... | ecosystem: Host-associated > Plants > Roots >...
GTGGCCGCTGCCATCGAGGCCGGGATGTGCTTCGTCAACAGCCAGAATGTGCGTGACCTGCGCCAGCCCTTTGGCGGCACCAAGGCTTCCGGCATAGGGCGCGAGGGCGGCACCTGGAGCTACGAGGTATTCCTTGAGCCGAAGAACGTCTGCGTGAGCTTAGGCTCGCACCCGATTCCGCGCTGGGGCGCCTGAGTCAGCCTGCCGCCACGCGAGCCCCGCCCATGAGTCTGTATCAGCTGCAAAAATTCCTGTTCGAGCTCAATCGCGACCCCAAGGTGCAGCTCGGTTACGGCGCTGACCCGGCAGGATTGCTGGCCCGGTATGAGCTTACGAAGGACGAGCGCGCCGCACTCGAGGGCGGCGACATCGGCCTGCTCTACGTGCTGGGCGCGAACGGGCAGCTCCTCATGCACTTCGCCGCGTTCTTAGGCCTCTCGTGGCCGGCGTACATCCAGGCGCTGCGCGACGGGGTGGCCCGCCATGGGCCGGTGCGTGCCGGCATCTACGCCATGACCACCCAGATAAACGAAAAGGTGGCCGGCGTATGAGCCTGGTGTTTGCCGCCATCTGCAGCCACGCCCCCGGCATCACCGGTCGGGCGGGCATGGCCGATCCGGCGCTGCGCGAGCCCTTCTACGCCGCCTACCGTCAGCTGCACGAGCAACTGCAGGCGCAGCGCCCGGATGCCTTGATTGTGGTCGCCGCCGAGCACTTCGCCAACTTCTTCATGAACAACATGCCGAGCTTCGCCATCGGCATGGCGGACCGTTACAGTGGTCCGATCGAGGATCCGGACTGGCTCGGCATCGCGCGCACCAGCGTTCCGGGAAATGCCGCCCTGTCGCAGCAGCTGATCGGCGAGATCATGCAGACTGTGGATGTCGCCTTCGCGGAGGAGTGGAAGTTCGACCACGGCATCATGGTGCCGCTGCACTTCCTCACTCCGGACTACAACCTGGACATCGTGCCGGTCAACATCAACTGCCAGGGGCCGCCGCTGGTGCCACTGCACCGCGCCTGGGCGTTCGGCGAGGCCCTGCGCCGTGCCGCTGACCGCGTGTCGCAGCGCATCGCGGTGATCGGCACCGGCGGCATTTCACACTGGCCGGCGACGCCCGACTCGGGAAAGATCAATGAAGCCTGGGACCGGCAGCTGCTGGAGCGCTGGGCGCGCAACGACAAGCAGGCCCTGCTGTCATACTCCGACCTCGACACCTATCGGGAAGCCGGGCAGGGCGGCTTCGAGATCCGTACCTTCATCAGCGTTGCGGCGGCGGCGCGCGGACGCGGCCACGTACAGCACTACGCGCCGATTCCAATCTTTGCGGTCGGCTGCACGATCGCCACCATGGAGATCGCGGCCTAGCGGTCGCAGCGAGCGTTCGATGCCCCATCTCGTCATCCTCTACACCGGCAATCTGGAAACGCAGAGCAATATCAGCGTGCTGTGCCGCAGCCTCGCCGACGCCATGCTCAGTGTGCGCGACGAGCACTCGCAACAGGTCTACCCCACCGGCGGCGTGCGCGTGTTCGCGTATCCGGCGCACCACTACGCGGTGGCCGACGGACAGCGTGACTATGCCTTCGTGTACCTGAACTTACGCATGGGGCGCGGGCGCAGCGGCCCGGTAAAGCAGCGTGCCGGGGAGGTCTTGCTCGCCGCCGCCAAGGCGCACTTTGCTCCGTTGTTCGCCACCAGCCACATCGGCATCACCCTACAGATCGACGAGGGGCAGGAAGTGTTCGACGCCAAGCACAGCACCATCCATGCGCTGTTTCGCACCCCATGAGCAGCTTGTCAGAAGTCCTCGTTGCCGACCTGGCACGCCGCTTGTTCGAGGCGCGCAGGAGCCGCACCGTCCTGCGGCAGTTCTCGAAAGAGCATCCGCAGATGACCATCGAGGATGGCTATGCCATCCAGCGCGCGTGGGTGCAACTGGAACTCGCCAACGGTCACACCATCAAGGGCCGCAAGATCGGCCTCACCTCGCGCGCGATGCAGCAGGCGTCGCAGATCACTGAGCCGGACTACGCACCGCTCATGGACGACATGTTCTTCGAGAGCGGCGCGGAGATCCGCGCCGACCAATTCATCGCACCGCGCGTTGAGGTCGAGCTGGCGTTCGTGCTGGATCGGCCCTTGCGGGGCCCGGGGGTGACCTTCCTCGACGTGCTGCAGGCCAGCGCCTACGTAACCCCGGCGCTCGAGATCATCGATGCGCGCATCGAGCGCTTCGACCGCGACACGCGCGCCCCGCGCAAGGTCTTCGACACCATCGCGGATTTCGCGGCGAACGCGGGCATCGTCCTGGGCGGTCGGCCGGTGCGTCCCGATGCGCTCGACCTGCGCTGGGTCGGCGCCCTGCTCTACAAGAACGCAGTGATCGAGGAAACCGGGCTCGCTGCCGGGGTGCTGAACCACCCGGCCACCGGCATCGCCTGGCTGGCCAACAAGATCGCCCCGTACGGCGAACAGCTCAATGCCGGGGACGTGGTGCTCAGCGGGTCCTTCACGCGGCCCACCGACGTGGAGGGCGGCAACGTCCTGCACGCAGATTTTGGCCGCCTGGGAAGCATCTCGGTCCACTTCGTCTGAGGGAACTCCCGTCATGCAGCTGCCGCGGAACACATTCAAAGAGGCGCTGCGGGCGCAGCGCCCACAGATTGGCCTGTGGCTCGGGCTGGCGGACGCGTACGCGACCGAGCTGCTTGCCAGCACCGGATTTGATTGGCTGGCGATCGATGCCGAGCACGCCCCTAATGATCCGCGCAGCGTCCTGGCGCAACTGCAGGCCCTGGCGCCGTACCCGGTGCAGGCCGTCGTGCGTACCGCCTCCGCCGATGCCACGCTGCTGAAGCAATACCTCGACGTCGGCGCGCAGACCCTGCTGGTGCCGATGGTGGAGTCCGCCGCGCAGGCGCAGCACATCGTGGCCGCGACGCGCTATCCCCCCGCCGGCATCCGTGGCGTGGGCAGTGCGCTCGCCCGGGCCTCGCGCTGGAACCTGATCGGCAGCTACCTGCGCGACTGCGCGCGCGAACTGTGCGTATTGGTCCAGGTGGAATCCGTCGCGGGCCTGGCGAATCTGCGGGACATTGCCGCCACCGAGGGGGTTGACGGGGTCTTCTTTGGCCCCGCCGATCTGGCCGCATCGCTCGGGGTGCTGGGACGCCCCGCCGATCAGCAGGTGCAGGACGCCATCACCCAAGGGATCAAGGCCGTGCGACAGGCCGGAAAAGCCGCTGGCGTGCTGAGTGCTGATCCCACCCTGGCGCGACGCTATCTGGACTCGGGTGCAACCTTCGTGGCAGTCGGTGTGGACACCACCATGCTGATTCAAGCGGCCACGCAGTTGCTCGGCCTGTTCAAGCCGGCAGCGACACCCGGGCCGCCCGTTGCAGGCGGCTACTGAGACGCAGCTCACCCCGCTCACACGGCCTGCTCGCGGCAGAACACGGTTCGATTCAGTCCGATTCTGATCACAGGTCTCAGCGCTCACCGTCGTGACGAAACCTGGTCACGAGACGCTGCGCCATACAACTCATGCGGCGCTCGTTGCACCTCTGGGTGGCCGAAAACGACTGCACTGTCGGCCCATCGGATTCCAGTCGCTCCCGCTCTCAAGCTGTCCTGGGGTGTCGAAAAGTCCGTTCCGTGCCGAACCCCGTAGCGCCCCACCTCGCACTTACGCTCCGAGCCCGCGATATCAGGAAGACCGCGATCTGCCCGTGAGCTCCAATCAGACCCATCACTCGAATCCTGGAGAATCAAATGCGCATGAAAAGTTTCTGGCCGCTGGCACTGCTGGTGGCTCCCGCCATCGTGCTCGCTGAGGAGTCTTTCGACACCGTCGTGCAATGGAATCACATCGTCGGTGTCATCACCGCCCCTGGCTTAAACAACCCCGTGGCTGGCATCAATGCCGGCGCGGGGCCGTGGTCGGTCCAGGAGGGCCACGCCCGTGTAGACTTGACCAACGGGCAGGTCAGCTTTGAAGTACGCGGGCTGGTACTCAATGGCAGCAACTCGAGCGGAACGCCCGGGACGATCAACACCGTCACGGGCACTCTGGTGTGCAACGCGGGCGCGGGCACTCAGGTCATTCGCGACACCACCGAAGTAAGACTCAGCCAGCAGGGAGACGCTCATTTCCGTGGCGAGCTCAACGGAATTCCCTCCCCTTGCGCCAATCCGCTGTTCCTGGTGCGCATCGGTCCCAGCTTCCCGGTCGCGGGTGCCGTGGGTCGATGGATCGCGACGGGCGCCGTTCGCACTGCCAGCGAGAGTGACTGACCCAGTTACACCACACCGTGCCGGTCGGCGGCGGGTCGCTCACCAGCACCCGCCGCGCGACCGAGCGCTCGTGACGGCCGCTGCTGGGCCCACGTCGATGAAAGACGACGGGGAGCTACTTTACCGGAAGGGCTACTGCATGCCGCCGCGCGCGCGGCGGCTCGGGTCCGGATGCACTACGGAACGCCTCAAGGATCGGGCATGGAACAGCCCCGGCCCTGCGCTCGCATGCGAGCGTCAGCGCGCCGAGTGCATCGCGCAGCGTCCGCAGCGCCTCAATCTGTTGATCGATCTCGGCGACCTTGCGTCTGGCCAGGCGCTGGGCTGCATCGCGGTCACGAACGCGGTCAAGCCGCAGCAGGATCGCGATTTCTGACAGGCTGAAACCCGCCCGCTGAGCTCGCCTCACGCTCTTCAGCTGTTCCAGTGCCTGCGGGCCGTAGTACCGAAAGCCGCCTGCGGGCCGCGCGGGCTTTGGCAACAGGCCACGCCTTTGGTAATACCGCACAGTTTCGACGCCTACGTTCGCCGCCCTGGCAAGGCGGCCGATCGTCATCTGCGCCGGCGCATCAGGCTTCACTGAAACCCCTTGACTCCGTACCACGGTACAGAGCCTATCCTGCGCCCCAGCGTGATCGGACCGCAAACATGCGTACCGAAGCGCAGCGAATCAAGGCTACCTACACGGAGATCTCCATGACATCAGAAAGCAATCGCGAGACTTGCGCCTGTGCCTCAGTTGTGAAGGCGAAAGCCGCCTCGGCCAACGATCAGGCATGCCCTTGTGGCACAGAGTGCGCCTGTGGTGCCGACTGCGCCTGCACCCGCGCCGAAGGCGGTTCGACCGCGTGCGGCTGCGCCGGCTGACGCGCGAGGCTCCCGGGGTTGTGCTGCAACCCCGGGGGAGCTCGCCATCTCATAGCGGACGTCCTCGCACGGCTGAGCGGTAGCCCCCGCTCTCGATTCGGCAGGCGAGGCGCATGCATTGCTCAAGAACCCAAGAAGGGCCGCCCGCGCGTTGCTCCCCCTGCGCGCAGTCCTGGTGTCGCGTAGTCGCCGTGAACTGATTTGCAGGAAGCATCAAGGGCTGGTGGGAAGGATTGTGCGCCAGCAGCCGTGGTGGGACGATTCCGCGATTGCCAATACGGGAGCTGAAGATGAACGGACGCGTGGCGCTGGTGACGGGCGGTGGCCGCGGGATTGGGCGGGAGGCGGCACTCCTACTGTCGGCTGCGGGTGCGCGCGTGATGATCGTGTCGCGCAGTGCAGCAGAACTGGCGGCCGTTGGCCTCGAATATGTCGCTGCCGACCTCGGCACCGCCGAGGGCTGTGCCCTCGCCGTCGCGCAGACTGAGAGCCGCCTCGGGCCGGTTGAGGTGCTGGTCGTCAACCACGGCATCGGCTCCGCCCACGAGCGGCTGGTGTGGGAACAGGATCCGGCAGTCTGGCGCGAGACGATGCGAATCAACCTCGACGGCCCGTTCGAGCTCGCCCGGCTGACGGTGGGCGGCATGTGCAAGCGCGGCTTCGGTCGCCTCGTATTCACCAGTTCGACCGCCGGGGAGACAGCGGAGCGCTCGGGCAGCGCGTACACGGCCTCCAAGCACGGCGTCATCGGGCTCGCACGCGCGGTCGCCCAGGACGCTGGGCCGTTCGGCGTCACCTCCAACGCGGTGCTGCCTGGCTGGGTACGCACGGCTATGGCTGAGCGCTCCGCGCAGGCGGAATCCGCACGGCGTGCAATCAGCATCGAGCAGGTGTGGCGCGAGCGCGCCAGCATCTACCCGCAGAATCGGGTGCTGGAGCCGCGCGAGGTCGCACAGGTGATCGCGTTCCTCTGCAGCGACGCCGCCGCAGGCGTTAACGGCGAGGCGATCACCGTGGCTCTCGGCGGCATGTGTTAGGCGCTCCTTCAGACCTTCGACCCGGGTGATGCAACCTATCTGCCGCGTTTAAGACCGCTGCGCAGCAGCACAGGTTTCTTGCTCGGCGTTTCGCCTTGTGTTTCCATCCGCTCCGTGTGGCGCTACAGGCCACGCGCACTGACCGGCCGGGCATCGCGGCCCTGTCCCACAAATACGGAGCGCCCTGATGAACGAGGAAGCGCTGAACCTGAGCATACGCAGGTTCCTGAAGACGGTTGGAATCAGTTCGCAGCGGGCCATTGAGCAGGCAGTGGCCGCCGCTGCCGCCGCCGGCGCCATTGACGGTACCGAATCGTTCCCCGCAAAGATGACGTTGGAGGTCGCCGGACTCAGCTTGACCGTCGAATTCAGCGGCGACATCAATTTGCAATAGGGGCGCTATGCCGCCTGCCTATGCTAGGGACGCCGCCAGTTGCCGTCCCGGCTTGTGGCGCTCATGTCCCCGGGTGCTATTGACTCACCGCAAGGTACAAGAATATGCGCGTTGCCAGTTCCTCACCCAAGCGCCTTTTCCAGGTCCTTTTTATCACGATGAGCGTCTCCGCGGTCGGCGGCGAGGGGCTGAGCGTCAGCATCAACAACAACACGACCGACGATCTGCTCGTTACAGTCTATGACCTGAACAGAAATCCCGCTGTGCGTGTGATGTCGGAGCAAATGATCAACGGGTTTGCGTCACTGTCAGTCATAGTCGTAGCGGATGACTCGGGTGAAGGGCATCTGTCATGGACGGCGACCACCGTTGGCCGGGACATGCGCATGTGTGGGCATGATGACAGCGCTAATCTAAACGACGGCGATACGGTCAAGGTGTCCGCCGAGGCGGAATGCGGTACCTAAGGGATCTAGTCGTGCATTCCCCACGGACGCCACAGGTTGGGTAAACATACATGAAAACCATCAAGACGTATCCGACGAGCGTCGAGGCCGAGTTGGCGAGAATCGCGCTAAATGCCGCCGACATACCTGCCGTTGTCGTCGGCATAAGCGTGGGGATGGAAGGTGGCGGGGCGGGTGTGCAACTGCTCGTCCCGGACGGTCGCGTCGAGGAGGCGCTGACCGTGCTTAGCGATACGTAAAAGCCCTGTCGCCGACGCGGCGGCGCTCCACTGCGAAAGAGCTGCGCGAACTGATGGCCCCGGCCGAACCGCTGCGGCGCGAGACCTCCCGCGCCGTGGCGCACTACGGAGTCTTGTTCAACGGGCGGGGCGCGGCGGTGGCGCTGCCTTAACGGCAGGAGCAAAGGGAGTGCGGCACCGGACCTGTTAGGCATGACGGATCTCGCCGCCTGCGGTAGCACACTCGCGAGCGATCGCCGGTCCCGCGCGGCACACCCGAGCTTCAACCCTCAGAAGCGCCCACGGGTATCGGTTCGCAGCGTCCCCACTGTCGCTAATGCTGCCTCGCAGCGTTCGCTTGGCACGCCAGAATCAGGGTGATCTGCTCGAATGGGCCCTAGGTCCCATTCCGCTTTGGAGCCGCGCGGGCTAGCCTTCGCTAAAGTGCGGTATACCCTCTAGCCCGGTCGCGCCGCAGATTCTTCTGAAACGGTGTCGCCGCACGTGTCAGCCGGCAACGCGAAATCCCGTGTCAATCCATGGCGCATGATCACTACAATCGTTGAGGAGTAAATCATGGCGACGAAGCAGCCCAACATCCTGGTTCTCTGGGGCGACGACATCGGCTGGTGGAACATCAGTTACAACAGTCGCGGCCAGATGGGCTACAGGACACCGAACATCGACCGCGTGGCCAACGAGGGCGTGTCGTTCACCGACTACTATGCGCAGCAGAGTTGCACCGCCGGTCGCGCGAGCTTCATCTGCGGCCAGAATCCAATCCGCACCGGCCTGACCAAGGTCGGGATGCCAGGCGCCACGGTCGGACTTCAGAAGGAAGATCCGACCATCGCGGAACTGCTCAAACCGCTTGGATACGCCACGGGCCAGTTCGGCAAGAACCATCTGGGTGACCGGGATGAGTTCCTGCCGACCGTGCACGGGTTCGACGAATTCTTCGGTAATCTCTATCACCTGAATGCCGAAGAAGAGCCGGAGCTGCCGGATTATCCGAAGGATCCGAAATTCAAGAAGATGTTCGGACCGCGCGGCGTGCTTCATTGCAAGTCCGACGGCAAGGGCGGCCAGACGATCGAGGACACCGGTCCGCTCACCAAGAAGCGCATGGAAACCATCGATGAAGAAATCACGGCAGCCGCCCTGGGCTGGATGGAGAGGCAGGCCAAAGCCGACAAGCCATTTTTCCTGTGGTACAACGCGACGGCCATGCACTTCAGGACCCATCTCGCGGAAAAGAACAAGGGCAAGAGTGGGGTCGACGGGCAGGATGACTACAGCGATCGCATGGTCGTTCACGACGAGCAGATCGGGCAGATGCTCGACAAGCTCGACCAACTGGGGATCGCAGGCAACACCATCGTCATGTACTCGACCGACAATGGCCCCGAGAACGACACCTGGCCGGATGGTGCCAACACTCCGTTCCGCGGACAGAAGGACTCCAACTGGGAGGGCGGCTGGCGGGTGCCGTCGTTCATTCGCTGGCCGGGCAAGATCAAGCCCGGCTCGGTGCTGAACGGCATCGTCTCGCACATCGATATGCTGCCGACCTTTCTCGCCGCTGCCGGCGATCCGGACGTCACCCAGAAGCTCCTCAAGGGCTACAAGGTAGGAGATAAGACCTTCCGAGTGCATCTCGATGGTTACAACATGATTCCGTATCTGACCGGCGAAGTGAAGGAGAGCCCGAGAAACAACATCATCTACTTCAGCGATGACGGCGATATCATGGCAGTGCGCGTGGGCGACTATAAGTTCAATCTCGCGGTGCAACGCGCCAACCAGATGAACCAGTGGGCGGAGCCGTTGGTGAAGCTGCGCGTCCCACACATCGTGAACCTGCGACGCGACCCGTTCGAGCGCGCCGACTTCAACTCGAACACTTACTGGGACTGGGTCGTCAATCACGTTCCCCAGATGTACCTGATGCAGGCAGTGGTTGCCGAACAGATCGCGGGATTCAAGGAGTTCCCGCCACGCCAGAAGCCAGCCTCGTTCAACCTGGACTCGGTAATGGCGCAGGTGGCGACGCCCCACGGCTAGGGCGCGTAGTACGTCGACCGGAAAGGAAAAGGTGGCCCCGCACCCCCCGGGGCCACCTTGCTCCCCGAGCCTCAGCTTGCAGCTCGGCTGCATCGTCGCTCGCAGCGTCGCGACGAATAGCACACCCGAATTCAGGATCAGGGTCGCTTAACGACTCATGGACGAGACGCCACGCCAAGGGCTTGCGGGAGCATTCGGAGTAGCAGCCGCGGTCCAGACCTTCTACGAGCGGTATCCGTATCCGCGGCCAATCGATGATCTGCAGAAGTACCAGCGGCTTTGGCAGGACAACCAAAGACGTCGTGCAGACTTTCATCTGTTCTGGCCTACCCGACCCTATCGCGAGGACTTTTCGATTCTGGTTGCGGGCTGTGGGACGTCGCAGGCCGCCAAATACGCCTTGCGCTGGCCTGCTTCGCGCGTGACCGGCATCGACTTCAGCGCAACGAGTGTTCGGTGCACCGAGGACCTCAAGCGCAAATACCAGTTAGACAACCTCGAGGTTCGCCAGCTTCCCCTCGAACGCGCGAGCGAACTAGATGCAAAGTTCGATCACGTCGTTAGCACCGGCGTCCTGCATCATCTGCCCGACCCTGATGCCGGGCTTAGCGCTCTGCGAAGCGTTCTCAGACCTGATGGCGCCATGCATCTTATGGTGTATGCCCCGTACGGCCGCGCCGGCATCTACATGCTGCGGGAGTTCTGTCGACGGGTGGGAATTCAAGCCACCGATGAGGGGATCCGCGAGCTCATCGTGGCACTCGGATCGCTCCCGCCCGGTCATCCGCTGTGCACCCTCTTTCGCGAAGTCCCGGACTTCCGCGAGCAGGCTGCGCTGGCCGATGCACTCCTGCATCCGCAGGACCGCGCGTACTCAGTCCCGGAGCTGTTCGATTTCATTGCAAACAACGGGTTGCGGTTCGACCGCTGGGTTACCCAGGCACCCTACAGCCCGCACTGCGGTGTCATGAACAGGATCCCTCAGTTCTCCCGACGCACCCAGCTTCCGTTGCTGGAACAACATGCGGCAGTCGAACTTTTGCGGGGCACGATCATGCGTCACAGCGCCATCGTGAGTCATCACGATGCAGCTGGCGCACGAGAGATCAGTCTCGCGGACGATCGCTGTCTGGCCTATGTGCCCATTCGCGTGGCTGACACCGTCTGTGTTCAGGAGAATCTTCCACCTGGTGCCGCGGCAGTATTGATTAACAGGAAACACACCTACACCGATCTTTATCTGCCGATCAATGCCCAGCAGAAGCGCATGTTCAACGCCATCGATGGCACGCGCACGGTCGGGGAAATAGTCCATGGGTCCGTCTCCAATGAAATCGCGCGCGCCTTCTTCGAGCGGCTCTGGTGGATGGACCAGATCGTATTCGACGCGCACAGCGCGCAATGAAGGTCAGTTGAAGCCGCGGTTCCTGCTGCCACGGACCCAAGTCGCCTGAGTCGCCGCCCGGAGTGCTCGGTTGCCAGTCATTGATTCGTCTTGGGCGGCGGGGCGCCCTGCTCGAGGCACACCCTGCCAGGCCCTGCGCAGTGCCCGCCACGGCGATGATTTCCGCGAGAGTTCGAAGCAGCGGGGAGCTACGCGCGCCGGCGCTGGAATCTGAGTTCTTCTTGGAGGCGGTGGCGTGACAAAAATCTGACGCGGATTGCCACGCGAGGCGATGCGCCGTGGCCACGATTAAAAACGCGTTGGGACCTATCCCATGTCATCCGCTAGCTGGCCATTCCCGCAACACGGCGCGGCACTGTGATAGACACTGGTACTGAAGTGACACTGACATGTGCAGATGCCATAGCGGACCAGTTGCTTCAACAACTGCAGGCGTTCGAAGTCGGCGGTGACATTTCTCTCCAGATGCTGTTTGGCGAGGGCCTCCAGATTTGCGATGCTCTTCATCAAGTTATGCACGTATTTCTCCCATCCGCGGAGCGACTTAGGAATATTCCTATGCCGCTTCTTCTTCGGTGGCAACGCGCGCATGAGAAAGCGTGTCGCCCGTCACGCTGCTGACGCGCGCGAGTGGACGCAAATCACATCGCAGAGGCGGATGCCGGGCACGGTCTATGCCGCGCTCGCGCCGGTTAACTCAAGGATTGCAGACTGCGGCCTTCTCGCAGACGGCATCGACTTCCCCGCCTCGCCGCGAGCAGCGTCGACCAGCGACGGCGGAGGACCTGATCGATGGTCTGTAGGGTCTCACACACGGCTGTGGTGTGACCGGAACGCGCCCTCCGCACCCCATGAGGCGCCCAAGGCGTTGAGGATGAGCCGCCCTGCCGTGATGGCAGTAATGGCATTCGCGTGGTCGAAGTGAGGAGCGATCTCAACAATGTCGAGGCCGACGATCCGCTGTCGTATGGCGATCGCACGCAGCAATGGCGCCACTTGCTCGAAGCGCAAGCCGCCTGGCGCCGGGGCCATGACCGCAGGCATCTCCGTGGGGTCCATGCCATCGGCATCGATTGTGACGTATACGGGAACCCTGGCGGGAATGGTCTCGAGCACCGGCGCCATTCCCCGCGCATGTACCTCCGTAGCCGTAAACACGCGCGAGCCATAGTTGCGCGCGGCTTCCACTTCGCCCCGACGGGCACTGCCGGTTGAGCGCATGCCGATCTGGGTCATCCCGGCGACCCACGGTTTGGTGCTCGCCCAGCGCAACGGGCTCGAGTAGCCGCGCGTAACACCACCCACCTCCTCGCGCCAGTCCAGATGTGCATCGATGTGCAGGATGTACACCGGCTCGCCCACCGCATCCAGGGCATCGAGCACGGGGATCGTCACGCCGTGGTCGCCACCGAGCACGAACACCTGCGCCCCTTGCCGCCAGAGCTGCCGCAGCGAGGCCGTGATGAAACGGGCAAAGTCATCATAGCTGCCGTCAACCCAAGAGAAGTTACCGCAGTCCACGCAACGTACGGACAGCGCCGCCGCGAGCGTGCCGCCGAAGTCGAAATCCCACTGGTCGGGGCCATAGCAGAACTGCTTCGAGACGAGCCGCACCGCGTCCGGTGCGCGCGCCTGGTCGTTGGGACGCGGGTCGCCGGCATACGGCTCGCTGTGCTGGATGCCTACGACGGCCACCTCCGCGGCCCACTTCGCAGGATCAGTCGTCACGCGCCAGTCGAGAAACGGGCGCACGGGTGTTGCAGTTTCACGGGCTGTGATCATGTTCCATCCTGATGAGAAACGACCGGTTCCACGTCGACGAGCCACAGGACAACCGCGGCAAGAACGGCAAGCGCGGCTCCGAGCGCAAATACGCTGGTCCAGCGGTGCGCGGCCGATAGTGCCGCAATTGTCGGCGTGGCGACAACGCCCCCGAGGTTGCCGCCCATGTTAAGCAGCGCCGTGGCCGGCATCACCTGCCGCGGCGCCGCGCGCATGGTGGCCGCCCAGTACGTACCCTCGGTGAGCTCCGTGCAGGCGAAGGCCAAGCACAGGGTCACGACTGCCAAGTAGGCATTGGTCACGGCCCCGGTAATGACAAGGAAGCCCGCGGCGCATGGCAGGGCTACGACGGGCAACATCCGTATTCCCATGCGTACTCCGTAGCGCAGGCACAGGGCATCGCACAGACGCCCCCCCGCGGCGGCTGCGATCGCGGCGCAGAGGAACGGCAGGCTAGCGAGCCAGCCCCCCTCGAGCAGGGTGAAGTGGCGCTCCTGCACCAGATACAGGAAGCACCAGAAGGTCACGAGATAGAACACGTAGTTCATCAAAAAATACGACAGCGTCAGCAGCACAACACGCTGGTCGAGCACTAGCTCGCGCAACTGCGCGAGGCTGACACGGGGCGCTGCCGTGCGAGGATTTCCGCGAAGCTCAGCCAGTTCCCCGGCCCTCACCGAGCGATGAGCTTCTGGCCGATCGCATGCATAGCCCCACCAGAGCAGCACCAGCATCAGCGACGGCGCGCTGCTGGCGATGAGCGCCTCGCGCCAGCCCCAGCGGCTCATGAGCCACGCGATGAGCGGGGGTGTGAGCGCGGCCCCAACCCACAGACCGGTAACAATGGACCCCTGCGCGAGGCCCCAGGCACGCGCCGGAAACCAGGTCTCGATGACACCGCTCGCTACCGGGAAGAGCGCCGCCTGGGCAACTCCGAGCACCGAGCGTGCCGCTAGCATAAGGAGGAGGACCGCGACCCCAGCCTCCCCTGCCGGTACGAGCGCGGTCGAGCATGCCGCGGCAGCACTCACGATCCCCACCAGGCTCAAGGTGCGCCGCGGACCTAGCCACTGACCGAGCAGCGCCCCCGGAAGCTGCAGGAGCGTGTAGCTGATGAGAAAGGCGTTCAGAATGCCGCCGAGCTCAATCTGCGTGAGGCCGAGCTCCGGGACCATGCGTGCGGCCGCAATCGCGATCCCCGTGCGCTGCACGTAGCCGAAGATTGCGAAGCCAAAGAGGCAGCCGAAAATCCCCCACCGTACCCGCCACCACTCACGAGGCATCTCGGAAGCGCGCCTAGCTATTGAACGCTTCGCAGTGGACGGGTCACTGCACGGATACCTGCGAATACGTCGGGCGGGAATATCCGGATTTGGAAAGCTGCTGTTTGGCTAGCGCCATGGTGGAGGCTGCGGATCGTTTTTCATTCGTCGAGGCAGTAATAAGTCCCCGCTGCGCGACCAGGAAGAAAAGCCCCGCCCGCGACTTGAGACCAACGGCATTCTTATACCGATTCGTGCCGACCGGTAGCAACACATCGCGCGAAAAGGCTGCCTCCCCGCTTCTTCCCAGCGGCAGTCGAGGGTACGCCGGATCAGCCAATGCCAAATGACAACCTGGGCAACGCGTTAGGTCAGGGCTCCTCGCTCCAGCGGCAGGCGTCGTACCACGGCGCCTGGGTGCTGCCTGCGACCAGGTCGCCCGAGCCCCGGCCGGCGTGTGCTGGTGTTCGCAGCTCACGCCAAACCGCTGCGCCGCTGTGGCAGCGCCGGCCGGTCAGCCGTGTGCCTCGACCGCAGCGCTGGGCGTTGGAAATTCGCCTTCGTGGACGAACGCGATCGTCGCCTCGTGGTGCGGCATGCGCGGCATCGTCACGCTCGTCACCGCTTTGGCGCTGCCTGCCACCTTTCGCCATCGGGACCTGATCTTGTTTGCGCCTTCGCGGTAACCTTCGGGACCCTCACGATCCAAGGACTGACGCTTCGTCCCCTGATGCTGCGGTTAAGGCTCGCTTCCGATGATGTCGTCGAGCGTGAAGTGCAGAGCGCCCGCATCGAACTTGCCGACGTCGCGCATCACGCTCTGGAAGCACACACCGGCCCGGAAGCCGAGGCCCTCCGCAGCCAGCTCCAGACCCAGCGCGCTGCCGGTGGGGGACGCGGCAGAAGGCCGCGCGGCTGCGCTTCGTATCCAGAGCCCGCGCAGGCTGACACTGGATAGGCGACGCGCACGCCTACTGGAGTTACGACGCACCGGCGTCATCGGGGATGCGCGTTCCACCTGCTCGAAGAGGAACTCGACCTCGCGGACCTTGACTGCAGCGGCTAGCGCGAGACGCCCGGCGTCAAGACCTATCGCACCGCGTCCTTGGTCTCTTGCTTCGCGGCGTGCGCATGATGATGGGCATTGGCCTTGTGGGCCTTCGCCTTCGCCTTGTCGACTGACTTGTC
>Ga0207693_10002848_pt1 | contig 14980 bp, 10 predicted proteins | sample LARL81metaG_FD_184347 | JGI IMG/M metagenome (GOLD analysis project Ga0207693, IMG submission 184347) | Corn, switchgrass and miscanthus rhizosphere microbial communities from Kellogg Biological Station, Michigan, USA - LAR L8-1 metaG... | ecosystem: Host-associated > Plants > Roots >...
CGCCACAGGAAATAGGCGATCAGCCCGAAGAACACGACCGTGCGCTCCGATCCGCCGGACGGGTACGTGCCGTGGAGGAACCCAGGGGGCCCCACACGGTGGGCGACCAGGTGGATGCCATGAGTCAGATAGCGCTGCACTAGCGAGAGCACCAGGAACGCGAACGCCGGCAGCCAGCGGTACCTTCGCCAGGTGACAGCGAGGCACACCGCCGCTGACACCACCGCCATCCGGGTCGACCATGTGTTACCCGTCTTGGTCACGCTCTTCATCAGTCCCTTCCATTGGTGAATGCGGTGGGTGACCACCCAGTGGTAGAAGGGCTTGTCCACGGACGGGCCTCCGTGCCGTACGAGCTGCCCGAGCAGGGCCATCACCGCGAAGACCAGGGCGACCCCAGCGACGATGATGAGGAGGAACAGCCCGGCCTGGCGGACGGCTTCCCAGACCCCCGACGTGCCATCCGCGGTGGGCGGCACCGGGCCATCTTTGAGCCAGGGCAGCCGCGCGCCGCGCCCTGGCCCGGCGGGCCGGACCCGGGCCTGCCGGGCCAGCAGTGCTGCCACCCCGAAGATGACGGCCAACCCCACGGGCCAGATCAGGAACGCCAGTATTTTGCCCATGTCGGGCCACCTCCTTGAAGATGCCGGAATGGGAAGGTCTTGGCCAGCCGCGACACCCCGGGCAGGGCGGCCAGTCGCAGGCTGTCCCGGAACCACCACAGCCCGGCGGCCTGCGTGACGCAGCCGGCCAGCACCGCGCCGGCCGAGACAGCCGCACCCGGGCCGAGCGCCGCCCGAAGCGCGAGCGGGATGACCGCGAAGCTCAGCACGGCCAGGCCCGCGGCCAGGAAGGAGCCGCGCCCGAACGGGTTCAACCGCTTCGAGATAGCCAGCTGGGCCAGCGGGGTCAAGTTGGTGACGATGATCGCGGCGGCCCACCCGATTGCGGCGCCGGTGATCCCGAACCGGGGAATAAGGAGCAGATCGAGGCCGACGTTGATCACCAGTGCCGCGAGCCCGTTGGCCAGGCTCCAGCTGCTCCGGCCGGTGGTGATCAAGACCATGTCCACTTGGCCGCAGGCCGTGGCGAGCAGCATAGTCAGGCCCAAGATGATCATCACCAGGTGTCCGGCCCGGTAGGAATGGCCGAAGATGCTGAGCACCTCCGGACCGTAGATCACGGCCAGCAGGTACAGGGGCCAGGTCAGGACGATGAGCCAGGCCGTGGTGACGCGATAGACCACGTTGGCGCCGCGCCGGTCGTCGACAGCGAACAGCTCGGCGAACCGGGGCTGGGCGGACTGATTGACCGCGGCGTTGGCAAACTGGCCTGCCACCAGGAACCGCGTCGCGGCCGTGTAGATGGCCGCCGCGGCCGGCCCGCGGATGATCGCGACAAGCACGATGTCGATCCGCTGGATGGTGATCTGAGCCAGGGTGGCCAGTGCCCGCGGCCCAGTGAACCGCCAGAACCCGCTCGCGGTGGCGTTCCCCACCCCCGCGCCCATCGTGACCGTGCGCCGGTGCTGCGGCCCCGCTTTCTTCGCACCCGGCCGTCCCGGGCTTACCGCCGGCCGGCTCTCGCTGGGCAGATCCGGCGCTTTGGCCGCGGCCCCCGGCCCGGGCCGCTGGCTGCGCCGGATGCGGCGTAGCCAGTACCAGCCAATGACGGCGGCGGGCACATAGGGCAGCGCCCAGAGCGGTGCGAGCAGCGCGATGCTCCCGGCCGAGATGGCTATCAGCACGCCGATCAGCTGGGCACTGGCCCGGCCGATCTTGTCCACGACGACTGTGGGCCGCATGACCCGGTACCCGCGGGTGGCGCCAAGCAGGGTGTCGGACAGGGCCGCGAACGGGAGGGCGAGGGCCAGCACCCGCAGCGCGTCCGCCACCACGCCTGGGCTGGCGCCCGCGTGGCCCAGGTGACCGCTGAGCAGGAGGCGGGCCAGCGGCGCGGCAAACAGGAAGAGGGCCGCGGTGGCCACTAGCGACACCACCACGACGGGGATGATGGCGGCGCGCAGGATGGCCGGGATCCGGGTCTCATTCCCGAGGCGGCGCAGCCGGGCGATGAAGTTGACCAGCCCCACAAAGGCGCCCAGCCCGGCCGCGGCCTCAACGATCAGGAACAGCGAGGTGGCGGTGAAGAAGGCGCCCGCCACCGGCTTGCTGTACTGGCGGGTGATCACTACGGTCAGGGCGAGGGTGGCGACCGCGGCGACTAGGGCCCCGGCCAGGTTCAGCGCCCCGCCCCGGGCCACACCTGCCAGCTGGACCGACTCATCCCGGCCGTGCGGAGCCCGGCCGGACCCCGGCCGTGGCTGGGCATGGCGTGACGCGGCCGCCGTCATCAGCCCAGCTCCCCGGCCAGCCTGGATGACGTGGCTGCTCTGGCCAGCTCTGATCCCGGCTCCGCGACCTGCGGGCGCCGGGCCTGCGCGTTTCGCCAGAGCATCGCGAGCGCGAGCATGGTGAAGCCAAGCGGCGCCCCGGTGGCGGTGTAGGACAACATGAGGACGAACGTCACGAGCAGGGTGAGCTGCCCAGCCAGCCCGTAGGGCGTCCTGTCCCGCCGGTACCGCCAGAAGCTGTAGAGAAAAAAGCCAACGTACAGCCCTGCGCCCAGGAAGCCATCCGAGATCAGCAGCAGCCACAGCTGCCCGTTCCCGCCGATGGTTCGCTGTCCGCAGGTCGGGCACTTGGCGGAGCGGCCCACTGAGAGGGACTGGACGCTGCCCTGCTGGTGCCTGGTATCCCCGTAGCCGACGAGCGGGGAGGCCGCAGCGTCGACCGTCGCGGCGATGGCCAGCGACCCGCGCGAGGCGTCACTGGCGCCGTTGGCCAGCCGATTGGTGATCATCCCCTGCAAGGGGGTGACCGCAATCACGACGGCGGCCAGGGCAAGTGCCGCGATCAGGCCGCCGAGCACGGCCAGGCGGCCCTGGGCCGCCAGGCGGAGCCCAAGGTAGGAGATAGCGACGATGATTGCGAGCCACAGCCCGCGGTCCAGCGAAAAAACGATGGGGACGACCGCGATGACGACGGCGGCCCGGGCGATCATCCGCTGCCTGTGGGTTCCCAGGAACCACCATCGCGCGATCAGCCAGGGCAGCAGCAGGGCCAGGCAGTTGCCCCACTCGTTGGTGTATGTGAAGGGGGCGCTAGGGCGGCCGCCTGTACCGAGGACGCTCTGTAGCTGGGCAAGGGCAGGATGCAGCTGCGCGTGGAGGACGAGGTTACCGGCCTGAAGCCGCTGGGGAACGATAGCGGCCAGCGGGGCAGTGAAGTGCAGGTGCTTGAAGAACACGCCGGCCAGGCCGCCGGCCACGACGTACAGGGCCACCAGCCCGAGCAGCCAGGCCAGGCGCCTGCGGGGCAGCTCCCGCTCGGTGAGGTTGCCCGCGAACAGGAGCAGGGCCGTGTCACCGAGGTAGCCGATAGTGCGAACGCTGAAGGAGATGATTCGGTTGGAGACCGGGCTGTACAGGGTCCCGGGAGCGATCGCCGCCAGCGTGGCCGCCCCGGCGAAGACCACGAGCAAGAACAACAGCCACAGGCCGAACCCCGGCGGCACCCGTATCCTGCGGTTGCCCTGCGCGCTCCAGGCGTACAGCCGGGCGGCCATCGGGATGGACAGCAAGATGAAGATGTAATCGCCGAATCCCAGGGCCCACCACAAGGGGATCCCGGCCAGCAGGAGGGTCAGCGGCCAGGCTGGATGGCGAGCCAGCCAGCTCCCGCGGCGGCGGTGTGCCCCGGCCCTGGGCTCCAGGGACTCCGGAATGGCCGCCGGGGTGGGGAGGACCGTCGGCTCGGTCATGGCCTGTTCCCGGCCGTACTGACCTGCGTCCCCGGCGGGGCGAGGATCACCCAGGTGGCGCCCTGCCGGAAGCCGACTGGGTGGTGGTGCGCGTCGAGATAGTTGGTCACAGCATGAATCCCCGGCTTAGACCAGATCCCGTTGACCGCTACGCCGGTGCTCCGGTCGGCTGGGCCCGTCTCCGACAGCATGAGCGCGGGACCCGAGCCGATGACCCGGGCGCTGGTCGTGGTGAGGCCGTACTTGCGGCTGAGGAATACGGTCTTGTAGGGGACCTTCTGCACCACGATGTTGGCCGCCAGCACGGACGGCCCGCCGGACACCAGACGCCAGTGGTGGCCGCGCGCGCTGAACGCCCAGGCCTGGGTAGCCTGTCCCGGAGCAGTGATCTTCAGGCTGGACGACCGCCAAGACCCGGTGCTGGCGAAGCCCTCCTCCTCGCCTATGCCGGGGCCCTGGTAGGTGAACAACTGTGGAGGCGCGGTGCCCCGGGCCGCCCGCCTGATGTCGCTCGTCGAGACGGTTGGCCCGTGAGCGCCCGTGCGGTACAGCACGGGATAGCGGGCCGAGCCCGCGTCCACTACCTGAGTCCTGTCCAGGACCTTAACGAACGAGGGGGTGCCCCCGTCATAAGCGATGAGCGGGTGCAAGACAGACAGGACCTGCCCGTCCGTGGGACGGGTCTGTCCCACCGGCCCCACCGAGGCGTCATTTCGGGACTGGAACACCGCGATATAGCGCAGCGGGGAGGTCATCTCCTCAAATACCACGTCCGCGGATCCAAGGCCCTGCAGCTGGTCTCCGGAGAGGGGCACGGCGACCGCAGGGCGGCCCGCAGCCCGCGCGCCGGCGGCGGGCAGGCCGGTGAGCGGGGCTAGCAGCGTGCTCCTAGAGGGCTCCGCGGGTGGGGCACTGCTGCCCGGCTCCGAGGCCGCCGAGGTAGCGCGCTGGGCAGCCGGTGTCATGAGATCAGCCGGGCCGCCCCCACAGCCGCCGATGGCGAGGCCTGCCACCGCGGCCAGCAGCGCCACGGCGCTTCGTGTCGATGTCGTCCAGGCCGTCCGCATCGTTCAGTTCCCGCTGGGTCGGTCCGCGGCGTCGGCTTGCACGGCGGACACCGCGGCGTCATCCTTCCTGTCTTGGGCTGCTGGTTTCGGCCGTGGCCTGCCGGGTGCCGCGGCGAGGAGACCAGCGGTCTTGCGCCTCCGGGCCGGCCCGGAGGATGGCACAGTCCCCTTTTGGGCCGGGGCCGGAAGGCTCAGCCGGGGCAGCGCCACCAGGCCGAGCACCGGGGTCCCCAGCCGGGTGATCCGGTTGATGCCCTCCTCAATGTCGGGCCGCCTGGTCACGGAAATCTCGACGGTCAGCAGGGCGCCGCCGCAGTACTCAGCTAGCGCCAGGGTGTCTGGGCCGGCGCTGCCCGCAGGCGCCTCCACGACCACGTAGGCAGCGCTGATGCGCAGCTGTTCGGCTAGCACGCGCGCCTGCGCCTGCTGCAGGTCGTACAGCTCCTCGGCCAGGACCACGGCGCGGAGCCCCGGGAAACCCGCCGGCTGGAGAGCGATCTCCTCTACCGATAGCTGCCCTGCGGCCAGCTCGGCTGCGGCCCGCATGTCCAGGGTCCGGGACTCCGGCACGCCCAGGAGCCTCGGGGTGCCCTGCCCGCTGGGGCAGACCAGGATCACCGATGAGTGAATCCGGGCCAGCGCCACCGCGAGGTTCACCGCGACGACCGAGGTGGCCTGCCCAGGCGAGGCTCCCGCCACCAGGAGCAGGTGGTGGTCCTGGTCGAGGGCCCTGGCCGCGGAGCGGGCCAGTTCGCTGAAGTCCAGTCCTGCCGGGGACCGCGGCGGAGCCAGCGGTCCCGCGCCAAGGTCCTTCCCGGAGAGGCTAAGCAGGAGCGGCGCACGGGCGTCCCCAAGATTCCTGGTCCCCCTGACCCGGGTGTCCTGCTTGTCCCACACAAACGCGATGATCAAGCCGATGAGCAACCCCGCCAGCACTCCGCTGGTCAGGATGATCTTTTTCTTCGGGCTGCTCGGCGTGGTGGGCGGCGTGGCCTTGGTGAGGATCGAGCCCCCGGAGTTCGCCGCCGCCTGAGCGGACAGCGAGGCAGCCTCATTCGCGAGGGACTTCAGCTGGCCAGTATCCGACTGAAGCTGGGATTGGGCGCTGGCCCGCTGCGGCGAATTGACCGGGAGGGACCTGATCTGCAGAGTCAGCCGGGTGGTGCTCTTCTCCAGGCTGGTTAGCTCACCACGTACCGTTTTCAGCTCGTTGTCGATACTGGCGGCTGCGGAGGCGTTGCGGTTTTGGACGTACGCCGCGGCAAAGGCATTAGCGCAGACCGAGGCCTGCACCGCGGATCTGGCCTGGCAGCTGATCTGAAGGATCGAGGAGTTCGCGGGAACGGCAACAGACACGTTCCCCAGCAGGGCGGTGGGAGTCAGCGGGGTGTGCAGGGCCCGGGCCGCGATGGCCGCGACTGTGCTCGACTTGACGATCTGCGCCTCGGTGTCGAGGTTGACCGCACTGTTGGTCCGTCCGCCCGCGACCGCGCCCCCTTGGGCCGGGCTGATCCCAGTCGGTGTGACGTTGACGGTAGCCGTCGCGGTGTACGCCTTCGGCGCCGTGGCAGTGTAAGCCCCGGCGGCCAGGATGCCCACACATGCCAGGACCAGCACGACCCACCACCGCCGCCGCAGGACGCCGAGATAGCCAGCGAACTCGAATGAGTCAGGCTCCTGTGACACGGCCATACCGCCACTCCTCCCGTGGGTGTCCTGTGAGCAGGCGGTATTGCGGCGCCACCAGTTCCCCGCTCGGTGACATGTCAGCCAACTGAATCTGAACGCACCCCAATCGAGACAACAATGTACGGAGAATCAGCAAACATGTCCATAGGTCGTATTGGCTTGCGAGCCTCAACCCAACCGGGAGGTCACCACCTGAAACCACTCTAGCCGGAGGGCTCCCACCGACCGGCCCGCCTCACGCGCCTGCGCCTGCTTCCAGTAACTCTCATCGTGTTTTGGCAGAGATTTTACTAACACTCAAAGATATCGACCGCTCAAGCACTCTATGCAGCCTGGCAAGTACATAGAGTTATAGCAGACGGTCTGGCCAGTTTACTTGCCGTGTCCCTTCAGACACGAATCGGCCGCCAGGCCGGTCTCGGGCCAGTGAACGGCCTAGCACAGCCGACGGCTGCGGCCTAGCACTCCAGGTCCTCTGGGTTGGTCATAACCTATTAATTCGACCGGAATAATGCACAGTGCCGGCTTGCGGCCCAGCACTCCTGCGTCCTCGGTTATAACCTAGTAATTCGACCGGAATAATGCATGCTGCGCGCTGAGCCTTAACGGGCGCGAGAGGACCCACCCGCCGAGGTCGTTAACGTCTTGTTACTACGCCATCTACTTGGCGTAACTACTGAAATTAATGTCAGGTCAAGTCTTCAAATCGGCACCAGGCTTGTCCTAGGATGGCGACCGTTGCGTAAATAGCTGTCCACCTCCAGATGTATGGGAGGTAAATTCGGCTCGGGGTGGGAAGCCTAGGTGGGAAGTGCGAGCGGGGTATCGAGGTGAGTGCATCTCGGTTGGTGATCGGCGGTCGCCGTGATCTGGCGCAGGGAGCTGGCCCGCTAAGGGCTGCCCCGGCTGCGTCAGTCTGGACCAGCCGCTATCTCACGCTGGCGGTCGTCGTCGATGTGGCCTGCGCCATGCTGGCCGGGGTGGCGGCGTGGGAGATCCGCTACCACGCGCGTATCGACCCGCCCGATGTGTACATGGTGCTGACGGTCTGCCTTCCCCTGCTGTGGTGGGGCGCAGTCGCACTGTCCGGGGGGTACGACAGCCGCATCGTGGGCGGCGGGGCCGAGGAGTTCCGCCGCATCATGCGGGCGGGTGTGAGCCTGACGGCAGCGGTCGCCATTTTTTCCTATGCGGCGAAATTGGACTTGGCGCGCGGATACGTGGTCCTCGCATTGCCCTCCCTGACTGCCTTGAACATGCTCGCCCGGTACAGGCTCCGCAAGCGCCTCCACAGTCGGCGGCGCCTCGGGATTGATACCCGCCGGACCATAGTTGTCGGGCCTGCCCGCGCGGTGACCGAAATGATCACAGCGCTGAGCCGGGACAGCTCGCACGGCCTGAAAATCGTGGCCGCGTGCGTGCCGGGTGGGCGGCGCCGCCGGCCCGAGGTTGCTGGGGTCCCAGTGGGCGGCGGGGTAGACAGCGTGACCGCGACCGTGCACCGCTTCCGGGCCGACACAGTGGCGGTGGTGAACTGCGCGCAGATGGACAGCAGCCGCCTCCGCGAGCTCGCCTGGGCGCTGGAGCGGACCGGCACCGACTTGTGTGTCGCCCCTGCACTGCTCGACGTGGCCGGGCCGCGCACCACGATCCGGCACGTGGCGGGACTGCCCCTGGTCCATCTTGATCGTGCCAAGCTGTCCGGGCCGCAGCGGATCCTCAAGGCGGTGTTCGATCGGGCGCTGGCGGCGTTGACGCTGCTCCTGGTCTCGCCGCTGCTCGTCGTGCTCGCCTGCGCGATCCACTTCTCCGACGGCGGGCCAGTGCTGTTCCGCCAGCTCCGGATCGGCAAGGATGGCCTCCCCTTCACCGTGTACAAGTTCCGCAGCATGGTGGTCGACGCCGAGGCCCGGAAGGCGGACCTGGAAGGCCTCAACGAGGTAAACGGGGTCCTTTTCAAGATCCGCCGAGACCCCCGGCTCACCCGGTTGGGCGCGTGGATGCGCCACTGGTCCTTCGACGAGATCCCGCAACTGTTCAACGTCCTGCGCGGTGAGATGTCACTGGTCGGCCCACGCCCCTGGGCCGCGCTGCCGTACGAGAAGGCGGCTATGTCCGGCGAGTACGTGCCGCGCCGGCTGGCAGTCAGGCCGGGGCTCACCGGCCTATGGCAGATCAGCGGGCGAGCGGACCTGCCCTGGGAGGAATCGGTCCGCCTGGACCTGCGCTACGTCGAGAACTGGTCGCTGGCCCTGGACCTCCAGATCTTGTGGAAGACTGCGCGGGCCGTCGCGCGTGGGACCGGCGCGTACTGAGCCGGGGCCGCCCCCGGGCGGCCGTTCCATTTACCGTACCCGGGATTTACCGGGGACGCCGGAAGACAGCATAAAGTAGATGTTACAAAGGATGGAACAATTGGGCCTGTTGGTGTTTAATAGTGCCCCTGGTGGGCCTTCTGGGATGGTTTCTCCAGAGGGCTGGCCCACTGGTGTGCCAGACGGGTGGGTGCGGGGAAAGGAAGCGTAACTCAATGGAACGTGTACTGGTCACTGGCGGGGCGGGCTTCATCGGGTCGCATCTGGTCGACTTGGTGGCGGATTCCGGCGCGAGCGTAATGGTGGTCGACGACTGCCGGCTCGGACGACGTGAATACCTTGAGCAGGTTATGTCTACTGGCCGGGTCGCTTTGCTGGAAGCCGATATCCGAAGCGCTGAGGATCTCCAGCCGGTGGCCGACTTTGAGCCCGACACTGTCTTCCATATGGCAGCGCTTCATTTCATTCCTTACTGCAACGCGCACCCGCAAGAAGCCCTTGACGTCAACGTGCTGGGGCTGGAAAGCGTTATCCGTGCGGTTCGCTCCGCGCCGCTGACAGCATTCGTGTTTCCCTCCAGCGGCGCGATCTACGGATTCGGCGACGAGCGCTGGGCGGAGAACGCCCAACCTAAGCCCGACGAGATCTACGGTATCTCTAAGTGGATGGGCGAGCAGATCGTGGCCCGTTTCCACGCTGACCGGCCTGACGTTCGCACCGTGGTGGCCCGGCTGTTCAACACCTATGGCCCCCGGGAGACGAACCCCCATGTGCTCCCGGCGATCGTAGCGGCCATGCGCGCGGGCCAGCCGATCGAGCTCGGCAATCTCTGGCCCCAGCGCGACCTTATCTTCGTCACTGACACCGCGAAGGCGATCGTGGCCACTGCCTCCGGGCATGGCTTCGATGTCTTCAACGTCGGAACGGGCACGGGGACCACCATCGGTGACGTCCTGGCCATCATCGAGAGTCTCCGCGGCGAACCGCTGGCCGTTCGGGAGGATCCCGGACGCAGGCGACCCGGAGATGGCCACCTCATTGCCGACCCTGGCAAGCTGATGCGGGCGACCGGCTGGAAGCCCGAATATGACCTCAAGGCCGGGCTTCGTGAACTGCTGGCATTCGAGGGGCTCCTGTGAAGCCCGGGGAGGACGCGATCATGAACCAGCCCGCTGGAGACGAGTCGGCCGCGGGCCGCCAGGGCGGCGTTGCCGCCAGGGATGCTGGTCAGCCCCGCACCTTCTCGAATGAGCTGGCCGCCGAGGCCCGGGCCGGGAAGCGGACCTTCCTGGAGATTGGCCTGTCCTGCCTCACCGATGAGGCCTTCCTTAACGCTATCCGCAAGGCGGTGGAGAACCGGTCTCGGCTGACTGTATCGTTTATCAACCCCGACTACGTGTTGCGAGCTCATCGTACTGCAGGGCTGATCGAGAAGATCAACCGTTTCGACGTGGTGCTGCCGGATGGGTGGGGCGTCGTCATGGGCGCGCGCTGGGTCGGCCTCCCCGTGCCCACCCGGCAGGGGAATGGCAGGATCTGCCCGCTGATGTTTGCGATGTCAGCCGAGCACGGGTTCCGGAACTTCCTGTTCGGGTGCGGCGAAGGAGTCGCGGAGCGAGCGGCGGCCAACGCGACAGAAGCGTTTCCCGGCCTGCCTATCGCCGGAACGCTGCACGGTCATTGGGACGTAATGCGCGGGCATCCCGGAACCTTCGACGAGTCCGACATATCCATGATGATTAAGACCATCAACGCGGCCCAGCCTGACATCCTGCACGTCTCCATCCCGACGCCGATGCAGCAGACGTGGGTGTGGCAGGTGGCCGACCAGCTCGATGTGCCGGTGATCATCACCGGCGGCAGCTATCTTGACCATCTCGCCGAGCGCGTGGACTGGTATCCCCACTGGATGGAGAAGAGGCGGCTGAACTGGGCCTACCGCCTGTACCGGGACCCGCGTCGGCTGTGGAAGCGATACACCCTGGACCAGATGGCGTACGGCCGCATGGTGCTCAGGCAGCGTCTGACCCAGGGCCTGCGGCCCGCGCGCTAAGCCGGTTGCGGGGTCAGGCGGCCCGGGCCGCGGGGATGCCGCCTGGCGGGGTCTTGCGGAGCAGCCAGACCGGGTTGGAGGTGGCGAGGATCGCGCCGGTGGAGGAGATGACCTGGGTGCGCAGGAAACTGTCCACCGTGGTGGAGACTGTCTGGGTGATCTGGCCGCCGGCCAGCTGCGCGGGAGTGTAGGTCCCGATGAGCTTCACGTCATCGGTCGGCGCGTTCTGGCCGGCGTAGTCGACCGCGCCCTGGAGCACCTGCAGGGCCGCGCCGGACGGCAGGCCGGTAGCGGTGGCCGCGAGCTTGCGGGAGGTCACCGACGACACGCTGGCCGCGCCCATCGGCACACTGCCGTCCACCAGCAAGTCGAGGGTCCCCCGGAACTTCGACAGCGACCCGCACCACGCCCGGCCGGCAGCCAGGGCGGCCAGCAGGTCGGCCATCTGAGTGCTCGCGGCCCACACCGAGGTGAACCAGTTGTTGTGGAAGCCGTACCAGTTGTTTCCCACGTGATCATCGCTGACGCCGTTGCCGGTGAGAAACACCGCGTTGCGTGACAGCACATCCCACAGGCCGATGTGGTGATTGACATCCACACCTTGGCGGCGGATGTACCCGACCTCTAGCAGGTCGGCGCCGAGCACGTGGTTGGCCAGCAGGCTGGACGCCACCTGGGACAGCAGCGTGTCCTGCTGGGACTGCGATTGCAGGGCCAGATCGCTGTAGCCGTAGGGATGGTTGTAGGAGGTGAGCCCGCCGGAGGAGTGGATCTGCGGGATCACGGTGTTTTGCAGGTACGCCTGGTACTGAGACTTCGGGATGCCCGTGTAAGTGGGCACGGTGACCTGGGGGCCGAACCAGTTGACGTGCGGCAGGTTCCGGCTCACCTCCAGGGCCTGCTGCTGCCTGACGTTCGGGTACTTCGACGCCAGCGCGGCCTGCATCTGGGCCTGCTCAGAGAACTGGGCCTGCCCGCTGACCGTCCGGTCGAACCGCAAGTAGTCGAAATAGCCCACCACCTTGTCCCCGGTGCTGACCGCGGACAGGTTCAGCTCCCACATGGCGAAGTCCCGGTAGTCCAGGTCCGGCCACAGCTTCGCGATATCCGAGGACGGGATGAGGGTCACCGTTTGCCAGGGGCTCGTCACCGGGACGCGGATGACCCCACGGTTGCCGTTGGCCACGGCCGAGGACTGCCCGCCGGGGACGAACTGGTAAGAGAGCGAGTAGTTGCCCGCCGGGCGCCCCGCCGACCCCGGGTGATAGGAGGTGGTCACCAGCAGTTCCAGGTACCCACGTGACCAACCTGATGCCAGCAGCACGTCCACCAGCAAAGACTGGCCGGTGAGGTTGTCCCGGTAGTTCCACCCGGCCGGGTGGCTGTCCGCGAAGTACCCATACGTCGCCGGGCTGGTACTGCTGGACTGGGCCACCAGGTGCAGCGCACCACCGCTGACCGAATCGTTCGGCGAGGAGGGCGTGGTGACGATCCCTCCGGTGGAGGCGGTGGTGTTCGGGCCGCTCTTGACAACAGTCCAATTCCATGCCCCACCCTGCCCGGTTGCTCCCTTCTCCGAGAAGCTGGTGAAGTGGGTCACGTCCCGGAAGTTGTTGGCGTCCATGAGGTAGTCGTGATCGGTCCACCAGCAGACGTCCACCGCGTTCTTCACCGCCTGGTACAGGTGGCCGTCCATCGAGCCGTTCTGCTCACTGAACGACGAATGTATGTGCATCGCCATGGAGTAGGCGTTCGCACCGGCAGCGTCGGCCGCACGCGCTGGTGATCGCAACGACAGCCTTGGCGCCAGCCCCCGCGGCACACCCACCGCTGCCGCCGCCCCAAGAACCGCCGCACCGTGGAGGAACGTGCGCCGCGACAGTCCCGCATGATCATCACACATCGCCCACCGCCCGTTCCGGCCTTGCAGTCACTCTGTGCACACTTCCCCTGACTCTAGGATCTCTCGGCCGCAAGGTCCGGCCCAGAGGACCAAGGTCCTTAAGACCGCCAAGTCCACGGCGCCCGCATCGGGTCGGCGCCCCGTTCGGCTCCCGGTACGTTCGCAAGAGTGACCACGCCGGGGCCGCCTACGAGATCATCGAGCGCGAGGCGGCCCCGATCGCGGATCGCCATGGTTCAGCTGACGGGGAAGAAGGCCAGCCTCCGGATGGTGGTGTCGCCGTTGACGGTTGACGCGTCACCGCCCATCCATAGCCCGGCGCTGGTGGTCAGCGACGCCTTCCAGCCCGCGCCGCGGCCGGTATCGGTGGTGTTGTTCCAGGTGCTGATCGCCTTCCCGTAGCCGGGATCGGCCGGATTGACGTCGATGGCGCCGATCCCGTAGTGGTTCTGATCGGCACCCGCGACCTTCTTGCCGTTGATGTAGACAGCGTGGTTGAGGAACTTGTTGTGGCCGCCGGTGTAGGCGATGTTGCCGGTGTCCTGGACGGTGAACATCGAGTCGAACCCGGTCACGTTGACGACCAGCGGGAAGGGGGTGTTCGCGTTGCCGTCGGACTTGAACCGGGAAAAGGCGTCGCACAGGGCGCCGTGCGCGCCGAACGCGTCGAACCCGCCGCCGCCGGTGGCCGCGATGTCGAAAAACGTCCCGGTCGGGTCCCAGTCCACTCCCCGCGCCCAGACGTCCTGGGCACCGCAGTTGGTGGCGTTGCTGGCGTTGAGATTGGTGGGGTCGTTCCAGGAGTTGACCGTCGCGCCGCCACCACTGCTGACGTCGAGCACGGCAACCGCGCGGTGGGTGGCACCGCCGACAGTGGTGAAGTTGCCGATGATCACCGCCTGGCTCTGCTGCGGGTTGATCGCGGCCTGCCGAACTTGGGTCACCGCGTCCGTGTTCTGCTGCCCGGAGATGGAGAGCTGGCTGCCCTGCAGCGCGCCGCTGGCCGGGCTCACGAATGCCAGCACGTTCTGCGCGGTGCCGGCCACGTGGGAGAAGTTTCCGGCCAGCCACAGCGACCCGCCGACCAGGTTGAGGTTGTACACCACGCAAGGCCCGCCGCCCTCGCACACGTGGGCGTTGAACGAGGTGAGCGAGCCGCTGGTAGTGATCGCGGCGACTCCCTTACGGCTGGTGCCCGCCGCGCCGGGCGCGGGAGCGAACTGGGTGAAGGCGCCGGCCACATACACCGTGGTGGAGTTCCCGGCCAGGCCGCTCACCGCCGAGTCGGTGTAGTTGGTTTGCGAGGACTTGTAGAACTGCGGCTTGAAGCTCGTATCGACGGCCCCGGTGGCCGGGTTGAACCGGAACAGGTTGTGGAAACCGCTGATCGTCGTACCGGTCGAGCGGTCGATCACTTTGTCGATGACCCCGCCTACGTACATCCAGCCGCCGATCTCGGCGATCACATCGACCCGCCGGCACCCCGGCGCGCCCTTGAGGCAGTCGCTTCCGGGTATCGCCGGCATCAGGTCACTGGCATGATCAGACACCAGCGGAATACTGGTCCCCGCCCCCGCTGCGGCCGGCCAGGCCAGCCCGATGATCGCCACGGCCGCAGCCAGCAGCGCCCCCACCTTCTTCATATGCTCTCCTTGCTCATGACCAGCATCCCAGGCCGCAGCACCCCGTTTTGCGCGCTCTGGAGACGCCACCCCCAGGGTCAGAGTCCAGACCTCATGACCCCTTTTCCGAGTTTGCCACTAATCTGGCGCCAGGTCAGCCCCGGATACGGGGTGCAGGCGGACCCGCGTGATGGGAAGAGGCCGTCTCGGACCATCGCCCGTGCAGCTGGTAATACACGGCGTCATAGCCCACCGGGATGCCGTCCTGGAAGCGGTCCCAATCCCAGACCATCGCGCCGCTGCCGGACATCGGCGAACTCGAAGAAGTCCGGCTCCCGGGGCACGTTCATCTGAGGCACTCCGCCCCTGGGCGCATCCTCAGAGGAGATAGCGGCCACGAACCGCCGTCCCGGTACCCCGCCAGCTGAGATGCTCGCCGGATTCGCCGTAGGCGGCGAACGCGGTCACCAGTTCCTTGCAGAAGGCGGGCAGGTCGTCCGGCTTCCGGC
>Ga0207693_10002849_pt1 | contig 14978 bp, 10 predicted proteins | sample LARL81metaG_FD_184347 | JGI IMG/M metagenome (GOLD analysis project Ga0207693, IMG submission 184347) | Corn, switchgrass and miscanthus rhizosphere microbial communities from Kellogg Biological Station, Michigan, USA - LAR L8-1 metaG... | ecosystem: Host-associated > Plants > Roots >...
AAAGGTTGTTGAAACCGCCGGCAGTCATTCCGTCTACGTGTCAAAGCCGAAGGTTGTCGCCGCTCTCATTGCGCAGGCAGCTCGCGAGGCCAAGTAAGTCGGCGCTGGCGTGGCAGAGGATCTGGGCGACACGGTAGGTCGACTGGCTCACTAAGAGTCAATAGAGCGTCAGCGCGAGGTGTGGTGCCTGTCGCTGCTCGGGCTGGTATAGGACCAGCCCGAGCAGCATATCAACCGTCGAAATAAGGACGCGCAGTGGCGACTGCGCCGCTTGCGGTCGCGTCATGTCGCGGCGCACGAGCGAGTTTCACTTTGGCGAGCGAGGCGCTCGCAGTACTATCCGGTAACTGCAAGTGAACACACCCGGTGCGTCCGGGCCACTGCAGACACCGCGGTGCAATACCGCAGACCTCCACGCCCCAGTGTGATCCGTCCGCATCGACAACGGTTGTTGCGAGCACCCGCTTTTCACTTTCTTCTTTCTCAGAAGGAATAAGGCTATGACACTACAGACAGGCAGTGACAAGACCGCTATCCGTTCCTTTCACGTGAATCCTGTTCCGGAGGCGGAACTCACGGAATTGCGCCGGCGCATCCATGCAACAAGATGGCCCGAACGGGAAACCGTTACGGATCAAACGCAAGGCGTGCAATTGGCGACGATTCAGAAACTGGCGCGCTATTGGACGGAATACGACTGGCGCGCTTGCGAGGCGAGGCTGGACGCCCTGCCGCAATTCATCACCGAGATCGACGGGCTGGACATTCATTTCATCCACGTCCGTTCAAAACATGAAAATGCGCTGCCGATGATCGTCACGCACGGCTGGCCCGGCTCGGTCGTCGAACAGCTGAAGATCATCGAGCCGCTGACTAATCCCACCGCACACGGTGGCAATGCATCAGATGCTTTCCACCTGGTGATCCCGTCCATACCGGGCTACGGGTACTCAGGAAAACCGGCCACCACCGGGTGGGATTGTCCGCACATCGCGCGCGCCTGGATCGTGCTGATGAAGCGCCTCGGGTACACGAAATTCGTGGCGCAAGGCGGTGATTGGGGCGCGGTCATCACCGAACAAATGGGTTTGCTTGCGCCTCCGGAGCTGCTCGGCATTCACACCAACATGCCTGGCGTGTTTCCGGAGGAGATTAACAACGCGGCTTTTTCCGGGGCGCCGGCGCCAGCGGGCCTCTCGGCCGACGAGAAACTCGCTTACGAGCGCTTGCAGTTCGTGTATCAGAAGGGTATCGGCTACGGCTACCAGATGGGATTGCGCCCGCAGACGCTGTACGGAATCGTGGATTCGCCGGTCGGCCTGGCGGCTTATTTCCTTGATCACGACGCGCGCAGCTATGAGCTCATCGCGCGCGTCTTTGACGGGAAGTCTGAGGGCCTCACGCGCGACGACATCCTCGACAACATCACGATCACCTGGTTGACGAACACGGCGCTTTCAGGCGCGCGCCTCTATTGGGAGAACAAACTCGGGTATTTCAACGCCAAAGGCGTCTCCATCCCGGTTGCCGTGAGCGTCTTCCCTGACGAACTGTATCCGGCGCCGCGCAGCTGGGCAGAGCGGGTGTACCCGAAGCTGATCCATTACAACAAGGTGGAGAAGGGCGGCCACTTTGCGGCCTGGGAACAGCCGAAGCTTTTTTCAGAAGAGGTTCGCGCGGGCTTCAGATCGCTGCGCGCCTAGGAGCCGGCGGATGTTCGGACGCCTTGTACGTTTGACTTGAACGAAGCCGTTAGTTCGTGTTGGCGCGTGACGCTCCACAATCCGCCAACAGACAGGATAGAAGCCCGCGGACAGCATCTGCGGGCTTCTTCTTGTCCCCGGCCGCCGCAGCCGCGGCAGTTGAAAAAACGGCGTCCCCGATCGTGGCGCGCAGGATGCGGGGTGGCACGCTCAGTACAATGCGCCCCGCGGATTGGGTAGCATCAAAGTCTGGCAAAGACTGCGCGGTTGCAGGTGACGGTCGCCTGAAATTCCGGCTTCCGGGTCGGCATTGGCAGGCAGCCCTATGAATTAGTGATGCCAGCAGGGATGATGAGCACACGATGAGCGAAACGGTGTACAGCGGCGGCTGTCTCTGCGGTGCCGTGCGCTATGAGGCGCAGGGTGAGCCGCTTTACGCGGGGCACTGCTACTGTGAAGACTGTCGCAAGGCCTCCGGTGGCGGGTTCATTCCGTTCATGGGGTTTGCGCGCGAGTCGGTGCGGTTCAGCGGTCAGCCGCGGCAGTTCACCTGCAAGGCGGCCAACGGCAACGACGCCGTGCGTAATTTCTGCGGCGTTTGCGGCGGTCTCGTCTTCGGCGGCACGGTCGGCAAGGACCGGCAGTTTACGATCTACGCCGGCTCGCTGGATGACCCGACGGCGTTTCGTCCGCGGGTCGCGATCTTCACCCGCAACCGCCCGGCGTGGGCCGTCGTGCCTCCCGGGCTCAAGGAGTTTGAGGGCCTGCCCGGCTGAGTAACCGGCGCCGACGCCACACTCGCTAGGCGGCGAAACAATCCCTGCGGATGTCCGCATACCAGCTGGCGGCCTCGGCGGCATAGCGTGCGTCGGGCGCCGCCTCGGGCGCGCGGGGGCTCTGGCGAAGCGTTCCCTCGGTGAGGGTGAAGTGGCCGTGAATGGCAAGCGCGGTGTTGGGGTCGAGCAGGCTGTAGCAGACGCTGTCCAGGTCCGCCGCGGCCGGGTCGCGTCCCTCGAACGCGGCGGCGATCGCGGCGGCGCAGCGCCGCGCCTGGCTGCGCGCCGCGGATGCGGATTTGGGCATCTCGCCGGCGATGCAGGCATCGCCGATCACGTGCACGTTTGCGGCCAGCTCGGATTCGAAGCTCTGCGGCCGCACCGGACACCAGCCATGTGCGCTGGCGAGGCCGCTGTTAAGCGCCAGCAGACCTGGCGCCTGCGGTGGGATGATGTTGGCCACGTCCACGCGCTGCGCGCCGCCTGAGTTGTAGAGCGTGCCGTGCTCGGCGTCCACACGCGTGACGGCGCCGCCCTGCGCGGGAGGGATCCACTCGATCATTCCCGGATACAGCCGCGCCCAGGCGTCGGTGAACACGTCCTGGCGCGGGAAATGATTGTTGGCGTCGAACACCAGGATCTTGCTGCGCGGCTTGTGCTGCTTCAGCCAGTAGGCCACGAGGCTCGCGCGTTCGTAGGGGCCCGGTGGGCAGCGCATCAGACCGGCGGGCACACTGATCGCCACCGTGCCGCCGTCGGGCATCGCGTGCAGGTAGCTCGCCAGCAGTCCTGTCTGCGAGCCGGCGAGCCACGCGTGCGGCATGCGCTGCGCCGCGGCTGCGTCATAGCCCTCCGGCGTTCCATACAGCAGACGAATCCCGGGGGCGAGCACCAGCCGGTCATACCGTAAGGCGGCCCCTCGACCCAAACGTGCGGTTCGCTTGTCCGCGTCGATGCTCGCAAGATGATCGTGCACGTAGCGAACCCCGGCTCGCTCAAGTCCTGCACGCGACACCGTGAGTGAGTCCAGGTCGCGCAGGGCGGCCAGGACCTCATTACTCATCGGGCAGGTGACGTAGCGTGCCTCCGGATCGACGAGTGTCACCTGGATGGTGGGGTTCAGGCGCCGCAGCTGCAGCGCGCAGCAGGCGCCGGCGAAGCCACCCCCGGCGACCACCACGCGGGGTGCAGCGGAGCCGGTGAAGGCGCTCGTGCTCAGGCCGGCAGCCGCAAGCATCCCGGAGTGCAGGAACGCGCGCCGGCGCATCACTCCCATTCGAGTTCCTGATAGACGCGCGCCACATTGCGCGGGTGGGTCTCATCCCAGAGCAGCCACCCGGAGTGCTCCGGGTTGACCTCCCGGATCGCAGCCTGCAGGGGTTTGCCGTCGGCGATCTCCTGACGCAGACCCACCAGCAAAGCCTGCAGGTACCGCCGCTGCGGTTCGAGCGCAGCCGGCAGATCGCCGCCGGGTGGGCCGTGCCCCGGAACGACGTGCTTTGCGGGCACCGCACTCATCCGCTCGAGGGCCGCGAGCCAACCCTTGATGCTGCCGTCAAGGGCCGGAGTGCGCTGCACGAACAGCAGGTCGCCGGTCCACAGCGTCGCGGTCGAGTCATCGAAGACGGTGAGATCGGAGTCGGTATGCGCCTTGGGCCAGGCGCGCAGATGCAGGTGCCGCGCACCGAGGTCAAGCTCGAGATCAGTGTCGATCGCCACCATCGTGTCGGGGCCGATGATCTGCTGCGGACCCGGGGGCGCATCCAGATCCCCCGCGTAGTTCTTCAAAAAGAATTCCCGGCTCTGCGAGAGCGCGGCGGCAAGTTGGGCGTGTCCGATGAAGCGGGTGGCGGGAGCCTGGAAGGCGGCGTTGCCGAGCACGTGATCGACGTGCACGTGCGTATTGATCACGTAACATACCGGCAGCGTAGTGCGCGCCCGGATGGCGCCACGCAGGGCGCGCCCGATGCGTACTGAACCGCCAGTGTCGATAACGGCAACGCACCGCGACCCGATGATGAACCCAAGGTTGGCGATGTCATCGTGGCCGGCCGCCTCGAGCGCCAGCGGCTTGCCGAGATGGACGAACACCCCGGGTGCGACCTCTGCGACGGGAAAGTCGGCAGCCGTGTGTGCCGGCAACGCGCAGGAGAGGGCCGCGAGCGCGGCGGGTGCGGTGTGCCAGCCGAGCCTGCGTTGCTGGCCGCAATACACGCTTCAGCCCCAGAGGATTGGCATGATCCGCCCGCGCGCGATCGTCGGCCGCCTACGGATGGGCGCTTCCGGGCCCGTTCCAGGTCGCGCTGTAGAGCGCCTGCGAGGGGATATCGGTGGCCTCGACAGTCAGGGAAGCCGGCAGCGGCCCGCGGGTGGCTATGCGCAGCGTCGGGTTCTCGCTCAGGGAGATTCCGGTCTCGGCGTCCAGCACGGTCTGCCCGTTGGCGAGCAGACGGATGCGGGAAATGAAGTGCGGCGGGATGGGATCCCCGGAGCGCGGGTCGATCTGGAAACCCGAGTTGTTCGGATGACGGATGCTGATCTGCAGCGCCGACTCATCGCTCGAGGGCCGGAAGCGGATCTCACCCAGCGTGCCTCCCTGTGCCGCGCTCGGGGGGGCGGAACAGCCGCCACTCGCGTTCACCCAGGCGCTGCGCATTTCCAGGTGCCCGTCGCGAGTCTCGGCGATCGCGCGCACGGAGGTAAACCGATCGATGCGTACGCGCAGGTCGATCTCGTCCACGGGCAGCCCGGCTTCCAGGTTCATCGTGGTCGCGAGCGGCGAGGGGTTGTTGTCGATGATGACGCGCACCTGCTTGACCTTGCCGGCGAGGTCCTTGCCGAATCGCACCACGATGGGCGTGGCGGCCGGGTCCGGTGTGCTGGCGGGTGCCTCGATGCTCATCAGCTCATCGCCCATCTCGCCGATGTCGCGCGTGCCGTACAGGTGGCCGCGCATGTTTTGCCACGCGCCGTTCACAGGCGCCTCAGTATCGGCCAGCGCCGCGGTCGCGCTGACAACTAACAGGGCCGACAGCATGTTCCAAAACCGGCTCACGGGCTTCCTCGCCTCTTACTGGAGCAGCGTGGACCAGCATATCCCCTGCGCCCGCTGCAATGAAGGCAAACGTGATTTGCGCGCCGTCCCGGACACACCGCGTCACGGCGCAGGGCAGGCAGACCCGCGGGCGGCGCCAGCGACCGTGGCCGGCCCCAAAAAAGCGCCGCTGGGCCGCGGCGGCCGGCGATCCTGACGGCCGGCTCAGACGTGAAGCTGCAGGGCGCGGGCCGGCGGGCGCGACCCCGGGGCAGCGCGGCTGCGCTCACATCGCCCCATCAGGAGGTGCTGCGCCAGTCGCGCCGCGTGCTGGCGCAGTTCCGGCACCGCGGTGGTTTCCCAGTGGGTCGCGCGCAGCAGCGGACCGACGTAATAGAGATTCGCCGCGCCGCGGCCGCCGGCGCCGGTCAGCGCGCCGAACTCGTCGGTGACCAGCCCCACACCCAGGGCATCCGGGCACGCCAGTCCCTGCGCCAGCAGCGAGCGCCACAGGGGCTGCCGGGTACGCCGCAGGTCGTAGTCCGGACCGGTGCAATTGACGACGCGGTCGACCAGCAGGGTTTGCGACTCCTGCTCGCCGCGCGCACGCCAGGTGACGCGGATGCGCTGCCCCACGCTCGTGAATTCCAGTATCCGCCCGGCGTGAACCACCAGCTCGCCGCTGTGACGCAGCCGCTGCAGGGCCGCCCAGCTGCGTTGCGGCAGACGGTGGCGGTGCACGTCCCAATAGCTGCGCAGGTGTCGCAGAAAGCGCCGCCGCTCGCGCTGCGGCAGCCGCTGCCAGAGCGCGGGCGCCACGGCGCGCACGCACGCAATCGCTTCACGCCAGTCACCCGGGCGCTGCTGGATGTCCGCCGCCAACGCGCGCGCGGCGCGCAACAGGCTGCGCATTGAAACCGAAGCCGCCCGCAGCAGCGTGCGCCCGTCAGCCTGGCCGTGCGCCGGCTCGAACGGGGATTGTGGCGCGGGCAGCAGGCCGTGTCTTGAGATGGCATGGACCCGCGCGCTGCCGGAGGCGCACTGCATTCCCGCCAGCGCCACGTCCGCCATGGTGAGGCCGCTGCCGACCAGGAGCACCGTCTCGCCCGGCTCAAACTGCTGCGCGGCAGCCCAGGGATCCTGGATGTACCGGGCCGCCCGGCCGAGGGTTTCAGTGCCGGGAAGCGGTGCCGGCGGCGGGTTGCCGGGTGCCAGCACGAGTTCATCGGCGTGCAGCCGGCGGCCATCGGCGAGCTGCACAAAGAAACCGGTGCCGCGCTGCGCTCTCTCCACGCCGATCGCGAGCCCGCGCACGCGCTCCAGTTGCACCGGGGCGGCGGCGCTGCGCTCGGCGGCCGACAATTCCGCCTCGAGATACTCCCCATACAGTTCGCGTGGCAGGAAGTCCGCGGCGCTCGCGTGCGGAACCTGCGTCCGGGCGAAGCGGAGAAACCCGCTGGCATCCTCGCCCGCCGACATGCGTCCCGCCGGTACATTCAGCAGATAGGGGTAGGGGCGTTTCGCATAGGCGACGCCGCGCGCCACGGGCGCGGTATCCAGCAGCACGACCTTGAGCGACTCGCGGCCCAGGCGCAGCAGCTGCATCGCGACGGACGTGCCGCTGAACCCCGCGCCCACGATCACGATCGTGCGCGGCGCACCGCTCACGTGCGGTTTCCCGCGTTGTGACTGCTGAGTGCTCTGCACATTGATACCCGCAAGCTGTCCCCTTCGATAGGTGCGCGGCCGTGGCTGCTTGCGAGAAAGTGTAGGTCAGCGGGGGTCACCAGGGGGTGGCGAGGCGGTATCAAAGCAGTTACAGGCGCGCTCGGCGGTGCGGCATAAGAGCGGCTCGTAAACCCCGCAAGAACCGGGTGCCGCGCGCGGTGCAGGAGGCTGAAGATCCGTGCGGCACGAGCGACGAATTGATGATCCATGCGTGAAAAAACAGCGTTTCACGGCACGCACAGCGCGCGCTAGCGTAGCGAATGACCGCTGCAGCGCTCGCGCGGAAATGAAGCGCACCCGCGCACGGCGGTCACACGGTGATTTAGTTAAGGACGCCTAAGGAGTGGGCCGGATGAAAATCCAGCAGCGCGGAAAATGCACGGTGACACTTGCTGTCGCCTCGCAGGTACAGCGAAGTGGCTGCCGCGCGCGGCGGTCAGCTGGTGTAGGCGCGCATCAGAGCGCGTGCCGCCGCGGCGGCATTGCGAGCCGGTCCCTGCTGGCCGTCGAATGTCAGACGCGTGAGGAAGCTGCCCTCGAACAGCAGCATGAGTGCATCGCCGAGTGCTTCGGCGTCGCGCGCGCCGATGTCCGTGGCCAGCTGACGGAAGCGCCGCCGCAACTCGCGCTTGTACTGCTCGACCACCACCCGCGCCGGATGGTCGGGCTCGGAAATCTCCACCGCCGCGTTGGCCATCGCGCAGCCGCGCGAAGTCGTCTGGCAGGTGCGTGCGACGTGCGAATCAAACAGCGCCTCGACCTGCGCGCGCGGATTGCCTGCGTGGGGCGCGATGATGCTGTCCCACCAGGCCCAGCCCTCGCGCTCCCGGTCGCGCAGATATTCCGCGACGAGTTCGTCCTTGGAATGGAAGGCGCGGTAGAAGCTCATCTTGTTGGTGCCCGCTTCACTCGCGATCGTGTCCACTCCGACGCCCCGAATTCCGTGTCGGTAGAACAGACCGCACGCGGTCTTGAAGATGCGGTCGCGGACCCTCGGTTTCGGCCCTGCAGCCTGCGCCTTGGGCAGCACCGTGGATTTGGCACTCATAAGTCACCTCTTGACATGTGACTGACCGGTAACTAACATCACTCACCGTTAGTTACTGACCGGTAACACACATAGCATCCGTGTGTTACGGCCCGGTGTCAAGGCAGGCCCTCCGGGGGACTGGGAGACCGGGTTTTTCAAGCACCTACTAGGGAGACGAGCCGTGACATTGTCATTCAGGAATCTTCGCTCAACTGGCCTGCTCAAGGCCGCGCTCGTGTCGGCACCCGTCCTGGCCGGTGCCGCGCTGCTGGCGATCCATGGCCGCTCCGAGGCCCTGCCCAAGGCCGCCGCCGCGCCGCTGCCGCAGGTGACCGTGGCCGAGGTCATCCACAAGCCCCTGCGGGAGTGGCAGGAGTTCAGCGGCCGCCTGCAGGCGGTGAACACGGTGGAGGTACGGCCGCGGGTCAACGGCTTCGTTGACCGGGTCACCTTCGCCGACGGCGCGCGGGTGAAAAAGGGCGACCTGTTGTTCCAGATCGACCCGCGGCCGTTCCAGGACGAGGTGGACCGCCTGAGCGCCGAGCGCGCCCGCGCCGCGGCCGAGCATCAGCTGGCGCGCGCCAATCATGCGCGCGCCGAGGGTCTGATCGGGGCACACGCCATCTCGCGCGAGGAGTACGAGCGCCTGGCAGCGGCGGAAACCTCGGCCAAGGGAGCGCTTGACTCGGTGAGCAGCTCACTCGCCGCGGCGCGCCTGAACCGCGAGTTCACCGAGGTGCGCGCCCCGATCGACGGCCACGTCTCGCGCGCACTCATCACCGCCGGCAACCTCGTCACGAGCGCCAACGTGCTCACCACGGTGGTCTCGGATGACCCCGTGTATGCGTACTTCGATGCCGACGAGGCCACGTACCTGCGCTACCGGCAGCTGAACGACCGTCGCGCCGCGGCCGGCGCCAAGCCGGCGGCAGCGGGGGTCTATATGGGACTCGTGGACGAGGAGGGCTACCCGAACGCGGGTACGCTCGACTTCATCGACAACCGCGTCGATCCGGCCACCGGCACGATCCGCGCGCGCGCCGTGTTCGCCAACCCTGACGGGCGCTTCACGCCGGGTCTGTTCACGCGCATCCGCCTGGTCGGCGGCAGCGAGGCGGAGACCGTACTGATCGAGGAGCGGGCCATCGGCACCGACCTCGGGCGCAACTTCGTCCTGACGCTGGGTGCCGGGAACCGTGTCGAGCAGCGCTTCGTCGAGCTCGGCCCCGATGTGGATGGCCTGCGCGTCATCCGCCAGGGGCTCAGCGCCGGGGATGCCGTCGTCGTCAACGGCCTGCAGCGCGTGCGCCCGGGCCAGACCGTGGCCCCCGCGCGCGTACCGATGGATGCCGACCGCCTGGGCCTGCGCCAGATCGGTGCGCCCGCGGCCCCGGCCAATGCCGCGGCTCCCGCCACGCAGCCCAAGGCGGCCGGTCCGGTCGTGGTCGCACGCGCCGGCTGAGCCGTCCACCCTGAAAAGTCCGAGTCGCCTATGAAACTCTCGCAGTTCTTCATTTCCCGACCGATCTTCGCCGGCGTGCTGTCGGCGCTGATCTTCCTCGCTGGACTGCTGGCGCTGCCGACGCTGCCGATCACCGAGTACCCCGAGGTCGTGCCGCCCACCGTCGTCGTGCACGCGGCCTACCCGGGTGCGAACCCGAAGGTGATCGCCGAGACGGTGGCCAGCCCGCTCGAACAGTCGATCAACGGCGTCGAGAGCATGCTCTATCAGTTCTCGCAGGCGACCGCCGACGGCGGCATGACGCTCACGGTGACCTTTGCCCTGGGAACGGACGTCGACAAGGCGCAGGTGCAGGTGCAGAACCGCGTGTCGCAGGCGTTGCCGAAGCTGCCGGACGTGGTGCAGCGGCTCGGGGTCACCACCGAGAAGGCATCCCCGGATCTCACCATGGTCGTGCATCTGGTGTCCCCGGATGACCGCTACGACACGCTCTACCTGGCCAACTACGCGACCCTGCGCATCAAGGACGAGCTCGCGCGCCTGCCCGGGGTCGGTGATGCCAAGGTCTTCGGAGCCGGCAACTACTCGATGCGCATCTGGCTCGACCCGGAGAAGGTCGCAAGCCGCGGGCTGACCGCCACTGACGTAGTGCGCGCGCTGCGCGAGCAGAACGTGCAGGTGGCGGCCGGGCAGCTCGGGGCGCCGTCCTCGATCGCGGCCGTGCCGCGCGGAGCCGGCGGCCCCAGTTTCCAGGTGGCCATCAATACCAAGGGACGCCTCAACAGCGAGGAGGATTTCCGCGCCATCGTGATCAAGGCCGGCGACTACGGCCAGGTCACGCGCCTGCAGGACGTCGCGCGGGTGGAGCTCGGCTCGGATTCGTACGCGTTGCGGGCGCTGCTGGACAACAAGCCCGCCGCGGCGATCCCGATATTCCAGCGTCCGGGCAGCAATGCCATCGAGGTGTCCAACAGCGTGCGCGCCAAGATGGAGGAGCTCAGGCACAGCTTCCCGCCGGGGGTGGACTACAAGATCGTCTACGACCCGACGGTGTTCGTGCGCGGCTCGATCCGCGCCGTGGTGCACACGCTGCTCGAGGCGACGCTGCTCGTGGTGCTCGTCGTGATCCTGTTCCTGCAGACCTGGCGCGCCTCGATCATCCCGCTGATCGCGGTCCCGGTCTCCCTGATCGGCACCTTCGCGGTGATGCGCCTGTTCGGCTTCTCGCTGAACGCGCTGTCACTCTTCGGGCTGGTGCTTGCCATCGGCATCGTGGTGGACGACGCCATCGTCGTGGTGGAGAACGTCGAGCGCAATATCGCCCGCGGCCTGAAGCCGCTGGATGCCACGCGCCAGGCGATGCGCGAGGTCACCGGCCCCATCGTCGCCACCGCGCTGGTCCTGTGCGCGGTGTTCGTGCCCACCGCCTTCATCAGCGGGCTCACCGGGGAGTTCTACAAGCAGTTCGCGCTCACCATCGCGATCAGCACCGTGATCTCGGCATTCAACTCGCTCACCCTCTCCCCGGCACTCTCGGCGGTGCTGCTTAAGGCGCACGACGCGCCACCGGACCGGCTGACGCGCTACCTCAACGCGGCGCTCGGCTGGCTGTTCCACCCCTTCAACCGCCTGTTCGCCCGCGCCTCGCACGGCTACGTGCGCGGGGTGGGGCGGGTGCTGCGGGCCGGCAGCATCGTGCTTGTGGTGTACGGTGGCCTGATCGCGCTCACCTACGCCGGCTTCGCACGCACGCCGACGGGCTTCGTGCCCCCGCAGGACAAGCAGTACCTCGTCGCCTTCGCGCAGTTGCCGGCGGCCGCGACGCTTGATCGCACCGAGGCCGTCATCCGCCGCATGGGGGCGCTCGCGCTCAAGCAGCCCGGAGTGGAGAGTGCCGTCGCCTTCCCGGGACTGAACATCAACGGCTTCACCAACAGCCCGAGCTCCGGGATCGTGTTCGTGACGCTCAAGCCCTTCGAGGACCGCACCTCCAAGACGCAGTCCGCCGCGGCAATCGCGCAGGCGCTCAACGGCCAGTTCGGCGCGATCCAGGACGCCTTCATCGCGGTGTTCCCGCCGCCGCCGGTGCAGGGCCTGGGCACGATCGGGGGCTTTCGGCTGCAGATCGAGGACCGCGGCAGCCTGGGCTTCGATGCGCTTGCGCGCGAGACCGAGAACATCATCACCAAGAGCCGCAGTACGCCGCAGCTTGCCGGTCTCTTCAGCAGTTACCAGGCAAACGTGCCGCAGGTGGACGCACAGGTCGACCGCGAGAAGGCGAAGTCGCAGGGCGTGGCGCTGCAGGACCTGTTCGACACCATGGAGATCTACCTGGGCTCGCTCTACGTCAACGACTTCAACCTGTTCGGGCGCACCTACCAGGTCAACGCCCAGGCGGAGCCGCGCTTCCGGCTGCACGCCGAGGACATCGCGCGCCTCAAGACCCGCAATGGCGCCGGCGACATGATCCCGCTCGGCTCCTTCGTCACGGTGCGGCCGACCTCCGGTCCGGACCGGGTCATGCACTACAACGGCTACCCGACCGCGGAGATCAGCGGCGGGCCGGCGCCCGGATTCAGCACCGGGCAGGCACAGGCAGCCGTTGAGGCGCTGGTGCGCGAACAGCTGCCGAACGGCATGAGCTTCGAGTGGACCGAGCTCACCTACCAGCAGATCCTCGCCGGCAACACGGCCGTCATCGTGTTCCCGCTGGTGGTGCTGCTGGTGTTCCTGGTGCTCGCCGCGCAGTACGAGAGCCTGAGCCTGCCGCTGGCGGTGATCCTCATCATGCCGATGGTGCTGTTCTCGGCCATCACGGGCGTACAGCTCGCCGGCAGCGACAACAACATCTTTACCCAGATCGGCCTGATCGTGCTGGTGGGGCTGGCGGGCAAGAACGCCATCCTGATCGTGGAGTTTGCGCGCGACCGGGAAGCGCACGGCGAGCGCCCGCTGCGCGCGGTGCTGGATGCGGCACGCCTGCGACTGCGGCCCATCCTGATGACCTCGCTCGCCTTCATCATGGGCGTGGTCCCGCTGGTGCTCTCCGAGGGCGCCGGCGCCGAGATGCGCCACGCCATGGGCGTCGCGGTGTTCTCCGGCATGCTGGGCGTCACCCTCTTCGGGCTGCTGCTGACGCCGCTCTTCTACCTGCTGGCGCGACGGCTGGGCTGGCGGCGCGCCGCCACCATCCGGCCGGCGCCGCTGCTGCCGCAGGCGCACGAGGCGGCGCCATGAGGGCGCCGTTGTGGGTCCGCGCCGGTGCCGCCGGCGCCGTTGTGGCCGCCCTTGCAGCCTGCGCCGTGGGACCGGACTACCGCGCCCCGGCCGTGGCGCCGGCCGTGGTCGCCAACGCGGCAACGCCGGACTTCCAGTCCCGGGATCCCGAGGCCGCGTGGTGGCAGGAATTCTCGGATGCGGAGCTCGATTCCCTGGTACAGCGGGCGCTGCAGGCAAATCTGGATCTGCGCATCGCGGTCGCGCGCGTGCAGGAGGCGCGGGCCGTGTTCGTAGAGAACGCCTATGACTTCGCCCCGCACGTGCCGCTGACGGCCCAGTATTCCAAGGGCGAAGCGCAGCAGCCGGGCTTCGGTACCGCGCGCTTCCCGGTCGAGAGCGACAGCGTCGGCTTCGACGCCAGCTGGGAGCTGGACCTCTTCGGCCACGTGCGCCGCTCGGTGGAAGGCGCGCGCGCGGAGCTGGGTGCGCAGCAAGCGGGCCTGCGGGATGCGGAGGTAACCGTGGCCGCGGAAGTGGCACGCAACTACTTCCTGTTGCGCGGGGCGCAGACGCGCCTGGATGTCGCGCATCGCAACCTCGGCAGCCAGCAGCAGTCCGAAGGGCTGACACAGCTGCGTTACGAGGCCGGCCGGGGGGATCAGCTGGACGTGGAGCGCGCCCGCGCCCGCCTCATGGCCACCGAGGCCACCATCCCCCCGCTGGAAGCGGCCGAAAAGCAGGCGATGTACCGGCTCGCGGTGCTGCTGGGCGAGCGTCCCGGTGCGCTCGATGCAGAACTGGTGGCGGTCGAGCTGCGCCCCTACGCCAAGGCACTCCCGGTCGGGGACACCAGCGCGCTGCTGCGCCGCCGTCCGGACGTGCGTGCCGCAGAGCGGCGCCTGGCCGCGGCCTCGGCGCAGGTCGGCGTGGCCACCGCGGACCTGTTCCCGCGCGTGACCGTGAACGGCTTCGTCGGCTTTCTCTCCGGCAACGTCGGTCACCTCTTCAGCACCAGCGGCGGCGATGATGCCCGCGCCTGGTCGGTGACGCCCACGATCAGCTGGGCGGCGTTCGATCTGGGTTCGGTGCGCGCCCGCCTGCACGCGCGCGAAGCGCAGCTGGACCAGGCGAGCGCGGCCTACACGCAGGTGGTGCTCGGAGCGCTCGAAGACACCGAGAACAGCTTCGTCGGCTACGCCAAGCAGCAGGCGGCCCTCAAGAGCCTCAGCGAGCAGGCGCGCGCCTCCGCGCACGCCGCCGAGCTGGCGGAGCTGCAATATCGCGCCGGCACGACCGACTTTCTGACACTGCTGGATGCGCAGCGCACGCAGCTCGAGGCCGAGGACGCGGTCGTGCAGGCCCAGACCGCGGTCAACGTCGGCGTGGTGGCGATCTACAAGGCACTCGGCGGCGTCGGTCAGCCGGAGGCACCCGGTTCAGCGCAGGCGCTTGCCGGTCGCAGCGGCGGCGACGGGCGGGGCATCGCGCCCTAGCTGCACTCCCAACGCGCGTCCCGTTCCGTCAGGCGGGCACCCGATGGCCGGGCCCGTCCTGACACGTTCGCGGCGGACGCATCCCGTCCGCCGCGCGGATACCTCATACTGCCGTCCCCCGCCGACTGCTGATTGAGGAACCGCTGCATGGCTAGTGCCTCTGCCGTGTCTTTTGCCGAAGCGACCCGTCGCATCCTGGAGCTTCGCCCTGAGGTCGCGGCATTCGATTGCGATGGCACACTGTGGTCGATCGATGCAGGTCTGGGCTTTCTTGACTGGGAACTGGAGCGTCAACTGGTTGATGCCGTCACGGCCGCCAGCGCGCGCACGCGGCTGCGCGCCTATCAGGCGGGCGACATCGACGAGGATACCTTCAACGGCTACCTCGCCTCGCTGCATGCCGGGCTGCCGGTTGTCACCGTCGCGGCGGCCGCGCGCGAGTACGTCGCCACGCACCTGCCGCCGGCGCTGTTCCACCAGATGACCGAGCTGCTCGGACAGCTTGCCCACAGCGGCTGCCAGATCTGGCTCGT
>Ga0207693_10002850_pt1 | contig 14973 bp, 15 predicted proteins | sample LARL81metaG_FD_184347 | JGI IMG/M metagenome (GOLD analysis project Ga0207693, IMG submission 184347) | Corn, switchgrass and miscanthus rhizosphere microbial communities from Kellogg Biological Station, Michigan, USA - LAR L8-1 metaG... | ecosystem: Host-associated > Plants > Roots >...
TGACCGCTAGGTTCCCGGGAGATGCCTCCGTCCCTGGCACCAAATCGGACTGCGGACGGGCCCCACGGCTCGGCGGCCGGTCTCCCAAGTGCAGGCGTTTCGTCCCCTCCACCCTGTCCTCATGCCTGGCATGCGGACACGCCTTGCGGGGCCACTGATGGACGACCATGACCGCTGGATCCGCAACCTCGTGTACCGGCGCTTCATCGAGCTCGGCCGGGCGCCGACGCTCGCCGAGCTGAAGGACGACCTCGGCGGGGACGCCGAGCCGGCGCTCCGCCGACTCCACGACGAGCATGCGCTGGTGCTCGAGCCGGATCAAGCCGAGATCCGAATGGCGAATCCGTTCTCGGCCGTCCCGACGCCTCACCGCGTCGAGGCAGGCGGCCGCTCGTGGTACGGAAACTGCGCCTGGGACGCCTTCGGCATCCCCGCCGCCCTGCACGTCGATGGCCACGTCTCGAGCACCTGCCTCGACTGCGGGGAAACGATCGAGATCGAGATCCGAAACGAACGCCCCATCCCTGACACGTACGTCTTCCACGTGGCGGTTCCAGCCGCGCACTGGTGGGACGACATCGTCTTCACCTGAAGCACGATGAACCTCTTCCGGTCGGAAGAGCACGTGGGACGATGGCTCGAACAAAACGGCTTTCAGGCCGGCGAGACGATCACCGCCGGCGAGCTCTGCGAGCTCGCGCACGCCTGGTGGAGCGACCGACTCGCGGCCGACTGGCGGCCGCATACCCCCGAGCAGAACCAGGCGATCCTTGACCGCCTCGGCCTAACGGGTAGCTTCTGGCAATTGCCGTGAGGCGGAATCGCTGTCGATTCGACCGCGTTCTGTTCGTCTAGGTCGTGAGAAGGGAGGAACAATTGACCGAAGCCGTCGTCGCCGCACCGGACCCGCGCCGCTGGCTGACCCTGGCCGTTGTCGGGGCAGCGTTCTTCATGACCATCCTTGACGTCGCGATCGTCAACGTCGCGATCCCGTCGATCCAGCTCAAGCTCAACACGACCCCGGCGACCGTGCAATGGGTGCTGATCGCCTACTCGATCACGTTCGGGGGTTTCCTGCTCCTCGGTGGCCGGATGGCCGATCTGCTCGGACGGCGTCTGATCTTCCTCGTCGGGCTGACGCTCTTCACGATCGCCTCCCTCGTCTGCGGCCTGGCGGGGAGCATCGCCATCCTGATCGCCGCGCGCGCGGTGCAGGGTGTCGGCGCGGCGATCATCTCGCCGGCCGCGCTCTCGATCGTGAGCACGACCTTCGAGGAGGGGGCGGACCGAAACAAGGCGCTCGGGATCTGGGGCGCGCTCGGCGGCTCCGGCGCCGCAGCCGGTGTTCTCTTCGGCGGGCTCATAACCAAGTACCTCGGCTGGGAGTGGATCTTCTTCGTCAACGTCCCGGTCGGCGCACTCGTCTTCGCGCTGACCCCGGTCTTCGTCCCCGAGAGCCGGGCCGACATGCCCGACCGCCGCTTCGACGCAGCGGGAGCCGTGACCGTCACGGGCGGGTTGGCGCTGCTCGTCTACGCGATCTCGAAGGCCCCGGACGTCGGCTGGGGCTCCGCGCGAACGATCCTGCTGCTGATCGCCTCTGGAGTCATCCTGGCCGCCTTCGTGCTGATCGAACTACGCGGCCGCGCCCCCCTGATGCCGTTCAGCATCTTCCGGATCCGGTCGGTCCTGGGGGCGAACGTCGTCGGGTTCCTGCTCGGCGCGGTGATCTTCGCCGACTTCTTCATTCTGACCTTTTACGTCCAGGAGACCCTGCACTGGTCGGCCTTGAAAACGGGCGTTACGTTCCTCGCGACCGCCGGGACGACGGTGATCTGGGCCGGCGTCGCGCAGGCGCTGACGACTCGGTACGGCCCCCGGCCGGTCATCGTGACAGGCCTCCTGGTCCTCGCCGGGTCGATGGTCGCCTACACGAGGATCCCGGTCGACGGGCACTTCTGGCCGGACCTGCTCCCGGCGTATCTCGCCTTCGCGCTCGGGCTCGCATTCGCGTTCGTTCCGGTCACGATCGCCGCCCTCGCGCAGGTCGCACCTCGCGAGGCCGGCCTCGCGTCCGGCCTGATCAACACGAGCCAGCAGATCGGCGGAGCAATCGGGATTGCGATCGTAACGACGATCTTCAGGACCAAGGCCAAGGACCTGGGCTTCACGCCGCAAGGATTCGTGACGGGCTACCAGGATGCGTTCTGGGCGCTGATCGCACTGGCGCTCCTAGGCGCAGTGGCCGCGTTCATCCTGTTGCGCGGGGTCAAAAGGGAACACGTCGCGGAGCAGGAGCCCGCGGGAGTCGCGGTCTAAGCTGCGGGCAATGGCCCGCGACTACCCGCTGCTGCTCGACCTCGTCGGCGGGACGCCGATCGTCCGGCTTGAAAAGCTCGGGCGCGACGTCGAGCCGACGCTGCTCGCGAAGCTCGAGCATCTGAACCCGGGCGGGTCGGTCAAGGACAGGATCGGCCTGCCGATGATCGAGGCCGCCGAGCGCGACGGAAAGCTCCGGCCGGGCGGCACGATCGTCGAGCCGACCTCCGGCAACACCGGCGTCGGCCTCGCAATCGCCGCGGCGATCAAGGGCTACCGCTGCATCTTCGTGATGCCGGACAAGATGAGCCTGGAGAAGATCGCGCTGCTTCGCGCCTACGGCGCCGAGGTCGTGATCTGCCCGACGGCCGTTCCCCCGGACTCGCCGGAGAGCTACTACTCGGTCTCCGACCGACTCGCCGAGGAGATTCCGGGCGGCTTCAAGCCCGATCAGTACTCGAACATGGCGAACCCCGATACCCACTACGAGGTGACGGGGCCCGAGATCCTGAAGCAGACCGGCGGCGAGCTCGCCGCGATCGTGATCTCGGTCGGGACCGGCGGCACGATCTCAGGCGTCGGGCGTTTCTTCAAGGAACACAAGCGGGAGGTTCTGATCGTCGGGGCCGACCCCGAGGGCTCGGTCTACACGGCGCAGGAGGAGGCCGACGTCCACCCCTACCTGGTCGAGGGCATCGGCAAGGACAGCTGGCCGCAGACGATGGATCCCGAGGTCGTGGACGAGTGGATCCGGGTCTCCGACCGCGACTCGTTCCTGACCGCGCGCCGCCTCGCGCACGAGGAGGGCATCCTCGCCGGCGGCTCCGCCGGGACTACGATCTGGGCGGCGCTCCGAGTCGCGGAACGTTTCGGCCCAGGGGCTCAGATCCTCATCGTCGTCCCCGACACGGGACGCAACTACCTGTCGAAGTTCTATGACGACAACTGGATGCTCGACCACGGCTTCCTCGAACGCCGCACGCCTGCCCCAACCGTCGGCGCCGTGCTGCGGGCGAAGCGCTCCGAGGAGCCGGGAGTGCCGGAGTTCATCGTCATCGGCTCGCACCAGAAGGTCGGCGAGGCGATCGAGTTGATGCAGCGCTACTCGATCTCCCAACTCCCGGTCGTGCGCAACGGCGCCTCAGAGTCGCTCGCCGACGTGGTCGGCTCGCTCCAGGACCGCGACCTGCTCGATCGCGTCTTCAAGAACCCCGACGCGCTGCACGAGGATGTCGCGAACGCAATGCAGCCGCCGCTCGCGACGATCGACGCCGGCGATTCGCTCGACGAGGTCTTCCCGACGCTGACCGGCCGCACCAATGCCGTCGTCGTCGCCCTCGAGGGCCGGCCGGTCGGTGTGATCACCCGCTCCGACCTGCTCGAGTTCCTGGCGCATCAGCGCGGAAACTCCGGGGCCTAGGTGGCGGTGGACCGCCTCAGAGGGCTGCTCGAACAGGCGTTTCCGGGCTCGGAGGTCGACGTGCAGGACCGAACCGGCGGCGGCGACCACTTCCAGGTCACGGTCGCCAGCGCGCGCTTCGACGGCCTGTCGCTGCTCGAGCAGCACCGCCTGGTCAACGATGCCCTCGCAGCCCCACTCGGCGATGGCACGATTCACGAGTTGCGTATCCGAACGAAAGGAAGTCAGTGAGCGAGCTTCGCGAGCAGATCGAGAACGTGATCCAGTCCGAGGACGTCGCCTTGTTCATGAAGGGCACCCCCCAGTTCGTCATGTGCGGTAACTCCTCCCGTGCACTCGAGGCGCTCCGGCGCGCCGGGGCACCGGTCACCGCCGTCGACGTCCTGCCCGATCCCCGGATCCGCCAGGAACTGTCCGGGATCTCGAGCTGGCCGACGATCCCCCAGGTCTTCGTCGGCGGCGAGCTGATCGGCGGCGCCGACATCGTCGAGGAGCTGGCGCAGAGCGGCGAGCTGGAGCGGACGTTGGAGGAGAAGCTCGGGCCGGACTACCGTGGAGAGGGTGCTGAGCGGGTAGTGACTGTCGCCTGAGCTCGGCAAAATCGCGCCTCGGCCCTCGGGGAGCCACAGGCGGCACAACTAGAATCGAACGCATGGAGTTCGAGACTCGCGCGATCCACGTTGGCCAGGAGCCCGATCCCACGACCGGCGCCCTGACGGTGCCGATCTTCCAAACCTCGACCTATCTGCAGGACGCGGTCGGTGAGAACAAGGGCTACGACTACTCGCGGGCGGCGAATCCGACCCGGACCGCGCTCGAGACGTGCCTGGCCTCGCTCGAGGGCGCCGAGCACGGTGTTGCCTTCTCTTCCGGCCTGGGTGCGGCGACGACTCTGATGCATCTGATCAATCCGGGCGAGCGCGTCGTTGCCGTGAACGACGTCTACGGCGGCGTCTACCGAATGTTCGCGCAGGTCTACGAGCCGAAGGGCTACCTCTTCGACTGGGTGCCGCACGACGAGATCAACGCGAACCTGGCGGCGCACCTGGACGAACGGACCCGGATCGTCTGGCTCGAAACCCCGACAAACCCGATGATGAGCGTGGTCGACATCCGGGCCGCGGCGGACGCCGCGCACGCCGCCGGCGCGATGGTCGTGGTCGACAACACGTTCGCCTCGCCGTACCTGCAGCAGCCGCTGTCGCTGGGCGCCGACGTCGTCCTGCACTCGACGACCAAGTACCTCGGCGGCCACTCGGACCTGATCGGGGGCTTTGTCGCGACAAGCGATCCCACCGTTGCCGAGCGCCTCTATTTCCTACAGAAGTCCCTCGGCGCTGTTCCGGGCCCGCTCGACTGCTGGCTCGTCCTTCGCGGCGCGAAGACCCTGGCGGTGCGGATGCGACAGCACTGCGACAACGCGATGGCGATCGCCGGTTTCCTCGACCGGCACCCGCGCGTCGGACAGGTGCTCTACCCGGGACTGCCGCATCATCCGGGCCACGAGATCGCCTCGCGCCAGATGCGGGACTACGGCGGCATGATCTCGTTCCTCGCCGAGTCGGAGGATGAAGCTGTCGCAATCGTCGAGCGGACGAAGATCTGGAAGCTCGCGGAGAGCCTCGGCGGTGTCGAGAGCCTGATCGAGATCCCCGCGCTGATGACGCATATGTCGACCGCCGAGTCGCCCTTCGCGGCGCACCCGAACCTGATCCGGCTCTCGGTCGGGCTCGAGTCGCCCGAGGACCTGCTGGCCGACCTCGAGGTCGCCCTGACGGTCTCGGCCGCGACGACCAGCTCGTAGCCGCCGCGAGTGCCGCCCCAGCCGCTCGACCTGCTCCACCTCGGGCGCGAGCGCGTGATCGGCGCGTACCTGCTGGACACGGCCGAGGGGCCGGCGCTCTTCGACTGCGGGCCTACGACCTGCGTTCCCGCTCTGAAGGCGGCCCTGCGGGACCGCGGGCTGGAGCTGCAGGACATACCGCACCTACTGCTCTCGCACGTCCATCTCGACCACGCTGGCGCGGCAGGCGTGCTCGTTCGGGAGCACCCGGCATTGCAGGTGCACGTCTCCCCGATCGGCGCGCCGCATCTCGTCGACCCCACGCGGCTGGAAAAGAGCGCACGCAGGCTCTACGGCGACGAGTTCGACACGCTCTGGGGCGAGTTGGCACCCGTGCCGATGGAGAACATTCGCGAGACCGGCGACCAGGTGCTGGGGCTCGATTGCTTTCCGTCCCCGGGCCATGCCTCGCACCATGTGTGTTACGTGGACCGCGACGGGACGCTGTACGCCGGCGACGCGACCGGTGTCAGGATCCAGCCGAGCCGGTTCGTGCTACCGCCGACGCCGCCACCCGAATTCGACCTGGCGGTGTGGGAGTCGACGCTGGACGAGATAGAGCGCAGGGACGCGCAGCGCCTCGCCCTGATCCATTTCGGCGTCGCGGACGACCCGATCGAGCACCTCGCCGCCTTGCGAATGCGGCTGCGGTCTTGGACCGCGCTCGTTGGAGACGGAACCACCGAGGAGGAGTTCGAGGCGGCCGCGCTCGCGGAGCTCGGAGAAGACGCGCCGCAATATGTGCAAGCGATCCCGCCCTGGCAGTCGTACGCCGGACTGCGACGTTACTGGGAGAAGCGGCGCGCCGAGACCGCTTGAGTGCACGTGTGTCGCCTCGACAAAACGGCCCGGGGCAGGCATCCGGGCCGTTTCGCTCGAGGACGGGATTCTCAGATCCCTTCCTCAGACTCCTGCTCGTGCGAGCAGTTGAATGGCATGCCCGAGACTAAGTCGTTGCCGTTGCGGCGCCGTTAACGTCGCATTGCTCTTGCGTTAAGCCGCTGCTCGGCCCGGAGTGCCGGCGACGCGGCCACCCGAACGTTCGGACAATCTCGGACCTACGGGGGAAGCCGTCGAATCCAGAATCCGAGATCATCTTTGAGAGCCGGGACAGGGGCTTTCGGCATCGCGGTGATTGCCGCCGGCGCCAGGGAGAGGGGAGGCCCCTGCCCCGGACTTCGAGAGTCCATTGTGCGCCGGGCTGAGGCGATACTCAAGAGCCGACGATCTTCGGAGCGTTACCTCGAGGCCGTCAGCCGCGTTCAGGCGGGATTCTGAGCCCGGCTCCGACGGGCCGAGATCTCGAGGAGCTCCGGCCGGCTGATCGCCTCCGGCCCGATCACGGCGACGCGAGACGATCGGACGGCGCGAAGGGTTGCAGTGCGGCGCCCGTCTCCGAGCACCGCTCGCTCGCCGAGGATTGCGCCCGAGCCGACCTGCGCAACGACGTCACCGTCGATCTCGACGTCGAACACGCCGTCGAGTAGCACGAACAGCTCGCGTCCGGTCTCTCCCTGCTCAACGAGCGTTTCGCCGCGGGCCACGCGACGCCGATGGAGCTTCGCGCCGTCCCGGAGGATCGACGTTGCAAGTCTGCGCTCGAGCTCCGACTCGACCGCCGCAGCAAAAGCCGGCGTGCACTCGTCGCCCCAGGGCGTCCCGTCGCCGAGCTCGAACTCATCCGCGCCGAGGACATCGACCAGCCGTCGGTCTGAGCCGTAGAGCGAGTGGCGGGGAAACGGGCTCGCGGCGACGAGCCGGGTCTCGTTTGTCCGGTCCGCGTGGATCACGAGCTCGAGCGTCGTCCAGGCTGATACGGCGCCGACGTGGAAGTACGGCCTACCGACCACAGGCCTCGGCGCAGGCAGTCCGATCCGGCCGCCCACCGTCTGGGTGAACCGGACCCAGCCGTCGCCGGCCTCCGGCTCGGGCTGGATCACTGGGAACTCGACGGCGGCGAAGGAGACCTGCTGCGCCTCGAGCTCCGGGCCGTCACCCATGAGGCTGCGGCCGGCCTGGCCGTAGTCGACGATCTTGCCGCCGTCGACCTCGACCCAGGCGCGTAGCTCGTTTGCCTCGCGGAAGGCGTCCTGGTGTCGCAGCTCGTCGAGATCCGGAACCAGCTCCGGCGGCGGCTCGTCATGGTGAGCAACGGCGAGCTCGAGGGGAATCGCCGGGATCATGTCCAGCGCGGCGAAGGGAAGCCAGGTAATCGCAGTTGCCGAGGCGTCGATCCGCATCAGACCGGCGCTTTGAGACCTTCGCGTTGTTCGGCCGCATCGGTTAGCGCCTCGAGTACGTCCTCGAGGGCGGCTCGGATCTCGTCGTCGGCGAGACCGCCGTCCTCGAACCGGGTGTGCGCATGCGGGACGGGCAGCTCGACGTCGAGGACTCGTGCGCCGAGCGCCGACAGCACCTTGCGCAGCTCGGCCTGTGCCCAGACCGCGCCGAAGCCGCCCGTGCTCGCGCCGACGACGGCCACGGGCTTGTTCCGGAGCGCGTTCGTGGCGACCGGGCGCGAGACCCAGTCGATCGCGTTCTTCAGCTGGCCGGGAATGGACGAGTTGTACTCCGGCGTGGAGAAGAGCACCGCATCGGCGCTCGTGATCGCCTCGTTCAGGCGCGCGACGCTCGGCGGCCGCGGATGGACGTCGTCGTCCTCGTCGTACGGCGGAATCTCCTTGAGGCCGTCGTAGAGCTCGAGCTCGACGTCCGGGCCCGCAGCCTCAGCCGCGGCGCGCAACAAGCTCGTGTTGTGCGAGTCGCGGCGGAGGCTGCCGGAAATGCCCAGGATCCGGGTCACTACTTGTTCTCTTCCCCCTGCTTGACGAACTGCAGCTCGGCGAGGACGGTGACGTCGTTCGCGAGCGACGGCTCGCCGCTCGGAAGCGGGTTGTTCCAGTTGATCCCGAAGTCGGTGCGGTCGATCGCCGTGCTGAGGTTGAGGCCGATGCGCTCGGTCCCGTAGGGATCGCTCATCGGCGAGGTCACCGTCCCGGTCACGGTGACCGGCTTGGTGACGCCCTTGATCGTCAGCTCGCCGCCGACCGACACCTGCCCGTCACCGTCGAGGCGGATGTCCGCGGCCGTGAAACGGAGCTCCGGGTAGCGCTCGGCGTCGAAGAAGTCGGGCGACTGGAGATGGGCTGAGAGGTTCTCTTCGTTGACATCGATGCTCGCGACGTTCGTCGTGCCTTCGAGCGTGGCGCGCTCGTCGTCGACGGTCAGCTCTGCAGCGATCTCGTTGAAGTGGCCCTTGAACGTTCCGGCGAGGTAGGAAACCTCGAAGTCGACCCGTGAGTGAATCGGGTCGAGATTCCAGGTACCGGCCGGGGCAATGGTCAGAATTGCGCTGTTCATGGCGTTTGCTGCTCCTTTCGTTGCGTCGTGTACTATTGAGTACGCAAACAACTGTAGCATTATTCCTTGATGGCGCAAATTTTGACAGAGCAAGCGATTGAGCCGGCCGTCCGGGCCTGGACGAGGCTGGTGCGCGCCTACGCCCTGACGACCAGGGAGCTCAGCACGGAGCTGCAGGAAGCGCACGGCCTCACGATCAACGACTTCGAGGCGCTGCTCGTGCTCGCGCACGCCGAAGGGGGGCGCTTGAAGCGGGTGGAGCTGGCGCGGACCCTGTTGCTGACGCCCTCGGGGATTACCCGCCTACTCCGGGGGCTGGAGGATGCCGGGCTCGTCGAGCGCGCGACCTGCCAGACAGATCTTCGGGTCACGTACGCGCAGCTCACCGACGCCGGCCGCGAGAAGCTGCATGCCGCGGCGGGCGCGCACAGAGCCCAGATCCGCGTGCTGCTCGAGGAGCATTTCGAGCGCGAGGAACTCGATTCGATCGCCGAGATCCTCGGCAAGCTCCCGGGCGTCGCAGATGGCGATGACTCGTGCTCGGTCGACTGAGCTCTCGCCGCCCAGCCGGCGGGCTACACCGAAGCCGAGGTGCGTGCGACAGCCGCTTCGTAGACCCGCAGGTAGTCCTCGATCATCCGTTCCGGGCCGTAGCGCTCCTCGGCGTACCGGCGTAGCTCGAGCGGGTCGAGCTTGTCGGCGCGCTCCAGCGCCTCGGGCATCTCCCGGTAGTTGTCGACGATGATCCCGCTGACCCCGTCCTCGATCACCTCCGGAACGGCGCCATGGCGAGTGGCGATCACCGGCGTGCCGCACGCCATCGACTCGATCATCACCAGCCCGAAGGGCTCTTCCCAGTCGATCGGGAACAGGGTGGCCCGTGCGTTCTGGAGCAGCTCGACCTTCTCTCCGTGGGTGACCTCTCCGAGGTACTCGATCTCGTCGTCGAGGTGGGGCTCGACGAACTCGTGGAAGTACCGGTGCTCTCTGAGGTCCTGCTTTTTGCCCGCGAGTTTGAGCGGCAGCCCGGTTTCCTTCGCGACCCAGATCGCCCGGTGCGCGCCCTTGTCCGGGCTCATCCGGCCGAGGAAGAGCAGGTAGTCGCCGATGTGGGGCTTGCAGGGGTAGAGCTGCGGGTCGAGCGCGTTCGGGCAGTTACCGGCCCAGTTCAGCTCTGGCATCGGCTTGCGCTGGTTCAGCGAGATCGAGATCAGACCGACTTGCGGAGCGAGCTGCCCGAGGCCCTCGTAGACGAGTCCGGGGTCGCCGTCGAGTGGGCCGTGGACCGTGTGCAGGACCGGTGTTTCGACGAGCCCACCGAGCGCGATCGCGACCGGCCCGGAATGGTCGTTGATCACCTCGAATTCGCCGGCCTGGTCGAAGCAATCGAGTGCGTGACGGAGGTCGGGGAGCGACTTGCCGATCTGCTCGCTCGGCGCCTGCTCGAAGACGGAGCAAAGCTGGGCCTTGGTGTGGGAGTCGCCGGACGCATAGAGCGTCACGTCATGGCCTGCGTCGACAAGGCCGTCCGCGAGCAGGGAGACGATCCATTCGATCCCGCCGTAACCGCTCGGCGGGACGGCAAACCAGGCGGGGCTGAGGATTGCAATCCGCATCGGGCCCATCATGCGTGAAAGGGACTGTCCCCGCAGGGGACTGTCCCTACGCTTCCTCGACGGTGACGTGTGCGTCCTCGACGCGCACGTCCCACTGCCGGTCGAAAGCCCGGACGCCGGTCAGCCTCAGCGAGCGGCCGACCCAGGAGGGCAGCTCCGTCGGCGCCAGCGTCTCGAGCGCGTGGCGGCCCCTGTCGGGCCGCAGGCCAAGGAGCACCTGGAGCAGCAACACGGGGGTACCGGCCGCCCAGGCCTGCGGGCGCGCGGCCGTCGGATAGGCGATCGGAAATGGCGTCTCCTGCCGTGCCAGCCCCGCAAACACCTCCGGCAGCTGGTACTGGAAGTGCCCGGCGGCGGTCAGCATCCGGCGGACGATCCGCTGCGCCTCTGCCCAGCGGCCGTAGCGGGCGAGCCCGACCGCGATCAGCGAATTGTCGTGTGGCCAGACGGTGCCGTTGTGGTACGAGAGCGGGTTGTAGCCGGCGTCGCCCTCGGACATCGTCCGTACCCCCCAGCCGGACCAGAGCTCCTCGCCCATCAGCGCGTCCACGATCGCATCTACCCGCTCGCGCGGGACGATGCCGCTCCAGAGCAGGTGGCCGATGTTGGAGCAGAGGGAGTCGACCTGCCGCTTCTCGCCGTCGAGCGCGAGCACGTAGTAGCCGCCGCGACGGTCGGTCCAGAACCGCTCGTCGAACGCGCGCCGCAGCTCCTCGGCGTCGCGCTCGAGCCGGTCGGCGAGCGTTCGGTCGCGCCAGACCTCCCGGGCCATCTCGGCCGTGCGGCGTTTGGCGTCGTAGACATAGCCCTGCACCTCGCAGGGCGCGATCGGGCCGCGAGCGATCGAGCCGTCGTGGAAGCGCTGCGAGTCGCCCGAGTCCTTCCAGGACTGATTCTCGAGCCCGCGGTCGGTCCGCCGCTGGAACTCCACGAAGCCGTCGCCGTCGCGGTCGCCGTACTCGTCGATCCACGCCAGCGCCTTCATCGCGGGCTCCTTGAGTTGTCGCAGCATCGCGGCGTCGTCCGTCCAGCGCCAGACCTCTGAGAGCAAGATCAGGTACAGCGGCGTCGCATCGAGGGTGCCGTAGTAGGTGTGGAACCAGGTCTTTGCCGCCTTGCCGTCTCGGACCTCGTGGACGATCTTGCCAGGCTCGGCGTCGATCGTCGGGTCGTCCTCGGTCGCCTGCAGGTCGGCGAGCACCTCGAGCCCGCTCCGCGCGAGCTCCGGCCCGAACAGGAGCGTCTGGTAGCAGGTGATCAACGTGTCGCGCCCGAAGACGGTCATGAACCAAGGCATCCCAGCGGCGGGTAGACGCCCGATCCGTCCACCTCGCTGCATCCGCAGGGAGGCGAGGTCCGAGACCGATTGGAAGAAGGAGCGGCCGAGATCGTCCCAGTCGGACCGGATCTGGGGCACGCGCAGCCTCCACGCCGCCAGCGACTCGCGCACGCGCGTCATCTCGTCCCCGAAGCGGCGCTCGACCTGGCGCGGCACGACATGGTCGCCCTCGAGCGAAGGAATCACGTCGACGCGCAGATGCCAGCGCTCGCGCGGCTCGAGCTCGACTTTCCAGCGCACCTTGGCACCGTCGATCTCCCCGCGCTGCGAGAAGATGACCTGTGTCTGCGCGCCGTCATCGGCGTCCTCGAGCAGGAACTCGTTGTGCTCCTCTGAGAAGCTGATCGGCACCCGCTTGGGCAGCGGCTTGGCCCGCAGCGGGTCGCCGAGTGCGAAGTCGTGCGCCTTGACCGAGAGGATGTCAGCGAAATCGGCCTCGATTTCGAGCTCGAGCTCGAACGACTGCCGCTCCATGCTCTGGTTCTGAGCGACGATCACGTCCTGCATCGACTCACCGACGAAGCGCTCGCGGAGGATCGAGACGACGTCCTGCTCGAGGCCGCCGGCCAGCGGGTTCCGAAGGAAGAACGCGGCCGAGAAGTACTCGACCTTGCCGGAGGAAAGCAGCAGCGGCCGAGCGTCGTTCATCCGCAGGCGCAGCACCGAAAGGAAGCGTGTGTCTTCGCTGTAGAAGCCGTGCGTGCGGCGGTCGAGGTCGCCGACGTCATCGCAGATGCAGAAGGTCGAGCCCTCGAGGATCGTCAGCTGAGGCACGTCAGCTCCGAACGATGCGGACCGGGCTCGATTGGGCCAGCGCTTTGACGACGAGCTCGTCGATGTTGACGTGGAGTGGCCGGGTGAGCGCGAACAGGATGCATTCGGCGATGTCTTCGGGACGGAGCGTGTCTACGCCTTCGTACGGGGCCTTCGCCTTCTCCTCGTCGCCACGGAAGCGGACGCGGGAGAAGTTCGTCTCGACCAGGCCGGGGTCGACCGTCGTCAGCCGGATCGGGCGACCGAGCAGATCCTCGCGCAGCGCGTAGGTGAAGCCGCGCACAGCGAACTTCGACGCCACATAGACCGCGGCATTCTGGTAGGCCTGGCGCCCGGCGATCGAGCCGATGTTGACGATGTGCCCCCCGTCGCGGATGTGCGGCAGGCAGAGACGCGTTATGCGAATCAGGCCGTTGACGTTCGTCTCGATCTGCGTCTCTTCGTCTGCTTCGGTCGACTCCCAGAACGGGTCGCGGCCGAGGCCGAGGCCGGCGTTGTTGACGAGGATGTCCAGTCCGCCGAGCTCGCCGATCGCGGCCTCGACGAACCGCTCGCAGCTCTCCCGGTCGGTGACGTCGAGCTCGAGCTTGATCTCGGTTTCCAGCTGCTCGACGCGACGGGCGCCGCCGGCAACGCGGACGCCCTCTCCCGCAAGGGCGGATGCGGTCGCGGCGCCGATGCCGCTCGAGGCGCCGGTGACGATCGCGGTCTTTCCCTCGAGGCCCGCCACAACCGGCCGCACACTAACTAGCCGCGGCCAGCAAGGTCTCGCAACGCCGGAGGTACGGCTTCGCCCCCTCCGTCTCGAAGAACGGCTGCGCCTTCGCGAGCTCGGCGTCGGCCTCCGAGCGCCGTCCGGCGGCTGCGGCGTCCTCGGCCGCGTGAAGTCTCGCCACAGCCTCTGCTCCCCTGGCCCCCGTCCGCTCGTAAATCGCGGCGGCGGCCGCGAAATCCCGGCTGGCAAGGGCGACCCCGGCCTCGAGCCAAGGCGTCGCGGGTGCGCTTTTCGCCAGCTCGAGATAGTCGGCCTCGCGGCCGAGGTCGCGCAGGACCCACGGCAAGTCGCGGAACCACCACTCGTTGAGCTGCGGACGCAAGGCGAGGAGCTCGTCGATGAGATCTTCGGACTCGCGGCGCTGCCCGTCGAGAAGGAGCGGCCTCGCCCGGTAGACGAGTGCACTGTGAAGCTGTTGAGGGTCCCTGACCTCACGGGCGAACTCGAGACCGCGCCGTGAGTCCTCGAGAGCGCCGGACAGGTCGCCCAGGGCGAGCCGCATGCTCCCCGACGTCTGCAGGACCGGGCCGACGAGGTAATACCGTTCCTCTCCGATCGCCGACAGGTACTCGCCGGCTGCGAGCAAGCATTTCTTCCAGTCGCCCGACAGCTCGAGCAGCAGAATCTCTTCACCCTGGATCCATCTCATCGTCCCGGACTCCGCTGTGAGCCCGAACCGCTCTTGGATCTCGCGATCGAGCCGCAGCTTGCGTCCGCCCTCGGCAATCCGACCGAAATGCCAATGCATGTTCGCCAGGTTGTTCAAACTCAGATGCACGATCAGCGGGTCGCTCAGCTTCTCGCCCAGCTCGACGCTCCGCTCGAGATCGGAGAGCCCGCTCTCGTCGCCGCGGCCCGCGCGGATCGTGCCGATTCCCCTGAGCGCATTCGCGGCCACGTCCTCGGCGCCAAGCGCCTCGGCCTCGGCGAGCCCTTCGAGCCCGAGCTCGAGGCCCTCGTCCTCCCGGCCCGATATCCAGAGCCGATTCGACAGTGCCACGCGGACCTGAGCCTTTGTTCGTGACGGTTCCGCGTCGGCGACCAACGCGAACGCATCCTCCGCGAACCGGATGGCGAGATCGTGCTCCCCTAGCACCCAGTGCTCGTGCGCGACCAGGCTGAGTGCCTCCGCCGCGAGCTCACGCTGCCCCGCGGCCAGCGCGAGCTCATATGCGCGCGAGGGAAGCTCGAGCCCGCCTTCTCCGAGCACCGATTTCGTCCGCACGTAGGTGAAGAACAGACCCGCGTAGCCGGGGTCGTCCTCGGCGGTCAGCTCCAGCGCGCCCTGGAGGTAACCAGCCGCGGCAGCGGGCGCATGGAGAGCGAGCGCTCGCTCGCCGGCCTCGGCGAGCGCCTTCCTGGCAGGCTCTCGGAGCTTGCTCTCGTCGCCGCCGGTGACCCTGACCAGATCGAGTGCCTCGAGGTAATGGTGGGCGAGCATCTCCGCCCGGTCCTCGGAGCGGTCGGCGGACAATGACTCGATCCAGGCGGCTGCTCTGGCGTGCTTGTCTGCCCGCTCGGCGCGAG
>Ga0207693_10002851_pt1 | contig 14970 bp, 21 predicted proteins | sample LARL81metaG_FD_184347 | JGI IMG/M metagenome (GOLD analysis project Ga0207693, IMG submission 184347) | Corn, switchgrass and miscanthus rhizosphere microbial communities from Kellogg Biological Station, Michigan, USA - LAR L8-1 metaG... | ecosystem: Host-associated > Plants > Roots >...
GCGGTACTTTTCTCAGACCGGTACATGATCTTACGCAACCAGACCAGGAGCAGCGTAGGCGGCTTCGGTGACGTACCAAACCACCGGTAAGCTGATCACGGTTCCAAGAAGGCTGCATATAAGAACGTACAGGGAGTTGGTGTCGGTGCGGTCTTCCATGTGATCCTCCATCATCATGTGGAGAATCTAGTCTCTCATTCGGATTCTTTATGTGAGATTTCGCACACCGCAAACCGGCTCTGCGTAAGGGATGGTCGCTCGCTTAGCGCCCAGTACCGCCTTTGCCGGTGTAGGTGTTTAGGGGTTCAGCGTCCTTGGGTGGGGCCTACGCAATACAATCCACTAGCTTCGGTCGGACAATTCTTGAAGTTTGGAGGAGGGGGAGGCGGCCGATCCTGGGCGAGCAGGGCGCGCTGGCGTTCTAGTTTGAGGCGACAATCTGTGTAAGCCGGAGTACCGGGCGTCGTCTTGTAGCTGAGGCATCTCTCGTTATCCGCAGCGTCGAGCTGTGCTGTATTCTCTTGGCGAGCAGTTGCGCAGCCCATGAGAATGGCAACCGGAACCAAAGCTGTAACCGCTAGTACCCTCATCCCCGCACCTCGAACCCATAAGTTTATACTTTGCGCGGAGAACCTGGAAGCAGGGCGCACTGGCGCGTAATCCGTGCCATGGAGTGTGATCCGCAGAGGGGAGAACGCCGCTTCGGGCGGTCGCCTAGGCGCGTCTCCTACCGCCCTTATTGATATCGGCCCAGCCGCGGCCTTCCTCGCTCTTCTGTGGCTGTTGCCAATCATCGGACCAATCGTTTTCAGCGTCGTGGCGGCCTGCGCGAGCAAGCTGGCCACGGCATTGGCGCTTGTTGTCGCCATAACTATTCCGTTTGGCGTAATCAGCCCATTTGTCTAAGTTCGTATTATTAGGTAGTCCTGAGATAAACTTACCCATGAATGAATTTCCCTAGATTGCTTAAAGTAGCTATGCTTATATCATAGTTTAACACAGTCTATCCTTCCCCTCATCATCATGGGGGCTTGAGGCGGCTCTATTACTCGCCGCTTCTGACAGATATAGTCGAAACCATTCCCATTGCGCCGCTGAGCTAATTCCATTCTTCCGGCCCGGTATGCGTCCCTAACTGCCTTGGCAACGGCCCTAATATCTTCCGGCACAAGATAGACGCCTGAACGGTTCCGGCGATTGACCGGCTAGGTGCCCGCTTCGGATCCACGTTTAAACAGTCCGCGCAAAATGTCCGTTTCGTGCGAAGTACGGAAAAGCATCGATAGCAAAAATGCGACACTTGAGCGTGCAAACTTGTACCGAGTATGCTCTTAGGAGGATGCCATGGGCATGATGATAATCCGCCATAAAGTCAGGGACTACGGCAGCTGGCGCCCAATCTTCGATGGCCACTCCAAAATGCAGGAGGCGGCGGGCCTTACCAATCCGCGCGTCTTCCACTCGGCTGATAGCAATAAGAGCGAAATCGTGGTGGTCTTCGATACGAAGGACACGCAGAAGGCCAAAGCCTTCGCTGCCTCGCCCGACCTCAAGGAGGCGATGTCAAGAGCCGGTGTCGTCGATACTCCAACAATCTATTTCCTTGAATCAATAGATTGAGCGCGACCAACGCGCGCAAAGGGTCCTCGTTTGATGGATGAGACCTGCAGGCAATTCGTTTTGCAACTCATGCAACCAATGCTTCGCGAATTCAACCAAACTCTCAGCGAGATGCGTGACCAAGGGCACACAGACGCCGAGATTACCGCCATGCTCGATAGAATAGAGTTGGATAGCTGCGGCAAGGTGGAAAAGGAGATACTCGACGCGATGATGAGCGAGCTTAGGCTTGCTGCAGGAATCCCGCCAAAGCCAAACCTACACGAATGAGGAGGCGTTAGATGGGCAAGAAAGGTAAGGGTTCGAAGAAGAAGAAGGACGATGAAAAGAAAAAGAAGAAGAAAAAGAAAAAAGACGACACTCACACCTCAAAAGATCCTTCCGTGACGGTATCCGATCCACCCACAGCTGTTCCGATGAAAAAATTCATGGTGCTGTATATGGCTTCTGGGCTTGAGTTCGAAAGGATGAGGCAAAACTCCACACCTGAGCAGCGGAAGAAGGGGATGGATGCCTGGATGAAGTGGATGAATGCCAATAAGACGTCCATTGTCGAGGGCGGAGCGCCCTTAGGAAAAACCAAGCGCGTTGACTCGAACGGAGTCTCAAACACAAGAAATGAGATCGGAGGCTATTCGGTTGTGCAGGCCGAATCGCATGATGCGGCCACGAAGATATTCGGCAAAGACCACCCTCATCTGCAAATGCCCGGCGTATGGATAGAAATCCTCGAGATCATGCCGTTGCCTGGGACGTAGTGACCAACGCCAGTTGCATCGCCGCAGTGCGGAGTCTCGTGAGTGTGGCTAGCACGTCCGCTTTGGGTCATCAGCGGACATCGAAGTTTAAATCACCAATGTCTGCTTTGCGCTCGAAAGCAGACATTCTCCAACGTGGTCCCAATGTCCGCTATGTGCCAATAGCGGACACGAGGGCCCGCTGCCTCTGCTCAAGTGCCTACGGGTTCCGTTAAGAGGGTGGCGCGCCTCCTAAGCATTTGGCCGAACAACTGCCCACCGGCTCGAGGAAAAGCGGGAGAAACATTGCTGACACAAGGAGCTCAGTGATAATCTTGTTGATGCGTCTGGCCTTCATGGAGGTCAGGGCTATGGTGTGTCTCCTGCAAGAGACGTATCAAAGTTTCGTTTCCCAATCTTCGCCCGAGCTAACAGCCGGGCGATTGACGGCGGGAACGAACGTGCTCGTCTACCAACAGCCTAGCCTAGGGGAGGATGCAATGAGAAGATTGTTCCTGATCCTCAGCCTCTTGTTGCCCGTTACAGTGCTTGGCAGCGGCGCTTCATTGGCGCAATCCAAACTCGATGCGAGTATCTTGTCTTATGACGGTAAGGACTTTGTTCGAACCGAAACAACTTTGATGAACAATGGACAATCCGCCGTGAATACAAAACTCGACCCTAATAGCCCGGCCTACAAAGCGCTGGCCGAAGGACACTCCTACACCGGCCCAGTGACCGTTTTTGGTAAAAGCTACCAAGGCAACTACGCACCGCTCATCGGTGCAGACGGCAAGGTGACCGGCGCTCTGTTCGTTGGGGTCCCGAAATAGTCGTACTTGATAGCGCGACCGGCCGATCTCGGGTAATGACGCCCGCGTTGGAGCACAACTGTATCGAGTTTGCACTTGAGTGGGCGGTCAGATGGCCGCCCACTTTCACGTTGTGGCCGCGCAGAAACAATGTCCGCTTTGGGTCATTAGCAGACATTAGATCGGGGATGTAGGGTGTCCGCTTTACCCCCCAAAGCAGACATGCTCAGCGCCGGCATCGATGTCTGCCAAGTGCCAAAAGCAGACATTGGCCGCTAATGCGAATTGCTGTAGTTCGATTAGTAACCTTCCGGGGGCGGAGCGCCGGCATAGTCGCCTCCCTGGGGCAGACCATCACCGTAGTTGCCCTCGTCGTTGTAGTCGCCTTCCGAAGGCGGAGCGTCGACGTAATCCTCTGCGGGAGGCGGAGCATAGCTGGTCGCAGGGGGGTAGGTGTACGCGGCGGGGGGCGCATAATAGCCATATGCGGGAGGGTAGTACGCATAGGGCACTGGATACCCGTATCGCCGGTAGTAGCGCCGCCAGTAGCCAACGTTCTTAACCGTGCCTACCTCAATTTTTGTATTGCCTATTCCTGAGATTGACGGGGGTGCTGCGTTCGCGGGCGCTATACCTATCCAGACAACACCCGCAATCGCTGCGGTACTCAACACGAGGGTCCGCATCGACTTCGCCTCACTAACCAAGGTTACAGTGTTGTGCAGTTTCCAGCGCCTGAGCCCTGAAGGGGATCAATGCGACCGGCGGCCGTTTGTTCCAAAGCGCACCCCTTTGTGCGTTTAGAAACAATAGTTAGAAACTCGGACTAACCGGCCTCATTACAGCCATTTTCAAAGGCGCACTCTGATTGATCACCGGTAGGTAACACACTAGGCACCGGTGGCTGAGAGAGGTAAGTCGCGCTCCCGCCTGCAAACACAGGGAGGGAGCATGATGACCTGCGAAACCCCCCGTACGGACATATACGATCCTAAGACCCTTGCAGTGATGGATCAGGCGTTCGCCGCCATTTGGACCATCCTAAGAGCGGATGACCCCTTTCGCGATTATGTCAACTATGTCAACGATGCCGAGCTTAGAGTTGCCATTGGGCACAAGCTGATGGAGCTGGTGGCGAATGGGGAGACCGATCCTGTTCGGCTTGGATACCTCACCCTAAAGAGCCTGCCTCGTCACTAACCGGCGCTTTCCGGTGTTACCGGGGGCTACAAACCCCTCGGAGGGAAGGCAGCGAGGCCACAATGACGGACGACAACAACATCGCGCGTTGCCATGAATGCAAGCGACCGCTGACGGTGATCGATTATCATAGTGAGCACCGGACCGGGTGCATGACATGTAACCTTTGGGGTCCGCCAGGGAACGGCAGCAGGTGGAAGCGGCTGCCCGAAGAGGATCTTCGCGAACTCCATCGATCAATACGAGGTCCTGGGGAGTAGACGTCCAATTTAGGTCGAGCCAAGAACCTGCCATGTCCGCTTTGCGCCATTAGCGGACATTGAAGTTTACGTCATGAATGTCTGATTTGCGCTCTAAAGCAGACATTCTCCAACGCGGAGCGCTGCCCAAGTGAGTGATGGTCCGCGCTGTTAAGCGGAAGGCCTCACTTGATGATGCCGAGCATGACGAGCAGCGTGATGACGCTGACAGCGGCGGCGATCACCGCCGCGTCTAGCGTCCAGAGTTTGATCTTGTCGTCCTCCGCCTCTTGGGCGCCCAGCCATGTCCGGGCGAAGTCGGAGCGCGGACCCACGCCGTAACCGCCCGAGTGCAGCTTGTCGCGCACGCCCTCCCGCCCAAGGCGCTTAAAGTCTCTGCGGAGATCGCGCTTGTCGCGGAACGTCAGCTTCGCGTCGTCGATCATGGAGGCCCCCTAAAGAAGCTGATGATAGCATGTCCGAAGGTCGCCATGGGCGGCATGTCCGACGTGCAATCGCTGCAAGCCTACTGACATCCTCAGCGCATTGTCTAACGTCTGCTAGATGCCAAAAGCGGACATTTGGTCGGTTACTTGATCTCCGGGCCGCTGGCGCGGCCGAGATGAGAGGGATTGCCGCGCCGTTCCGCCTAACTCGATTTGGCGCGCTTAATTCCTGTGGCGCGCGAGCCTAGGAGCATGCACCCTTCTTCCTAAAGGCAGTCGCCGCTTTTCCGGCAGCCCCGAAGGTCGCTTTGGCGTCGTCGGCTGTCATCGCGACCGTTGTCTCGATTTCGGACAGGCTACCCCCCGCAGCCGCAGCGAGTATCGCAGAGGCAGCCGCTTTGTCATCAGGGAATTCGGCAATCACCAGCCAGTCATGGGGGCCGAACGTCAAATACCAACCTATGAGTCTTCCCCCAACACTCTTGAAGAGCTTGGAGAGGGCTTCCTCACGATTTTCGGGTTTAGCCAGTAAGTCCTTTACGGTCTGTGTAGTGAAGCGACCTCGAGAGATGTAAATGGGCATGTGATCTCTCCTTGATTGACGTTTCTGTTGTCATTTCATCATAACGAAAGTCACTCCCACGTAGTCGCACTCAAGGCGTCAATTTTCCGCTTCGGTCACGACCGGACGGATCAAGGCGGGCTCACATTGTCGCCTTATTTGAGTGGGATGGCGGGATAACAGCGCACACCACCTCTACTACGTCTGCCGTCAGTCTGCGGGCGGCTGAAGCGTAGGCAGAGGACGTCCGCCATGACCAACAAAATAGTTTGCTCTTTGCTCAAAGCTCTGGCGGCCTTTGCCATCACCGCCACTTTCAGCAGTGCAAGCTTCGCCGCTGAATTTACTGTCCATCAAGGAAAGCGATACAGGGCAACGCTTTCCCTTAACTCAGTTGAGCGGCTAGCCGACAATGCCCTGATCGCAAGGAAGTTTCGCGCATTAGGCTTTTCTAAAGTGCGTGTTTCAGGTACCGGAGCGATACGTCTGGTCGAAGGCGTTTGGCCGCGTAAGGATGCCAGCGCGCCACTGCCTCCTCAGATTGTCGCAGTGGCTGTGATCTAGCTTCTCCTACCGTGACGTTGTCTTTTTGCGGCGACCATAGGTTAGGCTGAACGAACGCGACCCGCCTTTAGTCGCGGCATCACCTCTTGTAGCCGACAAAGTAGACGCCGATGGTTTCGCCCGATGCGTCTTTGATAGGTGCAATATATGGCGTCCCAAGAACTTGGACTTCGCCATAGTAGGGTTTGCCTGCTTTTATCGAGTCGAGCGCCGGTGTCCCCAGAACAGTTCCAACTGCTCGCCCGTCAGGGTTCAGCACGCTAGTCGCAACGCGGATGTATTCGTCGCCGGCCTTGACGAACAATGTGGGGCCGTTCCTGGGCCGCCTCCCTTTGCGACCTCATCGACCACAGTGAAATTGTTATTCATTTTAGTCGAGCCGAAATACAAAGCGGGGGCGCTTTTGGCGTCAATCGCCTCCTTTCCCTGAATCTTTGGCGCGCCCAATTTGGCAGTCTTTTCTTTCAAGGCCGCCATCGACGTTGCGTTTCTTGCATCCTGAGCATTGGCAGCTATCGCCATCAGCATGAAACTTCCGACGCAGCAAATTGCAATCACAAGAACCACAAGGACCTTTTTCGCAATGAGCCTTACTGCGCGGACCGTAATAAATGTAGTTTTCATCGATTGCCCTGTGGATTGAACAGCGCCTTAAATTATATCACGCCGCGCGCCGCCCAGCGTCCCGGTCGGCTCGGCTCCGTCACAGCCGAAGCCCTACTCAGTTAGCCGCATACCGCCAAACCCGTGGGCCGGTCCGACGCCAAAAGTGACCAAGAACGATAGTGTGGTCACTGCGGACTCCAGAGCAGCCACTCGACCGAGTCGCAAGCGTCGGGGACTTCCCCACAAACGGCGCTTTCCTGGCGACGTCTATTCAGGGGAAAGTTTCTTCAACGCGCGAAGCCTTTTGAGCTCTTCCGCGCAGACATCGTCTGGGCAGATGTCACCGGTTCGGGAGGAGGCTTTTGCGTCTGAGATCAAAAAGGCAGAAACAAGAACTCGCCGGATCGAATGGGGCTGTTCCAGCCTCAAAGAGGGAAAGCGGTGACCCTGTTGTTGGCCTGGCTGTCCGCATCGTTGAGATCATCGCGATCCACATACATTGCACCCGTTTCCGTTCATGGGGTCTACGCCGGACATGTGATCGGACTTTGTGGAAGTCCGCTTTGGCGGGCTAACGACTGGGCTGGCGAAAAGTTTGCAAACGGATTTGCAAACGAACCACGCAGCACAGCATGGCACGGCGCATCATTAGCCCGCATTGTCACTAGAAAAATGGCGAACAAGAGCACACGCTTAACTACTGAGCGGCACGCGCCAGCACGAGAATCTTAGAACTCGAAAGCCGTTGTGCGGTTATCCGCACCGTGGGTTCGAATCCCGCTCTCTCCGCCAAATTGTAGCCGGATTATCCGCACTGCTCCGGCACTATTCAGAGCGGGATGCTGCGTTCCCGCCTGAACGCTTGGTCGAGCGTTAACCTCAAACTAGCTTTCATCTTTTTTGAAACGACTTTTAAAGAGTCGGAGCGCGAGGCTCTTGGCAACGACGAGGTGCTGCCATGTTACCGCTCTACTCGAACGCGGTTGCCAAACGCCAATTCACGGTCGTGTATCGCGGTTATGATCTCGACCTGACGCGCGCGCCCTCAGGCTGGTGTGTAGGAGTTCACCCGAAAACAGCCGATCTGCCCATTATTGGTCGCAGCGAAGTCTTTGCGGACGACCAGAATCAAGCAATGGTTGAAGCCAAGGGTCGAATAGACGGAGTTCTGTCTTTGCTGGCCTGTCGATTTAAATGACCAGCCCAGAAGGTTCCAATCCCAGAACAATGCACGCCTGCGCACGTAGGAGACTCTTGAACGAGGAGGAAGTGATGAGTTGGGACCGCTTTGAGGGGAATTGGAATCAGACGAAAGAAAAGATCAGGGGAAAGTGGCGGAAGCTCACTACCGACGATCTCGACGCCATTCATGGTCGCCGCGATCTCCTTGAATCAACCATTGAGCAGCGATACGGTTTTGCCCCCGATTATGTGCACAAAGAGGTCGATGATTGGTTTCGTTGGCAGAATTGGCGCTCGTCACACTTCACTACGTCGATCCTAAACCATCGATCCGTTAAAAACGCCGACTAAAAAGATCGGTGTTAGGGCCGTATCGGCTTAAGGCTTAATTTAAGGTCAAGCGACATTCTGCCTGGATGTCTCTTAAGGCAGAACAGCACTCCCAAATTGCTGCGGCTTACGAGCAAGGAGCGGCCGATGGTAGCCTTCCTGCACAGACCAGAGCAGCATTTGCCAGGAAGGCAGTTTGGTTTCGTCTGCTTGCCCGTGTAGGAGAAAAACGAGAGCGAGCGGCATTAATCGCCAGTGAAGCGAAACGAAAGGCCCACGAGCCACCGCCGAACCCCTTTTTGGCGCCTGCAAAGCAAAGGCGATGGAGGTTTGCAGCGCGTTTTACACAGAGTTAGGACGCTGTGCTCACTCCGCGGCAAAAGATCTATAGTCGCGCGGTCTGCAACACGACGATTCATTAATCAATGCGTTCAACCCGCGCCGCCATGTCAGGTATAAGGCGAACGCGGTAGCTCGCGCCCTCGCAGCGCAACAGCCACACTTCCTCATCTGGTTTTGAGGCTTGGGCATCCCTCGTGACGCTTTGCGGTTGGTCGCAGGCGTACCCCTGAGCGCGAATTTGCGCTGCGATGTCATCCTTAGGGCTTTCTACGTCTTCGGCGATGACCAATTGGGTTGAGAGGCAAAGTATCGTTAGAAGAGCACCTAGCAAGCTAGGCCATCTCAAATTGCAGTCCATGACTCCTCCGAAAAGCGTCATTCTTGCAGCGTTTGGTCTCTGCGCTGCACATGCGGTTTACCCCGGTGGCTGCTCTTACTGGCAATTCCAAACCCAGCCAACCGGGGTAAATGCCCAACAAGGACCTATCCCATAACCTCCCACCAGCGCCCACCCCACCAGTACCCACCCCACCTGGGACCGCCATGCCAACCGGGGTCACCCCATTTGGGGCCGCCCCATCCCGGACCGAAGTGCCATCCGCCCCAGGTCGGACCGCTGTGCCATCCGAGGCCAACGTGTCGTCCTCCCGATCCACCGCCGTGCTTTGCGAACGCTTGTATAGGGATCAATAAGGCGACCGCTACGGCACAAATGAGAGTGAGTTTGCGAACCATTGAATTGGCTTCCCAACCCATTTAGCAATTTGCCAAATTGGACCTCTCGCAGGCAATTTGTCTTCTTTTGTCGGCTATGGGTCAAAAGCAGACGCAACAGGCTCCTGTTGATTTGGTACGGTTTGGCGTCGAAAGCGGAAATCGGCCAGTGAGGAGCTTTGCAAACCAAATTGCAAACCAACTGCGCATCACGAAGCGGTGCGGCACATCACAGGACGAGATGATCGTGGTCAAAATGCCAAGCCAAGCCGCACGGTTGGCTACAGAACGGCACAGGGCAGCACGAGAATCTTAGAACTCGAAAACCGTTGTACGGGTAACCGTACCGTGGGTTCGAATCCTACCCTCTCCGCCAGCTATCGTCTACCGGCCGCACACGTTGGCGTTGTTATTCCATTGCAGACCCGCTTTCTTGCAGTCCGCGCGGGTTAAAGGCTGCGCTGCAATCGCGTGAAATTTGCTTGGCTTCGCCACCGATTTAGCAGTTGCCTGTTTGCCGCCGCATACATTGGCATTGTTGTTCCATTGCAGACCGGCCTTCTTGCAGTCCGCGCGGGTTAACGGCTGCGGTGCGTTCCCGTAAGCTTTACTAGGCTTAGCCTCGGGTTTGGCGATTGCCTGTTTGGCGCTCGACCCTCCATTTTGCGGTTTTATGGCGTCTATCTGGCTTTGGAGATCGTTATTGTTCGATTGAAAGCATTTTAGTCGCTCTTCTAATTGGCTCATTTTTGGAAACTTCGCATTGCAGTCTTCAAGTGCCAATGCCGAGGTGCTGAAGGAAAGGAAACAGAGGAATGCTACCCATCTCATTTGAACACCCCTAAGTTAAAGCCGCCTCAGCTATGTTTAGCACGCAAGGGGATATTTGGCATTGAAGATTCTGTTGAAGCTCTGCCATGGTCTGAACATATCGCGACCAGCTTCGTGCGATATTGCGGAGCTGATCTCATCCACAAAAACGGGCAGACAACATGTGCGGGATAGCGGGCGCGATCGATCTAACGGGCAGCCGTGAGCCCGATAACCTCGTGGTGCGCCACATGGCGTCAGCCCTGCGTCATCGCGGCCCTGACGATGATGGGTTCATGTTCGCGCCCGGCTTCGGCATGGGCAATCGGCGGTTGGCAATCGTCGGCGTGACCAACGGTCGTCAGCCGATCTACAATGAGACAGGCACGGTCGGTGTGATCGGCAATGGTGAATTCTTCGACTATCCCGAACTAAAGGCACGTCTCAAGGCTAAAGGCCATGTGTTCCGCACGTGCTCCGACACCGAGATCATCATCCATCTCTATGAGGAGCACGGCGAGGATCTGTTTCATCATCTGAAGGGCCAGTTTGCCTTCGTGCTGGTTGATATCCAGCAACGCAAGGTGCTGCTCGCGCGCGACCGCGTCGGCATATGCCCCTTGCATTGGTCGAGGCAGGGCGACTGGCTTTATTTCGGATCGGAAATCAAGGCGCTGCTTGCTTCACACGCCGTGGCCCCTGCTCTCGATCCGCGAGGCCTCGATCATATCTTCACCTTCTTCGCCATGGGCACGCGCCGGACGATGTTCGCAGGCATCCAATCGGTCGCGCCTGGTCATTACTTGCGCATCACCTTCCGCAGTGATGGCGCGCCCGCGTCGATCGACGAGCGCTGTTATTGGGATCTCGATTTTCCGGATTGGGGCCAGGAGCACGATTCCGACGCTGCGACACTTATCGAGGAGTTCGAGGCGACCTTTCGTCGTGCTGTCGAGATCAGGCTGCGCGCCGATGTGCCGGTGGTGAGCTATCTCAGCGGCGGGGTGGATTCTGCCTACATCCTCGCCATGGCATCCTCCATCCGAGGAGCACCGGTTCCGAGCTTCACCGTCAGCGCGCCGCAATCGGTCTTTGACGAGACCCAAGGAGCCGCAGCGACAGCTCATCAGATCGGCAGTAGTCAAACCATCCTCGACGCAAGCGCCGGGGTGATCGCCGCAAATTATGCGAAATTGATCGAGGCCGCCGAGAGCCCCGTGCTCGACACCTCTTGTGCCGCGCTCCTTTCGCTGTCGCGCGAGGTTCATAAGCAGGGCAACAAGGTCGTGATCACCGGCGAAGGAGCCGATGAGGCTTTCGCCGGCTATCTCTGGTTCAAGTGGCGAGAGCTTGGCCGGATGTTCGACGTGGGATCTTTCCATCTGAGCACGGTCCTGAGCCGCGCCGTGCGCAAGGCCACGACACCGCACGTCCATCTCTCCGAAATGCGGCGCATCGACGACATGATCGGCGGGCCGCATGCTCAGTCGATCCTCTACAATTTCGTGGCAGGCTCCCGGCACCGCTACTACAACGCCGACTTCCGCGACCAGCTCGGACCGTTCGTCGCTTATGTGGATCTTCACTTTGATCCAAAGCGGATGCGCCGCTGGCATCCGCTGAACCGCTCGCTTTATTTTGGCTACAAGGTCCTGCTTGCAGGTATGCTGCTGAGCCATAAGGGCGATCGCGTCGCCATGGCGAACAGCGTGGAAGCGCGCTACCCATTCCTCGACGAGGAGGTGATCGCCTTCGCTGCAAGGCTGCACCCGAGATGGAAGCTTAGGCGCGGGACGAAGGAGAAATATCTCTTGCGCCAAGCGGCGGCCCGCATGCTTCCACCCGAAATAGCGGCGCGTCGCAAATCGATGTTTCGTCTCCCGCTCGCCGAGAGCTTCTTCACGAGCCCGCCGGCCTTCGTCCGGGAATTAATGAGCGAGGAGGCGCTGGCAAAGACCGGCTATTTCGATGTGGCCACGGTGCGCAAGGACTATGAGGTGTTCGGGCGCGGCGAGAAGTTGGGCACGTTCAAGAGCCTCGGGCTCACCGGCGTCATGGCCACCCAGCTTTGGCATCACCTGTTTCTCGGCGGCGGACTCTGCGATTTGCCCGTACCTACTTTCAGGTCCCCAGCCAAAATCCAGTTGGCGGCTTAGGCGGCCGCTGCGACGTCGCCCGCCAGCGCCGCTTCAAAGATCCTCCGGCTTCCCTCTTTAGTAAGGGGGACTGGATTACCGCCAGCAGTGGGATCGACAAGAGACATTTCGACCATCGTCTCTACCTTGCTGCCGTCCACGCCGAGCCCGCCAAGGTCGTGCGGCACTCCAGTCTGCTTGCGCAGGTCGAGCACCGCCTCGAGGAATCCGTCGAGACCACCCTCGATGCCGAGGAAACCTGCGAGCCGCGCAATCTTGGGCTCGATCGCCGCGCGATTGAAAACGAGCACATACGGCATGAACACGCCATTGGTCGTGCCGTGATGGGTGTTGTAGAGCGCGCCCACCGGATGAGACAGGGCGTGGATCGCGCCGAGGCCCTTCTGGAAGGCCGCGGCCCCCATTGCCGCCGCGCTCATCATATGCGCGCGCGCTTCGAGGTCGCCGCCGTTCGCCACCGCCTTTGGCAGGTTGGCAAAGATGAGCCGCATACCCTCCACCGCGATGCCTTCGGCCATCGGATGGTAGTTCGGCGCGCAATAGGCCTCGAGGCAGTGCGCAAGCGCGTCCATTCCGGTGCCCATGGTGATCGAGGGCGGCATGCCGGCGGTTAGTTCGGGATCGGAGATCACGACGCGCGGCATCATCTTCGGATGAAAGATCACCTTCTTGGTATGCGTGGATTCCTGCGTGATGACGCCGGCGCGACCGACCTCGGAGCCGGTCCCGGCCGTCGTAGGCACGGCAACGATCGGCGCGATTTTGTCGGGGTCGGCGCGCGTCCACCAGTCGCCGACATCCTCGAAATCCCATAACGGCCGAGTCTGCCCGGCCATAAAGGCAATGACCTTGCCGGTATCGAGGCCCGAGCCGCCGCCGAACGCAATCACCCCGTCGTGGTTGCCTGTACGGAAGGCGGCAATCCCCGCCTCGACACTCGATTCAACCGGATTCGACTGAACATCGGAAAACACCGCCACAGGAAGTCCCGACTGCTTAAGAAGGTCCATCGCCGCTGCCGTCATGGGCAGCTTGGCAACGCCCGCATCGGTGACGAGCAAGGGGCGTGTGATCGCGACGGCGCGGCAGGCATCCGCAAGCTCCTTGATGCGGCCTGCGCCGAAGCGGACAGCGGTCGGATAGCTCCAATTGGCGGTGGGTACGCTCATGTCGTGCTCCGGGATGGTCGCGATCAGACGTCGCGGAGGTGAAAGCTCTTCGGCTGGGTCAGCGCATCGAAGCCATATTTCGACAGCGCTGCGCCGCGGCCGGTGTCCTTGACACCAGTCCATACGAGATAAGGGTCGAGATAGTCGCAGCGGTTCATGTAGACCGTGCCAGTCTCGATGCGCGCGCCGAGCTCGGCAGCGCGATCCGTGTCGCGCGTCCAGATCGAGGCGGTGAGGCCATAGGGGCTGTCATTCATTAGCGTCACTGCCTCGTCATCATCGCGAACTTTCATGATGCCGACCACAGGGCCGAAGCTCTCCTCCCGCATCACTTCCATCTGGTGATTGACATCGGTCAGCATCTCCGGCGCGAGATAAGGCGAGCCTGGCCGATCGCCTTCGACCTTCATGTTGATTAGCGCCTTGGCGCCCTTGCGTTTCGCCTCCTCGATCTGCCCGCGCACGATGTCGGCCGAAGAGCCACGCACCAAAGGCCCAAGGGTAGTCGCCTGATCGAGCGGATTGCCGACCACGTATTTACGGGTGAGCTCGGCGAAGCCATCGACGAAGTCGTCGTAGATCTTGGCATCGACATAGATGCGCTCGATCCCACAACAGGATTGGCCCGAATTGTAGAACGAGCCGTCGACCAGATTCTCCACGGCGTGATCGAGTTTGGCGTCGGCCCTGACATAGGCAGGATCCTTGCCGCCGAGCTCCAATCCGATCGAGGCGAAGGTGCCACTCACGGCACGCTCAACGGCGCGACCGCCAGGCACTGAGCCGGTGAAGTTGACGTGGTCGATGCGGCCTGACGCGATGAGCTTCTCGGTCTGCTCGTGCGAAAGGACGAGATTGTGGAACAGGCCCTTCGGCAATCCCGCCCGGCGGAAAGCTTCGGCGAAGCGCTCGCCGACCAGCAGGGTCTGCGTGGCATGCTTCAGGATAATGGCATTCCCGGCAAGAAGTCCCGGTACGATGGTGTTGATTGCCGTGAGATAAGGATAGTTCCACGGCGCGATCACCAGCACGACGCCGAGCGGCTCGCGCGCAATGTAGCGGCGGAAGCCAGGCTTCTCCGGCGGGTAATAGGGGCGAAGCACCTCCTCGGCGAGCGCCACCATGGCTCGCGTGCGCTCCTCGACGCTGCCCTTCTCGCCGCCATAGCGAACGGGTCTCCCCATCTGCCAAGCGAGCTCGACCGCGATGTCGTCGTTCATGGCGAGCAGTGCGTCGAGGAAGGCGAGGATGTAACGCTTGCGCTCAGCGATGGGGACGGTCTTCCACTCAGGCAACGCCGTGCGAGCGGCGCTGATTGCGGCGTCGATATCACCGGCGCGCGCAGCGGCGCGCTCGGCATAAACCGAGCCATCAATAGGAGAGATGATTTTCTGGATTTCGGACATGGATATCAGGACTCAATACCGCTCGAAGCCACGCTTCAGCTCCCAGTCGGTGACGCGGCGGTCATACTCGAACTG
>Ga0207693_10002852_pt1 | contig 14966 bp, 12 predicted proteins | sample LARL81metaG_FD_184347 | JGI IMG/M metagenome (GOLD analysis project Ga0207693, IMG submission 184347) | Corn, switchgrass and miscanthus rhizosphere microbial communities from Kellogg Biological Station, Michigan, USA - LAR L8-1 metaG... | ecosystem: Host-associated > Plants > Roots >...
CCACATGAGCGCCGAGCAGCCGACCATCATCTACACGCTGACCGACGAGGCGCCGCTGCTTGCGACCTACGCCTTTCTGCCGATCATCCGGACCTTCACCGAGCCGGCGGGGATCAACGTCGAAACCAGCGACATCTCGGTGGCGGCCCGCATCCTGGCCGAGTTCTCGGATTGCCTGTCCGAGGACCAGCGGGTGCCCGACAACCTGGGCGAGCTGGGCGAGCTCACGCACGACCCTGCGACCAACATCATCAAGCTGCCGAACATCAGCGCTTCCGTACCGCAGCTCAATGCCGCCATCAAGGAGCTGCAGGAGAAGGGATACGCGATTCCGGACTATCCGGCGCAGCCGAAGAACGACGAGGAGAAGGCGCTCAAGGAGCGCTACGGCAAAATTCTGGGCAGTGCGGTCAACCCGGTTCTGCGCGAAGGCAATTCGGACCGGCGCGCCCCCAGGGCGGTCAAGGAGTACGCGCGCAGGCACCCGCACAGCATGGGTGAGTTTTCCCAGGCATCGCGCACTCACGTGGCGACCATGAAAGGCGGCGACTTCTATCACGGCGAGAAGTCGATGACCCTGGACCGTGACCGCGTCGTGCGCATGGAGCTGAAGACCAAGCGCGGCGAGACGATCGTGCTCAAGGCCGAGACGTCGCTGACCGACGGCGACGTCATCGAGAGCATGTTCATGAGCAAGAACGCCTTGGTTGCCTTCTACGAGGAGCAGATCGAGGACGCGTACAAGACCGGCGTGATGTTCTCGCTGCACGTCAAGGCCACGATGATGAAGGTCAGCCATCCCATCGTGTTCGGCCACTGCGTGAAGGTCTTTTACAAGGACGCATTCGCCAAGCACCAGGCGGTGCTCGACGAACTGGGTGTGAACGTCAACAACGGAATGGTCGACCTCTACAACAAGATCGAGGCGCTGCCCTCATTCCAACGTGAGGAGATCATCAAAGACATCCACGACGTCCACGAGCACCGTCCCGAATTGGCCATGGTGGATTCGGCCAAGGGGATCACCAACTTCCATTCGCCCAGCGACGTGATCGTGGACGCCTCGATGCCCGCCATGATCCGGCTTGGCGGCAAGATGTACGGCGCCGACGGACGGACCAAGGACACCAAGGCCGTCAACCCCGAGTCCACGTTCTCCCGGATCTACCAGGAGATGATCAACTGGTGTAAGACCAACGGCCAGTTCGACCCGACGACCATGGGCACCGTTCCGAATGTCGGCCTGATGGCGCAGAAGGCCGAGGAGTACGGCAGCCACGACAAGACCTTTGAGATCCCCGAGGACGGCGTTGCGGACATCGTCGATATCGCCACCGGTGAGGTGTTGCTATCGCAGGACGTCGAGCAGGGCGACATCTGGCGCATGCCCGTCACGACGGACGCGGCGATCCGGGATTGGGTGAAATTGGCCGTCACGCGCGCGCGTGCCTCCGGCATGACGGTGGTGTTCTGGCTGGATACCGAACGGCCGCACGAGGCCGAGCTGAGAAAGAAGGTCAAGGCGTACCTGAAGGACCACGACACCGAAGGCCTACACATCCAGATCATGCCGCAGGTGTGGGCCATGCGATACACGCTGGAGCGGGTGGTCCGCGGACAGGACACCATCGCCGCGACCGGCAACATCCTGCGTGACTACCTCACCGACCTGTTCCCGATCCTGGAGCTGGGCACCAGCGCCAAGATGTTGTCGATCGTCCCGTTGATGGCTGGTGGCGGCATGTACGAGACGGGCGCTGGCGGTTCGGCGCCGAAGCATGTTCATCAGCTGGTCGAAGAAAACCACCTGCGGTGGGATTCGCTCGGCGAGTTCCTTGCGCTGGGCGCTTGCTTTGAAGACCTGGGCGACAAGACCGGCAACAAGCGGGCCGCGCTGCTGGGCAAGACCTTGGACGGCGCGATCGGCAAGCTGCTGGAAAATGACAAAGGCCCGTCGCGCAAGACCGGCGAGCTCGACAACCGCGGGAGTCAGTTCTACCTCGCGCTTTACTGGGCGCAGGAACTCGCCGAGCAGACGGAAGATCAAGAGCTGGCCGATCACTTCGCCAAGCTGGCCAAGTCGCTGTCCGAAAAGGAAGACGCTGTCATCTCCGAACTCGCTGAGGTGCAAGGGAATTCAGTAGACATCGGTGGCTACTACTACCCGGACCGCGAGAAGACGACGGCGGTGATGCGGCCGAGCAAGACGCTCAACGAGACGCTGGCGGGCGCTCAGGGCTGACGCCGGCGGCGTTACAAAACACTACTGGTCAGTAACGGAATGGTGCACCCGTGTGCGCCATCCGGCCCTTGTAGGGTGGCTCACATGTCCAAGATCAAGGTCGAAGGCACGGTCGTAGAGCTCGACGGCGACGAGATGACTCGGATCATCTGGAAGATGATCAAGGAGCATCTGATCCTGCCGTACCTCGATGTCGACTTGGACTACTACGACCTGGGTATCGAGCACCGGGACGAGACCGACGACCAGGTGACCATCGACGCAGCCGAGGCCATCAAGCGCCATGGCGTCGGCGTGAAGTGCGCGACGATCACCCCCGACGAAGCCCGCGTCAAGGAGTTCAACCTCAAGCAGATGTGGCTGTCGCCGAACGGCACCATCCGAAACATACTGGGCGGCACCATCTTCCGCGCACCGATCGTCATCAAGAATGTGCCTCGCCTGGTTCCTGGCTGGACCAAGCCGATCATCATCGGCCGTCACGCATTCGGCGACCAATACCGCGCGTTCAACACCAAGGTCGAGATGCCCGGCACGTTCACCGTGACGTTCACTCCCGACGACGGCAGCGAGCCGATGGTGCACGACGTCGTTCAGATTCCTGAGGGCGGCGGCGTCATCATGGGCATGTACAACTTCAAGAAGTCGATTCAGGACTTCGCCCGCTCGTCATTCAACTATGGGCTGCAACAGAATTACCCTGTCTACCTGTCGACGAAGAACACCATCCTCAAGGGCTACGACGGGATGTTCAAGGACGAGTTCCAGCGCATCTTTGACGAGGAGTACTCCGACGAGTTCGACAAGCGGGGATTGACCTACGAGCACCGCCTGATCGACGACATGGTGGCCTCCTGCCTGAAGTGGGAAGGCGGCTACGTGTGGGCGTGCAAGAACTACGACGGCGACGTCCAGTCGGACACCGTCGCACAGGGCTACGGTTCACTGGGTCTGATGACGTCGGTGCTGATGACGCCGGACGGCAAGATCGTCGAGGCTGAGGCCGCGCACGGCACTGTCACCCGCCATTACCGGCAGCACCAGCAGGGCAAGCCCACCTCCACCAACCCGATAGCCTCGATCTTCGCGTGGACTCGCGGCCTTGAGCATCGCGGCAAGCTGGACAACACGCCTGACGTGATCAAGTTCGCAAACACGTTGGAGGAGAGCGTGATCGGCACGGTCGAGGGCGGTCAGATGACCAAGGACCTGGCCCTGTTGATCGGCGATCAGCAGCCGTATCAGACCAGCGGGGAATTCCTCGACACCATCGCGGCCAATTTCAAGAAGTCCCTCGACGACTCTTAGCCGATGGCCTGGTGCGGCGGCGTCGCGTAGCGGTCGACGAAGCCGACGATCAGGTCGGCGACCCTGCGTGGCGCCTCGAACATCGGGATGTGCCCGACGCCCTCCAAGTAAGTGATCTGCGTATCCTTCGGCAGCTGCGTGGTGAACTGGCGGGTGAACCGCGGATGCGGCAGCACCCGGTCCCTCTCGCAGATGATCAAATGCGTCGGCGCGCTGCCGTCGGCCATCTCGAGCAGGCCCGGCAGTGTGAGCGATTTGACCAGCAGTTGGTAGTAGGCCGGGCAGTGCGACACGTCGTCGATGATGTCGATCAAGTCGGCATCGGACAGGCCCTCCGGCGTCGCGCTGACCGGCAGATGCGCCAGGTAGCGGGTGAACGGCAGCTTCAGGACTCGCTGACCGAAGGCCAGAGTGACGAGCCACACCGGCAGGCCCGCCAGGAACTTGCCGACGATCTCGAACTTCACCGGGGTGAAGTGGCGCCAGCCGCCTGCCGGCGCGATTCCGGTGAGCGTGCGGGCGCGTCCGCGGCGTTCGAGTTCGAACGCCACCCAGCCGCCGAGTGAGTTGCCGACGATGTGTGCGGTGTCCCAACCCAGCGCGTCCATCCGGCGCTCGACGTCGTCGGCCAATGCCCCGGAATGCAGGAAGAACGGCCCTTTGACGCCGCCGTTGTGGCCGGGCATGGTCGGCGCAAAGACTTCGTAGCGCCCGGTCGCCGGAGCCGCCGGGTCGGCGACATCGATTCCAGCAATCAGCGGCGCAGCCTTTTTCCACACGTTCTGGGACATCATGAACGGATGCAGCAAAAGCATCGGCTCGCCGGAGCCCAGGTGTATCGGTGCGCGGTCGGTCATGCTGCCCGACACTAAAGGTGATACCGGCGGTACCGCAAGCGCGTCGGCTACGGTCTGTCCCCGTGATCGTCAGCACCGTCAACGTCAACGGTATCCGCGCCGCCATCAAGCAGCGGTCGTCGGAGAATTTGGGGCTGCTGCCGTGGCTCGCCCAGACGAGGGCCGATGTGGTGTGCCTGCAGGAGACGCGGGCCGACGACGAGCAACTGGCTGGCGCGCTGCGCCCCGCGCTGTCCGATCGTCCCCCTCGCAAGCTGGGGGGTACCCCCTGGTATCTGGCGTCGGCGGGCGGGGATCTCAAGGGCCGCAATGGTGTTGCGGTGCTGAGCCGGCATCCGATCAAGTCGGTGCGCGATCTGGACGGTGCCGATGTGGGGGCACCCCCAACTTCGCGAGGAGGATTCGCGCTCCACGGCCGCTATGTGGAGGTCGACATCGACGGGCTGACCGTCGCGAGCGTCTACATCCAGACAGGCGAGGCAGGCACCGACCGTCAGCTCGAGAAGGAGCGGTTCATGTCGGCGCTCGCGCACCGGATGGCCACGTTGACCGACCGCGACGCGGTTGTGTGTGGCGATTGGAACATCGCGCACACCGAGAACGACATCAAGAACTGGCGCGGCAACGTCAAGAAGTCCGGATTTCTGCCCAGCGAGCGGCAGTGGCTCACCGAACTAATGGCAACGGGTTGGGTCGACGTCGTCCGGAAGCTCCACCCCGACGTGGCAGGTCCGTACTCGTGGTGGTCGTGGCGGGGCCGGGCGTTCGACAACGACGCAGGTTGGCGCATCGACTACCAGTTGGCGACACCCGCGCTGGCAGGGCGTGCGCGCGCCGCGCGGGTCGAGCGGGCCGCGGCGTATGCCTTGCGCTGGTCCGACCACGCTCCGGTGACCGTCGAATATCGGTGAGTGGGAGATTGAGCGAATCGACTCGCAGGAACCCGGCACACCGCAATAGCCTCGGTTAGGGTCTGTACGTCCTGGTGTGTCGTGGGAGGAGCACTTCCAATGAGCGTCCCCAGCATTGCCCCTCGACGACATCGCGTCGTCATCATCGGTTCCGGCTTCGGCGGACTGTTCGCCGCGAAGCACCTCAAACGTGCTGACGTCGACGTCACGCTCATCGCCAAAACGACCCATCATCTGTTCCAGCCGCTGCTCTATCAGGTCGCGACGGGCATCCTGTCGGTGGGCGAGATCGCGCCGGCAACGCGAATGATCTTGCGCAAGCAGAAGAATGCAGAGGTGTTGCTCGGCGATGTCGTCGGGATCGATCTGAAGAACAAGACCGTCACCTCGAAGCTGCTCGACTGGGAGCGCGTAACTCCGTTCGACAGTCTCATCGTCGCCGCGGGCGCCCAGCAGTCCTATTTCGGGAACGACCATTTCGAGGCCTTTGCGCCCGGGATGAAAACCGTCGACGATGCCCTTGAACTGCGCGGCCGGATCCTCGGTGCGTTCGAGGCGGCCGAGGTGACGACGTCGCAGGCCGAACGCCAGCGCCGACTGACCTTCGTCGTGGTGGGCGCCGGACCAACGGGCGTCGAAGTCGTGGGACAAATCGCCGAGCTTGCACACCGGACTCTGGAGGGGGCGTTCCGAACGATCGACCCGAGTGAGGCCCGGGTGATCCTGATCGAGGCCGCACCCGCGGTGTTGCCGCCGATGGGACCCAAATTGGGACTCAAGGCGCAGCGTCGGCTGGAGAAAATGGGCGTTGAGGTGCGGCTCAACACCATGGTGACGAACGTCGACTACATGGGCCTGACGGTCAAGGAAAAGGACGGCACCGAACATCGGATCGACTGCGCATGCAAGGTCTGGTCGGCCGGCGTCCAGGCGAGCCCCCTCGGACGGATCCTCGCCGAACAATCCGACGGGACCGAATGTGATCGCGCCGGCCGCGTGGTCGTCGAGCCGGACCTCACCGTCAAGGGTCATCCGCATGTCTTCGTCGTCGGCGACCTGATGAACGTGCCCGGCGTGCCCGGCCAGGCCCAGGGCGCGATCCAGGGCGCCGTCTACGCCACCAAGCAGATCAAGGCTGACCTCAAGAGCGACGCCCCGGCGACTCGGCAACCGTTCAAGTACTTCGACAAAGGCAGCATGGCGACCATTTCGCGGTTCAACGCGGTGTGCCAGGTCGGCAAGCTCGAGTTCGGCGGATTCCTCGCCTGGCTCGCATGGCTCGGATTGCATCTCTACTACCTTGTCGGCAGTCGTAACCGCCTCATCGCCGTCATCTCGTGGTTCGTCACCTTCCTCGGCAGAGGGCGCGGGCAGATGGCTATCACCGAGCGGTGGGTGTTTGCACGAAGGGCGATGGACCAAGTCCAGGAGCGGAACAACACCCCAAAGGCGATTGGGTGATCTTGTTTGCATAGGAGCGCCCGGCGCGCCTAACCGCGCCGAAATCGCTCGATTCCGTGTGAAAAGATCGACCCATCATGAGCACTTCTACTGGGTCCCGCCGCGTCGTCTTCTCCGGTGTGCAGCCGACGTCTGATTCGCTGCACCTAGGCAACGCATTGGGCGCGATCAACCAGTGGGTGGGTCTGCAGGATGAGTTCGACGCCTACTTCTGCGTCGTCGACCTGCACGCGATCACGATCCCACAGGACCCCGAGCAGCTGCGCCGTCGCACGCTCGTCACCGCCGCGCAGTACCTGGCGCTGGGCATCGACCCGTCCCGCAGCACGATCTTCGTGCAGAGCCATGTGCCTGCGCACACCGAACTTGCTTGGGCGCTGGGCTGTTTCACCGGTTTCGGCCAGGCCTCCCGGATGACGCAGTTCAAGGACAAGTCGCAGAAGGAAGGCAGCGAGGCCACCACTGTCGGGCTGTTCACGTATCCGGTCCTGATGGCCGCCGACGTTCTGCTCTACGACACCGACGTGGTGCCGGTCGGGGAGGATCAGCGCCAGCACCTGGAGCTGGCCCGCGACGTCGCGCAGCGGTTCAATTCGCGCTTCCCGGACACGTTCGTCGTGCCCGAGGTGTTGATCCAGAAGGCCACGGCCAAGATCTACGACCTGCAAGATCCGACGTCGAAGATGAGCAAGTCGGCCGCCACGGAGGCGGGGCTGATCAGCTTGCTCGACGATCCGAAGGTGTCGGCCAAGAAGATCCGTTCGGCCGTCACCGACAGCGAGCGGGAGATCCGCTTCGACCTGGATACCAAACCCGGGGTGTCGAACCTGCTGACCATTCAGGCCGCGGTCACCGGGACCGACGTCGACAAGCTCGTCGAGGGCTACGCGGGCCGCGGCTACGGCGATCTGAAGGCCGACACCGCCGAGGCGGTCGTCGAGTTCGTCACGCCGATCAAGGCGCGCGTCGACGAGCTTCTCGCCGATCCCTCCGAGCTCGAATCGGTGCTCGCGGCCGGCGCGGAGCGCGCAAAGGACGTGTCTGCGAAGACCCTGAAGCGGGTATATGACCGGTTAGGGTTCTTAGCGCCACGCGGGTAAACCTCTTGGGAGGGTCGGATGACACTTCCGGCCGAGCCGGAGATTAGAGACAAGCCGGCCGAGCCGGAGATTAGAGACGAGCCGGCCGAGCCGGAGATTAGAGACGAGCCGGCCGAGCCGGAGAATGGAGACAAGCCGGCCGAGCCGGAGAATGGAGACAAGCCGGCCGAGCCGGAGAATGGAGACAAGCCGGCCAAGCCGGGGGTCCTGGACCGACTGCGCGCGAGGTACGGCTGGTTCGACCACGTGATGCGGGCGCAGGAGCGCTATCAGGACAGCAAGGGCGACTTCTACGCGGCGGGCATCACCTACTTCACGATCTTCTCGTTGTTCCCAGTGCTGATGGTCGCATTCGCGATTGGTGGCTTCGTCCTCGCGGGCCAACCCGACCTGCTCGCCGAGATCGAGGACAAGATCAAATCGACCGTGTCGGGCGACTTCGCCCAACAGCTGGTGACCCTGATGGAGTCGGCGATCGAGTCGCGCACCTCGGTCGGCATCATCGGCCTGGCCACCGCCGCGTGGGCCGGGCTGGGCTGGATGGCGAACCTGCGCGAGGCGCTGACTCAGATGTGGGGCCAACTGCGCCACGAACCGCCGGGCTTCCTGCGCACCAAGCTGTCCGATCTGGCCGCTATGACTGGCTTTTTCCTGGCGAGCGCCGTCACCATCGCGCTGACGGCGCTGGGCAGCTCCGATCTGATGATGCACGTGCTGGAATGGCTTGGGCTGCAAAATGTTCCGGGAGTCGATCTGACGCTGCGGGTGACGTCACTGTTGGTGTCGGTACTGATCACCTGGCTGCTGTTCACCTGGGTCATCGCGCGCTTGCCCCGCGAGTCGGTCAGCTTCCGCAGCGCGATGCGCGCGGGGCTGATCGCGGCGGTGGGCTTCGAGATCTTCAAACAGGTGGCCTCGATCTACCTGAAATCGGTCGTAACCGGACCGGCCGGTGCGACGTTCGGCCCGGTGCTGGGCCTGATGGTGTTCGCGTACATCACCGCACGGCTGATCCTGTTTGCGACGGCGTGGGCGGCGACGGCGACCGAAAACCTCGGCGTCGCACCGGTTGAGCCGCCTGCGCCGGCCCAGATCACCCCGCGGGTGCAGATCCGCGAGGGTCCGGGTGTGCCTGGTCTGGTGGCCGCATTCGCGGTGGGAGTCCTTGGAGCGCTTGGTCTTTCGCGGCTTCGTAAACACTAACCTGTGCGCGTCTCGGTGAGTACCACGCAGCATCGGTCGGGCGCCGGGTCCAATTCGGCGACCGGATGGTGCGGTCCGAGCGCATCGGCGAGACCGCCGACAAGCGCGTGGTTCATCTGGCAGACGAGCTGCGTCTGCGCCTGCGCCAGCGCGTGAAAGGGACAGTTGGCCATAACGACGCGGCCGCCGTCGGGGCGGGGTTCGTAGCCGTTGCCGGTGAGGGTTTCGATGGCCAGATCCAGTGCCGCGCGGGCGGTGCGCGGCGGTTGGTCGCCGACCGCCGCGTCCCCGAGGTGTCGTCCATACGTATGCGCGAGGCGATGCAGTACCGCGATGACGGACGTTCCGGTTTCGGCTGACTCGGCAATCGCGTCCGCCATCAACCTGCCTGCCAGCTGGTATTCGCGATCGGGAAGCGAAACTGCGATGTCGCGGTCGGTGCGCCGATACAGCTTCGCCGGCCTGCCTGCGCCGGGTCCGCTGCGTCCGCTCAGGCGCGCGTAGTAGGAGTCGAGCAGCCCGTCGCGCTCGAGCCTGTCGAGGTGGAATTTTGCCTGGTGCGGTGCGAGTCCCAACTCGTCGGCCGCGAGTTCTCGGCTGACTGGGTCGGGTTGTGCGCAAACGAACAGGTAGAGGCGACGCCGAACCGGATCGGAAAGTGCGCCGATACCTGCAGCGTCTCGATCGGCGAAGGGCACGCGGCGGCTCCGTTTCTAAAAGATAAAACTCTTGACGATAGAAGCTCTCCGTCACTAACGTAAGCAATATTATCCGTTAGAAAGGATGTAGTCATGGCGACTGCCACTCACATCGACCGCTCTGCACGCCTGAGGGACCCCTCCTACCAGGCATTCCTGCTGTTGCGCACCGTGTTCACGGTGGCGCCCATCCTGTTCGGGCTGGACAAGTTCACCAACCTGATGACCGACTGGACCATGTACCTGGCCCCGTGGATCGACGGAATCCTGCCCGGTGACGCCGCAACGGCGATGCACATCGTCGGGGTGATCGAGATCGTCGCGGGCATCCTGGTGGCGGTCGCACCGCGGATCGGCGCCTACGTGGTGGCCCTCTGGCTGGCCGGGATCATCGTCAATCTGCTGACGCTGTCGGGCTTCTACGACGTCGCGCTTCGCGACTTCGGCCTGTTGATCGGCGCGTTGGCGCTGGGTCGACTCGCGGATGCACAACGCGCGCACCGTCCGGGGAGGATCGGGTAGCCGGTCGTGAGCGGCTCGGTGGTGGCGCCTAGTGCTGCGGGCGCCGGTTCAGCGAGCGCGCGCCAAGGATGAGCCCGAATACGATGATCGACCCCACGATGCCCACGCCAACCCGGACGGGCATCGTGTCGATATCTGGCAGCGGTCCGGAGGCGGCGCTGGCGGCGGTGTTGTTGGCGGCCTCCGGCTTGGGTGCGAGCAACGATGGATCGGGTTCGATCAGCGTGCCCACCTTGGTGCCTGGAGCCGTCGCGAAGCCGTAGTCGAGCAGGTGTGCCGCCTGTTCCCACGGCGCGATCGGCTGGCGGGTGCCGCGCATCAGCACGGCCATCAGCCGGCGGCCGTCGTGGTTGGCGGCGCCGACGAAGGTCTGGCCCGCGTCGTCGGTGTAGCCGGTCTTGCCGCCCATCGCGCCGGGGTAGTTGTAGAGCAGTTGGTTGTCGTTTTCCACCGGATACCCGACGTCGCCGCGGCCGGGGAAGTCGAAGCTGCGGGTGGCCACGATGTCGGCGAAAGTCGGGTTCTCCCAGGCATATCGGTAGAACAGGCCGATGTCGTAGGCCGACGTGCTCATGCCGGGCCCGTCCAGGCCCGACGGCGTCGCCGCGCGGGTGTCGCGGCCGCCGAGCTTGCCGGCCAGGTCGTTGATCTTCTGCACGGCGGTGTCCATCCCGCCGAGCTGCACGGCCAGCGCATGCGCGGCGTCGTTGCCGGAATGCATGAGGAGGCCGTGCAGCAAGTCGTTGATGGAATAGAAGCCGTTCGCACCGACCCCGACCCTGGTGCCCTCGGCGTTGGCGTCGTCTTGGGTGCCCGCCACGACTTTGTGGATCGGCAGTTCCCTGATCGCCTGCATGGCGATCAGCACCTTGATGATGCTGGCCGGTCGGTGACGGCCGTGTGGGTCGCGCGCGGCGATGATGTCGCCGGTGTCCAGGTCGGCGACCACCCACGCCTCGGCGGAGATGTCCCCGGGCACCGGCGGCGTGCCGGGGGCGGTGATGATGCCGCAGCCCGACAGCGCGTCACCGCCGAGCGGCTTGGCGGGCACCGGCAGCGGTGCCGGCGGATCGCCTGCCTCCGGCACCTCGGAGGAGTCGACGGCCGCCGGCGTCGACTCGCGATAAGGACAGACGGCGGCGTCGGGCGCCGCGTTCGGCTCCGCAGTAGCTACGGGCATGCCGACGAGTGCAGGCGCAGCAAGCATGGCCGACGCCGCGACCAGGGAAACGGCCCGGGTGGAGAACATCCGTGAGGTCGCCATCGTGAGCGCAGATTAGGCGATCGAGACGCGATTTCCGTGGAGGCTCGCTGTGACTGGTGTGGCTGTTGTTAAAGACTCCCATAGCCGACGAGGGCCTCACGGGGTTCAACCGTGCGTCATTGCGCCTCGCGCTCGAATTCATAACGCAGCGGACGGAACGCGCCGCGCTTCAAGGCCGCGCGCAGCAGCGCCAAATTCACCATCGATTGAAATTCTCCGGCGGGTGGGCTGTCAGGTCAAGGCACCCTGGTGTATGCGACGGCCGGCGCCCCGATGCAGCTCATCCACAGCCGGCTGCCCGCCTCGACGAGTCCGGTCACCATACCGAACGACGGGTGCTCGGTGTGTATGCCGGCGACCGGCTCGCCGCTGTCGGGATCGAACGCGGCGGCCCACACCTCGGGCTTGATCTGGGGCTGCAGCCGGTCGGGCAGCTTCCACAGCAGCTTGCGCAGCGCGGGGGAGCGCGGCGCCAACCACTCGGCGGCCGCGTTGACGGGCGAGACGATCGCCACCCAGATGCGGCCGTCGGCGCCCGTGGAGATGTTGTCGGGATGGCCGGGCAGGTTGGCCACCAGTGTGGTGACGGTGCCGGCCCGCGGGCCGGTGAGCCAGTACTTCGCCAGCCGACGTCCCTGTGTCTCGGCGAATACCAGCGCCGACCCGTCCGCCGTCGGCGTCACGCCATTCGCGAAGTACAGCCCGGGCACGACGGTCAGCACTGTGCCGTCGGGATCGCGCCGGAACAGGCTGCCGCGGGGCCGCGCTTCAAGTATCGCGCCCTTGAAGTGCGCGTAGGTGAACGCGCTCGTCGACTCGGTGAAATAGATTGTGCCGTCGGATGTTTCAGTAACATTCGAGCAGAACTGCAGGTGTCGCCCGTCAACCTCTTCGACCAGGGCCTCGAACTTGCCGCTACCGGTGTCCATCGCCAGCAGTCCTCGCGGACTGTCGCACACCAGCAGGCGCCCGTCGCGAGCGACGGCCAGGCCCAGCGGTCGTCCACCGGTGTTGCCGACGACAGCGGTCTGACCATCGGGCGAGATTCGCACGATGCGCCCGTCGTCGACTCCGGTCCAGATATTTCCGTCGGCGTCGACGACCACATCCTCTGGCGCATTGCCCGGAACCGGGATGACGGTCAACTCGGCCGGTCCGAAGTCCGGCAGCGGGTCGACCGGCGGTGGCTGCCAGCGGACGGGGTCGACGGGTGGCTTCGGCGGCGCAGTCATGCCGCCAGTCTCGCCGAAACGGTATTCCGGCAGAACTTCGGCTGCCGGAATACCGTTTCGCGGCAGAGGGGATTAGAGCAGACGGCCCGCTTCGCTCAGTACGCCGTGCAGGATCTCGTAGATGGCGTCGAATTCCTTCTGCCCGCTGATCAGCGGCGGCGCCAACTGCACGACTGGGTCGCCGCGGTCATCGGCGCGGCAGTACAGGCCGGCCTCGAAGATCGCCGGGGTCAGGAAGCCGCGGAGTAGCCGCTCGGATTCCTCGTCGTTGAAGGTCTCCTTGGTGGCCTTGTCCTTGACGAGTTCGATGCCGTAGAAGAACCCTTCGCCGCGGACGTCGCCGACGATCGGCAGGTCGTAGAGCTTCTCCAGCGTGGCGCGGAACGCGGGCGCGGCCTCCTTGACGTGGTCGTTGATGCCCTCGCGCTCGAAGATGTCGAGGTTGGCCAGCGCCACCGCCGACGACACGGGGTGACCGCCGAACGTATACCCGTGGGCGAACGTCGTCTTGCCGTCGTTGAACGGCTCGAACAGCCGGTCGCTGGCGATCATCGCGCCGAGCGGCGAGTAGCCGGAGGTGAGACCCTTTGCGCTGGTGATGATGTCGGGCACATACCCGAAGTCATCACAGGCGAACATCGAGCCGATCCGGCCGTAGGCGCAGATCACCTCGTCGGACACCAGCAGCACGTCGTACTCGTCGCAGATCTCGCGGACCCGCTCGAAATACCCGGGCGGTGGCGGGAAGCAGCCGCCCGCGTTCTGCACCGGCTCGAGGAAGACTGCCGCCACGGTGTCGGGCCCCTCGAACTCGATGGCTTCGGCGATGCGGTCCGCGCAGTACTGGCCGAACACCTTGATGTCGTGCTCGTAGGCCGCGGGGGCGCGGTAGAAGTTGGTGTTCGGTGCGCGGAAGCCGCCGGGTGTCAGCGGTTCGAATTGCGCCTTGAACGCCGGTAGGCCGGTGATCGCCAGCGCGCCCTGCGGCGTGCCGTGATAGGCGATAGACCGCGAAATCACCTTGTGCTTACCGGGTTTGCCGGTCAGCTTGAAGTAGTTCTTGGCCAGCTTCCACGCCGACTCGACCGCTTCGCCGCCGCCGGTCGTGAAGAACACGCGGTTCAGATCGCCTGGCGCATAGCCGGCGATCCGCTCGGACAGCTCGATCGCCGTGGGCGTGGCGTAGGACCACAGCGGGAAGAACGACAGCGTCTCGGCCTGCTTGGCGGCGGCCTCGGCGAGCTCCTTGCGGCCGTGGCCGACCTGAACAACGAAAAGGCCTGAGAGGCCGTCGATGTAGCTCTTGCCCTTGTCGTCCCAGATGGTTACGCCCTCGCCGCGGGTGATGATCGGCGGTGTGATGCCTTCACCGTGGCGGGCGAAGTGACCCCACAGGTAACGGTTGGCTTTCGCACCCAGGTCGGTGGAAAACTCTTGTGTGATATCGGTAGTTGTCATCTTGTACCCCAATTGTATTGCTGTTTAACGAGTTTCAGGTAAACAAGTGTCTCGGTGGATATCACTCCCGGCAATGCGCGTATTTGGGTGTTGAGTAGGTCGAGAAGATCGTCGTCGTCCTCGCAGACGACTTCGACGATAGCGTCGAACGAACCCGCGGTGAGCACCACGTAGTCGACGGATTCGATGGCCGCCAGCTTCTCGGCCACTCGGGTGGTGTCCCCGGTACAGCGGATCCCGATCATGGCCTGGCGGGCGAAGCCCAACTGCATCGGATCAGTGACGGCCACGATCTGCATTACGCCTGCGTCGACCATACGCTGGACGCGTTGACGCACGGCGGCCTCGGACAGGCCGACCGCCTTGCCGATGCCCGCATACGACCGCCGACCGTCCTGCTGCAGCTTCTCGACGATCTGCTTCGACAATTCATCAAGCTGGAACGCCGCGCCGGGTCGCGAATGGTTGACGCGGAACGAGACGGGCGCCATTCCGTGCGGTGCGCCCGGGTTAGCCATGCCTGAGATTGTGCACGGAATCCGTCGTCACAAGCAACCGTGGCCATGAAATCCCTCGTTTGGAGGGCCTCGCGCTGCAGGAATGCGTAGCCTCGCGCTTGCACCGTGGGCTAGCGTTGGGCCATGACTGCGACCGTATCTACCAGCGTGGCAGGCAGCTGGATCGACGGTGCCCCGGTGGTCACCGGTGGC
>Ga0207693_10002854_pt1 | contig 14963 bp, 17 predicted proteins | sample LARL81metaG_FD_184347 | JGI IMG/M metagenome (GOLD analysis project Ga0207693, IMG submission 184347) | Corn, switchgrass and miscanthus rhizosphere microbial communities from Kellogg Biological Station, Michigan, USA - LAR L8-1 metaG... | ecosystem: Host-associated > Plants > Roots >...
GAGCCCGGAAACCTCGATGTTCGGCAGGTCGGCAATCTGTTCCGCGGCGGCGAGCAGAGTCTGCTCGGGAAAGCCCCCTTCCTGCCCCTCGAAGTAGACGTCGCCCTCGCCGATGGGCCGCAACATGACTTGCTGCGTTACGCCGGCCCGGACGGCGGCTTCGGAAATGCGCTTCGCGGCTTCGACCGAGAAGACGGTCACGATTTCGGGCCGGTAGCCGATGACCGCATCGGTAAACGCCTTTTGGATCTGGTTGAGGTGCCCGACGTGTCCTACCGGGATTCCGTATCGGTTGGCGAACTGCGCGCATTGCACGTCGACGGCAACGACCGGGCCGAGGCCGTTGGCCTGCGCGACCGCCTATGTTACCGGTCCAATGAGCTTTGGCGTAGTGCGCTTCCTATTGGGCGCCGCCGAGGCCGGGTTCTTTCCGGGTATCGTTCTCTATTTCACCTACTGGTTCCCCAGCTACCACCATGCTCGTATCGTGTCAGGATTCCTGATCGGGCTACCGATCGCTGTAGCCGCTGGCGCTCCGCTTTCGACAGCCTTGCTTGGCCTGGATGGGTTGCTGGGCCTCAAGGGCTGGCAGGTCATGTATCTTGCCGAGGGAATTCCAACCCTTGCAATTGGTGTCGTCACCCTATTTGTTCTGACCGACAAGCCAGAGCAGGCAAAGTTCCTGACGCAAGAGGAAAAGGGTTGGCTGCGTGCCAGGCTGGATGCCGAGCGGACGGCCAAGGAGTCAGTCCGAACCTTAACCCTGTGGCAGAGCCTGGTCGATACGAAGGTGCTGCTGCTGTCGCTCAACTATTTGGGCATAGTCACCGCCAGCCTGGGGATGCTGTTTTTCATTCCACAGATCATCAAGTCGATCGGCGTCACCAGCAACATGACGGTCGGCTGGCTGACGATGGTGCCCTACATCTGCGGTGGTATCGGTCTTGTGGTCTGGGGCTTCGTCTCCGACCGCATGAACGAGCGACGGTGGAATCTGCTGATTGCCTGCATTGTCTCCACCGCGGGGTTGGTCATGGCTGGCATGACTATGGGCACGTGGTGGGCACTTGTGGGCATGTCGATCGCGGCGGTCGGATTCTATGGCTCCAAAGGACCGTTCTGGGCGATGCCGCCGATGTTCCTCACCGGCACGGCTGCCGCTGCGGCAATCGCCTGGATCAATTCGATCGGCAATCTCGGTGGCTTCTTTGGGCCTTGGTATGTCGGTGTAATGAAGGATTTGACTGGGAGTTTCTCCGGCGGTCTTTACGGGCTGGCGTTGCTCGGGCTTATCTCAGCCCTCGTCTGCGCCGTTTCCCTCCACATCCCCACCGCAGGGGTGACGCCTGCCGCACCAGCACGCGCCGCAGAGTCGCCGGGAGAGTGATCCGACCGGGAGGCATTTGAATAGATGGCCGACGAGGGCCGAGCCCATACACAGTGAGAGAAAGCAAGGCGTTGCCTGCGATGGTTCGCTGCGGACTCAGTTCGGCAGTCGGAGGTGACTCGCACACAAACGGAGCATCTGCCCTGCCTCTGACTCGCAGCGATAGACAGGTAGGCGGCATTCCGTGCAGCGGTCATTGAGGCAGGCGCGGATGGTCATACGCAGCGGCGGCGATGCAGGGACTGTCACCCATACGTCTGTGCCGTCCGAGATCGTTGCTACCATACCGTCGGCACTCCCCGTGTGGGCAGACATTGGCCTCGGCGCAGAATCTGGGGACGGTTTTTGGGAGGAACCCATGCCGGCTCCTACCGCGAGTTCAGGTTCTGAGTCGTTAAACGCCTGAGACATTGGCGGCAAAAGAGCCGCGACTCGGATGCGCTCGCCAGCCGGCAGAACCGCGATGAAGCCGCGGCAGCCCGCCAGGAGGCCGAGGAGCAGTTGCTGGAGGTATTTTGGCCGCCCAGGATGCCCAGGCCTCCCATGGGGCTGCCGAGGCCCCCACATAATCCACAGGCGACCAGGAGGCGGAGGAAGACCACGCCGACGACCGAGCCGTCTGTGGACGGCGCCCCCAGATGCAAGGGAGCAAGAGCCATCTATGACCGATCCTGTCACCGAGATCACCCCCGAATTCCAGCGGGGGTGGGATGCTGCTCTCATGGCCGCGCGCTTTTGGCATGAGTCGCAGGCGAAGAAGGCGTTGGTCCAGGCGAGGCGTAGCAGGTTCCCAAAGAATTTCGAACGCGAGGCCGAGGTCCATCAGAGATCCGCCGAGATGATCACCGTCCTGAGCCCAGACGACGTTTGATCACAACCGCCAGCGACGGTTCCCGTTGGTCAATGTCGCAATCGTTAAAGGTGTGCATTGACGCCAGAGCGGCGACGGAGCAACCGTTACGGCATGCCTTCCAAACTCCGGCTACACAGGCAACCGGGTGGTTCCAAGCGCATGCAGGGAGGCGTTCAATGAGTGATGGCATGCAGCCAAAGATCAGGGCACTGCTTGACGAGCTATACCGTCAGAACCCCGCCAAGCCGCTTAGCTTTTTCTTTGAGGCGGTCTACGAGGCGCTGCCGGAACTGGAGGAGCTAGACCCTGGGCGGGTCAGACGGATGGTTGGTATGGCGTTCGCTCGGAATGAAGTCGACCATGCGTCGCGTGCCGAAGAGATGCTACGATCCCTCCTTGCGAGGGTCCGACATGAGGGCAACAGATCGCCAGAATATGTTGAACAGGTCCAACAGCAACACGAGCAGGCAGAGAGACACCACGCGCAAGCCATCCAACGGCTCGACCAGATCATGAGGGACAGCGATGAACGTTCGTGGTAATGGCCGAGGGGTTGGCGGAGTGATCGACTAGCCAGAGGTGTGCGCGATCGCATGTGGCTGCCGTAGCCACCAGCCATCCTTTGCACCGGTTTTGCCCACTTCATTGTCTTCGCGCCACAGCGTATCGTGATCTCCACCACCCGCCCCCAAGCCGGGCGGCCGTGAGCGACATCCTCCGCTTCTGCCGATCCCGTTACCGGTGTAGCTTATGGGACCCATACCAAGCAGGGAGGCAGGTCAATGGCTGAAATTCTCGGGCTGGGGGTTACGCACTCGCCCTTGCTGGTTGGCAGTGAGGAACGGATGGCCGGGATTTTCGAGAGGGTGCTGAACAGTCCGCGACTTTCGCAGGCCGCCCGAGATCCAGCCAATTGGCCGCCTCAGATGCGAGAGGAATGGTCTGCACACCAAGCCGGTCGGGCAGCTTCGGCGCATCGTCAGCGTGCGATCGAGGGGTTCCGCGTTGTGCGTGCCGCGCTGGATTCATTCAATCCGGACTTCGTCTTGATTTGGGGTGATGATCAGTACGAGAACTTCCGAGAGGACGGTGTTGCGTCCTTCTGTGTCTTTGCCCTTGACGCGATAGATTCTCACCCGTTCAGGCGAGTCGGCACTGCCAATGCCTGGGGCGAGCCTGCCGATACTGTAATCCACAGCATGGGTCACCGTGCTGGAGGCCGTCAGTTGACGACCTCACTGGTCGAGCAGGGGTTCGACATCAGCTACGCCTACACGATGCGGCATGAGGCGGGCCTTCCGCATGCATTCATCAACGCTATGCTGCTGCTGGATCACGATCGTCGAGGACTGCCCTGGCCGGTCGTGCCATTCCACATTAACTGCTATGGATCATCCACGATCTCTAAGCGGGGCGCGTTCGCCCATATCGATGGCACCGGTTCCGATGAGCCCGATCCCCCTGGACCCTCGCCGGCACGTTGTTTTGCGCTAGGAGCAGCCACGGCGCGAGCACTGAAGGCCACCGATTGGCGCGTGGCCGTGATCGCATCATCGAGTTGGTCGCATTCATTTCTCACTGCGAAGAACCACTATCTCTATCCCGACCTGCCATCGGATCGTGCCCGGTTCGAGGAAATGCGTGATGGCCAGCTTGATCGGTGGCAGTCACTTACGACCGCCCAGTTGGAGGACGCTGGACAGCAAGAATTGCTGAATTGGGTGTGCCTGGCCGGCGCAATGTCGGAACTCGGCCGTCGGCCCGTGTGGACAGATTTGGCAGAAACCTATGTGTACGCCGCGCCCAAGGCATTCGCCGTCTTCGAGGTCGGGTGAGGTCGCGACGAACGCCATGTGATGACCGAAGATTTAGCCAGTCCGACCGAGCCAATGTGGCTTCTGTGGGCGCGTGAGATACAGGCTTTGGCGCAGACCGGCCTTGCTTTCACGCGCGACCAATACGATCGCGAGCGTTATCAGCGGCTGCATACCGTGGCGGCGCAGATCATCGCCAAGCATACCGGTCTGGATGTCCGGGACATCGACATGCTGTTCAGTCAGCAAGCGGGTTACGCCACGCCAAAGCTCGGCGTGCGCGGAGCGGTGTTCCACGACGACCGGATACTTCTCGTTCGGGAGACGGCAGACGAGCATCGCTGGTCCTTGCCGGGTGGCTGGGCGGACGTGAACGAGAGTCCTTCCGACGCCGTTGCTCGGGAAGTACGTGAAGAATCCGGTCTTGAGGTGCGTGCGAACAAGCTCGCCGCCGTGTGGGACCGTTCGCGGCATCCTCACAGACGAACGCATCCTTTCCAGGTGTGGCGACTTTTCTTCCTGTGCGAGATTACTGGCGGAGAGCCTCGGACCGGACCGGAGACGAGCGAGGTCCGTTTCTTTGCCGAGCACGAGTTGCCCACCGACCTATCGACCAGCCGCGTTCTGCTCGCCCAGATCAGACGTATGTTTGAACATAGGCGCCGACCCGATCTACCGACGGAGTTCGACTGAAGCAGGAAAATGTGCCATCGATCGGGGCTCGCAGCCTTGAGAGGCTGACATCTTGCATGACCAATCTAACATGAAGGCATTCTAACGTTCGTGCGCCATTCAGTGGGGCCCGCAGCAGAGGATGGCCCGGCCAGGAACCTGGCACGGGTCAGGAGGAGTGTCCCGCCATAATCACACCGATGGACAAGCCCATGGCAATTGGCGCTCTGGTGAAGCCGTTACTGACGAGGCCTAAGCGCCCAGATCAGCAAGAAGTTCGTTAGCCATAGGTCCGATGTCGAATGCCGGGTCGATGACCCAGCGGTGGAGGGGGCATCGCTGGCCCGGCTTGCGGACCGACAGGACACGCCCCTCGTCGGTGATTTCGTACGCGATCTGCACCGTACCGTCCTCGTCGCCCGTGGCGACAATCGGAGAACGGCCATTCCGCAGGTCGGTTAGGAACGCCCTTGCGTTCGCGGCTGACATCCGAAGGAAGCCGAGGGTGCGCCAGGAGGATGGTGCTGCGGCATCAGCGACTATGTGGACGGTCATGCTGGCACGCGCGATCGCTGGCTGTTCAGGGATGACCCTGAATGTAAGGAGGATGCCGCTACCGCCAATCTCGATCGGTGTGTGCCTCGGTCGAATAGGGGATGTTGGGGGCTGATCACGGGCGGCTGGCGCTGCGGTCGGTTGCGCGGGCATCACCCTCGGTTCCTTGATGGGGAAGTCAGGAATCGATGCGCCGGGCGGGGCGCCACGAATAGGTGCGAGGGTCATCGAGGGTCTCCTGCTAGATCATCACCACCGGCACGGGCGCCCAGCCGTCATGAACCGGCGCTCGACTGCCCGCCAGCCTCGCAGAGAAGGCCGCGGGACGCACCGTGGCGAATGTCACCGATTAGACCGAGCACCGATACGGACGCGAGCGGAACACGCAGGGGCTGGCGACTTTTTAGCCAGTCGCGAGATCAGAAGCGGTAGGTGATACCTGAGAACAAGACGAGTGGATCGAAACTGACATGGGCGCTCACGGGAGCGCCACCTAGAGCGGGAACAGCCGGGTTAGCGTTGCCACTGGCCTTGGTGGTGACGAAGATCTTGCTCACAGAGAAGAAAGCTCCCCATCGATCGGCAAACATAACATCGAAGCCGCCTCGGATGACGGCGCCGATCGAATTGCTGACGCGTAGGTTGACGATCGCGGTGTCTTTGGTGCCGAAGACGACCGTGTAGGTGATGCCAGCGCCGAGAAACGGTTGGAAGGCACCGAATTGCCGGAAGTGGTAGTTCGCGGTCAGCATGCTCGGACCATAGGTGACCTTTCCCAGGGTGAGCCCGCTGAGGTTGCCCCGGCCGGTGAGTGTCGTTGCGGGTGGCACACCGAGCAACGCCAGCAGTGAAACATTGGGCGTCAAGTAGTAGCCCACACCGAAGCCCAGCGTGACATTGTTGGAGGCATGTAGATTTGATCCAGGCAGTGGGCGGCCGGCTGCATTGATCGACGCATCCGTGTCGAACAGGATCCCAGCGGCGCCGAGATTGACATAGAAGCCGCTCGACGGCGGTGATGATTCGCCAGCTTGGACAGCCTGTCCTGCCATCGCCAAAAGAACGAGCGCGGTAGTCATGAGCAGTCTTCGACAGATCGATTGCATGACACACTTGCGGTTTCTGCGTGGCCGGCCGCCCGAGCCAGAATGGTCGCTGCCATTCGAATCCGACCGACACAATGAGATGAGCTTCGCGATGCTGATCGAGAAGGTTTCCACCGGCGGGGTGGCATTGCCCGTCGGCCGCGCTCAAGCGTGGCGAAGCAAGCCGAACTTGGCCAGAATCGGTTCGTCAGTGACCCGCAGCAAGGTCGCATCCTCCACACCATGCAGAACGTGACCCTGCCGCGCAGGCACGGCCAGTACGTCGCCGCGTGCAAGGACTTCGTCTGCCTGCCCATCGATCGTGGCACGCAGGGTCCCGGAGACGACCGCGTAGAGGTTGTTCGCGGTCTCATGCAGTTTCTCGCTCACGCTGCCCGAGGGCAGCAACATCGCGTGCAGCCCGATCGTTGGCATTGCGTCTTTGGCGATCTCAATGCTGTGCATGTCTGTTCGGCCGGCGAGAACCGTAGCGAGCGGAATGCGAAAGGCCGCGTCCCGCTCAGTCGGTCTTTGGAATGCCTCGGGATGGTGCTCGAAGAAGGTCGCCTCGACATGCCGCACGAATGGTACGTCCAAGAAGTCAAGCCAGAACGCGGTCTCACGACCCTCGTTGGCGTGCCCATGCCAGCACCAGGATGGGGTCAGCACGACATCACCGGGCGTCATATCGACGCGCTTACCGTCCACGACGGTGTACACGTCGTTGGTGGCATCGAGCACGAGGCGCAAAGCAGCCGGTGTGTGGCGATGCGAGCGTGCGGTCTCGCCCGGCTGGATCATCTGATAGGCGGCGACCAGGTTCCTTGTTGTGGCGTAGGCATTGCCTGGCGCCGGGTTCACCATGATGAGATTGCGCCGTTCGGCCACGTCAGTACCCACGAACTTGCTGGCCTCCTGTAACGCGGCCCGTGCCTCGGCCGCCCGCCAGACGTGGGTCTGCATCTTTGACCGCGATCCGGCCGACGACTCACGTCGCGCCCAGCCCGCCATCAGGCTGCGAGCGGTAAGCCCTTCATAATAGCCCCGTGGGGCCAGATCGTCTGGCATGACTGTTCCTCCCTATCTGCGGTTTGATCGCGGTTGAATAGAGGAAACTATACTGCGTCACCTGACGCCTTCGGAAAGCATCGCGACTATCTCGTCAGTCATCTTCACATCGGCAAAGACTTGGGCCATCGTCTTTAACTCGGCTTCGTGTGTCTCACGGCTCACTTCGGCAACTGCGTCTCCACCAGGATCATGCGATAGTCGTGGTCTACGCCACCACGTACGGTTGTGGAGACACAGACGCAAGTGGTCACGCCGTACACGACGCAGGTCGTTACGCCCAAATTCGGAGGATCGATGGTCAGCCAAGTTGTTGACAATGCTGGAGGTCCGGGCGGGAATCGAACCCACATTCGCGGATTTGCAGTCCGCTGCATCACCACTCTGCCACCGGACCTTGGGTGGAGGTTTTGGGCTTGAAAGCCGCGAAAGTCCCCAGGCTTGCGGGCCCAGAGCTCCCTTAGCAAGGTTATAGGGGATTATCCAGGTATCAGGAAGCTGGGTACCGCGCCAGCCGGCGATGCGCCCAGCGAAGGCGTCGATCACGGGCGCTGCGCCCGCCAGCTACAGTGCACCGCTCTCCACATCCTAGGCCTCACTCAACAACAGGTTCTCCAGAGCGGCCGACTGAACATGTGCGTTCAGATGCTCGGACGCGAATGCGAAAGCTGCCAGCCCAAGGGCATGCCGAAATTCCGGCTGCGACGCCAGTTGCTGCATGGCGTCTGCCAGCGCAACGGCATCGCCGGGAGGCACCAGAAGTCCCGTCCGACTGTGCTCCACGACCTCGGCGATACCTCCCTCGTCGGAGCCGATCACCGGGCAGGCCTGCGCCATGGCCTCAGCAATTACACTCGGCAGACCTTCGGCATCCCCACCCGGCGCGACGACGCTCGGGACCAACAGTGACCAAGCGTCGGCCATGCGCCGCGCAACCGCTTCGGGCGGCAGCCAGCCGGTCAATTCGATGCTGCCCGTATCGCGCGCAGCCGCCTCCAGGATCGGCCGCAGGGGTCCATCGCCAATGCATACGACGCGGATCGACTTCCCTGCGGCGCGAATGCCGCGAACAGCGTCGGCCAGAACCTCAATGCCCTTCTTGGGCACGAAGCGGCCCACGAACAGGTGGGCCGGTGGGCCGGCGGGCGGCGCGGGTGGCCTATCCGGTGGCTCCACGCCGATCGGCAGCACCACGATCTTGGTTTGTGGGACACCGTGCGCCAGCGCCATGTCGGCCACCGCGGCCGAAACACATACGAAGCGTGCCGCGGCGGCTACCACTGCGGGCCACCGCCGCGACTGCAGTGTTCCATGCCAGTTCCTCGTCTTGCTCATGTCACCGCCGTGCAGCGTCACGACGAGGCGCTTGCCAAGCGACTGAGCGAGCGGCAATGCGAGCGCACCGCCTCGTGCAAACTGTGCGTGCAGCACGTTGGCGGTGGGACCGATATCCAGGTGCGGCACGCGCCCTGCCTGGCGGAACAGTAACCGCTCCAGCCAACCGGTTGGCTGGCCGCCGCCGCCCAATCGCAGCACCTTGCCGCCCAGCAGCGGGGCGTCCTTCATGACATGTCGACCAACCCAGATAGGCGACAGCCGGGTGAAGGCGACATATTGTCGCCGGAGGAATTGGATTTCGGACGGAACCCCGAGCCGGTCGCGATAGACCAGCAGCGACTCCGCGTTCGACGCCGGTCGTGCGCACGGTCTTGGCAAGGAAGTGTCGCTCATGTCGGGCTGGCGTTCTAGCGGCCTTGTCGGCAGAAGCGCCAGTGCTGCACCCATGTCGGCGGCCCGCCGGGCTTCTTGCGGCAAGCTGATCCAAGGCCCACTCTTCCTGCATGACTCGACTGGCGCCACTGCCCGATCGGGGCGTGATCGAAATCAGCGGGGAGGATCGCATCACCTTCCTGCAAGGCCTGGTGTCGAACGACGTCATGCAGGCGCATCCTGGCCATGCGGTCTGGGCGGCGTTGCTGACGCCGCAAGGCAAGTGGCTGGCTGACTTTTTCATCCTCGCAGACGCGGAACGGCTGCTGCTGGATTGTGAGCGTGGCCAGGTCGCCATGCTGATGCAACGCCTGTCGCGCTTCCGCCTGCGATCCAAGGCGACGCTTCGGCTCGCCGAGGAACTTTGTGTCTACGCTGCCTGGGATGGCGCGCTGACAGAGCACGCCATTTCCGCACCGGATCCGCGCCTGCCGGAGGCGGGCTTGCGACTGCTGTCCGCGACGCCGCTTCCGACAACGGCACTCGAAGTAGATTGGGATCGCCACAGGCTGGCACTTGGCCTGCCCGACGGGTCACGTGACCTGGAAGCGGAGAAGACCGTGCTGTTGGAGGCCGGTTTCGATGAGCTGAATGGCGTCTCCTGGACCAAGGGCTGCTACATGGGGCAGGAGCTTACGGCGCGCACCAAGTATCGCGGCCTGGTCAAGCGGCGGCTGGTTCCGGTAGGGGTAAGTGGAGCATTGCCCGCCCCCGGCTCTCCCGTGCTGCGGGACGGCACGGATATCGGGACGATGCGATCCGGGCTGGAGCAGTCGGGGCTGGCGCTGCTGCGGATTGAAGCGCTGCGCGACACACTGACTTGCGACGGCGCGACGCTGACGCCGCATCCGCCCGCCTGGATGCGGCTCCCCGACATGGTGTCATGAGCGAGAGCCAGGTAATCGATTGGGAGAGGCGCTATCGGGACGGGGCAACCGGCTGGGAGCGGCACGGCCTGAATCCCGCTTTCCTCGCCTGGCGCGACGCGGGTCTGCTGGCACCGTGCCGCATCCTGATCCCCGGCGGCGGCCGCAGTCTGGAACCATTGGCGCTCGCCGAGGCAGGCTTCGACGTCACGGTGGTGGACGCCGCGCCAAGCGCTACCGCGGCGCAGCGAGCACACTTCGAGCGGCTGAAGCTTCCGGCGCGAGCTGAAAGGGCGGACCTGTTCGCATGGGATCCAGACGCGCCATTCGATGCCATCTATGACCAGGCCTGTCTCTGTGCGCTGCCGCCGGGGCTGTGGCCCAACTATGCGAGGCGCCTGCACCGTTGGCTGCGGCCGGACGGATCGCTGTTCATCCTCTTCATGCAGAGCGACCGGCCGAGCGGGCCGCCGTTCCACTGCGATATCGACGCAATGCGCCACCTCTTCGCCGCGCCGGCATGGCGCTGGGCCGAGCCCTTGCCGGAGTGCGTCAAGCATCCGTCGGGATTGGCCGAACAGCCAGCTGTTCTGCGACGGATCTGAGAGGAAGCTGTCAACTTCCTTGGACCTCATTGGTGAGAGCTCGGGACGTCGCAGGCCTTGGTGCGATCCTGGCCAGAGCTGCCATGGTGATCGAGCCCGATCCCGGCGAGCCTCGCAGCGTCATTCTCGCAGACGTGCTTGGCAGGCAGGCTTTGCCGCTACGCGGCTGATGTGCATCTTACGGTAGGTACCGGGTCTCCCGATCCTCGCGGCGCAATGGCGGGCGCAAGACCACGTGCCCATTGGATGGCGAGACCGTCGATCGTTCCGTTACGACAAGATTGCTGGGCTTGTGGCAGCGGTGGTCCTGCTGTCCGCCGCAATCGCGGCACAGAAGGAATAATAGCTTTTTCCACGGCGTCTTGAACTATTTGTTAGGTATACGAATGATCGAATCGCTCGCCGATGGGACGGGGAGACGATCCCCGGTGGATGGTAAACCGTGGACCGTCTGACGAGCATGACCGTATTTGCCAAGGTGGCGAGCACACGCAGCTTCTCCGGAGCTGCGCGCGAACTCGGAATCTCCCAGGCGACTGCCAGCAAGCATGTTCAGACGCTCGAGGACTGGCTGGGCGTTCGTCTGCTGCACCGTACCACGCGGCGGGTTGCTCTGACCGACGTCGGCGAGAGCTTCTTCGTTCAGTGCTCACGGATTCTTGAGGAGATGGACGCGGCGCGTGCCGCAGCCAAGCCGGAAGCGCCGGTGCGCGGCAGCATGCGCATCACGGCGCCGGTTGTATTCGGCAGCTCGCGGCTCGGTCCGCTCGTCGTCGATTTCCTGCACCTGCATCCTGAGCTGTCGCTCAATGTCGAGCTGTCGGATCGCTCGGTCGATCTGATCGAGGAAGGCTACGATCTCGCGATCCGCACCAGTCCGACCACCGGCGCCGGCCTCGTCGCATGGCCACTGATGCCGCTCGAATACGCACTTTGCGCAGCGCCCTCCTATCTCGCCCGCCACGGTGTACCCACCACGCCCTCGGACCTTGGAGCCCATCACTGCATCACTGGTGGCGACCACATCGGTTCGTGCTGGCGGTTCGATGGCCCGGACGGACAGACCGAGGTGCCGATCTACGGCAGGCTACAGGTGAACAACGCCATGTTGCGATGCGATGCCGCGCGCGCCGGCGCAGGAGTTCTGCTTTGCGCGGAGTATCTCGTGGAAAGTGATTTTGCCAATGGACGGCTGGTTCGGCTTCTGCAGAACCACAAGCCGACAGGAAGCACATTGCATGCGGTCAGTCCGGCGTATCGCGCCAGTTCGCCAAAGGTCCGCAGCCTGGTCAGTCATCTGACGACACAGCTCGCCAATCCCGAGTAGCGATTGGCGCGACTCCTCTGCGCTTGCTAACCAGGGCGTGTGCCGAACTTTCTGCTGGAGAAGCGTGCGGGGGGACGGGTCGCCGGGGTCGACGAGGTGGGACGCGGGCCCCTCGCTGGTCCGGTTGTAGCGGCCGCGGTCATCTTCCCGACCGGCGTGCCGCGCCGGCTCGCGGCTCTTCTTGATGATTCAAAGAGGCTGACAGCAGAGCAGCGGCTTGTTGCATTCCAGGCGCTGCGCCAATCCGGCCGCGCCGAAATCGCCGTCGGGGCCGCCTCGGTGGCAGAAATAGAGCGCTTGAACATCCTGCGCGCCGCACTGCTGGCGATGAGCCGCGCGGTCGCCCGTCTCCCCTCGCCGCCCGATCTCGTCCTGGTCGATGGCAACCAGCCGCCGCCGCTATCCTGCGCCGTGCGATGCGTTATCGGCGGTGATGGCCGATCGTTGTCGATCGCTGCGGCCTCGATTGTCGCCAAGGTACTACGCGATCGGGCGATGGCGCGTCTCGCGCTGCGCTTCCCGGACTATGGCTGGGGCAGCAATGCCGGCTATGCCACCGAATTCCACGTGACGGCACTCCGCCGACTGGGGCCGACCCGTCACCACAGGCCGAGCTTTGGCACGGTGAGCCAGCTTGCTCTGGAGCTGGACTGAAGTCTCACGCCACGGCGCATCTGGCCGATTGACGCGGCATCGGACACCCCGCCACGATGCAAATCGCCCGCGGTCACGAGCCGAGGCACCCCGCCGCAACCCCGTCACACGGGAGCACCGTGGAAGTCGTCCGCGAACTGCCGCTCGATCAGGTCATGCTGGGCGACTGCATCCAATTGATGCGCATGCTGCCGCCGGCCTCGGTGCATTGCGTGTTCGCCGACCCCCCCTACAACCTTCAGCTCCGTGGCGAACTGCGCCGGCCTGACGACAGCCTCGTCGACGGAGTGGACGAGGAATGGGACCGGTTCACCGACTTCGCCACCTATGACGCGTTCACCAAAGAATGGCTCGCCGAGTGCCGCCGGCTGCTGCGCAAGGACGGCACGCTGTGGGTGATCGGTGCCTATCACAACATCTTCCGCATAGGCGCCGCGCTGCAGGATCTGGGGTTCTGGGTGCTCAACGACGTGATCTGGCGCAAGGCCAATCCGATGCCGAATTTCCGGGGACGGCGGTTCACCAACGCGCACGAGACGCTGATCTGGGCGGCGCGGGGCCGGGATTCGCGCCACCGGTTCAATTACGCAGCGATGAAGGCGCTGAACGACGACATCCAGATGCGCAGCGACTGGTTCCTGCCGCTGTGTACCGGAGCCGAGAGGCTGCGCAACCAGCATGGGCTGAAGCTGCACCCGACACAGAAGCCCGAGGCGTTGCTGCACCGCGTCCTCCTGGCCAGCACCTCACCCGGCGACATCGTGCTCGATCCGTTCCTCGGCACCGGCACCACAGCGGTGGTGGCGAAGCGGCTGCATCGGCGCTTCATCGGCATGGAACGGCATCCGGCCTACGTTGAGGCCGCGATTGGCAGAGTTCGCGCGACGAAGCCCGCACCGGAGGCAGGATTGTCGGGCGCGCTCTCGAAGCGCGACGCACCGCGCGTTCCATTCGGCAGCCTGGTGGAGCGCGGGCTGCTGCCGCCGGGAACCAAGCTGTTCGACCGCATGCGCCGGGTCAGCGCCATCGTCACCGCCGATGGATCGGTGGTGGCCGGAGCGGTTCGGGGATCGATCCACAAGGTCGGGGCGGCAGTGCAGAACGCGCCGGCCTGCAACGGCTGGACCTTCTGGCACTTCGAGCGGGATGGGCGGCTGGTGCCGCTCGATGTCCTGCGCGATGCCGAGCCGGCCGCCGAGACGTGATCGAGCGGCGTAGCGTCGCACGCGCCGCCGATCCTCAATGGAGCGACGATGCCGAACCAGTCGCGTCGCTCTCGCCGGCGCGCTCCTCCGCAGGTCCTTCACTCCGGGTCAGGTTCAGCGCTGTATTGACAAGGGCGACATGGCTGAACGCCTGCGGGAAATTGCCCATCTGCCGCTTTGCTCGAGGATCATACTCCTCGGCCAAGAGCCCAACGTCATTCCGAAGCGCGAGAACCCGCTCGAACATCGCACGCGCATCCGTTCTTCGGCCCGCCAGGATGAGATTGTCGGCATACCAAAGGCTGCAGGCGATGAAGGCTCCCTCGCCAGGCGGCAGCCCGTCTTCCGTCTGGCCCGTGTCGTAGCGGAACACCAGATCATCGAACACCAAACGCCGCTCGATCGCGGCAAGCGTGCCGGCTACGCGAGGGTCATCGACCGGCAGAAAACCGACCAACGGCATGAGCAGTAGGCTTGCATCCAATGTCTTCGATCCATAGGCCTGCACGAAGCTGTTCAGCGCCGGATCGAACGCATTGCGACAGACTTCGTCGTGGATGCGGTCGCGCAGCGCGATCCAGCGTTCCACCGGCCCCTCGACGCCAAGTTGTTGTACCGCCTTGACAGCGCGGTCGAACGCCACCCACGCCATGACCTTGGAGTGAGTGAAATGCTGACGGGGCCCACGCACTTCCCAGATACCTTCATCCGGTTGGTTCCAGTTGCCCTCCAGGTATTCCAGCAGCGCGGCCCCGATCGCGCGTGAACGTGCGTTGGTCGGCATGCCTTGGAGGCGCGCCTGGAACATCGCGTCGGCCACTTCGCCAAACACGTCGAGCTGGAGCTGCGAAGCAGCGGCATTGCCGATCCGCACCGGGCTTGCCGCGTCGAAGCCCGGCAGCCATGTCGCTTCCCACTCGGGGAGGCGCCGTTCGCCGGCGATCCCGTACATGATCTGCATCTGCTCGGGGCTGCCCGCGACCGCACGCATCAGCCAATCACGCCAGGCGCGTGCCTCATCGGCATAGCCGGCACCGCCGAGTGCGAGCAGCGTGAAGGTCGCGTCGCGCAGCCAGCAGTAGCGATAGTCCCAGTTGCGCAC
>Ga0207693_10002855_pt1 | contig 14963 bp, 11 predicted proteins | sample LARL81metaG_FD_184347 | JGI IMG/M metagenome (GOLD analysis project Ga0207693, IMG submission 184347) | Corn, switchgrass and miscanthus rhizosphere microbial communities from Kellogg Biological Station, Michigan, USA - LAR L8-1 metaG... | ecosystem: Host-associated > Plants > Roots >...
TGAAACGCGATAAGGTCCAGGTTCAAGGTTAGGAGCGACATACTCGCCTGCACCGGTGCTCATCAACTGGCGGTTAACGTTGGTCGAGATATTGGTAATCGTTATTCGCGCTCCGGCGACCACCGCGCCACTCTGGTCAGTGATTGTGCCCAGAATTCGGCCTTCCGATGATTGGGAAAACAGCCATGAAGGTACTGGGACAAGCAATACAAACAAAATGGCTATCGAACGTACAGATTTCATGAGATCGCCCCTTATCTGTGAATGAATGGACCTGAGAGTGAAGTGCGCTATTTGACGATGAGCGCTCGGGAAGGGATCAGAGGCCGGACTCGAGCTTGCCCGCCTCGATCAGAAAAGACTGAGTGGCCAACCCGCAACAGACCAATTTCATAAACTCGATGATGCCCCCAAACCAAGACGCTGATTGGTTGGTCATTCTAGCACTGCCTTACGACGACGAGGAAACAAGTTCGAACTGGCAAGAAAGAGCGACGTCGCGCTCGATGGGGCAATGCTGAATCGTGTGAATCTCCGGGAGCGTTGAGAAAGTGGCAGACGCACGCTCGCAGCGTGCGCCTGCCACAGCATGGGCTTACTTGGTTGGGGCAGTCGACGTCGTTGTAGCGGTAGGCGTCGGCTTTTTGGGAGGAGTCGTGGTTTTATTTGTGTTCCCCGCGACAACCGGTTGCTTGATCAGGGTCTGCGCAGGTATCGGCTTGGCGGCAGGCGCAGCCGGGTGAACTTGGGTAGTGTTGGCAGGCGTCTTCATCGCCGCATTGCTCACTCCCGGAGGAGCGGTGGGCTGCGTATGGTTGACTACAGAAGTAGAAACGCCTTGTGTCGGTGCCGCTGTTACCTGTCTTCCATTCACGTTCTGGGTTTGCGGAACCGGGGCGCCGACTGGCTGCCTGCCCGCCACGCTCTGAGCATTCGTCGGGCTTGCCGCCGGGCCGGACGTGAATGCAGCGCTGCTCGTCCCAGGTGCTAGGCTGGGGAAGTTCAAGTTGTACGTCCGCACCGGAATCGCCATCGCACCATTCTGGAGTTGTAGTTCATCAATCGTGAGGTTATATGCGTAGCTGGTGCCAACCGGACTTGTGGCAGGCCGGCCTCTGGCGACTGAGAACAGCGCGTAGCCAGTCTGTCCGGGGCCGAGCTGAAACTGTGAGTCGGTGTTATTCCCACGGTCAATTCCCATTCCCTGTAACTGACCGGGGTTGCCTCCCGCGGGAACATAGCTTGCGCCGTTGTTGTCGACCATCACCATCGATCCGTCGTGGTATGCAATGATCAGCGGCTGATTCGTCGAGTTGTGGAACTGGATATTCATGCGAATGATGTGCCAGCCACCCTCTTGGCTCAGCGTCATCTGTGATACGTTGGCCTGAAAAGTACCCGCGTCGAAGCAACTCGGGCCACAGGCTCCGGAACCCCCTCCGCTGGGTTGAAATGCATTTGTCATCCCCTGCTGCACGCCATTCACGTTCTGTTGCACAGCTTGCTGAGCGCCATTGATACCCTGGTACCCGACAGTCGAGCCCTGCGTGGCGCTTCCTTGGACTTGCTGCACACCGTTTTGCACTTGTTGCCCGGTTTGCTGAACCGTGCCTGTACCTTGCTGGACGGTGTTGGTCCCTTGCTGCATGATTGCTTGGCCCTGTTGGGAAGCGTCCTTGAGCCGCTGCCAAACGCTCTTTTTCTGCGCCTGTGCAGGCGGCGCTTGCTGGGTTGGTTGAGCCTGTTGACTCGGTTGAGCTGGCTGAGTTTGTTGCGGCGGTTGATTCGGTGCTTGGTTTGCGTTTTGAGCTTGTTGTGCCTCCGTGGTGACCAGCAATGCGGCCAGGGTAGCAATCAAGCCGATGATTCTCGTTCCCGTCATATTCAATCTCCTCCGAAACGTCGATTAACGTAGTGAGCCCCAAAAGGTTCAAGCCGCTTTCGCTGAGCCCTCGAACCTTCCCTTGCGAGTCTTGCTTGCAGCAAGAAATTGTTTTGTGCTTAAAACCGCGAAAAAGATCGCGAGAGATGTCGAGAGATAAACGCCTAGACCTAACCCAACTGTATGAAGCATTCCCTGGGTATCTGGCGATCGGTAACTGCCGGACATCGTCGGTTCCAGAACGGATTGCATAACCGCCACGATCCTGAAGCCGACCAATGTGACAAAGCTGAGCGGCAATATCCCAGCCAGATGGGCCCAGCGCCCCTTCCGGAAGAGGGGAAGGAGTGGACCTGTCAGTGCCAAAATTCCAAGGAAACCCCACCCCCCGGCGTCGGGGCTTGCCGTAATGTCTGTAACCTGTCGCAGATTGTCGGAATTCAGATACCCCAGAGCCTGCCAGAAGGTGAGATCCAGCCTGCCGAAGAATGGTAAGTGGATTGAGACGGCGTTTAAGAACAACCAGCACAGCAGGAGAGCAGCAGTAGGTGCCAATCGCAAGTGGATGCTGCTTCTTGATACCCAGCTCTCGAAAGATGATTGCAAAGTCGCACGCCTTGGAGCTGGATCTCGCTCATCGTTCCGGGCTTGCGATTGCGAAACTGCCGTAATGCCATTGACGTTTCCTTGATTGTCGAAATCGACATCGACAACGAGACCTGGTGTGGCTGGGACCTCCGACCTCCAAACTCTGTCCATGAGAAATGGGTACTGTCGGCCTTCGACCATCAACAAGCCGGGACCCTGCCGCGGATCGCGCAGAATCCTGCCTCGCTTCGCCATGACTTTCTCCTCAAATCAGCGAAAACCCCGTTTGCACGCCGGTCGTTGGCCCTCACTTCCCATTGCGTGGAGAAAGTGCAAAAAACGTCATACAGGGAAAAAATTTTCGTAAGCCTCAACAAAGTGGTTGTATGGCATTTGTATGGGTGGTAGCATTCCCCCGGTCCTGCTGGGGTACGGCGCACCATCGCCGGTCGGGACTGGCCTCCCCCGCTATCTCGCAATGCCCGCAAAAAACATTTCGTGGGAAGATTCCGCGTCGCCATCATTGCAAAGCGGGAATCGAGAGGTATTAGCTTGCGCCGCGGAGCGCAACGCACTGAATGACCTGTTCAGCGTGACGTACGAGGAACTTCGACGTCTGGCTTCCAGCGTGAGAAGAAGCGATCCCAGCGCCACGCTGAGTCCCACAGCTCTCGTCAACGAAGCGTGGTTGAAATTGGCGAATTCGCCTGGGCTGGCCTCGGCATCCCGTCTGCATTTCAAGCGGATCGCGGCTCGGGCCATGCGGCAACTGCTTGTGGAGGCGGCTCGCCGCCGCAATGCTGGCAAACGCGGCGGAGGCGAATCTATTCATATGGTCACCTTTGATGAATCGCTTCCGCACTCCGGGAATTGTGCGAAGGAAGTGATCGCGCTCGATTTGGCCCTGCAGGAGCTGGCACGTTTTCAGCCACGCCAAGCTTCAGTCGTAGAGAGTCGCTTCTTTGGTGGATGCGATATCTCCGAGACGGCGGCGCTGCTGGGAGTTTCGGAAGCGACAATCCTTCGGGATTGGCGGGCTGCCAAAGCTTGGCTCGCCCAGGCGCTCCGGCAAGTGCACTGAGTCGCGTCAAAGGCCTCGCCATTCATATCATGGACAACGGTCGCTGGGATCGGATACAGACGCTTTTTCACGAAGCAGCCGACTTGCCTCCCGGGGAGCAGGACTCTTTCCTCCAGGTTGCTTGTGGTGGCGATACCCAACTTACTGATGTAGTCCGCGCAATGCTAAAAGAAGACGCACGGCCAAGTTCGGTTCTAGACCGCAATATTGCAGACGTGGCGCACCATGTCCTTAGTGGCGCCAGTGGCGCCGATCCTGCACAACTGCCAATGCCAGAATTCGGACCCTATACCCTCATCCGCCTGCTGGGAGAAGGTGGCATGGGGCTTGTGTACCTCGCCGAGCGCAAAGACTTAGGGACACTTGTAGCGATCAAGATCCTTCGCGACGCATGGCTTTCGCCGGCACGTCGCGAACGATTTGCCGCGGAACAAAGAACGCTGGCTCAGCTGAATCATGCCTCCATTGCCCGTCTTTACGATGCTGATGCGCTTCCGGATGGCACTCCATGGTTTGCGATGGAATACGTGGAAGGAGTTCAGCTTACGGAGTACTGCAAATTGCACGGGTGCTCGATCGAAACGCGGCTGCAACTCTTCAGGTCCGTGTGCGAGGCTGTGCAGTATGCACACAGCGAAGCAGTCATCCACCGCGATCTGAAGCCGTCCAATATCTTGGTCAAAGACGACGGCACGATCCGCTTGCTTGATTTCGGCATCGCCAGGCAATTGGAGAGCCTTGACGCCCCGGTAAAGCAAACCATGACAGGCCTGCGACTCATGACGCCTGCTTATGCGTCGCCCGAGCAGATTCGTGGCGATCGCGTGGGGATCCACACCGACGTCTATTCGTTAGGCATCATTCTTTTCGAATTACTCACGGGACAGCTGCCATTCGATCTTTCAAATCTGACACCGGCTGAGGCCGCCAGCATTATTGCGGAAGACGAACCCGGCAGACCATCTTCGATGGCGACGCTCGAAGTACCACTTCGAGGTTCTTCGCTTGCGAGCAAAGCTGCCTGGGCCGATTTGGATGTACTTTGTCTCACCGCCATACACAAGGATCCTGCACGTCGGTACCGATCGACGGAAGCTCTTATTCGCGATGTTGATCATTTCTTGCACTCCGAACCGCTGGAAGCGCGGCCTGATAGTTGGTCCTACAGGCTCGGCAAGTTCGTACAGCGCCACCAACGAGCAGTGGTCGTGAGCACGGCTGCAGCTGTGCTGATGGTCTCAATGCTTGCCTACTTCACTGTAAGGCTGGCGCGGGCACGCAATGCAGCCCTTGCAGAAGCGGCGCGGACCGAGCGCATCCAGAAGTTCATGCTCAATTTGTTTGAGGGCGGCGATGAGGCGGCGGGTCCCTCGGACTCGCTGCGGGTTATAACCTTGGTGGATCGCGGCGTACTCGAAGCAAAGACACTGAACAATGATCCCAGAGTACAGGGCGAGCTTTACCAGAACCTCGGCGATATTTACGAAAAACTAGGAAAGTTCGAACAAGCTGATTCGCTGCTGCACACCGGTCTCGATGTACGGAGGTTGGTGTTCGGCGCGGAGAGTCCCGAAGTTGCCGAGAGCTTAATCGAACTTGGCCTGCTCCGCGATGCTCAAGGAAAGTTCGACGACGCCGAGCGTCTGGTGCGGGAAGGCATATCCATTGATAAGCAGAAACTCGCGCCCAACCATCCCAGTACCGCACGGGCAACAAGCGCGCTGGGCAAAATACTTGAAGATCGCGGTTCTTATGATGCGGCGATTAACGTACTTCAGGAAGCTGTAAAGCTTCAGATGGCTGATGGCGGTTCCACAACCGATCTCGCGGAAACTCTTACCGAGCTAGCCAATTCCCATTTTTATTCAGGCCACTACGCTGCGTCTGAGTCCTTGAATCAAAGGGTTCTGGCAATGGATCGTCAACTCTACGGTGATCGTCATCCACACGTCGCCGACGATCTCATCAATCTCGGCGCGATCAAGTACGATCTCGGTCATTATCCCGAGGCCGAACAATACGACCGCCAGGCGCTCGACATTACGCGATCTTTCTATGGCCTGAATCATCCGGCCACCGCGTCCGCGCTGACGATTCTTGGACGCACTTTGGTGTCTGAAGGAAAGAGGGACGAAGCTGCGAGCCTTCTGCAAGAAGCGCTGCAAGTCGAAGAGCAGGTCTATGGCAAGGTTCACCCACGCGTGGCGGGGACTTTGAATGAGCTCGGAAAGATTGCACAGCAGCAAGGGAGGTTATCCGAAGCGGAAGCGGATTTTCGACGCATGGCTGAGATCTATCGCACAGTTTACGCGGGGAAGCACTACTACATCGGAATTGCACTCTGCAACTTGGCAGGAGTTCTCGTCGAGCGAAAAGACTACCTCGGTGCGGAGAAGTTGTTTCAAGAAGCGCTACAGATGTACGTACAAACTCTGCCGGCCAATCACATTAACGTTGGAATCGCGCGGGTTCGGTTGGGCCGTGCGCTTTTGCTCGATAAGCGATACCAGGAGGCCGAAACGGAGAGCCGGACGGGCTTTGAGATTCTGTCAAAACAGCCCAGTGCGCCAGAGCACTGGATGCAGAATGCCCGGACCGATTTGGCGCGCGAATATGAAGCTCTGCATCAGCCCGAGAAGGCCGCCAAGTTCCATTCCGAACTTGAAGCAAACAACGCACACTCTCCTAAATGAGGCCTCTTCATCGAGGAACAAGAAAAAGCGCCTAACTTCGGCGCTTCTCTTTTCAGCTAAAGCCATCGGCGGAAGCCGGGGATCCTAGCCTAACTTCTCGAAAAACCTGCAGATCGTCTCGATGCCACGATGGAAATTCGGAATGTGGAACTTCTCGTTCGGTGCGTGTAAGTTGTCATCGGGAAGGCCGAAGCCCATCATTACGCTTGGAATCTTCAGGACATCTTGGAAGTCGGTGACGATCGGAATCGACCCACCGCTGCGGATGAATACGGTGTCCTTCTTGAACGTGTCATGTAGCGCTTGGGTTGCTGCTTCGATGTACCCGTTATCTGTCGAAACAACGCAGGCAGGGCCCTTGCTCCAAACCTTTACCTTTGTCTCAATGCCTTTCGGCGTGATTTTTTTTACGAACGCCAGATACTTTTTCAGGACGTCGTCAGGGTCCTGATTCGGCACGAGCCGCATCGAGACTTTCGCCTTGGCCTTCGCGGGGATCACTGTCTTCGCACCATCGGCAACAAATCCTCCCGGCATTCCGTGAACTTCGAGCGTCGGACGAGCCCAAGTGCGATAGAGAACCGAGTATCCCGGTTCGCCAGTCAGGACCTTTGATCCGACCTCGGTCTTGCGATAATGCTCCTCGTTGAAGGGGAGCCGCTTCCAGGCTTTCAGTTCGGCTGCCGTGGGCGCCTTAACGCCTTTGTAGAATCCGGGGATCAGGACCTTGCCTTTGGAGTCCTTCATCTTGCTGATCATCTCAATCAAGGCGAAGAACGGATTCGGCGCCGCACCTCCATACATGCCTGAGTGCAGATCGGTTTTCGCCCCGTATGCTTCGATTTCGGTGTATACCAGTCCGCGCAGGCCGACGCATAGAGTCGGTAGATCGGGTGCGAAGAGTTCCGTATCGCAAACGAGGGCGAAGTCGGCCTTCAGCTTTGACTTCTGTTTGCGAATGTATTCGGCAATGGACTCTCCTCCAACCTCTTCCTCGCCTTCGAAGATGATTTTCACATTGACTGGCAACTTGCCGCCGCCCGCTTGCATGAGAGCTTCGAGAGCTTTCACTTCCATCCAAAGCTGACCTTTATCGTCGACCGCTCCGCGCGCGTAGATGTTGTTATTGCGTTCAGTCGGTTCAAACGGCGGAGTGTGCCATTCGTCCAACGGTTCGGCTGGCTGCACATCGTAGTGCGCATACATAAGCACGGTGGGTTTGCCGCTTGCATGTAACCAGTCGGCATAGATGAGAGGATGTCCCTTCGTCGGAATAATTTCGACATTCTCGAGCCCGATGCGGCGCAATTCACTCGCAATGTAATCCGCGGCTTTTTGGATGTCAGGCTTGTGTTCTTCGAGGGTGCTGACGCTGGGAATACGAAGGAGATCTTTGAGTTCATTTAGGAATCGTTGCTGATTACTGCGCGCAAAATCGACTGCAGGAGAGGCCATAGCAATCCTTTCTGAGTTGTGCGATTTGAAAAAGGGCGGGCATCGCAGAATTGCGGATCATGAAACGAATCAGTATAGCGCTTTGTGGTGGCGCGTGGCGGTATCGGAGACCGATTCCGACCATGCGACAGAGTGGTTTACACAGAAGTCTAGGCGTAGCCCAAGCCTTGTCTCCGCCTCAGATAAGCAATGGCTATCAGGAAGCAGACGGCTAACGCATAGAAAAGCGGCGAGGTTGAGGCGGATGTTGTGCCCATGAAATCCAGCCCTGGAATCTGATGCGCGGGGCCCATGTACCACCAGACCGTATAAATGGCCTCAAACGCCCGCGAGCCGCCACTCCAGACTCCAAGCGCCAGAGCCAGACTTGGGATGAAGAATGCTCCAGCGAGCCATGCTGCGAAGCTGTGCCAATCGGCTGCAATCACCAGTCGAACACCAGCCCCCGCTCCCGCGAGCAAGGAGACGATTACCCCTGCTGTCCACAAAGCTGGGAACTGCCGTGAGAGGCTTCGCTCCGATGAAAAGAGCAGAGATCGAGTTGCAAAACGAGACTCGCGGCATCCCATCTGCGACCACAAAAGTAGAGGCCAGATCCAGCCGGCGATCAGAAACCCGCTGCGCACTTGAGCACCCGGGGCCACGACCTGCCCTACCAGCATTCCAGCAGCTGCTACATACCACCACCAGCGCTGGCCTTTCAGCATAAGGCGGAGCTCAGATCGGACAAGCTGAGGAAAGCGTGAACGCGCGTTCTGTCGAGTCAGTGGTGTGAGATGGGCTGCGCTCAATGCCGAGGCATTCGTAGCAGCGGTCGCTTCGGACAACTCAGGTTTAGAGGCTTTTGCTTCTGTCGATCGTGCTTTTCCCCAAGTGCGCGCCGGATCGAACCGATGAAAGAACAGGGAGGCGGTGAAGGCGAGCCCGGCGGCGACTGCGATCCATACCAGACGCATCAGCAGCACCGGACCCGTCCAATCGATCCCATTCCACGGAAAAGTGCGCACAGCGTGCTCGCCCCCAATCGTCAGGCTGAAATTAAATCGGTCAGGATTGTTGGGATCGATGGCCCGAAGAGCTTGCCGGGCACTGCGGTACAAAAGCTGAAGTCCCGTCGGATCATCGGTTCCAGTCGCTCCCAAGGCAATAGCGCCGGTCCAGAGAAAGAAGTAGACGACATTGCCGAATCCTCCGCGCAGCCCTGGCAAAGTCTCAAAAAGTAGTGCAAGACTCGCGGTGAGCAGCATGGTAGGCAACGCGAACAAGATGAACGGCGACCACAGCTTCCACAGCGAGAATGCATGGGCTTCCCCCGCCATAAATTGCATTGCGACGGCCGCGATCATCAGGATCCCGACCATGCAGGCAAGCACGGCGAAGTTGCTCAGCGTTTTCGCAATCGTGTAGAAATCTTTACGCATGGGCGTCGCGGCGAGGATTCGCCCTACGCGCGTCTCTTCATCCCGTTGTACAGAGTTCTTCACAATGTAAAACCCAGCCAGTGAGAGGAACGTCGCACTACAGATGCTCATCAACATACCGATCCATGCGGAGTTGTAGACGCCTCGATATCCGTTGCCGACCACGATCCAGACTTTTTCTGCCGCGACTCCGTAGGCGAGATAGAGGGAGGCGGCGAGCGTGACCAAGAAACTGTATCGGCGTACCCGTTCCAGGAAGTCGGCTCGAACCATCTGATAGAGCACGCGCGCCGCGTTCATGCTGTGGCTCCGGAGCGGTGCTGCGAAAGGCAATAAAGATAGGCGTCTTCCAGGTTCGGCGTTACGGCCTCCGCGTTGTCTGGAGGTCCGTCTGCGAGGACGCGGGCGTGTACACCATCGCTGCGGCGCGCGGTATTGCTGACGAGATAACGCTGCCGCGCCGTATTCAATTCGGAACTAGGCAGGATCAATTCCCAAACCTTGCCCTCTACTCTTTGAAGGAGCGCTTCGGGAGCAGCGTGTGCGACTAGCTTACCTTGTGAGATCAAGGCAATGTCGGTAGCCGTCGCCTCCACGTCAGAGACAATGTGCGTGGAAAGAATGATAATCCGCTCCCCAGAGAGTTCCGAGAGCAGATTTCGGAATCGTACCCGCTCCTCGGGATCAAGGCCCGCAGTGGGTTCATCCACGATTAGCAGTTGAGGGTCGTTCAGCAGCGCTTGCGCGATTCCGATTCTCTGCTTCATGCCTCCTGAATAACCGCCGAGCGGCCGCTTCCGGACATCAGCGAGATTCACCAACTTGAGCAGTTCGTCGATACGCCGTTTTGCGGCGGTTCCGTCGAGGCCCTTAACCGCAGCCAAATATTCAAGAAACTCGACTGCGTTCAGATTCGGGTAAACGCCGAAATCCTGTGGAAGATAGCCAAGAGTGCCTCGCAGAGCATCGGGATTAGAAGCAAGATCCGTCCCATTCCAAGACACTCGACCTTCCGTTGCACGAGTAATCGTCGCCAGAATGCTCATTAGCGTTGTCTTACCCGCACCATTGGGCCCGAGAAGTCCCAATACTCCAGGGCTAAGTTGAAGAGAGAAGTTGCGCAGCGCCCAGTTTTCGCCGCCGTAGCGCTTGCTGACATTATCGATCGTGAGTTGCAAGAAAGCTCCTGGCTTCTAGCTGCTAGCTAAACGCACTGGAGAAACGTATAACACGCGACAAAAGTTCCCGACCCGATGAGGCTTGTCATCCCGAATCCGGCGAAAGCCGGATGAAGCATCGTACGAAGGCGAATAGGGTTGATGCAGTCGACGGGATCGGTACGGTGCCGAAGCGCCGCTGCGCTCGTAACGATGACATCCGCCTTATCTCAATGGATTGCCCAGACGAAATCGCTCAGGAGAAAACGCCGAGAGGTTCAACGTCGGCGTCTCATCGCTGATGACTTGTGCCATCACTTCCGCCGTAATCGGCGAAAGCAAAATGCCATCCCGGAAGTGGCCTGTAGCAACGTAATATCCCGGCACGTCGGTTTCGCCCAGGATCGGGAGGCCGTCGGGTGTTCCCGGACGCAACCCCGCCCAGTCTTCAAGAATTTTGCCGTCTCGCAATTTCGGGAGCAACTCCAGTGCTGCCTGATGCTGGTGCTGGATCATCGAGGGGACAGTTCGTTTGTCGAATCCGGCTTCCTCGACCGTTGCTCCCACCAACAGGCGCCCATCGCTTCGCGGAATGAGGTACACCTTCGGTGATCGAACCACGTGCCGTAACAACGAGCGCGCCGGCATAATCAGACAGAGCATCTGACCTTTCACCGGACGCGTAGGAATTGGCACTGGCGCAATCGATCCAGCCCATGCGCCCGCGCAGTTCACAATCTTGTGGGCCGCGAAAAAGGTTTTGACCGTCTTCAGTCCTGTGGCCCTCCCGGCCGATTGATGGACCGCGGTGGCCTCGTCTCCCGACGAGAAATCCACGCCGCGGTTTTTCGCCGTCTGGACCGCCGCCGCGGTCAACGCCCGGGGATCAACGCTACGCTCGGCCAGATACACCGCTGCCGCGATCGAGCCGCCTTCCGCAAGCACAGGTTCCAGTTTCAAGAGATTGGCTTTAGGGAAATTGGCTGCCAAGTGCGCATGCTCATCGGAAAGCAAGAGAATCGTCCCGTTACCCCGCAGATCGACCTTAATGCCTGATTCGATTTCAAGCTCGTGCACAAACTCCGGATACATTCGCGCACTGGCCGATGCGAGATTCTGAAGCGCCTTCGGAGTTTCAAAAGGACAATCCACCAACATCCCACCGGCAGCGTAAGAAGCTTCGCGGCCAGGCTCACCGCGATCCACGACCAGAACTGATGCGCCGCGTTTACGCAGTGCAATGGAAAGTGAGAGGCCAATAATACCGCCGCCGACGAGAATGACGTCCCAAGTCTTCACTTCTGCATTCTACTTCCGCACTCTTAAAGAGTGGCAGTCGCTCCGATGTCGGATAGCGAATCCCGAGAAGAACTCACCGGCCATTCATCGCAACTCGGCGGTGTAAGCTATTCATCGCGTAGAGCGCTGAGAACGGCCGTTAAGTGCTTGAAGAAAAGCCATTAGGTGACAGGACATTCCTGGCTGAATAAAATGTCCTCATGAACAAGTTGCTGTGCTCGGCGATGGTGCTGTTGGGAATAATCTCGGTTGTGATCCCGGCTTTTTCGCAAAAAGACAAAGACGACGAACCGACGTCGTGGATCTATTTTGCCGTCGTGAAGGATGATAACGGGAAGCCGGTGCGCAACGCTGCAATTGTGCTGCATCCGGTAAATGAGAAAGGCAGGCAAGAGCGCGGGGGCATGGAGTTAAAGAGTGATCCAGAAGGCAAGGCGAACCTCGACGGAATTCCTTATGGCCCGCTGCGTGTTCAGGTACTGGCGCACGGGTTCCAAACCTACGGCGAAGACTTCGATATCTCGAAGCCCAAGACGGAAATTACGATCAAGCTGAAGCGCCCACAAGGACAATTCTCGATTTATGACGATAACTCCAAGAATCCGACGCCCAGACAGGATGCCCCATCCGATGATCAGAAAAAGCCGAACTGATCTCTAAAAAAGATATAACTGGAGATTTATGGATTACCTGCTAAAAACTGAACCGTCGACCTATTCGTTTGCGGATTTGCAAAAGGAAAAGACGACCATTTGGGACGGCGTCTCCAACCCGGTGGCCCTGAAATATCTGCGCGGCATGAAATCCGGAGAGCGTTTGGTCATCTATCACACTGGAGACGAAAAGACTGCGGTCGGGACGGCCAGCGTGGTCTCAGTAGATGCGTCGGACGCCCGCAATCCGCAGGTGAAGATTAAAGTAGGCGCCGCCGTTGCTAAACCAAAAACGCTGGCAGACGTGAAAGCAAGCGACGTTTTTTCGGAATCTCCACTCGTTCGACAAGGACGATTGAGCGTAGTGCCTCTGAACGCGTCGCAATACAAGTTTCTGACGGGCGAGTAGCCTGACTGACAAAGTCGGAAAAGACCCAGCCCCATCCACCCAAGTTCGAGAGGATGGGGCTGGGTGTCTCAAGCCGGTCGTGCCAAAGACTACGAAGCTCGTTCGTCGCGACGAATCAGAGCCGAGTCGAGGAAATATCCAAGACCCAGAGTGAACGGGATTGCGCCGAAGGCGCCGGCCATCATTGCCTCTGGCTCATAGCGGGCGAGGATTGTAAACGCCAGCATGTAGCCGACTGCGCCAGCTACCAACAGAATTCCTGCACGTCGCGAGCGTGCCGCCTCTGGAAGTTCCGCTGCCATCGGAACATTTACGCCGCGCTGCATAGCGGCCAGCCGCTCGTCCGTGCGCAGCTTCCGCACGCGATAAAACGTGTACATTCCGGGGAGTGCCAAGAACACGCTGAAGAACATGACGACTGCTGCAAGACCGGTGAGTCCGTCCATTGTGATTCTCCTTTCGCCCTGCGCTTGTGGCGCGTTGTGGCTTTCGATCCGCTTTCACTAGAGGGTACGAATCACGGAAGAGCAAAGTTCCCTATTCAACCGCAAAAAAAAGATCGCCCGGCTGAGAGCAGCCGGGCCATTCAGGGTGAGACAGGTAATTACCGGGTCATGCCTTTTGTCATGGTTTAACGAAACGGTCGTATAGAGCCGATGTAATCCCCCTTACGTCGGCATCGTACGGACGTTTCCGAAGAGTGTGTAATCTCAACGCCAAGCAGTTGTCAGCCGATCGTCAAAAGACTGTCACTTTTTGGTTTAGGGGAGACTCGCTCGCAATTCGCGACGAAGGATTTTGCCGGAGGCTGTTTTTGGTACGGCCTCGACGAAATGCACCTCACGGGGCTGCTTGTAGGTGGTAAGGCGATCTGCAACAAATGAACAGAGCTCTTCTTGCATTTTGAGGCTGTCGACGAAACCGCTGCGAAGCGCGACGAATGCAACGGGGATTTCTCCCGCTTCAGCATTGGCCCGACCGACAACTCCGCATTCTTTTACCGCCGGATGCTCAAGCAGGACCGCTTCGACCTCGGCGGGCGCGACAGGGAAGCCTTTGTACTTGATCATCTCCTTTCGCCGATCCACCACGCGGTAAAAGCCCTCCGAGTCACGCGTCACGATGTCTCCAGACCAGTACCACCCGTCACGCAACACCCCTTCGGTAGCTTTTGGTTCCTTCCAATACCCGAGCATGAATTGCGGCCCACGCATCACAAGCTCGCCGGGCAGTCCGGAAGGGGCTTCGGTAGCGTCGTCAGGCTTATCATGTGGATCGATTTCCGACTGCGCCAGCACTCGGCAATCAGTTTTAGCCAGCGGATGTCCAATGGAATCCGGCCGGTACAGCGCTGGATCGAGAAATCCGACGTGTGTCACAGGCGATGCCTCGGTCATTCCATATCCCTGGCATACAAGGATATTTGTGAGTGCTGTAAACCTTCTCGGGAGATCGGGCGCGAGCGGTGCGGCTCCCGACTTTACCCAGCGCACCTTGTGATCGCGCGGAAATTGTCCAGCTTCGGCGACTTGGCAGAGCGCATTAATAGCGGGCGGGACCAACGGCATCATGGTCACATTTTCTTCGACGACGAGCTGCGCAATCTGTGGCACGTTAAATCGCGGCACTATGACCAGTGTTGCTCCCAGCACAAGCGCGGGATTGAGCATCACGTTCAGACCATAAATGTGGTACAGAGGCAGACAGCAAAAGATCGTATCGGTCGCACTTAATTCCGTCGCATGGGGGCCCAGCAATTGATAGATGTTCGCCACCAGGTTGTAGTGCGAAAGCATCACGCCCTTTGGCAGGCCTGTCGTACCGCTAGAGTAGGGAAGCGCCGCCAATGCCTGGTCGGACGATTGTTGAGGTGCAGGTCTTTGAGCGGGATGAGATTTCAGCAAATTGGCAAAGGGATCCGTTCCCGGTGCGAATTGGCGGGTGGTGTAGACGATGCGCAACTTTGGTAGTCCACCTAGGTCCATGCCGTCAATGTTCGAGCCGTCAGTAATCAGTGCCACGGCGCCGGAATTTTCCAATTGATAGCGGACTTCCCGTTCCCGATAGCTTGGATTCAGCAGTGTGGGAATCGCTCCCACGAGTTGTGCGGCGTGAAACGCTGTGCAGAATTCCCATGAGTTCGCCAGGAAGATTGCAATGACATCGCCCGAGCGAATGCCATTCGCAATCAAGCCGTATGCTACTCGTTCGACTGTTTCGCCGTACTCTGCGTACGTAAGGCGGCGACCACAAGATGCATCAACCAGGGCCGTTTTATTTGACCACCGACCACACGCGTCCAAAACAAGGTTATGAAGGTAGACG
>Ga0207693_10002856_pt1 | contig 14960 bp, 13 predicted proteins | sample LARL81metaG_FD_184347 | JGI IMG/M metagenome (GOLD analysis project Ga0207693, IMG submission 184347) | Corn, switchgrass and miscanthus rhizosphere microbial communities from Kellogg Biological Station, Michigan, USA - LAR L8-1 metaG... | ecosystem: Host-associated > Plants > Roots >...
TGGCCTCGAAATACCTGCCGTTTTCCGCGCTCGGCCGCGCCGACGGCTGGGTCCTGGTTCCGCCCGAAAGCGAAGGCTATTCCGCCGGCGCCCAGGTTTCGGTAAGGCCTTGGCCATGAACGAGACGCCGAAACGGCAAAAGGCCGAGGCGCTGATGGCGCGCGTGCGCCAAGCCGCTCGCCAGGAGCAGTTCCTGGAAGTGGTGTCGGCCGAGGAAGCGCGCGCGCGCTTTATTCGCCACCTCGATCTGTCGCCGCTTGCCGCCGAGCGCGTGCCGCTTGCGGCCGCGCTTGACCGCGTGCTGGCGCATGACGTGGTGGCGGCGGTCGACGCGCCGCCTTTCGACCGCTCAAATGTCGATGGCTTTGCGCTGCGCGCCGCCGACACGCTGGGCGCGAGCGAGACCGCGCCCAGAGTGCTGGCGCTCAACCCGGAGGTGATCGCCTGCGGCTTTGCGCCGGCGCTGGAAGTCGCGCCCGGCACCGCTACCACCATCGCCACCGGCGGCGTGCTGCCGCGCGGCGCCGATGCAGTCGCGATGATCGAGCATACCGAATTGCTGGAAGGGCGCGAGCCGCGCATCGAATTGCGCCGCGTCGCCGCGCCCGGACAGTTCGTGTCCTATGCCGGCTCCGACATCGCGCGCGGCGAGACGTTGTTGCGGCGCGGCGCGCGCATCGGTTCGCGCGAGATCGGCATGCTGGCCGCCTGCGGGCTGGCCGAGATCGACGTGGTGCGGCGGCCGAAAGTGGCGGTGCTCTCGACCGGCGACGAATTGGTGGCGCCGGGTGAACCGCTCACGCCGGCCGGCGTCTATGACAGCAACGGCGCGATTATCGCCGCCGCAGTGCGCGAGGCCGGCGGCGAGCCGCTGGCGCTCGGCGCCTTTCCCGACGACGAAGCCGCGCTCGAAAAAGCCGTGCGCGACGCGCTCGCGCGCAGCGACCTGGTGGTGCTTTCCGGCGGCACCTCGAAGGGCGCCGGCGATCTGTCGCATCGGGTGGTGTCGCGGCTGGGCGCGCCCGGCATTCTGGTGCATGGCGTCGCGCTCAAGCCCGGCAAGCCGCTGTGTCTCGGCGTGATCGGCGACAAACCGATCGCGGTGCTGCCCGGCTTTCCGACCTCGGCGATCTTCACCTTCCACGCCTTCGTCGCGCCGGTGATCCGCGCGCGCGCCGGCCTGCCGCCGGAAGCGGCCGAGACCTTGACGGCGCAAGTGCCGGTGCGGGTCGCCTCCGAGCTCGGCCGCCAGGAATTCATGTTGGTGTCGCTGGTCGAGAGCGCAGAGGGCACCGTCGCCTTCCCGACCGGCAAGGGGTCGGGTGCGGTGACCGGCTTCTCGCAGGCGGACGGCTTCATCACGGTCGACGCGCTGGCAGCTTCGCTCGATGCCGGCAGCGCGGCGCAGGTGACGCTGATCGGCAGCGCTGCGCGCGCGCCTGATCTGGTCATCATGGGCAGCCACGACGTCGCGCTCGACTTGGTGGTGGGCGCCCTGTCGGAGCGCGGCTTTTCCGCGCGCGTACTGGCGGTCGGTAGCCAAGGCGGCGTGGCGGCGGCAAGCCGCGGCCAATGCGACCTCGCGCCGGTGCATCTCATCGACCCGGCGACGGCTAAGTATAATGTACATCTCGCCACCGGCGGCCTGACCTTGGTTCCGGGCTGGCGGCGCATGCAGGGCATCCTGTTCCGTCCCGGCGACAAGCGCTTCGAGGGCCGCAGCGCCGAGGACGCCATCAAGGCCGCGCTCGCCGACGACAAGGCGCTGATGGTCAACCGCAATGCCGGCGCCGGCACCCGCGTGCTGATCGACAAATTGCTCGGCGGCGCCAGGCCGCCCGGCTATGCCAACCAGCCGAAGTCGCACAACGCGGTCGCCGCCGCGCTCGCGCAGGGGCGCGCCGACTGGGGTGTCGCCATCGAGCCGGTCGCGAAACTCTACGGCCTCGGCTTCCTGCCGGTGGCGCCGGAACACTACGATTTCCTGCTGGTTGAGGCGCGGCGCGCGCGTCCGGCCGTGCAGGCCTTTCTCACCGCATTGCGCGACCAAACGACGCGCGAGCGCATCCGCGCTCTCGGCATGAGCCCCGCCGACGGCTAATTTCCGCTCGAGACGAATTGTCATGAGACGTTGCATCGGACGCCTCGCCGCCACGCTGTTGTTGCTGTCGCTGGCGTTCGCGCCGGCGCTGGCGCAATTGCGCGGCCACGGCGGGCCGGTGCGCGCGCTCGCCATCTCGCCCGACGGCACGCGCGCCGTTTCCGGCAGCTTCGACACCTCGGCGGTGCGCTGGTCGCTCGCCCGCAACGTCGCCGAGCAGGTGCTGCGCTTCCATGACGGCGCGGTCAACGCGGTCGCCTATCTCAAGGACGGCCGCATCGTCACCGCCGGCGCCGACGCGCATATCGCGCTCTGGAGCGCGGGCAAGCAGGCGCCCGACGTCGTGCTCGACGGCCACAGCGCGCCGATCGCGGGGCTCGCGGTGTCGCCGGACGGGCAGTGGTTGGCTTCCGCCTCATGGGACCACAGCGTGCGCCTGTGGCCGCTCGCCGGCGGTCCGCCGCGCGTGCTGGAAGGCAACGCGCAGAACGTCAACGGCGTGGCGTTTTCGGCCGACGGCAAGGAAGTGGTCAGCGCCGGCTATGACGCGACCATCCGCATCTGGCGGCTGGCCGACGGCGGCGTCAGCATCCGCAACCTGCCGACGCCGCTCAACACCGTGGCGGTCGCCGCCGACGGCGAGATCGTCGCGGCCGGCGCCGACGGCAAGGTCTATTTCCTGTCGCCCGGCGGCGAGGTCCGCGGCGAGGTCGAGGCCGCCAAGACGCCGATCATCGCGGTTGCCATCTCGCCCGATGGCAAATTGGTCGCGGCCGCCGGCATCCGCGGCTCGGTCGCGATCATCGACCGCGCAACGCGCAGGCTCAACAACACGCTGATCGGCCCGGGCCTGCCGGTCTGGTCGGTGGCGTTTTTCCCCGACAGCCGCACGCTGTTGACCGGCGGCACCGATCGCATGATCCGGCGCTGGGACGCGGTGCGCGGCGAGCCGATCGACCGGCTGGTGGTGGGGGCGCCCGACGATCCGCTCGCGCAATATGCCGGCGATCCGGGCGCGCGGGTGTTCCGCGCCTGCGTCGCCTGTCACACGCTCTCGCCCGACGAGGGCAACAAGGCCGGTCCCACGCTGGCCGGAATTTTCGGGCGCCGCATCGCCACGCTGCCCGGCTATAATTTCTCGCCGGCGCTGAAAAAGCTCGACATCGTGTGGTCGCCGGAAACGGTGTCGAAGCTGTTCGAGATCGGGCCGGCGCATTACACGCCCGGCACCAAGATGCCGGAACAGATCATCGGCTCGGCCGAGGAACGCAAGGCGCTGGTGGAGTTTCTCGGCCGCGTCACGGCCAAGAACTGACTCAAGGCTCGCCGTTCTGCTCCCGCTCGCGCAGGTAATCGTCGGTGGTGCGCAGCTTGGGGCGTGGCGGCGCGAACGGGTCGAACTGTTCGGCCGCCATGGCGCCGACGCGGCAGTCGGCGCACATCTTGATGACGTCGAGCCGTTTCTTCGAACCTGTGTACATCCAGTGTTGTTGCTTCTCGAGCTTGGCCACGACGCGCTCGACCGAGCTCTTCACGCCGAAGGGCGTGCCGCAGACGATGCAGAGGAACGGGTCCTCCTGCTTGAGCACGCGCCGCTCGGCGGTGGCGGCGCGGAAGTCGATCTGCGGGGTAAGCGAAATCACCTTCTCCGGGCAGGTCGCCTGGCACAGCCCGCATTGCACGCAGGCGTCCTCGGCAAAGCGCAGCATCGGCCGCTCCGGATCGTCCGACAGCGCGCCGGTCGGGCAGGCCGAGACGCAGGAGAGACAGAGCGTGCAGCCTTCGACCTTGAGATCGACCTTGCCGAAGGGCGCGCCTGAAGGCAGCGCGATCACGTCGACCGGCGCCGGCGCTACGCCGTGCAGTTCGCGCAGCGACAGCCGCACCACGTCGCGCTTCTCGCCGACGGCAGCGAAGGTCGCGGGCTTGGCTGCGCCATCCATCGGCTCGATCGCGCGCAAGGCCTCGCCGAGCGCGTCGGGGTCGTCGGTTTCGATGGTGGCGGCGCGCGGGCCGTTAAAACCGAGGCCGGCGAGGATCGGTTCCGCCAGCGCCAAAGTGCGGCGCAGGCCGGCGACGTCGTGGCGCGGCTTGGCGCGCAGCAGCAAGCGCACCGCCGCGGCGCCGTAGGCGATGGCGGCGGTGATCGTCTCGATGCCGACTTGCGTAATCTCGTTGACCTCGAGCGGGATGACATTGGCCGGCAGCCCGTCGCCGTGACGCGCCAGCGCGTCGATCATGCCGCCGCCGTGCTCGCCGTCGTGCAGTAGCAGCACCGCCCGCTGGCCGCCGGCTTCGCGGTAGGTCGAAAGCAACGTGCGCAATTTCCGCAACAGCGCGTCCGACGGCGGCATGGCATAGGCGGCCGCGCCGGTCGGACAGGCAGCGGCGCATTGCCCGCAGCCGGCGCAGATATGCGGGTCGATCGCCACATGGTCGCCGTCCGGCACGATCGCGCCGGTCGGGCAGAGATCGAGGCAGCGACGGCAGCCGACAATGTTGGAGCGCGAATGCGCGCACAACTCGGCGGTGAAGTCGACGTAGCGCGGTTTGTCGAACGAGCCGGTCAGGTCGCGCGCTTTGAGCACCGCGCGCAGCACCGCCGCCGGATCGTTGGGGTCGGCGCGCAAATAGCCGTCGCGCAGATCGGCGGCGGGAAACAGCGGCGGCCCGCCGCTGAGGTCGAGCAGGATGTCGCAGCGCATCTCGACGCCATCGCGCGCCGGCGCATAAATGGTTTCGCCGCGCGACGACGGATTTGGCGCCGCGCTCTCGTCGATCGTCAGTTCGAAGGCGCCGAGATAGCCTTTGGCCGCGCGCACCACGCCCTTGGCGAGCGCGAATTCGGTGCGGCGCGGTGGCGAAAGCTCGGCCGGCGGCTTGATCAGGACGGTGACGGCGAGGTGATCTTTCAACAGCCGCGCCGCTTCGAGCGCGCCCTCGTCGCCGCCGTAGATCAGCGTCACGCCCTCGCTGGTGAGGCTCACCGTGCCGGTTTCCGGCAAAGCTACGGCGGCGGCTGCGAGCAAGGCGGCGATTTTCGGCCCGGCGTCTTTGGCGTTCTTCGACCAGCCGGCGGTTTCGCGGATATTGACGAACGTGATGTCGCGTCCGCCTGTGGTCTCGGCGGCGATCTCGGTAAACAGCGGCGCTTCCTGCGTGCAGGCGATGGTGAGCGGGCCGTCTTCGGCGATAATGGCGCGCGCGCGCTCAAGCTCGGCGCGGCACATATGGCGGCCGGCGACCACCTCGGCGCCGCGCAGGCAGGCGCGCAACGCCGCGCCGTCGAGCGGCATGGTGTCCTCGCAGGAACAGACCAGGATTTTGCGCGGCCCTTCGGCCATCGTCTTTATCTTTCCGCGCCGTGTTGACCCGCTTTTCGCCCCGAATTTCACCCGAACCGGCCGCGGGCTGGCCTCGGGAGCATCGAACCTATAACTATAGTGATTATAAGAAGAAAGGTAGAGCTATGGCGCTGGCGACGCGCGCGCCGATACGAAATGCCGCGCCGGAATTGGCGCTGCCGCCGCTGTTCACCGCGGTTCGGCTGCGGGAACTGGGCGACGCCTTTGCCCATGCCCAGGCCATCGCGGCCGAAAGCGGCGCCGGCACGCTGGTGCATGTCGGGCGTTTTGACGTGGCCGAGTTTGCGCTGGTGCTGGAGCCGGAGGAGCCGCTGCGCGGCGCGCGGCGCGCTTTTTATGCCGGCATGGCCGCGCTCGCCGACGCACTGACCAGTCTGGCCGCGCCGGAAACCGCCATCGGCATCGAATGGCCGGACGCGCTTTACGTGAATTACGGGCTGGTGGGCGGCGGGCGTCTCGCCTGGCCGGCCAAAGCGCGCGAAGACGAGGTGCCGCCTTGGCTGGTGTTCGGCGGCACCATCCGCCTGGTGTCGATGACCGGCCTGGAGCCGGGCGCGCACCCGGGCGACACCGCGCTTGAGGACGAAGGCTTCGGCAGCCTGACCGCCGACGGGTTGATCGAAAGTTTCGCGCGGCATTTTCTGGTGGCGATCGATGCCTGGCAGGAGAGCGGCTTCCAGGCGGTGGCGCGCGCTTATCTGCCGCGGCTCGCCGCCGGCAAAGGCTTGCGCCGCGACATCGCTGACAATGGCGATCTCAACGTGCGTCCGGTCACCGGCAAGGCCGAGCGCAAGCAACTCGTGCCCGCGCTCGCTTCGCCGTCATGGCTTTCCTCGCTGGCGCCGAGGTCCGAATGAAACTGTTGCGCACCATCAGGCTCGACACTTCGGACACTTTTGTGTTCGAGCGCGCGGCCGAGCCGGGCGAATGGGCGGTGTCGGGCGCCTTCGCGTTCTGGCACAGCGATCCCGACCGATTGGTCGGCAAGGCGCGCTCGGCGTTTCGCGGCGGCTTCCTCGGCGTCGAATCGCTCGGGCGCTCGACGCTGGTGCAGATCGTCGAGGCCGAGGCCGGCGCGCGCACCGCGCTGGTCGACGCGCTGGCGCAAAAATTGATCGCGCACTTCGGCGCGCCCGATCTGCCGGCGGCGCGCGCAGCGGCGGAAGAAGAAGTCGCCTTCGCCGAATCGCTCTGCACGGAGCCGCAGGACACCCTCATTGCCGTGCACCGCACCTTCGAGGACGGCGCGGTGCGCGAGCAGTTTCGCACGTTGCGCCCGCGCGCAGGTCAAAAGCCGGCGCGCGCATTCTCCTTCATGCAGGTCGAGGGCGAAGACGAGCCGGCCGAGGCGGTCGATCTGCTGTCGCTGGCGGAGCGCAGCAAATGAGGGACTTCTGGCTCTCCTGTGGCCATCATCTGCTCGACCGCGACGACGGCGGCGGGCTGGTCGTCACCGACGAGTTCTTGAAGGTCTATCTGGCGCGGCCGGAATTGATCCCGCCACCGGAAGCCTGCGCGGTCGAGCGCACGCTGCACGGCGCGCTGCTGGCCGATCCGCGTCATCGGGTTGCGGCGTCCGACATCGCCGCCATCGCCGATAGCGACGCGCGCGAGAACTGGCAATTGCTGATCGCCTTCCGCGATCATCTGCTGCGGCACAAGACGCTGGAAGCCGCCTATACCGAGCTCTGCCGCAATGGGCTCGGCGCTACGCCGCCGCTGTTCATCAATCAGCTGGTGCACGCCATCCTGCGCAACGCGCTCGACGGCGTTGGCGATGCGCGCGTGCTGCGCGCCGCCGAGATGTTCTTCCGCACGCAATGCGTGACGGTGCATGACGGCTCGTTGATCCTGGCCGACGAGGAAACCATCGGCGGGGTCAACACCGCGCCGATCTCGCCGCTGGTCTCGATGCTGGGCATCCCGGCCGAGGCCAATATCGACGTCATCAACGGCGAGAACGCCGAAAGCTATTGGGAGCGCAGCGACCGCTTCGACATGGCGATCGATCTCACCGCCGGGCGCGAAGGCCTCGAGGCGCTGGCGGAAGCCATGCGTCGCTGGATCGTGCACCTGCTCGGCGTCGACGTCGCCATCGAGCCGCTCAAGGAACTGCGCGAAACGGCGTTCACCTGGTACGTCGGGCTCGACGCCGACGCCACCAAGATCGGCGACCATTTGTGGGACGGCGAGGACATCGACGAGGCCACCATGGCGCGGGTCGCCGGCCTGTTCCAGTTGACCTTCAAGAATCCGGAAATCGTGCTCGACAAGGTGCGAGGCGAGCCGGTCTATCTGATTTTGGCGGCGACGCCCGACCGGCTGGTGCGCATGAAGCCGCAAAACCTGGTGACCGGCCTGCCGATCCGCCATCTGGAGACGGTCGGATGAGCGTCGTCACCCCGATCACGACCATCGCCGTCGGCGTGGTGGTCGAGCGCAGCAAAGGCGCCAGCCTATGGAGCGATTTTCTGTGGCGGCCGGTGTCGGTTCTGACCGGCGTGCCGGAGACGCCGCCTTGGACGCGGCTGTCGGATGACGGTGAACGTGCGACTTTCTATGCCGGCGCCGCCGAGATCGAACTTTACCGTTCGGAAGCTTCGCTCTATCGCGACAACTTGATGGTCGACGCGCCGCTGTTGTGGGTGGCGCTCGATCCGACGGACGGCGATCCACCGTTCGCGCCGCCGAAGGTGACCGCCGATCCGGCCGAGGGCGAGGGCTGGGCCGGCATCGCGGGCGCTATCGTCGAGACGGTGCCGATGCCGGAGACGGTGCGCGACACCGTTGCGGCCTTCGTGTCCGAGCACCATGTCGATCGCGCCTTCAGCAAGCGCCGGCGCGACCGCGCCGATCCCGAGGCGCTCGGCCGGCGGCCGCCGACGCAAGGGGGCAAGCCATGAGCGAACCCGAAAATTTTCTCGAACGGTGGTCGCGGCGCAAACAGCAAGCATCGGTCCAGCCGGCACAAGCGCCTGAGGTGAAAGCCGAAAAAGACGAAGCTTCGGCCGCAGTGCCGGCCGCACCGGCCGAGACCAGCGAGCCCAAACCGGCTCCCTTCGATATCGCCGAATTGCCATCGATCGAGTCGATCGGCGCCGACACCGACGTGCGCGGTTTTCTTCAGCCCGGCGTGCCGCCGGACTTGACCCGTGCGGCGCTTCGTCGCGCCTGGTCGAGCGACCCGGCCATCCGCGATTTCGTGGGCCTGGTGGAGAACGGGTGGGACTTCAATGATCCCAACGCCATGCATGGCTTCGGGCCGATCACGCCCGAGGAGGTCGCGCGGCTGCTGACCCAGAGCGTCACATTGACCGAACCGCCGGCCGCCCCGGAGCGGGCGCAGGTCGAGGCGCTTGACGACAAATCCGCAGGCGAGAGCGCGCCGCCCGTCGGCGAGGCCGCGACACCGGCGGCGGCTCCGGCGCCCGCTCAATCGGGGACGTCGGAGGAACCGGCCGCAGCGCAACATGGTGGCGGCGATGATGCTGCGCCGCAAAAAAATTCCAGCGTTTGAAACGTGCTCACGGCGTCAGCGCCCACGGCTGGGCGCGTCAAATAGTCCAAGGGTTATAGGCTTTGCCTATTGACCCTTTCTTCTCGGCGGCGATAGCTTTTAATTGTTCTGATTTCACTTTTCGCCACCCGCAAAAACAGACCGCAACCCGGGCGGCGAGAACAATAACAAGAACGCGCGTCCATGTCGGATCGGGGACTGCAAGAAGCCATTCGCGCCGCCGGCGGCGTCACCGAGCTTGCGCGCCGCATCGGCGTCACGCAGCCCTCGGTGTCGAATTGGCGCCGCGTTCCCGCCGAGCGCGTGCTGGCGGTCGAGGAAGTCACCGGCGTTGCGCGCGATCTGCTGCGTCCCGACCTTTACGCCGACGATAATTCCAGCGTCGACGACGTCGATCTCGCGCGCGCGCGCATCTACGCGCTGCTCGGCGCCCTGCTTACGCGTGCGCCGGATGCCGATCTGCTGGCGCGCATCGGCGACTTGCGCGGCGACGCGACGCCGCTCGGCCTCGCGCACATCGAAGTGGCCGAGGCCGCCAAGAACGCGCGCGTCGAGCGGGTCGAGCAGGAATTTTTCGATCTGTTCATCGGCGTCGGCCGCGGCGAACTGCTGCCTTACGGCTCGTTCTATCTCACCGGCTTCCTGCACGAGCGGCCGCTGGCGCGGCTGCGCGAGGATCTGGCGCGCTTCGGAATCGACCGCGCCGAAGGCGTGGCGGAGCCGGAAGATCACGCCGGCATCCTCTGCGAGATCATGGCGGGCTTGGCGAGCGGCGAATTGCCGGCGCCGGCGGGATCGGATCGCACCATCTTCGAAAAGCACATGGCGCCGTGGATCGGCCGGTTGTTCGCGGACATCGAGCGCGCGCAAGCGGCGGATTTCTACCGGCGCGTCGGCAATCTAGGCCGGGTATTCATCGAGATCGAAACGGAGGCTTTCGCGCTCCCGTCATGAGGCGCGCGGGCCGGCACTGACACTGGGTCAAGGAGGACTGGCGATGAAATCAAAAGCCAAGATGGGACGCCGCGATTTCCTGCGCGTGCTCGGCGCCGGCGCCGGCGTGGCCGCGGCTCCCGCCGCGCTGGTCAGCGAGGCCAAGGCGCAGACCGAGAACAACGACGAAAAGCGCAAGCCGAGGTACAAGGCCGATTCACCGCACATAAAGGCCTATTACCGCGTCAACCATTATCCGAGCTGAGGGAGGCTTCCGTGCTGATCAAGAAAGCTGAACGTCAGACACGCCGCGGCTCGCTCGCCGCCCTCGCCACGCAAGGCAGCGCCGGCGTCGACCGCCGCGCCTTCCTGCGCCGCTCGGGCCTTGCCGCCGGAGGACTGGCCGCCGTCAGCGCGCTGCCGCTCACCAGCGTGCGCAAGGCAGAAGCCGCCGCCGCCGGACCGCTCACCACCGGCGCGACCGTGCGCAAGAGCGTCTGCACGCATTGCGCCGTCGGCTGCACCGTCACCGCGGAAGTCGTCAACGGCGTGTGGGTCGGCCAGGAGCCGAGCTGGGATTCGCCGATCAACCGCGGCTCGCACTGCGCCAAGGGCGCCTCGGTGCGCGAACTGGTCAGCGGCGAGCGCCGCCTGAAATATCCGATGAAGCTCGAGGGCGGCGCCTGGAAGCGCATCAAGTGGGAACAGGCGATCGACGAAATCGGCGACAAGCTCGCCGCCATCCGCCAGAAGTCGGGCGCCGACTCGGTCTATTGGCTCGGTTCCGCCAAGATGACCAACGAAGGCTCCTACCTGTTCCGCAAGCTGGGCGCGTTCTGGGGCACCAACAACACCGACCACCAGGCGCGCATCTGCCATTCGACCACCGTCACCGGCGTGGCCAACACTTGGGGCTACGGCGCGATGACGAACAACCCCAATGACATGCGCAATGCCAAGACTTTGGTCTTCATGGGCAGCAACGCTGCGGAGGCGCATCCGGTCGCCATGCAGCACATGCTCGAATCGGCAGAGCTCAACAAAGGGAATTTCATCGTCATCGATCCGCGTCTGACGCGAACCGCCGCGCATGCGACCGAGTACGTACGCATGCGTCCGGGCACCGACATTCCGGTGCTGTACGGGATGATGTGGCACATCCTGAAGAACGGATGGGAAGACAAGGAATTCATCAAGCAGCGCGTCTACGGCTTTGACGATCTGAAGAAAGAAGTCGAGAAATGGACGCCGGAGGAAGTCGAGCGCGTGACCGGCGTGCCGGGCGAACAACTCAAGCGCGTCGCGCAGATGTTCGCGACGCAGAAGCCGGCCACGCTGATCTGGTGCATGGGCCAGACCCAGCACTCGGTCGGCACCGCCAACGTGCGGGCGAGCTGCATCGCGCTGCTGATGACCGGTAACGTCGGGGCTCCGGGCACCGGCGCCAATATCTTGCGCGGCCATGACAACGTGCAGGGCGCCACCGACGTCGGACTCGATATCGTGACGCTGCCGTTCTACTACGGCCTCGCCGAAGGCGCCTGGAAGCATTGGTCGCGCGTTTGGGAAGTCGACTACAACTTCCTGCTCGGCCGCTTCGACGACAAGAAGATCATGGAGACGGCCGGCATCCCGCTTACGCGCTGGTTCGACGCCGCCATCCTGCCCAAGGACCAGGTCGCGCAGAAGGACAATGTGCGGGCGATGTTCGTGCAGGGGCACGCCAGCAACAGCATCACGCGCGTGCCCGAGTCGCTCAAAGGCTTGAAGGCGCTCGAATTGCTGGTGGTGGCCGACCCGCATCCGACCACTTGGGCCTCGCTCGCGCTCAAGGCCGGCCGCACCGACGCAATGTATCTGCTGCCGGTCGCGACCCAGTTCGAGTGCAAAGGCTCGCGCGTCAACACCGGCCGCGCGTTGCAATGGGGCGAGCAGATCGTCAAGCCGATTTTCGAATCGAAGGACGATCTCGAGGTCATGTACCTCATCGCCAAGAAATGCGGCTTCGCCGACGAGATGTTCAAGAACATCAAACTCGAAAACGGCGTGCCGGTGGCCGAGGACATCTTGCGCGAAATGAACCGCGGCAGCTGGTCGACCGGCTACTGCGGGCAGTCGCCGGAGCGGCTCAAGGCGCACATGAAGAACCAAGCCAAGTTCGACTTGGTCACGCTGCGCGCGCCCAAGAGCGATCCGGAGGTGGGCGGCGACTACTACGGCCTGCCTTGGCCGTGCTGGGGCTCGCCGGAAGTCAAGCATCCGGGCACCCCGCTGCTCTACAACACCAACCTTGCGGCCATGGACGGCGGCGGCACCTTCCGCCCGCGCTTCGGCCTCGAGCGCGAGGAGAAGCGGCCGGACGGCTCCGTGGTGAAGGTCAGCCTGCTGGCCGACGGCTCGTACTCCAAGGATTCGGAGATCAAGGACGGCTATCCGGAATTCACCGTCGCCGTTCTCAAGAAGCTCGGCTGGGACAAGGACCTGACCGAAGCGGAATGGGCGGTGATCAACAAGGTCAATCCGACCAATCCGGACGCGGTGTCCTGGTCGCTCGACCTGTCGGGCGGCGTCCAGCGCGTCGCGCTCAAGCACGGCGCCATCCCCTACGGCAACGGCAAGGCGCGCATGAACGCCTTCGGCCTGCCGGACCCGATCCCGGTGCACCGCGAGCCGATCTACTCGCCGCGCGTCGAACTGATCGCCAAGTACCCGACGCTGCCCGACGCCAAGCAGTTCCGGCTGCCGAACATCGGCTTCTCGGTGCAGAAAGCGGCGGTGGACAAGGGCATCGCCAAGCAGTTCCCGCTGATCCTCTCCTCCGGCCGGCTGGTCGAATACGAAGGCGGCGGCGAAGAAACCCGGTCCAACAAGTGGTTGGCCGAGCTGCAACAGACCATGTTCATCGAAATCAATCCGGCCGACGCTTCCGCGCGCGGCATCAAGGACGGCGGCCTGGTCTGGGTCACCGGCGCCGAGAACAGCGCCAAGGCGAAAGTCACCGCGCTGGTCACCGAACGCGTCGGCAAGGGCGTCGCCTGGATGCCGTTCCACTTCGGCGGCTGGTTCGGCGGCGAGGACCTGCGGCACAACTATCCGCAGGGCACCGACCCGATCGTGCTCGGCGAAAGCGCCAATACGATCACGACCTACGGCTACGATCCTGCCACCGGCATGCAGGAACCGAAGGTCACCCTCTGTCAGATCTCAGCGGCCTAAGGAGGCGTCATCATGGCTCGAATGAAATTTCTCTGCGACGCCGACCGCTGCATCGAATGCAACGCCTGCGTCACCGCCTGCAAGAACGAACACGAGGTGCCGTGGGGCATGAACCGCCGGCGCGTCGTCACCATCAATGACGGCAAGCCGGGCGAGCGCTCGGTCTCCATGGCCTGCATGCACTGCACCGACGCGCCGTGCGCGGCGGTGTGCCCGGTCAACTGCTTCTACACCACCGCCGACGCGGTGGTGCTGCATAGCAAAGACCTGTGCATCGGCTGCGGCTATTGCTTCTACGCCTGTCCGTTCGGCGCGCCGCAATATCCGAAGGTCGGCAACTTCGGCACCCGCGGCAAGATGGACAAGTGCACCTTCTGCGCCGGCGGCCCGGTCGCCGACGGCAGCAAGGAGGAGTACGAGAAATACGGCGCCAACCGCCTGGCCGAAGGCAAGCTGCCGCTGTGCGCCGAGATGTGTTCGACCAAGTCGCTCTTGGCCGGCGACGGCGACGTCATTGCCCAGATCTACAAGGAGCGGGTGTCGCGGCGCGGCTACGGCTCCGGCGCCTGGGGTTGGCAGACCGCCTACCACGAAAACATCGCGACCTGATTGCGATGCGGCGTGGGGCCAAGCTCCGCGCCGCCGATTCGAACGTATTCGAAAGCAGGAGAGATGGTATGACGAAGTTCGTTGCGCATTTGCGCGTGCTCGCGGGCGCCCTGGCGCTCGTCTTCGTCGTCGCGCTGGCGGCTCCGGCGGGAGCGCAGCAGCCGAGCTCGGTCAATCCCAACGGCAGCGCGGTGCAGGAGCAGCAGCTGCTGAATCAGCTCAAGGAGGTCAAGGGCCTCGGCACCATTCCGGATTCGAAGTCCTACTTGATCGAGCATCCGGCCGGCCGCGACTGGCGTCATTTCCACGAGGTGACGCTGAAATGGATCGGCGGCATCGCGATTCTCGGCGTGCTGGCCGTGCTGGTCATCTTCTATCTCTGGCGCGGCATGGTTCGCATCCAGAGCGGCCGCTCGGGCCGCGTCATCGTGCGCTTCAACGGATTCGAACGCTTCGTGCATTGGATGACGGCGACCTGCTTCATCATCCTGGCGATCTCCGGCCTCAACATCACGTTCGGGCGGCCGCTGTTCGCCGCGACCTTCGGCTCCGATGGCTTCACCACCTGGTCGGAATGGGCGAAGTACGCGCACAATTACCTGAGCTTCCCCTTCACCATCGGCGTGGTGCTGATCTTCCTGATCTGGATCGCCGGCAACATCCCGAACGCGGTCGACGTGCAGTGGTTCAAGCGCGGCGGCGGCATCGTCGGCCACGACCATCCGCCGGCCTATCGCTTCAACGCCGGCCAGAAGGCGATCTACTGGATCGTCGTGCTCGGCGGCGGCGCGGTCGCCATCACCGGCTATATGCTGATGTTCCCATTCTACGGCACCGACATCGACACCATGCAGTCGGCCGAAATGATCCACGCGATCGTCGCCATGCTGTTCATCGCGGCCATGCTCGGCCACATCTATATCGGCACCATCGGCATGGAGGGCGCCTTCGAGGCGATGGGCCAGGGCACGGTCGATTTGAACTGGGCCAAGGAACATCACAGCCTCTGGCTGGAAGATGAAAAAGCCCGCACCGGCCCTAACCGGTCGCAGCGCCAGCCGATGGCGACGCCGGCCGAATAGGCCGCGTTGCGCACCAATTGCGGGACGCCCGGCTACGCGGCCGGGCGTTTTGCTATAAGGGGGCCATGAAGGCTCCCAATCTTACTACGCGCATCATCGGGCTCGCCGGCTGGAGCGGCTCGGGCAAGACCACGCTG
>Ga0207693_10002857_pt1 | contig 14959 bp, 10 predicted proteins | sample LARL81metaG_FD_184347 | JGI IMG/M metagenome (GOLD analysis project Ga0207693, IMG submission 184347) | Corn, switchgrass and miscanthus rhizosphere microbial communities from Kellogg Biological Station, Michigan, USA - LAR L8-1 metaG... | ecosystem: Host-associated > Plants > Roots >...
AGGCGAAGCATTGCATTGATCGCGGGAGATAAAGATCAGCCGGCAAGTTCCCGAAGGACAGCTTTGTTTAACCGAATTCCGCCTTCAAAGTTTTCGAGAGGAAAATTCTCGTTAGGCGAATGCGCCCGACAGTCGGCGAGGGCGAGACCCATCAGGAGCGTTTCAATTCCCAAAATACCGCGGAACTGCGAGACGATCGGGATGCTGCCGCCTTCGCGGATGAGCGCGACATCCGCGTTGAATGCCTTGCGCAACGCTCGCTGCGCTGCTTCACCATCCGAAGAATGTGGATCGGTAAGATACCAAGGGCCGCTGTGACCATCAGTGATGTCGAGCGTCACGCCTTTAGGTAAATTCTTTCGCAAATGCGTTCTCGCCAGCTTTAGGATATCGTCGCCTTCCTGGTTTGGGACGAGACGGAATGTCAGTTTTGCCATCGCGTGACTGCCGATCACCGTTTTTGTCCCTTTCCCTTGATAACCGCCGCCGATCCCATTGATCTCCGCGGTTGGGCGTGCCCAAAGACGCTCAAATGAATTGTAACCGGTTTCGCCAAAAAGTTCGGGGGCGCCGGTTTCCTTGAGAACTTCCCGATCACCATCGATCGGAAGCTTGCGCCATGCTTCGCGCTCCCAATCTTCGAGCGGTTTAACGCGATCGTAAAAACCCGCAATGGCGACGCGACCTTCGCGATCGTGGAGCGTTGCTAAAAGCTGTGCGAGCGCGGTGATCGGATTTGCGACCGCCCCTCCGAAAATACCAGAGTGCAAATCCATCTTCGGTCCGGTCACTTTGATTTCGAGAGCGGTCACTCCGCGCAGCCCATAGCTCAAGGTTGGCACTCCGCGCGTAATCATTCCGGTGTCGGAAACGACTGCAACATCAGACTTCAGCGAATCGCGGTTTTGATTGAGAAAATTGCCGAGATTCGCGCTTCCGATTTCTTCTTCCCCCTCGATCACCAGATGCAGATTGACCGGCAATTCGCCATCTTGTTCGATCGTCTCCTGAATGCCGAGAATGTGCGAAAGAATCTGACCTTTGTTATCGGTAGCGCCGCGCGCAAAAACGTAGCCGTCCTTTAAAACAGGCTCGAACGGCGGAGAGTCCCACAGCTCCAATGGATCGGGCGGCTGCACATCGTAATGTCCGTAGATCAGAACGGTGCGGCGCCCTGGCCGATGTTTGTTACGCGCCCAAACAATGGGATGACCAGGCGTTGGAACGACTTGCGTCTCCAAACCAATATTCGTGAGCTTTTTTGCGACCCAATCGGCGCAATCGCTTACTTTTTCTGAGTAAGCGTCGTCAGTGGAAACGCTGGGAAAACGAAGAAACGAATAAAAATCTTCAAGATAGTTTTGGCGCATATTCAAAAGCTAATCAGTTTTCGGCCGTTGCCTATGACTTCCGCGGAAACTGCGCCCGCATCAAATATACAATCGACGCGAGCGCAAGCAGGATTCCATTGACTTCAAATTCCCAAAGTGTCGCGTGCGCAAGAATCCAAATGATCGCGATGATGGCAAGCGCGGGCACGATTTTCATCCCGGGAAAGTTAAACGGTCGACCGTCCGCACGAATGTCGCGTTGGACCAAAAACCAGCAAGCGGCGCAGCAGAGGAGATACATCAAGAGGACGGCGACATTGGAAAGCACGGCCAATTGCTCGAACGTCCCGCTAACAGACAAGCCAAAGGCGAGCACGGCATAGGTGATGATGGCGACGTCGGGGGAGCGGTAACGCGGATGGACGTGCGCGAACCACGCCGGTAACGCTCCGTCGCGGCCGAAGGCGAAAATCATGCGCGGCGAACTGAGGATGTCGCTGGTGACGAAACCGAACGCGGAGATGGTCGCGCCCGCAAGCAGAGTCGTGCGGCCAATGTTCCCCAGAAATTTCGCGGCCGCTTCCGCGAGCGGCGCGTCCTTGTAATTTGCGAGATCGCTGCCGAGCGTTCCTTGCGCCACGAGTTGGATCATGATGTAAATGATCGTTGTCAATATGAGCGCGAGGTAAGCAGCGCGGGGAACAGTCCGCGCCGGATTCTTCACTTCGCCGCTCGGGATCAACGCGACTTCAATTCCGACGAAGGCGAAAATCAACAGGATAACGGCGTCGCCTAACGACTTACTGCTCGGCCACGCTGACCACCCGATGTTCGCCGGGTGAATGAAAAAGATTCCCGCGCCAATGAACAACAGCAACGGAAGCAATTTTGCGAACGTGACGATGGTCACTGCGCCAGCGCCGCCGCGCACACCCCGGACATTGATCCCGACGAGCAAGCCATAAACGGCAAGCATAACGACGATCCGTATTACGGGACCGCCGAGTAAAGGCGCGACGATCGCGATCGAGTTCACCAGAACGTTGACAACGCCAGCAACCGCTCCGAGGGCGGTAATTCCGTAAAGAACGCCTGCGAGAAATCCGACATAACGACCAAAGGCGACCTCGACGTAGGCGTAAAGTCCGCCGGTCAGCGATACGCGACTGCCCGCGATTGCGAAACAGGTCACGAACAACACCATCGCGATTGCGCAACAGAGGAATGCAAGTGGAGCTGCTGGCCCCAGACCTTTCGCCACCAACGCGGGTAGGACGAAAATGCCAGCGCCGATTGTGGAATTAATGATGTTCGCAGTCAGCCCGGGAATGCCGATCGCACGGATGAGCTGGTGATCGACCTTCTCCGCGCGTTGGATCGAAATCGTCTCCGCGGCAGGCATGGGCCGCATCGTGCGTGATTCTGGCAACGGAAGCAAGAGGGATCAGGGGCCCGGCCCGGCCACTAAATATTGCGGTCACGAGCCGCGGCCAGTCTACCAATTGTGTGATTTTGCTTGTAACGGCCCAAAGGCTACTATATTCCCGTCTAAGACTGAGAGTGGGGCCCGGCCGCATGCATTTACAATCGCTCGAATTGTTCGGCTTTAAATCGTTCGCCGACAAAACGATCTTCAACTTTCACGAAGGCATCACTGCTATTGTCGGTCCAAATGGCTGCGGCAAGTCGAACGTGCTCGATGCCATGCGCTGGGTGCTTGGGGAGCAATCTGCTAAGTCGCTCCGCGGTGATGAAATGGCCGATGTTATTTTCAGCGGCACCGATATGCGCAAGCCTGTCGGCTTTGCTGAGGTTTCGCTCACATTTACCGATTGCGAAGCTGAGTTGGACGTTGATTGGCACGATGTCCGCGTGACCCGCCGCGTACATCGCGACGGCAATTCCGAATATCTGCTCAACAAGACCCCGTGCCGGCTTCGGGATATTCAAAGTCTTTTCGCCGACACCGGTGTAGCGCGCGCCGCTTATTCAATGATGGAACAAGGCAAGATCGACATGGTCTTGAGCTCGCGTCCGGAAGATCGCCGCGCGGTCTTTGAGGAAGCGGCCGGAATCACAAAATACAAAAACCAGAAACGCGAGGCGCTGCGCAAGTTGGAAGCCACTGAGGCAAATCTATTGCGCATCGGCGACGTGATTAAAGAAGTGAAGCGACAGATCGGCTCGCTGCAACGCCAGGCCGGCAAAGCGCGACGTTATCAAACATTGCTCGCCGATCTGCGAACCCTCGATGCACACTATTCGCGCAAGCAGCTTGAGTCACTCGAGACAGAACTTGCCCAATGTCACGCGGAGATCGCGCGTGTCCACGAATCCGAACAAGAAATCCGAGCCAAGATCGACATGAGCGAAAGCGAACTGACCCAACGGCGAAGCGCTCTCGACAAAATCGACACACAAATCTCCGATAGCCGGAGCGATTTACAGCATTCACAGAGCGAAATTACGGCGTATCAAAATCGAATTCAGGTAAATCGTCAACGCGCCGGCGAACTAACCGAGCTGATTGAGCGCTTCCGAAAAGATATCGCCGTCGCCGAGGCAAAGCGGGTTCAACAAGAAAAGGAATTACAGAACGCGAATGCACTGATTGAAAAGACGAATGGCGATCTGCAAACCAAAGAAGCGGAATTTGCAAAGCTTACTCAGTTGATCTCTGGACTTCGCGCCGAGCGGCGAGAACACGAGTCAGAACTGGAGAAGTTGCGGTTGGCAGCATTAAAGAACGAAACCCGCATTACCGAGTTAGAAGACGATCGTTCTGGAATTACGATCCGCCGAGAAACAACTGAGGAAAACCGGCGGAATTTGGACCGCTCGATTTCAGACGCACACGCCGCTCGCGATGAGATCGAGAAACAGATCAGCGCTGCGCAAGCGGCGACAGAAACTGCACAAAAAAATGCCGATCGTCTGAGAACGAAAGCGCAAATCGCAGAGAAAAAATGCCGTGAGCATCAGCAGCTTTTGGCCGGGACGGAAAAAAAACTAATCGAAATTGAGCGTGCGCTGGCGGAAAAGGAATCGCGGCTTGAGATTCTGCGTCAACTAGACCAGGACGGCGAAGGTCTGGCGCAAGGTTCACAGGCGGTGCTCAAAGGTCTTGATAATCCCTCGCGCATCCAACCGGCGCTCGCAGGCGCTCTGGCCTCAAATCTTGATGTCGCTCCGGAATATGTCGCCGCGATAGACGCTGCGTTGGGTCAAAACATGCAAGCGATCGTTCTGCGAGATGTTGATTTGGCGCCCGAAATCATAGCAACGTTAAAAGAAAAGAAACTCGGCCGCGCGGCATTAGCGATTCCGAAGTTTTCTAGCATCTCCGTGCAGACCGAGGAAGCGCTGCCGCGATCTGCCCTTGCCTGGGCAATCGAAAAAGTGAAAGCCCCAGATTCACTCGCGTCATTTGTGACGCGACTCCTCCATAATGTCGCAATCTTCCGCAGTCTCGATGAAGCCTTGGCTTTCAAAAAAAATGAAACCAACTTGGCGGCGGCAACGCTTGCCGGTGAATTCGTTTCATCCGAGGGAGTTGTTTTTGGCGGTAGCCGTGAGACGTCGGCCGATTCAGTGCTCGAGCGCAAAGCGCGGATCTCTCTCCTAACCGTAGAACATTCCCGTATCCGCCAGGAACGTGACGCGTTGCTCCGCGAACGTGACAACGCAAGTACGCAACTGGAAAAGACAAGGCGCGATTTCGAAAAAATCCGGGTTCAGCACGAGATTGCCGATCGAGAGCAATCCGCTTCCGAAAACAAAATTCTCTTCCTCGAGCGGGAATCACGCGAAATCGAACAAAAGATCGAGCGCCTCCGGTCGGAGCAATCAACGCTTGCGCAACAAATCGAAGCGGCGGACAAGCGTATTGCGAAGTTAGAACGAGAATTGACAGCCGAGCGCACGCAGCTGGAATCGCAACAAGCGCAACAGCGCGCGATCGAAGCGGCTCGGGAAAAAGTAGCGGCCAGCGAGGAAGAAGGGTCTCACCAATTAAATGAGCTTCGTCTTGCGCTCGCCACTGAGCGGCAGCGCTACGAAAACCTCGTCGCGCAGCGCCGGCCGATGACTGACCGCGAAACTGAATTATCGGACATGATCGCTGCTCATCAGGCGGAGATTGCCAATTTCGAAAACCGGCTCAAATCCCAAGCAGACGAATCGAAGAATGCGGAGGCAGCAGTTCAAGAACAAACCGCTCAACGCGCCAAGCTGGAAGCAACCGTTGCCACATTTGCCAGCCGGCGGACGCAATGCTTGTCGACAACGAGTGAAATAGAGACGCACCTGCGCGCTCTGCGAAACTCGTTGAGCGAGTTGCACGATTCGCGGTCGAAACATCAGGTTCGCGAAACGCAGTTACAGTTACAAATCGACAATGTGGCCGAACATATTTCTCGCCGTTATCAGCTCGACCTTCGTGAGTCGGCGCCCGATCAGGCCGCATTCGAGAAAACGTTACGCGCGCAATTAAAACGGCGACAAGGCGGATCGAGCGCTCCGTCGGTCGATGCCAATAGTAGCGGCGAGGCCACTTCTACTCCAGAAGCGATCGATTTCGATCTTAGCCAGATCGACCTTCAAAAGTTGATCGGGGAGCTCACGAGCCAGCTCGATAACATGGGCCCGGTCAACCTGGATGCCGTCCATGAGTACGACGAGCTCGAAGAACGTTACCGTTTTCTCGAAAGTCAAAACAACGATCTCACAACGTCTCGCCGGGAGTTACTTGACGTGATCGCCCAGATTAATTCGACGACAAAAAGATTATTCGCCGAAACCTTTACTCAAGTGCGGACAAACTTCCGTGAAATGTTTAGCGAGCTTTTCAGCGGCGGACGCGCGGATTTGTCCCTCCTCGATGAGAACGACCCGCTCAACTGCGGGATCGAGATCAGCGCCAAACCGCCAGGGAAACAGCTGCAAAGCATTTCGTTGCTAAGCGGCGGCGAACGGGCCATGACAGCCGTCGCATTGCTGTTCGCGATTTACATGGTGCGACCGAGCCCGTTCTGCATTCTAGATGAAGTGGATGCGCCGCTCGACGAAGGGAATATTAACTGCTTCATCCGCGTGCTGGAGCGATTCGTTGCCCAGAGCCAGTTCATTATCATGACCCACAACAAGCGCACTATTGCAAAAGCGGATGTGCTTTACGGCGTGACCATGGAAGAACGCGGGGTAAGCAAGCTCGTTGGCATGAAGCTGACGGCGCCACGCGAAGCTTCGACCGAAGTGACGTCGAACGGAAACGAGCGGGACCCAACGCGACGCCGCTTCCCACTCGCAGAGTCGGAGACTAAGCGCAGTTTGCTCGCCACGCGCTGAGGTAGGTTGGCCGCTGCGCTAGCGATAATTTTCGGTAGCCTGTGCGCTCAATCGTCTCACGCGATTCGCCCCTTAGAAAAGATTGTTTCGGCGCGACGCCGAAACCAGACAGGCGAGACGCGTGTGCTACCCAGAGCGACTTCGGCGGAACACAAAAAAATTTGCGCGTGATTGTCGATCTTGCGTAAAATTCCCGGATGCTTCAGACCGCGCCGCGCCGCAAAAAATCCACAGTATCGAACGCGGCGCCGCATGAGCGCTTCCTCGAAGCGTTTCGCTGGATGCTGCTCGCGCGCACGCTCGAAGACAAACTCGTCAGTCTGTATCGTGGCGGTTTGATCACGGGTGGAGTCTATATCGGCCGCGGTCAGGAGGCGGTTAGCGTAGCCTGCGGTCTATTTTTGCAAAAGGGCGACATCCTTGCGCCGCTGATCCGCGATCAGGCGGGTCGCTCGGCATTCGGCGAACCGCTTGTTGATGTTACGCGCACTTACCTTGGCTCGCGTCAGGGACCAATGCGCGGACGCGACGGTAACATTCATCGGGGCCGTCCGCGCGACAACCAACTTGCGATGATCAGTCATCTCGGCGCGATGGTTTCGGTCACAGTGGGTGCGCTGCTGGCGAAGCGATTCAAGCGCGAAAAGAATTTTGTCGGTCTGAGCTGCATAGGCGAGGGTGGGATGCAGACCGGCTCGTTTCACGAAGGGATGAACCTCGCCGCAGTCGAACAGGTGCCGCTCGTGGTTGTGGCGACGAACAATCGTTACGCGTACTCGACGCCGAATGAACGCGAGTTCGCCTGCCATGATCTGGTTGACCGCGCGATCGGTTATGGTTTCGAAGGTTACACCATCGATGGAACCGATCTCACAAATTGTTTGGATGTAATCGGTGGTGCGGTAAAACGTGCGCGTGCCGGCCGACCGCCGCAGTTGGTTGTTGCTTCGATTTTGCGGCTGTCCGGGCACGGCGAGCACGATGACGCGAGTTACGTAACTGACGAGATGAAACATCAACCATTTGCTCGCGACTGCTTGAAGGTCGCCGAGCAGACGATTGTCGATCTTAATTTGGCTAGCCCTGAAACCTTGCGCGAATGGCGGGAAGATGCGGCCACGCAAGTGGATCAAGCGATTGCCACCGCGCAAAAAGAAGCCGCGCCCGAGGCTGACGAAGAAGATTGGTGCGCCATCTCCACGCGCCGCGTTGCCGATCAAATCGAATGAGCGTTACTTATCTTGAAGCGATCCGCGAAGCGCAGGCAAAACTGTTGCGCGACGATGAGCGCGTTTTTATTTACGGAGAGGATGTCGGTGGAACGTTTGGCGGCGCTTTCAAAGCAACCAAAGGGCTCGCGAAAGAATTTCCCGGGCGCGTGTTGAACACCCCGATCAGCGAAGACGCTATGGTAGGGGCCGCGATTGGAGCCGCCATTCAAGGAATGCGGCCAATTGTCGAAATGCAGTTTGCCGATTTTTCCAGCACGGCGCTGAATCAGATTTTAAACAACGCCGGCACACATTATTGGCGGACGAATGTGCCGGTCCCAATCACTGTCCGTTTGCCATGCGGCGGGACAAAAGGAAGCGGCCCATTTCACAGCCAAAGCATGGAATCCATCTATGCCCACTATCCGGGGCTCATCGTGATGACGCCGGCGACTGTGGAAGATGCTTACACGATGCTGATTGAGGCAGTCACAATCGACGATCCGGTTGTTTACTGCGAACACAAATATCTTTATTACCATCTCAAGGCCGACAAACTTCCGACCGAAGGAGGCTTGTCCACCGGTCAGGCGCGGATCGTGCGCGAAGGTCGCGATCTTACCATCGTCGCTTACAGCGCCATGCTGCACGAAGGGCTGGCTGTGGCAGACGAAATGGCCCACGAAGGCTTTGAGATTGAAGTTGTCGATCTTCGCACGGTTAAACCGCTCGATACCGAGACTATTCTCGCATCGGTTGCGCGCACCGGGCGTCTGCTCTGCGTCGGCGAATCATTTCCGTGGGGCGGCGCAACGGCGGAAGTGATATCGCGAGTCACGAGCGAAGGCTTTCATTTGCTCGACGCCGCGCCACAGCGGGTCAACGCGAAGGATACACCGATTCCCTATCATCCGAACCTTTGGGCAGCGCATCGCCCCAATGCGAAGACGATTGCCGATAAGGCCCGCGCATTGCTTCGAGAATAAATCTATGCCGCAGGTCCCGATCATCATGCCGCAGCTTGGCGAATCGATTGCCGAAGCGACCGTTGTCGATATCAAAGTGAAGCCAGGTGAAGAAGTCGCGGTCGATCAGGAAATCATCGACGTCGAGACAAACAAGGCGGTCATGGGCGTGACCACGCCTTGCAAAGGCAAGATCGACAAAATCATCGTGCAATTGAAGGAAACCTATCCGGTGGGCGCAGTGCTCGGATACGTAGAAGCAAGCGAAGAAGACGCAGGCAGATTTAAGAAAACAGCGCCCGAACCTCCAAAGGGAATGGCCAGGGAAATTCCTGGACGCGAAGAACAAACTGCCGTCGCGGCGCGCCAAAGGGACGGCGAGTGGGTAAAGCCCTCTGGAGGATTGCCTGTTCCTGCCGCAACAAAAGGCGCGGGATTTTTGTCTCCGCGAGTGCGCGCTCGCATGGCGGAGTTGCAACTAACGAATGCCGATCTTGCCGGAATTCCTCCAACCGGCGCAGGCAATCGCATCACCATCAAAGATCTCGAAAGTTTTCTGCGCAAGATTGAGAACAAGGCCGTACACGAAGCGTCGGCGATTCGCGCAGGCGTGGCGGACGCGATGCGACGCAGTTGGACCCGGCCGCTCTCGACGATTGGCTCATCAGTGAATCTCGATCCGATATTGCAAGATCGACAATCGCGCGATCCCAAACCCGGCCCCGGCCTTTACGCGCTGCGCGCGCTTGCGCTAGCCCTTGCAGAAAATCCGGGCTCAGCGGCGAAATTAATCGGCAATCGCGTTGTGGAATCGAGCTCCATCGACGTGGGCATCGCCGTTGAAGCCGAGGATGGAATCATGGTGCCCGTGATTCGCTCCGCCGACGAAACGTCACTTGTCGATCTTACGACGAAATACAAGGAACTTGTCGACCTTGCGCGACAGCGGCGGATTTCGCCCGACATGCAGGCTGGCGGCATCGCGACTGTTTCCAATTTCGGGACATTCGGAATGGAATGGGGCACGCCGATTCCCCTGCCCGATCAAACTTTGCTGCTCGGCTTGGGCGTTGGGAAAAAAGTTCCCTCGTGGGATGAAGAGAAAAAGGAATTTGTTCCAAAGATAGAGGCGCAGATCACACTTAGCTTCGATCATCGCAGTATCGACGGCGGCGGCGCCGGACGTTTGCTCAAACGTGTGATTGAACTCTTGGGCGATCCGAAAGAGCTGTAGCGGCGACCTACCTTCCCTGAGAAATCGCAACGAAAGAGCTCAGCATAAACACCAGAGCGCAAGCGACGGCTGCCGCGCTTCCCCACGTTAACCAATACGGTCGGTAAGTGAGCGTAAGCCGTCCATGTAAGCCGGCCGGCACCTCGATAACCGGAAATAATCCGCGATAAGAACTAACGGCGAGCTTTTGATTCCCGAGACACGCCTCGTATCCGCGAAAGTACGGACGCGAAAAGATCAGTAACGCCGACCGATCGCCGTTTGGTGCATCCACATCCACGGCTACGCGATTTCGCGAATCGTTAACTTGCGAAATTGTTGCGGAGACAAATTGCTCGTTAGGCCGCGAATCAATTGAAACGACCGAGCGCACTCGCGCAAACGGCGCACCGCGCCGATGAAAGACACGGCCTTCATCTGCCGAAGCAATCAACTGCCACTCGGAAGGCGGCTGAGGAGCGACGTCCAACTCGCGCGCCACGACAATCCCATCAACGCCCAGGCACGCCAACTCGCCATCGGGGCCGGCCTGGTCATTGAGTAAATACATTCCCGTTCCAGCATCAATTTCGCCGTGAATCGTAGCGTAGAATTCACGCGCGATCCCGGCGGGCCGGATCGGGCTGTAGCCGTTGACGAAATGCAATTTCGCCCACATCGACGTGCTCCCCGGACGCACGATTTGTCCGACAGGTTGAGGTTTTTTTTCGACGCGATACGCGTACTCTGCCCATGGGTAGACGCTGAGGTAAAGGCGTTGTGGATCGAGCGGCGCGGGTTCAAGCAGTTTTTGAGAGAGGTTATACTTCGGCACACCGGAGTTAGGCGGAATGCAGAGATACGTTGCGAGGAATGCAAAAAATGTGATCGCTGCTGGCACCCATCCGCGAACCTCGGAATCGGGCACAAAAAACTCCGAACAAGCCGAAAGGGCAGCCAAACCGAGAAAAATCCACGTCAGCGGGAAAGCATATTGACCGCCAGCATGCAGGATTGCCATCATAATGGCTGTCAGGACAACGAGTACAAGTCCCGTTGTAGCCGTGGGCACTGACGGTGGTCTCATCTGGAGCACTTCAGCCGCGCAAATTGCGAGAGTGAGATGAAAAAAAGGAAGCCAGCGAAAACTCCAACGAAAAACTCCCGCGGTCGGCAGCATCGCGAGCAAGAGCACGAACAATAGTAAGATGATTTCCCATTTGATCCGCGCAAGGAGCATACGCCCTCGCCATATGAATCCAGCCATGAGCGCGACCGGAGCAACCAGCCCGCACGCCAGTTCCGTCGCCGCGTGCGGAACATAACGAGTAGAAAAATCGGCCCAGTTTACGGTCCAACATGGAAGAATGAACCCTGGCAATGCAGCAGGCGGAACGAGCCATTGCCAATGCGCTGATGCGGGCTGCAGCTCGCGCGCGGAACCCTGAATCAGATCAAGAATCGACAGCCACGCTGGCGCGGAAAGTCCCAACCCGAGAAACGTGCCGAAACACAACGGCAAAATCGAAATGATACTGCGCGTTTGCCCTAACGACTTAATCGAGAGCCACGCCAGCAGTAACGCCAGCATCACGACTGTATAGGGAAAGCCGCCGGTAACGACCAGGTAAATGAACGGCGCTGGCCAGAGAAATCTCCATTTCGTCCGTTCTTGCTCCAGCGCGCGTTCCGCCCCCCACCACGCCCACGGCAACCAGGCGAACGCGCCGAGCGCGCCGAACCAATCGGTCGCGCCCCAACAGATGATCCAGCCGTTCAAAGACGCGACGAGCGCGACAAAGATCGACAACGCAATGGAAAATCGGCGGTCCCGCGCGAGCAAAAATGCGCCGATCGCTAGAATACTCAGGTGCGTGATGGAAAGCGCGGCAGCCTGTTGCGGAAACGCGAGCGGAAATTTCCAGATGAGAACGACAGCGGCGTTTACAAAAACCGAAAAAGTTCCGTACTGAAATTCGCCGGCCAGATTGCCGCACACCCAGGAATACGGACTTAAGAGCGGCCAGTGACCTTCCGACCAACTGCGCGCCACATCGGCGAACACCGGCAGAACCGACAGTTCGTAATCATCATTCCAAAAAACGAGTGGATCGTGCCACAGAAGAATGAAGCAAAACGCGACGACAATTCCGCCAGCGCTGATCGCGCCGAAGAAATTTAGCCACGGATTAACACGGATTTTCACAGATGCAGAAAAAGAAATCTGCTGGTCTGCGTTTCACCTGTGTTCATCTGTGGCTAGAAAATTATTTTCTTAAAGAACGACCGGCTTGCCCTCAGTCATGAGGAGGACCTTGTCCTCGATGCCACGGGCGCGGGCGCATGCAAGCAATCGCTCCGGCGGTTCGTGGAGCGGTTCAAAACCAAGGCGAAAAGTTCCATAGTGCATCGGCACCAAAGTTTTGGCGCGAAGTTCCAGAAACGCTCTCACCGCTTCCTCCGGGTTCATGTGAGCTTCCCGGCCGGTTGGCGTTTCGTAAGCGCCGATCGGAAGTAAGGCGATATCGATTTTGTAGCGCTCGCCGATTTCCTTGAACCCGGGGAAATAAGCGCTGTCGCCACAGTGAAAAATGGTGCGGCCATCCATGGCGATGACAAATCCACCGAAGTCGCGATGCAAGTCGGCGAGAAATCGCGCCCCCCAGTGCTGACACGGCGTCAGCGAAATCTTGAGTGGCCCAAGCTCCACCGTTTGCCAGTAATCGAGTTCGTGAACAATGTGAAAACCGAGATCGTGGACCAGATTTCCCACTCCGATGGGAACAGCAATCGGTTGATCGGCCGCCACGCGCCGCAAAGTCCGCCGGTCGAGATGATCGAAATGGGCGTGCGTAACCAGAACAAAATCGATTGCGGGCAGATGATGAATTTCAAAGCCGGGCTGCTTCAATCGCTTGACGACCTTGAGCCACTTCGACCAGATCGGATCAATCAAGACATTGACTTCGTGAGTTTGAATCAAAAACGAGGCGTGTCCAATCCAGGTGACGCAAATTTCGCCCGGCCGAATCTTCGGAAATTGCGGCGGCGCATGATCACCAGCGCGCTTGGTGAAAAGCGAAGGAATGAGGACGCTGGTCAGGAAATTGCGCTTGTGCCAGTCCGGCGACGGGCGCAATCGCACGCGCGTGGAACGCTTGTTACCTGCACCATCCCCGGACGCCTGGCGAACGATGTTCCTCCGGCTCTTCTTTGAAAAACGAATCGGCACGATCGAGAGAGCATATAAGCTCGCCCGAGTGAAGCAAAAGCTTTTGCGTCGATGGGCGATGATGACTAGCGATCAAGGTTGATTGAATGAGAATTCCGCGTTGAGTTGTGCGCGGTATGCGCTGTTGGAAAATCCTACTTCCGCTAGTCTTGACTTGGTCGGTGGCGGCGGCGATGGAATCGCGCTTGCCATTCAGCACGGTTTTCAGAGGGCAAGACCAATTCAATCGGCTGGTTGCGAAGGCCAAGTCGGAGAACTGGGCGGCGTTGCCAATCGGTGAACGGACGGCCGTTGTCGGTCAGGCCCTCGTCGGCACGCGCTACAAACATTTTACCCTTGAAATCGATAACCGGATCGAGTCGCCGTCCGTGAATTTTCAAGGAATGGATTGCTGGACGTTTTTCGAAATCGCCCTCAGCTTTGCCCGGATGCTGAACGAGCCGGAATCGAATTGGACTCCGGAACGTCTGTTGCATTACATTGAAATCGACCGCTATCGCAGCGGGGAATGCACCGGCGAATATCTTTCGCGTCTGCATTATTTGGAGGATTGGCTTTACGACAATGACCGTCGCGGCCTGGTGGAGGATCTGACGCGCAGTCTTGGCGGTCGCAGCGTTCCACATTCCGCACGCGAGATGAGCGTGGGCTGGCGGCATTACCGTTATCTGGCAGCGAACCGCTCGCTGCTCGGCCCGCTCGCACGGATGGAGGCGAATGTTTCGTCGCGTCCGCTCTATGAAATCCCGAAGAATCGCGTCGCTGGAATCGAACCAAAATTACGGAGCGGCGACGTCATTGGAATTATTTCGCGAGACCGAAATGGACTTTATTCGACCGCACACGTCGGGTTGGCGCTCCGCACCAATGACGGCGTTCTTCATTTCATGCACGCCTCTTCACCGGGAAATTCCGGCCGAGTCATCGTGGACGCACAGCCTTCGAAATATTTGTATCGCTACCGGACAGACAGCGGAATCCTCGTCGCGCGGCCGCTGCACTAATCAGTCTCGTGTTCCCGGAATTCCGCGAGCAGTTTCTCTAATCGTTCCAGAGCCTCTTCCGCATCCACGCCACATGCTTCAATTGTGGCGGTAGCACCGCAATCGAGATTGGCCCGAAGAATATCAATGAGACTGGCGGCCGAATATCGTTTTCCGCCTTTCACGATCCAAATTTCCGAGCGGAAACTATTCGCACATTTAACGAACTCGGCAGCGGGCCGCGCATGCAGACCAAGCTCATTGGTGATGCGCACCTCGCGTTGCGCGGAGACGGACACGCGTTTTTCGCCAAATCTCATGCCTGACTCGTGCCCCAGCGGCGATGCAGAAATTTCTCTATCGGAGAAAAGAAGATTTTGTCCGCAAGCAAACCTATAACGACAATCACGAGCATGATGGCAATGACTTGATCCATCGCGCTCAATTCACGTCCATAATGCAGAAGTTGGCCAAGTCCGAAACCAGTCAGAATTGTCACGAAAATCTCAGCGGCCATTAGCGAACGCCAGGCAAAAGCCCATCCTTGCTTCATTCCACTTACGATAAAGGGAAGCGCCGAAGGCAGAATCACTTTGAACCACATGTGCAATCGCTTCGATCCCATGGTCAAAGCGGCGCGACGATAAATCGGCGGAACATTGCGTACGCCAGTCTCGG